>ERZ1066121.2915-NODE-2915-length-10169-cov-17.700712_pt1 | contig 10169 bp, 9 predicted proteins | sample MGYA00382768_ERZ1066121 | MGnify/ENA primary metagenome ERZ1066121 (study PRJEB33369, sample SAMEA5778351) | biofilm metagenome | biome: Industrial cooling water; feature: Water cooling tower basin; material: Biofilm | place: United Arab Emirates | collected... | reverse complement strand
ACGACGAGGACTACTACATCCACATCACCACCGGCACGCACGTGGCGCAGATCTGCTGGTTCCTGCTCACCGAGAGCCGGCATTTCCCCGGCCGCCTGCTGCAGACCTCGCCGCCACGCAAACAGGGCAGCGGCGAGCCAGGGTCGTACGCCATCATCGATCTGGATCTCTCGCGCTACGACCTGATCGCGCAGCGTTTCGATGCCGAGCGCATCGAGGACCGCGCGCTGCTCAAGCGCGGCATCGCCACGCGTAATGCGGCGTTCAACCGGATGATCGAGCAGATCGAGACCGTGGCCACGCGCTCGAAGGCGCCGATGCTGCTGATGGGCCCCACCGGCGCCGGCAAGAGCCAGCTGGCGCGGCAGGTGTTCGAACTCAAGCGCGCGCGGCACCAGCTGCCGGGACGCTTCGTCGAAGTGAACTGCGCCACCCTGCGCGGCGACGGCGCGATGAGCGCGCTGTTCGGCCACGTGAAGGGCGCCTACACCGGCGCCGGCAGCGACCGCGCCGGCCTGCTGCGTTCGGCCGATCAGGGCCTGTTGTTTCTCGACGAAATCGGCGAACTGGGCCTGGACGAACAGGCGCTGCTGCTGCGCGCATTGGAGGAAAAGCGCTTCCCGCCGGTAGGCAGCGACAAGGACGTGGAGAGCGATTTCCAGCTGATCGCCGGCACCAACCGCGACCTGCAGGACGCCGTGGCCGCCGGTCGCTTCCGCGACGACCTGCTGGCGCGCTTGAATCTGTGGACCTATCGCCTGCCCGGCCTGGCCGAGCGGCCCGAGGACATCGAACCGAACCTCGACTACGAGCTGGAGCGCTGGTCGCGCGAGCAGCGCGGCCGCGTGGCCTTCAACCGCGAGGCGCGGGTGCGCTACCTGCGTTTCGCGATGTCGCCGGAAGCGCGATGGCCCGGCAATTTCCGCGACCTCGGCGCCTCGGTGATGCGCATGGCCACCCTCGCCACCGGCGGGCGCATCGACGAAGCGCTGGTGGACGAGGAGATCGCCCGCCTGCGCACGCAGTGGCGCGCGCCCACGCAGGCCACGCCCCTGCGCGCCCTGCTCGGCGACGGCGTCGACGCACTGGATCTGTTCGACCGCGTGCAACTGGAGGCCGTGGTTGCCGTCTGCGCCCGCTCGCGCACGCTCTCCGACGCCGGCCGCACCCTGTTCGCCGCCTCCCGCGCAAAACGCAGCAGCGTCAACGACGCCGACCGCCTGCGCAAATATCTGGCGAAGTTCGGGTTGGAGTGGGGAAGCGTGCGCGCCGCGGACGAAACCTGAGCACGCGCGGGATCGCTCAGACGCTTGCGGGCGCCTCGCCATCCGCTGCCGGCAACCACACCGTCACCCGCAATCCAGCGAGTTCGGGCGAGGTGTCGAGGGCGATGGTGCCGCCGTGGAGTTGCAGGGCCTGGGCGACAATGGACAGGCCGATGCCGCTGCCTTCGGCCTGGGTGCCGAGTTCGCGGCGGAAGCGTTCGAAGACGCGTTCGCGGGCGTCTTCGGGGATGCCGGGGCCACTGTCTTCGACCACGAGGCGGATGCCCTGCCCGCTGTCTGCGGCACTGCCGGCGTCGATGCCCGTCTCCAGGCGCACGCGCACGGTGCCGCCGGGCGGGGTGTAGCGCAGTGCGTTGTCGATGAGGTTGCGGGCCAACGCTTCCAGCGCGGTGTCGTGGCCGTAGAGGCGTGCGGGCTGCAGGTCGGCCTGCAGGTGACGGGTGCGGGCGATGTCGACCGCGGACAGTTCCTCGCAGAGCCTGCGCAGCAGTGCGGCAAGGTCGATCTCGGCCTGCGGCGCGGGACGGTTGCCGTCGGACCGGCCATTGTCGAGCAGGGCGTTGTCGAGGCGACTGAGTGCGAGCAGTTGTTCGACCAGGCGCTCCATGCGCCGGATGCCGGCGTCGAGCAGGCGCTGCGACTGCGCGCGTTCGTCGGCGTCGGTGGCTTCGGCCACGTTCCAGGCGTGCAGCTTGAGCGCGGCGATCGGCGTGCGCAGTTCGTGCGCGGCGTCGGCGACGAAGCGGCCCTCGCGTGCGCGCGCCTGCGCAAGACGCGCCAACAGCGCATTGATCGCCTGCACCAGGCCCGCGACTTCCTGCGGCACGCGCGCCGGGCGGATCGGGTCGAGCCGCTCGAGGCTGCGCTGGTCCACCGCCTGCGACACATCGCTCAGCCCACGCACCGCCCAGGCCACCGCCAGCCACACGCACAGCGCCAGCACCGGCAAGGCCAGCAGCAGCGGCAGGGCGATGCCGAGCGCGATCTCCTCGGCGATCTCGCTGCGGATCGCGGCCTGCTCGGCGGTCTGGTACCAGTAGCCGGAAGGCGCGTGCAGCACGAAGGTGCGCCAGTGTTCGCCCTCGGCGACGGTGTCGGCATAGCCGGGGCGCAGCGGCGCGAAGGCTTCGTCGGGGCCGCTGTCGGAGCGCAGCAGCAGGCGGCCGTCGGGCGCGCGCACCTGGAAGGCGAGCTTGGTTTCGTAGGCATGGCCGCCGGGCAATGCGAGATCGCGGCCCTCGCCCGCGGCGCTGCCGTGCCAGACCTCGACCACGCGGGCCTGATCGCTGTCGTGCCGGCGGTCCAACTCATGCAGTGGAGTGTCGATCAGGCTCATCAGCACGCGCGCGGAATGCGCGAGCTTGGCGTCGAACAGTTCCTCGGCCTCCTGCAGACCAACGCGGTAGCTCCAGGCACCGGCGATCAGCAGCAGCAGACTGCCGACGCCGATGATCGAGACCAGCAGCAGCTGGCGGATCGAGCTCATGCCGCGCCGCTCCCGCCCTGCCCGCCGCTGCGCCCGGCGCCCTGCCCTACGCCCGTCTCAGGATCACAGGTCGCATCCGTCGCAGCCGGCTGCCCGGCCGCACCGGCGACGGCGGTGTCCAGCGCATAGCCCACGCCGCGCAGGGTGCGGATCAGCGCCGGGTCGAGCTTGCGGCGCAGCGCGTGCACGTGCACGTCGAGGGCGTTGCTGGCCACGTCCTCGTCCCAGCCGTACAGCCGCTGCTGTGCGCTCTCTCGCGGGATCGGGCTGCCGCCGCGCTCCATCAACAGGCGAAGCAGCGCGAACTCGCGTCGCGAGAGGTCGACGATCCGCCCGCGCCAGGTCACGTCGAGCCGCGCGGGATCGAGTTCCAGCGCACCGACGCGCAGCCTGGGCTCGGCGCGGCCGCTGCTGCGCCGGAGCAGCGCGCGCACCCGCGCCAGCAGTTCGTTCACGTCGAAGGGTTTGCCGAGGTAGTCGTCGGCGCCCACGTCCAGGCCGAGCGTGCGGTCGCTGGCGCGCTCGCGGGCGCTGAGCACGAGGATGGGCGTGTCGATGCCGGCGCGGCGCGCCTGGCGGATGACCTCGATGCCGTCCATGTGCGGCAGGCCGAGATCGAGCACCATCAGATCGATGCCGCCGTCGCGCAGCGCGACCAGCGCACTGGCGCCGTCCTGCAGCCAGTCGACGGCGAAGGCCGCGCGCCGCAGCGCGGTGCGCAGGCCTTCGCCGAGCGAGGCGTCGTCTTCCACCAGCAGGATTCGCATGGGCTCAGTCTGGGCGCCGGCCCGGCGGGCGACAAGCCCCGCGCGGCATGTGGACACGGCCGCTGCAGGCGCCCATCGCGGTGTGCACGGGCACGCAGATCATCGGCTGGCGAGCTGCCTGCGCACCTGGGTGAGCAGGGCCTGCGCTTCCTCGCGGCGGCCACGGTCGGCCACTTCGCGGCCGGGCCGCGGCGGCGCGGCCAGCGCCTTCTCGAGCGCGGCGGCAGCGGCGGCATAGTCGCCCTGGTCGCGCAGGAAATCGGCATAGAAATAATTGGCATCGATGCCGTCGGGGTCCACCTGCAGACCCTTCTTCAGCAGCTCGCGCGCCTTCTTGTCGTCGCCGAATCCGATCGGCCAGCCCGGCACCTGGTAATACAGCGCGCCGAGGCTGGTGTAGGCGGCGCCGTCCAGCGCGTCGGGGTCCAGCTTGAGCGCCTGTTCGAAATCCGCACGCGCCTCCTTCGCCAGGCCCAGCGCGCCCAGACCGCCGCGGGCACCGGCGTAGCTGGAGAGCACGATGCCTTCCCAGATCAACGCCTCGGCACTGCGCGGCGCGGCCTTGCGCGCGTCGGCGGCCTGTCTGGCGAGGGCCTCGAACGCGGCTTCGCGCTTGTCCCTGGGCACCTGGTAGTTGACCTCGGCCCAGCGGTCGCGCACCTGCACGACCTGCGGACTGAGCGTGCCGGCCAGCGCCGACACCGACGCGGCCAGCAGGACCAGCGCGCATGCGCCGCGACGCAGCGAGGCGGTGATGGGCGTGGGGCGTTGGGCAACGATATTCATCGAAATCTCCTGTTAGGAATGCGGGAAGACGGGCCTGCGGGCTCAGGCGCGTGCGTGACGGCGGACGATCGACAACTGCGCGCGCAGGCTGCGGTCGACCAGCCCGGGCAGCGCGCCGTTGAGGCGGGCGAAGAGTTTTTCCGGCCAGCCGATCTGCAGCCGGCGACGGCCGACAGCGATGGCCTCGACCAGTTGCGCGGCGACCGCGGCGGGGTCGTCCTGCGCCACCTTCATCTCACGATTCATCGCGTCCACCGCGGGCGTGTTGAACGCGGTGCGGGTGGCCCGCGGGGAGAGGTACTGGAAGCGGATGTCGCTGTCGGCGTATTCGCGCGCCAAGCCTTCCATCAGCCCGCGCAGGCCGAACTTGGTGGCGCTGTAGGCCGCGAAACCGGGGAAGGCCAGGCTGCCGAAGGTCGAACCCACCGCCACCACCGCCGACTGCGACTGGGTGCGCAGCGTGGGCAGCAGCGCGTGGATCAACTGCATGGGCGCGAGCAGATTGGTGGCGACCAGCGCCTGCAGCTCGGCCTCGGACTGCGACTCGAACAGGCCGAACGCGCTGCGCGCATGCGCCAGCACCAGGATGCCCGGCGGGTGCGGCAGAGCCGCGACTTCCTGCGCGAGGCGGTGGCGCTCGGCGGCATCACCCAGGTCGGCGACGATGGGCTGCACGCGCCCGTCGTCGCGGCCGGCGCACAGCGCCTGCAGACGCGCTGCGTCGCGGCCCACGGCGACGACACGCGCACCTTCTGCGACCAACGCGGCGCACAGCGCGCTGCCGATCCCGCCGCTGGCGCCGGTCAGCAATACGCAGCGCCCGGCAAGACGGCCCTGCACGGCGCTCATGCCGCCTCCGCGAGCACGGCCGCGCGGCCGTCACGCAGGCTGCGGAAGATGTCGCCATAGAGTTTGTAGAACCGCCGCGCGGCGTGGACCACCGCGCGGCGGTCGTCTTCGTCGTCGAGCCGGTTCATCAGGCCTTCGTAGAATCCGGCGTGTTCGATGTCGAGGTCGCCGTGCGAGCGCAGATAGCTGAAGGCGTTGCGCGGCAGGCCGAGCGTGGTTTCGATGGTCTCGGCCGCGCGCGTGGCCAGCGCCACGCTGGTGCCTTCCAGCACCAGCACCATGCCGAAGAAGCCCACCGGGTTGCCGCGGGCGATGGTGTCGTAGGCATAGGCGATCATCAGCTCGGTGGCTTCGGCCGGCGCCGAGGCCTCCACCGCGCCGCGGTCGGCACCGCAGGCTTGAAGATCGTCCAGGATCCATTCGTGGTGGCCCATCTCCTCCTCGATGTATTCGCCCACCGCGGTGCGCAGCCACTCCAGCCGCGCCGGCAACCGCGCGCCGCAGGCCATCAGCAGCGGTACGGTGTGGCGCACGTGGTGGAAGGCCTGGGTGAGGAATGCGATGTAGTCGTCGCGGCCGATGCGCCCGGCCAGCGCCTGCTGGATGATCGGGATCGCGATCAGCGCCTCGCGCTCGCGAGCGGTATCGGCGAGCAGACGATCGTGGAAGGCGGTGGCTTGCGGCAGGGTCATGCGGTCACTCCGTGGGGATGGCGGTGCGGATGTGCGAGGGGTCGGCGGATGCAGTCGGCCGGGCCTCGGATTGGGCTTCGAAGCCGGCTTCGAACCCGGCTTCGTACTGCGCGGCGATGGCAAGGCGATGGCGGGCGAAGATCGCCTCGCGGCGCGGGCGGCCGTTGGCGGTGAGCGTCCCGTCGGCGACGGAGAACGGCGCATCGGCACGAATCGCGACGCGTACCTGCGCGTAGTCGGGCAGCCCGCGGTTCACCGCATCCAGCGCGGCCTGCAGCGCATCGGCGTGGGCATCCGGCCGTCTCGGCCACACCACAGCAATGTTGAACGGCCGCGCCTCGCCGAACACCACCGCCTGGGCGATCTCCGGGTGCTGCTGCAGTTCGCTTTCCACCCACTCCGGCGAGACATTGCGACCGAAGGCGGTGATGAAGACATGCTTCTTCCTGCCGGTGACGTACACGTAGCCGTCGGCGTCGATGTAGCCGATGTCGCCGGTGCGCACCGGGCCGGCCGGCGGCGGCGCATCGCCCAGATAGCCGAGCCAGCGCGGCCCGTCGATCAGCAGTTCTCCGGACAGCGGCGCGTCCGCTTCACCCGCATGCGTGCCCTCGCCCGCCTGCGCGCGTGCGTCCGTATGCACACGCACGTGCGGAAGCGCGCGGCCGACACTGCCGCCCCGGCGCGCCCCGGGGCGGTTGAGGCAGACCACCGATCCGCATTCGCTCAGGCCATAGCCTTCGTACACCGGCAGGCCCACCGCCTCGGCACGGGCGATCAGGCCCTCGCCGACGCGTGCCCCACCCACTGCGAGGAACCGCAGCGAGTCGGGCATCGGCGTGCCGTGCTCGGCGGCCACGGTGAGCGCCAGCAGCAATTGCGGGACCAGGATTGCGCTGTGCGGGCGATGGCGGTGCAGGCAGGCGACCAGTGCGGGCACGTCCAGACCGGCGGCGCCGGTGTAGCCGATCTCGGCCAGCGGCGGCGCCACGATCTCGGCATCGGCCAGCAGGGCCGCATACACACCGGCCACGTTTTCGAGCAGGGTCGACAGCGGCATCAGGCACAGATGGCGCTGCGGCGACAGCGGCGCCGCGGCATCGGCCAGCGACTGCGCCACGGTCATCAGCGTGCATGCATCCAGACACACGCCCTTCGGTGCGCCGGTGGTGCCGGAGGTGTAGGTGATCACCGCCGTGCCGTCGGGCAGCGCGACGCGGGGCGCGTCCAGCCGCTGCAGGCGCAGCCGCGGGCCGAGGGCGTGGACGCCGGGCATCGATGCGTCGGCGCGCCGCATCTCCTGCGAGGCGCATGCCGGCGCGCTGCAGACCAGCGCATCGGCACCGCTGTCGCGCAGCGCATGCGCGGCCTGCGCCTCGCTGAAGAACGTGGGCACCGGCACATGCACCAGGCCGAGCGCACGGATCGCGAGATCGAGCACCCCCCAGTCGGCACCGTTGTCCAGACGGCTGGCGATGCGGCCTGCGCCACTGGCGCGCAGCACCGCCGCGCAGGCATCCACCTCCATACGCAGCGCATCGCCATCGCGCAGGCCGTGTGCATCACGCAGACGCGGGGCGTCGCCGCGCAGACGGTCGAGCAGCGGCCGGAAGGGGTTGGCGTTCGAGGGCTCGGTGGCGGCCGCGGGTGCCCGTTGCATGGAGGCGTTCATGGCAGCAGCACTCCCTGCGCGGCCGCGTCGTCCAACGCCGGCGCAGGGTCGGCCACGGGCAGTTGGCCGGTGCGCGCGAGCCATGCATGGCCGGCGGCGATATCGCCGCACATCAGCTTCGGCTGGGTGTCGTAGTACCGCCCCCAGTCGGTGCCCACCCGCGCCAGGCGCGCCGGGTCGGCGTCGGCCAGCACGACGGTGGCCAGATGCATGCGGTCGAAGGCATTGCGCAGCTGGCGCGTCGCCGCGAACAGCACCCAGCGATAACCCGCCGCATGCAGGCGCACGGTCAGACGCAAAATCAGCGCGCGCGCATCGCCCGCGCCTTCGGCCGCGAAGTTGCCCACTTCGACCAGCCGCTCGCGCGACACCGGCACGCCGGCGACCGCGGCCACCGCCGCCTCGGCCGGCACATCCAGATACTGTTCGACGAACAACGCACCTTCGGTGCCCGCGCGCAGCCCGGCCGCCGCCTGCAGTGCACCGGCGGCATCGCGCCAGGCCAGCAGATGCGGCAGGAAGCCGCCAAGCTTGGCGTCGTAGCGTTCGCGGTAGATGCGGGCGATGAAGGCCTCGACCTCGCCGCGCCGGGCGTGGCCGGGCCCGACTTGCAGCGCGTGGGCGGCCCCGGCATCGCGGCCGGCGTCGTTCGGCGTGGAGCGCGGTGCCTCGGCATGCGGGTGCGACAGCATGTCCAGTGCCACCTCCGATCGGGCGTCCGAAGGCAACTCGGGCACACCATCCACACGAAGGCAGGCGGGCAAGGCGGCGAAAGGCGAGAGGGAGAGCGTCATGGCACGCATGCTCTCGGCCGCGAATTAAATGCCGATGAGGCGATTGTTATGCGGATGTGAGTCTCGAGTTCAAAAAGGGTTGGCGAATGCGGGCGGGCGTCTGCATTTGACGCGCGCTTAACGCGCATCTGCCGCCGCGATCACGGTTCGCCCGGCGTACCGCTCTGTGAACGCGAATGATTCGCAGCGGCCCATCGCCGCAACGCTGCATCACGGCGCATGTCATGGACACGCAGGGAGGAGAAGCCGGCAGCGCAGTGGTCTGCGGTCAGGATGGCGGCCGCGCCGTGCCGCGCGCAGGGTCGACGCGATCGGGAGTCACAGCCGCATCAGCGACGACGCCTTGAAGCGCAGGCACCTCATGGGCATGCACATCCGTGGGATCGGCATGCACGTCGCGCCAGCGCAGCATCTCGCCCAGCCGTTCCTCGCGCTCGGGCTCGAACCCGCAGATGTGGGTCCATTCCTTCGGGTTTTCCCAAGTGCCGAACAGCATGTCCCACCACACGATGTCGCCGTAATTGTTGCGGTGCCGGCCGTACTGGTGATGGATGCGGTGCATTTCCGGGCGCTGGAACACATAGCCCACCCAGCGCGGCGTGCGCACGTTGGTGTGGTAGAAGAATTCGCCCAGCGCGGTGCACAGGGTGTAGATGGCGCCGCCCTCCAGCGACAGGCCGAGCACGGTGTACACCAGGACGCTGCCGATCAGCGAATTAACCACCATCTCCGCCGGGTGCTTGTAGAACGAGGTGATGACCTCCAGCCGCTGCGGGCTGTGGTGGATCTGGTGGAACCAGCGCCAGAGCCGGTCGCTTTCGTGACGCTAGCGGTGCCACCAGTAGAAGAGGAAGGTGGCGATGAAATAGGCCAGCAGTCCGCCCATCGCGGGCGACAGATGCGCGGACAGGTCGAGGAGCGAGGCCGACGACAGCCAGCGCTCCCAGGTCAGGCCGGCCAGCAGCACCACACCCAGCTGCACCACATTGATGGCCAGCACCCGCCAGGGCCAGCTGCGCACCGCCGGCAATGGCCAGCCCGGATACAGACGCTCCAGTGCGAAGCACAGAACGAACGCGGCGAACACGATGACGAGCATGGCCGGCTCCACATCGGAACGAAGGGTCCGATGACGGTTCCAGCCTGTGAGCGCTACACGCGCGCTTCAAGCACCGTGCGCCACGCACAGCCTGCGACAGCCGGCGGTCGCATTCGGCGATACCCGGCCATCCCCGGCGGACGCCGTTGCGCAGGCTCCGCAGCACCCGTGCGGCGAGGCGGCGAGACCGCGCGGCGATGCCGCCTGGTCAGCGCGCGGTGTAGCCGCCGTCGATCGTCAGCTCGCTGCCGGTGACGAATCTGGATTCGTCCGAGACCAGATACACCACGCCCCAGGCGATGTCGTCGGGTTCGCCCATGTGGCCGAGCGGGTGCAGCGCATCCACGTCGCGACGCGCCTGGTCGATGTCGGTGGCTCCGCCCGCGCGCAGATGCGCATCGACCATCGGCGTCCAGATGTAGCCGGGATGGACCGAGTTCACGCGGATGCGGTCGGCCGCATACAGCAATGCGTCGGTCTTGCTCATCAGCCGCACCGCGCCTTTCGATGCGTGATACGGCGGCACGTCGGGGCCGCCGACCAGGCCGTAGATCGACGACAGGTTGACGATGCTGCCGCCGCCGGCACGCTGCAGGTGCGGGATGGCGTGCTTGGTGCAGAAGAACACGCCCTTCACGTTGACCGACTGCACACGGTCCCATTCGGCTTCGGTCAGCTCGTGCGTGGGCTTGTTGCTGCCGGCGATGCCGGCGTTGTTGACCAGCGCGTGCAGTGCGC
>ERZ1066121.2914-NODE-2914-length-10170-cov-6.706574_pt1 | contig 10170 bp, 7 predicted proteins | sample MGYA00382768_ERZ1066121 | MGnify/ENA primary metagenome ERZ1066121 (study PRJEB33369, sample SAMEA5778351) | biofilm metagenome | biome: Industrial cooling water; feature: Water cooling tower basin; material: Biofilm | place: United Arab Emirates | collected... | reverse complement strand
CGCGCTGATCGGCGGCGAGACGGCCGAAATGCCCGGCATGTATGCCGAGGGCGATTACGATCTGGCCGGCTTCTGCGTCGGCGCGGTCGAGCGGGATCAGGCACTGACCGGCAACCGCGTCTCTCCCGGCGACCTCATCCTCGGCCTGGCAAGCTCCGGCGTCCATTCGAACGGCTTTTCGCTCGTCCGCCGGCTCGCGGCCGACAAGGGCTGGAAGCTCGACCGGCCGGCGCTGTTCGACCAGGACGTGCTCCTGATCGATGCGCTGATGGCCCCCACCCGCATCTACGTGCCGTCGCTGCTGCCGCTGGTGCGGGCCGGCCGGGTCCGGGCGCTTGCCCATATCACCGGCGGCGGCCTGCTCGAGAATGTGCCGCGGGTGCTGCCGGACGGCTGCCACGCCCGGATCGATGCCGATGCCTGGCCGCTGCCGCGGCTGATGGCGTTTCTGCAGGCGCAGGGCGCGATCGAGCCGGCGGAACTGGCGCGAACCTTCAACTGCGGCATCGGCATGGCCGTGCTGGTCGATCCCGCCGAGGCCGATCCGGTCCGATCGGCGCTCGAGGCGGTCGGCGAGACCGTGTTCGTGATCGGCCGGGTCGAGCCCGGGCAGCGCGGCTGCACGGTCGTCGGCAGCGACGAGACCTGGAGCGCGCGGGAGCGCTGGGAAGCCGTCCATTATGGCTGAGAAGGCACGGGTCGCCGTGCTGATCTCGGGCCGCGGCTCCAACATGGCGGCGCTGCTCTATGCGTCGCGCATGCCGGATGCAGCGTTCGAGATCGTGCTGGTGGCGGCGAATGATCCGGCCGCGCCCGGCCTGGCTCTCGCCCGCGCGGAAGGCGTCGCGGTCTTCGCGCACAGCCACAAAGGCATGGCCCGGGCGAGCTTCGACGCGCTGATCGAAGCCGAGATCCGTGCCGCCGGCGCCGATTATGTCGCGCTGGCCGGCTATATGCGGCTGCTGTCGCCCGAGTTCGTCGCCCGCTGGCCGGGCCGCATCCTGAACGTGCACCCTTCCCTGCTGCCCAAATATAAGGGCCTCGACACCCATGCCCGCGCGCTCGAGGCGGGCGACCGCGTCGCCGGCTGTTCGGTCCATGTCGTGACCGCAGAGCTGGACGACGGGCCGGTGCTGGCCCAGGCCGAAGTGGCCATTCTGCCGGGCGACACCCCCGAGACGCTGGCCGCCCGCGTGCTGATCGCGGAGCACCAGCTCTACCCCCGCGCCCTCGCCGACTATGTGAGCCGGGAACGGACCCCCGCCGGACTGCTGGCGCGGCTGCGCGCGCTCGCGCTCGCGCTGCCGGGCGCGGAGGAGCATGCGGCCCATGGCATGCCCTGCTTCCGCATCGCCGGCGGGCGCATCTTTGCGTGGTTCAGCACCGATCATCACGGCGACGGCCGGATCGCGGTGCTCGTCAAGACCAGCGGAACGGAAGAGCAGGAAGCGCTGATCGAGCAGGACCCCGCGCTCTATTTTCGCCCAGCCTATTTCGGCCCGAGCGGCTGGGTGGCGATCCGGCTCGACGATCGGCAGCCCGACTGGGACCACATCGCCGAGCGAGTGGCGACGAGCTGGACGATGGTCGCACCCCGCAAGCTCGCGGCGCTGCGGGCAATTTAGCGCGGACCGGGCAGCCAGCCGCGGTGCCGGCCTTGCCGGGTTCGGCTTGACCCGGCGGCCAGGATCGCCTTCGGTGCCGCATCCCTTAGGAGTGCTTCGTGGCAAAACGCCTCACTTACTATATCTTGTTCGGCCTGGTGCTGGGCATCGCCGTCGGCTGGGCGCTGAACGCCGCGATCGGCGAACCGGCGCGGCTGACCGAGATCGCCGGCTATTTCTCGATCGTGACCGGCTTGTTCCTGCGGCTGATCAAGATGATCATTGCGCCGCTGGTCTTCTCCACCCTCGTGGTCGGCATCGCCCATATGGGGGACACTGCAGCGCTCGGCCGGGTCGGCGCGCGCGCGGTCGGCTGGTTCATTTCGGCAAGCCTCGTGTCGCTGACCTTGGGCCTGATCCTGGTGACCGCCCTGCAGCCGGGCGTGGGCCTTGATTTCCCGATTCCCGACGCAGCAGCGCAAAGCGGCGTCGCAAAGGATGGCTTCAATCTCAAGGACTTCGTGACGCATCTTGTGCCGGCGTCGATGATCGAGGCGATGGCGGACAACGAAATCCTGCAGATCGTCGTCTTCTCGCTGTTCGTCGGCGTCGCGATCACCGCGGTTGGCGAGAAAGCGGCGCCGCTGGTGCGCGGCCTCGAAGGCCTTGTCTCGGTGATGCTGCAGATCACCAACTACGTCATGCGCTTCGCACCGTTCGCGGTCTTCGCGGCGGTCGCGGGGACGCTTGCCGAACGCGGACCCGCGGTGCTGGGCGACCTCGCCTATTTCATGGGCACATTCTATCTGGGCCTCGTCATCCTCTGGGCCGTGCTGCTCGGCGCCGCATTTCTGGTGATCGGCCCGCGCGTCGGCGAGCTGATCCGCTACATCCGCGAGCCGATCCTCCTCGCCTTCTCGACCGCATCCTCGGAAGCCGCCTATCCGCGCACGCTGGAAGCGCTCGACCGGTTCGGCGTGCCGCCGCGGATCGCCAGCTTCGTCCTCCCGCTCGGCTATTCGTTCAATCTGGACGGGTCGATGATGTACATGACCTTCGCGACGATCTTCATCGCGCAGGCCTATGGCATTGATCTGTCTCTCGGGCAGCAGATCACCATGCTGCTGGTGCTGATGGTGACCTCGAAAGGCGTCGCCGGCGTGCCGCGGGCAAGCCTCGTGGTGATCGCTGCGACCCTCGCCTTTTTCGACATTCCGGAGGCCGGATTGCTGCTGATCCTCGCGGTCGACCACTTCCTCGACATGGGCCGCTCCGCCACCAACGTGGTCGGCAATGCCGTGGCGAGTGCCGTCGTCGCCAAATGGGAAGGCGGCTTCGATCCACCCGATCCCCCGGAGATCGAGCCACCGGCGGCGCCGACCCACCGGCCGGACCGGCCGCCCGCCGAGAGCTGGGAGCCGCGGGCCGATCCAGCTCTTCCCGGCTCGGGTCAGGCGAAGGCGTAGGGCCCGCCCTTCGCCAGCGCGCGGGCGTACGCCGGCCGGGCGTGGATGCGATCGAGCCAGGCGATGAGCTTCGGCCGCGATCGATCCAGCCCGGCGCGCTGGCGCGCCGCCTCCAGCGGAAAGCTCATCATCACATCGGCGGCGGTCAGCGCATCGCCGACGAACCAGTCGCGCCCCGCCAGCTCTGCCTCCAGCCAGTCGAGGTGCCCGTCGATCATCGCCTGGACGCGCGCTCGCGCCGGCCGGCCGAGGAGCCCCAGGCGCTGGATGACCAGCATCAGCAGCAATGGCGGCATCAGCGAGCCTTCGGCATAGTGGAGAAAATGCCGATAGCGCAGGATCGCGTCCCGATGGACCGGGGGCCCGAGCCGGCCATCCGCCTTCTCGACCAGATATTCGACGATCGCGCCGGTCTCCGCGAGCACCGCGCCGCCGTCCTCCAGCACCGGCGACTTGCCGAGCGGATGGACCCGCTTCAGCTCCGGCGGCGCCAGCATCGTCTTCGGATCGCGGGCATAGCGCCGCACTTCATAGGGCAGCTCAAGCTCTTCGAGCATCCACAGCACGCGCTGCGATCGGCTGTTCTCGAGATGATGGACAATCAGGGTCACGGGTAGGCGCTCCTTTGCCCCTGTCCTAGCCGATCCACCGCAGCCCCGAAATGCTCCGTCAGCCGAGCCGGGCCAGCGCCGCTGCCAGCCGCGCCGCTTCCGCGTCCTTGTCAGCATGGTCGGCCCGGGCCTTTTCGACGGCCTCGGGCTTTGCCCGCTCGACGAAGGACGGATTGCCGAGCCGGGCAGCGAGCGCGTCCCGTTCCTTCTCCGCGGCCGCGATCGCCTTGGCAAGACGGGCGCGCTCGGCATCGAGATCGATGACGCCGGCGAGGTCTGCGAATGCCTCGAACCCTTCGACTTGGATTGTCATAGAACCACGCCGGATTGCGTCCGTGGCATTTTCGACAGCCTCCATCCAAGAGGGACCGGAGCGTGGATGCTCGTCGCCGGGGAAAACAAGCATCGACATCAGCTTTACTCTTGCAAGGCGCTCGATCGATGTTCGATTTCGTTCGTAGTAGCCGCTTGTCTGGAGGGTCCAAGTGGGCCAACGGGCGGATAGCGCGAGGACCTTGCCTGGGGGAACGCCCAGCTCGTTTCGCCCCGCACGAATCTCCTGTATCAGATTGACCACCCAGTCGATTTCCTTCGCCGCGTCCGGATCGAGCATGCGGGCATCGGCGATCGGCCAGCTCGCGACGATCAGCTCATGGGGCCGCGGCCCCATCGCGTGCCACAGCTCCTCGGTGATGAACGGCATGAACGGGTGGAGCATGACGAGGATCTGATCGAGCACCCAGCCGGCAACCGCCCGGGTCTCGTCGTCCAGCTGCCCCTTGATCAGCTCCAGATACCAGTCGCAGAAACGGTCCCAGACGAAATGATAGAGCGTGTTCGCCGCTTCGTCGAAGCGGAGATCGGCAAAGGCGAGATCGAGCTGCTGGACGGTGCGCACGGCTTCTCCGACAATCCAGCGATTGACGGGCAGCGTGGCGGCGGGCGGCTCCAGGGTCGAGGAGGCGCCGATGCCGTTCGCCTGGGCGAAGCGGGCGGCGTTCCACAGCTTGGTCGCGAAATTGCGATAGCCCTCGACACGGCGTTCATCGAGCTTCACGTCGCGGCCCTGGCTCTCCATTGCCGCCATGGTGAAGCGCAGCGCATCGGCGCCGTATTTGTCGATCAGCCCCAGCGGATCGACCGTGTTGCCCTTGGACTTGGACATTTTCGACCCGTCCGCCGCGCGCACCAGGCCGTGCAGATAAAGCGTCCGGAACGGCACTTCGCCCCGGAAGTGCAATCCCTGCATGATCATCCGCGCATCCCAGAAGAACAGGATGTCGAAGCCGGAGATCAGGACGTCATTCGGGTAGTGGCGGGCGAGCAGCGGGTGATCGTCCGGCCAGCCGAGCGTCCCGAACGGCCACAGCGCGGAGCTGAACCAGGTGTCGAGCACGTCCGGGTCGCGCGTCAGGGCGACCCCCTCCCCGGCCTGCGCCTGGGCTTCCGCTTCGGTCTCCGCGACGAACACCCGACCGTCCTCGGCAAACCAGGCGGGAATCCGGTGGCCCCACCAGAGCTGGCGGGAGACGCACCAGGGCTGGATGTTTTCCATCCAGTTGAAATAGGTCTTGGCCCAGCTTTCGGGCACGACCTTGATCGCGCCGGAGCGGACCGCCTCGATCGCGGGGCCGGCAAGCGTCTTCGCGTCGACATACCATTGATCGGTCAGCCAGGGTTCGATCACGACGCCGGAGCGGTCGCCGAACGGCGTCTGGATCACCCGGTCCTCGACCTTTTCGAGGAGGCCCGCCGCCTCGATCAGGGCGACGACGCGCTTGCGGGCCTCGAACCGGTCGAGGCCGATCAGCTCGGCCGGCACCAGGCCGTCCCCGGTCTGCACGATGCGGGCCTCGGCATCGAGCATGTTGAGCATGTCGGCCGGCTTGATGCCGGCGCGCACGCCGACTTCGAAATCGTTGAAATCATGACCGGGCGTGATCTTGACCGCGCCGGAGCCGAGCTCCGGATCGGCATGTTCGTCGGCGACGATCGGGATCTCGCGGCCGGTGATCGGCAGCTTCACCTTCGCACCGATCAGCTTTGCATAGCGGGGATCGTCGGGATGAACCGCGACCGCCATGTCGGCAAGCATGGTCTCCGGCCGCGTCGTCGCGACCGAAATGTGGCCGGAGCCGTCGGCGAGCGGGTAGCGGAAATGCCAGAAGCTGCCGTGCACCTCGCGGGTCTCGACTTCGAGATCGGAGATCGCGGTGCCGAACTTCGGATCCCAGTTCACCAGCCTCTTGTCGCGGTAGATGAGGCCCTGGCGGTAGAGATCGACGAACACCTTCACGACCGCGCGGCTGAAGCCTTCGTCCATCGTGAAGCGCTCGTTCGCCCAGTCGCACGACGCGCCGAGGCGACGGAGCTGGCCGGTGATCTGGCCGCCCGACCGGGCTTTCCATTCCCAAACATGCTCGACAAAGGCCTCGCGGCTCATGTCCGTCCGCTTGATGCCCTGGCTGGCCAGGTTGCGCTCGACGACCATTTGCGTCGCAATGCCCGCATGATCGGTGCCGACCACCCAGAGCGCGTCCCGCCCCTTCAGCCGGGCGTGGCGGATCAGTATGTCCTGCAGCGTGTTGTCGAGCGCGTGGCCGATATGGAGCGAGCCGGTGACGTTCGGCGGCGGGATGACGATGGTGAAGGGGGCCGCGTTCGGCCGTTCAGGCCGGAACAGGCCCCGTCCCTCCCAATGGGGATACCATTTCGCCTCGATGGCGCTCGGATCGAATGTCTTGGGCAGCTCGCTCATAAGCGGAGCGCCTTAGACGACAGCCAGGCCATCCTCCAAGCCTCGCCTGCACGATGGCCGGCGGCGCGCCCGCCGGACCCGATCAGGCGGCGCGGCCGCTGATCCGGGCGACTTCCCGGGCGACGGCGGCATTGACGATGTCCGGCAGGTGCGCGTCGAGCCATTCCTTGAGCATCGGCCGCAGCATTTCCCGCACCAGGCCCTCGAGCGTGTTGTCGGCCTTCGGATCCTCCGGCCGCACCACCATGCGCGACAGCGCGGCAAGCGCGGCGCGGCTGGCCGCCGCCGTGCTCGCCGACATCAGCTCGTCGGCGGAAGGCGGCGCCGCCGGCGCGGCGGCCGCGGGCTCAACCGGATCGGCCGGCGGAAACGCAACCGGCTGGACGTCGGGCAGATCGCCGACCGTCTCGGTGAGCTCAAGAACCTCGCTTTCGGCCGCGGGCGGCACCGGCACCGGCCGGGATTTGCGCGGCCGCGGCGATGGCGCGTCGCCCTCTTCGGCGATGATGCGCTTGATGGAAGACAATATCTCTTCCATCGACGGCTCGCTATTCCCCTGGCCCATCGCGTCCGCAGACCCCCGCTTAGTTCGGCAGAGGCACGGTTTCCGGATTTTGCGAAGGCGTGTCAACGGTGCGCGTGGCGACCGGAACCGGATCGACCGACGTGTCGATATCCCAGATCTTGCGGCGGATGCGGCCATAATTGGCCGCCGGATCATAGAGGGTAACGCCTTCCAGATCGAGATCGCGCGCCTCGGCCTTGCCCATCGCCGCCAGCAGCGTGAAGCCCGCCACATAAGCGTTCCGCTTTGCAGTGACGAGCTGCACCTGCGCGTTCAGCAGCTCCTGCTCGGCGTTCAGGACTTCGATGATGGTGCGGTTGCCGACGCTGTTCTCCGCTCGCACGCCTTCGAGGGACAGCCGGTTGGCCGACACGGCCGCCTGGGCCGCCTCGATCACCTCGAGCGCGGAACGGTAGCTCGCATAGGCGGCGCGGACCTGCTGGACGATGTTGCGTTCGACTTCGATCACTTGCTCCAGCGCCTGGGACTGGCGCGCGGTCGCCTGGCGGACCTGCGCGGCGGGGCGCCCGCCCTGGTAGATCGGGATCGTCGCCTGGAGCCCGATCGACGCCTGGCTCTGCTGCTGCGCCGGCTGCACCGGCAGCTGGGGGGACGTGGCGGTGCCGAGCGCGTTCGAATAATCGCCCCGGCCGAACGCGGAGACGCGCGGCGCCGTGCTGGCGCGCGCCACCTGGACTTCGAACCGGGCGGCTTCCTGGTTGCGCTCGGCCGCGGCGAGATCCGGATTCTCCCGGAGCGCGACAGCAATCGCCTGCTCGGGATCATCGGGAAGGTTCGGCAGCGGCGGCGGTGGCGCCAGCTCCCCCGGCACGTCGCCGACCAGCTGGATATAGCGTTCCCGGCTGGCAATCAGATTGGCCTCCGCGGTGCGCAGATCGCCCTGGGCAAGCGACAGCCGCGCCTCGGACTGGGCAACGTCGGTGCGGGTCAGGTCGCCCACTTCGAACCGGTCGCGGGTCGCCTGCAGGTTCGTCTCGAGCTGGCGGACATTGGCGCGGTTGAGCTCGACCACCGAACGGTCGCGGATCACATCGTTATAGGCAGCGACGACCTGGCTGAAGATCGTCGATTCGGTGCCGCGGAGCTGCTCCGCTCCGGCCGCGACGCGCCGATCGGCCGCCTTGATGCCGTTGCGGATCGCGCCGCCATTGTAGATCGGCACGTTCATGCTGAGCGTGCCGGCCAGCTGGCGCGACGGAAAGATGAACGCGTTGGCCGGGGCGAGCACGTTTTCCGAGTAGCTGCCGTCGACGCTGGCCGAGGGCCGCGCATCGGCCAGCTGGAGCGCGACCGTCTCGTCGGTCGCCCGCTGCTGCGCCCGGGCCGCGCTCAGGGTCGGGTTGGTCTGATAGGCCTTCGCCAGCGCTTCCTGCAGCGTGTCCGCCCGCGCCGGCGCGACCAGCGCGAGCGTCGCAACCGACGCGATCAAACCCTTTAGTCTCGCCCGCATTCGCTCTCTTTCAAAATGTGAAGGTCTTCGGACGCGCAAAACCAGGCAGCAGCGGCGCTTCACAATCGGCGAACAGATCGACGCCGAAGCTGTGGGCCGCGCGACGGCCGAGCGCGAGGCGCACGACGCCGTCGTCGACCAGCCCGCAGACGAGCCGGCCGCCATCGACGAGCTGGCCGACCACGGCGTCGGGCACCTGTTCGACCGCGCCGTCGATGATGATCAGATCATAAGGCGCGTCGCCCGGCCAGCCCGCCGCCAGCGGCCCTTCGACGAGCCGCACGCCCGCAGCCTCGGCCAGTGCCGCCCGCGCCAGCGCGATCAGCGCCGGCTCCTCCTCAAGCGCAACCACGTCCGCCGTCAGCATCGCCAGCACCGCCGCGGTGTAGCCGGACGCCGCGCCGATCAGCAGCACGCGGTCTCCCGTCTCGACCCGCGCGGTCGCCAGGAGCTTGCCGGTCGCTTCCGGCAGGTTCAGCTCGCGGCCATGGCCGAGCGGCACCGGCCGGTCGACATAGGCGGTCGCGCGCCGCTCGTCCGGCACGAACCGCTCGCGCGGGACGGCCGCCATCGCCGCCACCACGCGCGGATCGGCGACCCCGGTGGTGCGCAGCTGGCTCTCGACCATCGCCCGCCGCATCGCTTCGAAATTCTGCTCCGTCATCGCTCGCTTCTTCGCACAACTGTCTTAGTGGAACAATACACTTTGTGCATTGGCTTCTATCGGGAAGGCGTCGCGCCGCCAAGCGCAGTTGATCCATTTCGCCTCATGCCCCGCCCGCTGCCGCCGCCATCGTTCCCGCCAAATCACAGCAAGTTTCGTACCAGATCGACCGCCGCTGCCGGCAGGTCTTCCGGCCCTGTCCGAATCCGGACAGGAACGTCCGCTTCCGAACGCCGCTTCCGCGGCTGGATCATGATCCATGCACAATCGGGAGACGCCATGGCGCCGCTCCGGCGTCCGGACGCTAGCGCGGCTGCAGCAGTCTGCGCCGGCGGAACAGGCTCCGCCGGGCGATCGGCTCCAGAAAGCCGTCCGGATGCTCGGGATCGAGCAGCTCATTGTCGGCGATGAAGGTCTCGACCTCGCCGGGCGGCGTCAGATCGAGCGGGCGGAGCCCTGGCCCGCCCGCCGGCTGCGCATCGATCGCGGCGATCATCGATCCCTGATGGCGGTCCAGCTCGGCCGCGAGCGCCGCCACCGGCAGGCCGAGATGTTCGGCGAGCAGCCGGTGGCGAAGGGCCCGGATCGCCGGCCGATGGGCGGCGTTCGCCGCCAGCCGGGCATCGAGCACCAGATCGCATTCGCTGTCGAGCGCCATCGACCGGTTGTTCATGTTGGCCGAGCCGACGCGCAGGATGCGGTCGTCGGCGATCAGCAGCTTGGCGTGAACATAGATCGGGTCGCCCGCCGCCGTGTGCGGCGTGTAGATGCGGAAACGCCGGCCATGGTCCCTGGCGACAATCGACCGGGCGAGCCGCACCCGCGCATGGTCCATCGCCACCTGCTCGAGCCAGCCATCGGCCTGAAGCGGGCCCACGATCACGATTTCGGGGGGATCGGGCTCGGCGATCCGCGCGGCGATCGCCTCGGCGATCCGGCGGGATGTGAAATATTGCGTCTCGATGTAGATCAGCCGCTCGGCCGTCGCGATCTGATCGACGAACAGCGTTTCGATCTCGGCCACCTTCGGC
>ERZ1066121.2913-NODE-2913-length-10171-cov-7.234579_pt1 | contig 10171 bp, 7 predicted proteins | sample MGYA00382768_ERZ1066121 | MGnify/ENA primary metagenome ERZ1066121 (study PRJEB33369, sample SAMEA5778351) | biofilm metagenome | biome: Industrial cooling water; feature: Water cooling tower basin; material: Biofilm | place: United Arab Emirates | collected... | reverse complement strand
TCTCGGCCAACTGGCGCAGCGCGACCTTGCAGGTCTGCGGGCTCTTGGTGCCGAGTGTGTCGCGTTCCTTCATCGCCCAGTCGTCACCCGCATTGGCAGCGGCTTCGAGACTGGCGAGGATGTCTTCGTAACGCTCGGAGGCGAAATGCTTGGCGATCTTGTCGGCATTGGCCTCGATCCGCGCCCTGGGCGGGGTGCCGACAGGTTCGCTGAGGATGCCTGCGATCCGGTCCGGGTGATCGTGAATGCGAGCCTTGATGTCCTCCAGCAGTTCATGCGGGACATAGTGTGTGGCAAGCCCGGTCCACAGGCATTCCGACCCGTCGAGACGCGCGCCGGTAAGTGCCAGAAACTGCCCGAGCCGTCCGCCGAGGCGCGAGAGATACCAGCCGCCGCCCACGTCGGGGAACAGGCCGATGCCGGTCTCGGGCATGGCGAAACGGGTATTCTCGGTCGCCACCCTGAATTTCGCGGGTTGCGAGATGCCCACGCCGCCGCCCATCGTGATCCCGTCCATGAAGGCGACGATGGGCTTTGCGTAAGTGAACATCTGGTGGTTGAGCTGATATTCGTCATGGAAGAACTTGCGCCCGCTCGCACCGCCATCGTTCAGCGCCGAATTGCGCAGGAAGGCAATATCGCCGCCGGCGCAGAACCCGCGCCCCTCGGCATGATCGAGGATCACCGCCTTGATGCTGTCATCGCTCGCCCATTCGGTCAGGGCCGCGCTCATCGCATGGCACATCGGCAGGGTCAGGGCGTGGAGCGCCTTGGGCCGGTTCAGGCTGATGTGGCCGATAGGCCCACTCGTGCGGATCAGAACGTCGTCAGTCATTTCGCCCCATGTCTTGCGGTTCGATCAGGTCCCATCGGTTGCCGAAAGGATCGCTGAACACCGCCACTGTGCCATAGCGTTCGCGGCGCGGCGGTTCATCGAAATTCACGCCCGCAGCGACGAGGCGTGCATGGGTGCCTGCGAAATCGTCGGTGTGCACGAAAAAGCCCACGCGGCCGCCGGTCTGATTGCCGACAGCAGCCTTCTGGGCATCGTTCGCGGCCTTGGCGATCAGCAGCCGGCCGCCGTCCGGCCCGCCTGCGACCACCCAGCGCTTGCCACCGCCCAGGTCCGTGTCCTCGAGGAGGTCGAACCCCAAGGCATCGACACAAAAAGCGATCCCCGCATCGTATTCGGGCACGACCAGGGTCGTCAGGGCAAGCGAAACGCGCGTCACTGGCGCAGCAGGTCCCGGCCCACCACCATGCGCATGATCTGGTTGGTGCCTTCGAGGATCGAGTGCACCCGCAGATCGCGCCAGAAGCGTTCGATGGGATAATCCTGCAAGTAGCCGTAACCGCCGAACAGCTGGAGCGCGCGGTCGACCACGGCGCTGCCGTTGTCGGTCGCCAGCCGCTTGGCCATCGCGGAAAAGCGCGTCTTGTCGGGCGCGTTGTCGGTCACCTTGGCCGCCGCGAGGTAGAGCAGCGCACGCGCCGCCTCCAGATCGGTCGCCATGTCGGCGAGCATGAACTGGGTGTTCTGGAAATCGGCGACCGCCTGGCCGAACTGCTTGCGGTCCTTGGTGTACTGGATCGCCTCGTCGAGGCACCGCTGCGCGCCGCCCAGCGAGCACGCGCCGATATTCAGCCGCCCGCCATCCAGCCCCATCATCGCGATGCGGAAGCCCTCACCCTCGCCGCCGACGAGGTTCTCTGCCGGCACCCGCACGTCTTCAAGGATGAGCTGCGCGGTCGGCTGGGAGTGCCAGCCGAGCTTCCTCTCGTTCGCCCCGAAGCTGACCCCGGGCATGTCCTTTTCGATCACGAGGCAGGAGATGCCCTTCGGCCCATCCTCGCCGGTGCGGACCATCACGGCGTAGATTTCGTTCGCGCCCGCTCCCGAGATGAACTGCTTGGTGCCGTTGACGACGAAGTGGTCGCCATCCCGCCGCGCCGTGGTGCGCAGGGCCGCCGCGTCCGAGCCGGAACCCGGTTCGGTGAGGCAATAGCTGGCGATCTTGTCCATCGTGACCAGATCGGGGAGATACCTGGTCTTCACCGCCTCCCCGCCGAAGCGGTCAATCATCCAGGCGGCCATGTTGTGGATCGAGATGAAGGCGCTGGTCGAGGGGCAGCCATAGGCCATTGCCTCCATGATGAGCGCCGCCTCCAGCCGGCCGAGCCCGATCCCGCCCGACTGTTCCGAGACATAGATCGCCCCGAAGCCGAGCTCGGCGCTTTCCTTGATGATGTCGCGCGGGAAGATGTGCTTCTCGTCCCACTCGGCGGCATTGGGCGTGATGCGGTCGGCGGTGAAACGCTGCGCAACCTCGCGGATGGCCAATTGATCGTCGGTGAGTTGAAACTGTCCTTGCATGGGCGTGCTCTAGCGACCTTGCACGCGCGCGGAAAGAGCGGGCCGCAAGACGGGCAAGCGGAAAATTGTTAGGCACACTTGTCGTGCATCACATCCCGGGTGCGCCCGCGCTCGTATGCGAACGAATGGTCGGACAAATGCACACTCTCATTTTCGTCTATAATGCCGACGGGGGGCCGCTGAATGCTGTTAGCGACGCGGTGCACAAGCTGGTGAGCCCGGCGACCTATCCATGCTCGCTTTGCGCGCTGACCTATGGAGCGGTGGCGATGCATGGCGCCTGGCGCACCTTCCTCGGCAGCACGGGCCTGCCGGTGCTGTTCCTTTACCGCGACGAATTCCGGGCAGACCTCGACCGGCGCGAACTGGCCTTGCCGGCCATTCTCCTCGGTGCCGCAAGCGGCGGCCCGCCGCAGGTGCTGCTGAGCGCGGCGGAACTGAACGCCCTTGCCGATCTTCCCACGCTGATCGATCTGGTCAAGGCTAGGCTGGCGGAGAAATCCGACTGAACTTTTTCCCGCCCCTGCCACTTGGCAAAGCGCCGGGCATCGGGAGCAAGGCACCGGATCATTCGTGGACAAGCGCCTCGGCCTCGATCGCGACACGCCATTCGGTTCACCACAGCGATGCGACCCCTGCCTAGGTCGCCGCCGGCTTGCCGCAACGAGCCCGAGGTCGCCCGCTGCCGCTCGTTCATCCGCAGGTGATGTCGGTGATCTTCATCGCCTCGTCATAGCGCACGTTCACGCGGTCTTCGCGGTAATCCATCGTCCACGCGCCGTTCGGCGGCCCCCAGCGAAGCGTGCGCGCTCCGGCGTCCTTGAGGATCGCCGCGCCCATCGCCTGAGTGGCGTCATGGCCGATGTGATACTGCGCCGGGGCTGCATCGCAGGTCAGCGCCGCGGTCTTGGCGGCAGGGGCGTCGTCCCCGGTGGTCGCACACCCCGAAAGCCCCGCAGCCGCCGCCAGCATCACCATCCGTTTCATCAGCCCGTCCTCCGCCATGCGCCGCAATACGTATCCGGCGCGAAGCCTACCAGCCGGGCGCGGGGATGAAAAGCGTGCTGCGCCTAGGCCGCGCGGGGGTGGGCCTGCTCCGGTGCGCAGGACATCGTCGCGGCCGCGCGCGCCGCGAAGTCCGCCGCCGAGAGCGGCCGTCCGATGAAGTACCCTTGCGCATAATCGCAGCCGATCCGCGCAAGGAAGGCAAGGCACTCGGCCTCCTCGACCCCTTCGGCCACCAGCGTGAGACCAAGCTCGTGAGCAAGCTGCACCGTCGATTGCACCAGCATCGCATCGCCGCGGTCGACATGGGCCTGGGCCACGAACATGCGATCGATCTTCAGCTCGGACAGCGGAAGCAGCTTCAGGTAGTTGAGCGCCGACTGGCCGGTGCCGTAATCGTCCATCGAGATGCGGATGCCGGCGGCGCGGAACCGCCCGAGCGTGGCGATCGCGGCTTCGGTGTCCTCGAACGGGGCGCTCTCGGTGACCTCGAAGGTGATCTGCTGTGGCGGCGCTCCGGCGCGGGCGAGCAGCGCCAATGCGCGGCTGGTGAAGCTTTCCGACGTCAGGAGGCCCGCCGAAATGTTGACGGCAACACCCAGCGTCAGACCCGCATCGGCCCACCCCTTCATGTCCTCGAGCGCCTTGCCGAGAACCGCAAGGGTCAGGTCGTCAAGCCGTCCGCGCTCCTCGAACAACGGGATGAAGCCATCGGGCGGGAGCAGCCCGCGTTCGGGGTGATTCCAACGCACCAGAGCCTCGGCGCAATCGATCCGGCCCGATGCGAGGTCAAGCTTGGGCTGGTAGAGCACCATGATGTTCCCGGAACTCAGCGCCTCGTCGAGCTCGCCGAGCAAGGCCATCTGCCGCGTGACGGCCTCACCCTCCTCGGGGGTGTAGAGCCGCCAGACCTTGCCCGCGCGCCGCGCAAGGCTGGCGGCATGAACGGCATTGGGGGCAGGTCCGGCGATGTTGCAGCCCGCCACGCCGAAAGTCAGCGACACCCCGACCCGTCGTCCGGCGATCTCGAAGGGGCTGCGCATCAGGGCGCGCAAGCCGGCAAGCTGGGCCGCGATCTCGTCGATTGGCAGCGGCGAGAGCCACACGAGGGTGCGGTCTTCCCAGCGGTAGATGGCGTGCATGCCGCTCGCGACGCGCAGGCGCTCGGCAATCCGGGCTAGAAGAACGCCAAGGCCGTTGCTGTCCACCGCGAGCGTCAGAGCGTCGAACTCATCGATTTGCGCCGCGATCAGAAACCGGTCGGAGGCGGCTGCGGGTCGGGCTTCGAGACCGAGGCGATTGGGCAGACCGCTCTCCGGATCGATCCGGCGGCGCCGCGCGGCGAAGCGTTGGGTGAGGACAAGGTAACGCACCCCGCCCGCCAGTCCGATCAGCACCAGCGCCGGGACGATCTCGAACCAGATGTCCCCTGCCATGCGTGCGGCAAGCCATGCAGCGATCAGCCCCGCCGCCGCCGCCGCGCTGCGCAGCGCCACCGCCCGCCGCCGCCTTGCCGACAGCACGGAGAAGGCCAGCCCTCCTGCGAGGACCAGCGGCAAGACCCATGACCCGTAGACCGGCGCCCCGCCCTCGAGCGTCTCGGCCGCCATAGCCTGGATGATCACACCCGGAATGACGCCGTGGCCCGGCACATTGTAACGATCGCCGAGTTCGATGGCGGTCGCGCCGATGATCACGTCCTTTCCTTTCAGGCTTCCCGGCGGGATCATGGCGCGCTCGATGGCGATGAAGCTGTGCCGCGGGATCGTGGCGGGGTCGATGGCAAAGTCGACCGGGAAGTTCTCGCCCACCGCGCCCGATTTCCCGGCAACGAAGGCGGAAAGCGAAGGCCGCGCGGTTGCGCCCGTGACCGTGCCGTAGGGCATGCGTCGCACCAGGCCGTCACGGTCGGGCATGACCGACACCGAGGCAAGATGGGCGTGTTCGCGCAAGGCGGGGATCGGCAGCGCATCGAGCTGCCTGTCATCGCCCGCACCCGCCTTCTGCGCAAAGGTCGGCAGCGCCACCGGCGCACGGGCCGCCGCAATTGCGGCGGCGAAGGCGGCATCGCCCGCAGGCTCGCCGCGGCTCGAGAAATCGACGTCGAAACTGATCGAGCGCACGCCCGCGGCATCGAGCGCAGCGACCGTGCGGGCATAGTGATCGCGCGGCCAGGGCCAGCGGCGGATCGCGGCCATGCTCGCAGCGTCCATCTCCACGACATGGACCTGCCCGCTGGCCTCGTAGCCGAACAGGGCGAAGGTCAGTTCGGCGAGACGGTTCTCGGTGCTGCGAAAGGCTCCGACTAGATTGCCGATCGTGAGCAGCAGCAAAAGCGCAGCGAACATCAGCGTGTTGATGCGCCAGCTGTCGGAGCTTAGCGCCGCCGGGGCATGCCGGGGGAGGAGAGGCAGGAGCCGCATTACCGCAGGACCGCGGCTCAGCGCCGCAGGTGGACCCCCGCCTCAGACGCAATCAGGCCGCGATCGGTGAGCACACCTGTACCGGCCCGCACCCGGATGTCGATCCCGCCGCCATTGCCGTTGCCATTGCCTCCGCCGTTGCCGCTGCCACCGCCATTGCCGTTGCCGTTGCCGTTGCCGTTGCTACCGCCATTGCCGTTGCCCCGACCATTGCCTTTGCCCCGGCCATTGCCGCCGTCGCGATCGTGGTCATCGTCCCGATCATAGTCGTCGTCACGATCATGGCCGTCGTCGCGATCATAGTCGTCATCGCGATCGTTATCATCGTCGCGATCGTAGTCGTCGTCGCGATCGTGGTCGTCGCTGTCTTGGTCAGCATGGTCATCATTTTCGCGGTTGCCGGGCGGGCGGTCATCGTTCCCGTTCCCGTTCCCCGAACCCGGGCCTTCGTTGCTGCCGTTGCCGCTGCCGTTCCCCGAGCCATCGCCATTGCCCGACCCGCTACCATTGCTCCCCCCGTTGCCACTGCCGGCGGCATTGTCGGAGCCATTCCCGCTGCTGTTGTCATTCCCGGCACCGCCTGAATTGCCCTGCCCATCACCGGAACCGGCGCCATTGCCGTTGCCCTTGCCAGGGCCATCGTTGCCGCTGTTGCCGGAGCTGCCCCCATTCCCGGACCCGGACCCGGAGCCATTGCCGCTCCCGCTCCCGCTCCCGTTGCCGCTTCCGTTGCCGCTTCCGTTGCCGTTGCCGCTTCCCCCCGAACCGCAGGTTCCGGCCGCGCAGACCTCGCCATCCTCCGCGCGGCCGCGGCTGATGCCGACCGGGGCCTCGGCCCCGCGTCCCGTATTGTCCGAGACCACCACTGCCGCAAGTGCCGCGACCTCGCCCGAGACGAAGCCGCCCGATATTTCGCGCAGTTCACGCGGGGTGCCGACGACCGCCTGCTCGATCCGCCCCTGATTGCCGCTGCCATTGTATGATGCCGGTTCGATGACAGCAGGAGCCGCCGGTGCCGCACCGCCCGCGCTGCGTGCCGGGGAATCGACGACCCGGCGTCCCTCGCCCTCGACCACCATGCGCAGCGGATCGACCGCCGCGATCATCGCCACCGCACCGGGCCGGATCAGCTCGCGCGCCCCGCCGTCGAGGGTCGCGGTCTCCACCGCGCCTTCGGTGACCTGCAGGCTGGCACCCTGGCCGGTCACGGTAATGACGAAGGTCGTGCCCTTGACCACTGCCGCGAGATAGGGCGTGTCGACCCCGAAATGCGGGTTGGGCTGCTTGCCGATGTTGAACAGCGCGCTGCCGTAGTCCTGAAGGATCTGCACGATCCCGCGCTCGCGCACCGCCGGGGGAATGCGCAGCTGGGCGTTCTGGCGCATCGTCACGAATTCGCGGCCACGCACCAGCACCGCCGAAGCGCGCACCGCGGTGCGGATCGTCGTCCCCGGGGCAAGCCGCGTGCCGACCGCTGCGGCATGCTCGCCGCGACTGTCCAGCACTGTCACTGCACCCTTGACCTCGCTCACGGTCCAGTCGCCGTTCTGGGCAAGAGCCGGCGCGCCGCCAAACAGCAGCAGAAACAGCGGCAGAAGAAGGCGTGTCACATGGCGCATGTTGCTCTCCGAACCTGCCCAATACACGCAGACCCGAAGATATCCCGTTTATGCCCTTGGTTAACATGGTCTTGCGCGAGCGTTTCATTAACCCCTCAGTAGTATGAGATCGCTTCGTCCTTGGACTGGGGTGAGGCCTTGATTCAGCGTCAGGTTAAGATTTGTGCGAATCTCCTTGTGTTGCTGGCGGCCGGTCCGCTGGCGGCGCAGGACGTGCTCGACCGGACCAACCCGCAAGGCCAGGTCGACCGCGACGAGCCGGCCCTGCCCGACCCGCAACAAATCCGCATCGAGGTGCTGCCGGTGCTCGACATGCCGCTGGTCGCAGGCGATTCGTCACAGGCGCTCGACGTCGGGGCGATCGTGATCGACGGGCTCGAGGTGATGGACCGCGCCGACTTTGCCGCCACGATCGAACCCTATGCCGGCCGCCCTCTCGATCGCGCCGAGCTTTTGCGCCTCGCCGATGCGGTTGCCGCCCGCGCCCGCGAACAGGGTTATGTGCTCGCCACCGCATGGATCCCCGAACAGACGCTGGTTGGCGGAATGCTGCGGGTGCGGGTCGACGAGGGCCGGATCGATGCCCTGCGCATCGAAGGCTCGGACGATTCCGCGATCCGCGCGCAGCTCGAACGGCTGGTGGGGCGCGGCCCCGTCACCCTCGCCGCGCTTCAGCGCGAGGTGCTGCTGGCGGGCGATATCCCTGGGGTATGGATCCGCGCGACACGATTCGAGCGCGAGGACAACCGCCGCATCTTGGTGGTCGACGCGCGGCGCGACGATTTCGGCGGCAACGCGCTGCTCGCCACAGACGGAACCAAGCCGCTCGGGCCGGTGCGCGCGCGCATCGCTTTCGACGCCAACGGGTTGATATCAGCCCGCGACACGGTCGATCTCAGTGTTTCGGTAACACCCTTCGACCCCGAAGAGCTCGCCTTCTTCAGCGCGCGCTACAGCGTGATCGTCAACGACGCGGGCACCAGTGCGGGCGCCTTCGGGTCCTTCTCGCGCACCGAGCCGGGGGCCTATCTGGCAAACCGCGAGTTGCTGGGCGAGGCATGGCAGGCGGGCATCCGCATGCGCCACCCGCTGCTGCGCACGGTGCGGCGCAGCCTGTGGCTGGAAGCGAGCGGCGAGGTGCAGGACCTGCGGCAGGACCGGCTCGGCAGCCTCGCACGGCATGACCGGATCGCTCTCGCACGGCTCGGCTTCTACGGCTTTGGTCCTCTGGCAGGGGGCAACCTGCAAGGTCGCGCGACGGTGAGCCAGGGGATACCGGTGCTCGGCGCGACGGGGCGCGGCGATCCGCTCGCCTCGCGGTTCGATGCCGCGCCCGATTTCACGACACTGACGTGGTGGCTGCAATGGCGGCGCGGCATCGCCCCGCGGGTCAGCCTTGCGCTCGCCACCACCGGCCAGCTTTCCACCACTCCGCTGCTGATCGGCGAAAGCTTCACGCTCGGCGGCACGCAGTTCCTGCGCGGCTACGATTTCGCGCAGGCCGTGGGCGACGAGGGTGCCGCCGGATCGGCAGAGCTGCGCTACGACTGGCCGCGCGCGCTGGGTGCGGTGCGGCGCGTGCAGCTCTATGCCTTTGCCGACGGGGGCACGGTCTCCAACATCGCCGGCGGTCTGGGCGGCGGCACGCTGGCCTCGTCCGGAGCGGGTCTGCGCACCGACATTACCCGCGATCTCGATCTCGATTTCGAAGTGGCCGTGCCGCTCACCGAGGACCGCTACGACACCGGCGACAATTCACCGCGCCTGAACCTCAGGGTCAGCCAGTCGTTCTGAGCCGCGCCGTCAGCCCTTGTGCTTGTCGAGCTCGTCGCCGGTCACGCTCACCACGTGGAGCAGGTTGGTCGCCCCCGGCATCCCGAACGGCACGCCAGCAAGCACGATCAGCTTGGCCCCGGCGCTGGCGAACTTGTGACGCAAGGCCATGCGCTTGCCCTTGCCGATCATCTCTTCGAAGCTGCCGATGTCCTTGGTCGCCACAGCATGCGCGCCCCACAGCAGCGCCACCCGGCGTGCGGTGCGCATCGAGGGGGTGAGCACCAGCATCGGTGTCGCTGGCCGCTCGCGAGCAACCCTGCGCGCAGTGGAGCCGGAGGTCGTGAAGACGGTGATCGCGCTGATCGGGACGGTGTCCGCAATGGTCATGCAGGCATGGGCGAGCGCATCGGACGTGGTTGCATCGGGCGGCGTGTCGAGGAAGCGCACACGCTCCTTGTAGCCCTCGTCGCGCTCCACCTGTACCGCGATGCGGTCCATCATCGCGACCGATTCCTCGGGCCACTGTCCGGCCGCGCTCTCGGCCGAGAGCATCACCGCATCGGCCCCGTCATAGACCGCGTTGGCGACGTCCGAGACCTCGGCGCGGGTGGGCGTGGGCGCCTCGATCATGCTTTCGAGCATCTGCGTCGCGACGATCACCGGCTTGCCCGCCTCGCGCGCCATGTTGACGATCTTCTTCTGGAGCGGCGGCACCTCGTATGGCTCGAGCTCCACGCCCAGGTCCCCGCGCGCAACCATGATGCCGTCGGCGAGTTCGATGATCGCTTCCAGCCGGTCGACTGCCTTGGGCTTCTCGATCTTGGCGCAGATCGCGGTGCCGTGGGTGCCGATAAGCTTGCGCGCCTCGGCAATATCCTCGGGCCGCTGCACGAAGGACAGCGCGATCCAGTCCGCGCCTTGCTCGGTCGCGAAGGCGAGATCGCGGCGGTCCTTTTCGGTCAGCGCCGGGATCG
>ERZ1066121.2910-NODE-2910-length-10183-cov-5.386256_pt1 | contig 10183 bp, 5 predicted proteins | sample MGYA00382768_ERZ1066121 | MGnify/ENA primary metagenome ERZ1066121 (study PRJEB33369, sample SAMEA5778351) | biofilm metagenome | biome: Industrial cooling water; feature: Water cooling tower basin; material: Biofilm | place: United Arab Emirates | collected... | reverse complement strand
TTCTTGTTCCACGCCTCCGGGGCCATGAACAGCGGGGTGCCCATCTCCTGGCCGACGGTCGTCTGGGTGTGCTCGTGCATCCGGGCGAGGCCGAAGTCCGCCAGCTTCGCGTACCCCTTCAGGTGCAGCAGGTTGGCCGGCTTGATGTCCCGGTGCGACACGTTCTGGCTGTGCAGGTAGTCGACCGCCTCCGCCACCTGCTCGAAGTAGGTGACGAGGTCGTCGACCGGGACGCCCATGAGCCCGCGGCCGGCGGCGTCCTTCATCATGTCCGTCAGGCTGCCGTCCGCGAGTTCCATCACGATGATGAGCCGGTCGCGGAACACCCAGTACGCCTGCGTTTGCAGCAGGAACGGGTGCGTCATCTTCTTGATGGCTTCGAGCGACTCCAGCTCCCCGACGCTCGCCGGGTGGTCCATGCTCCGGAGGATCTTCTTCACCGCGACGCGGAACCCGCCGGGGGCGAGGGCCTCGTACACCTCGCCGAAGGTGCCCTGGCCGAGCTTCCGGAGGAGCTTGTACTCCAGTTCCGCCGGCAGCGTGTCCGCGGGGACTTCGTTCAGGTCGGTCTTGGAGCGCGACTTCGACCGGGACTTGCTGGCCCCCTTGGACTTCGCCGCCTTCTTGGCCTTCCGCCGGCGGTCGTCGTCCTCGTCCGGCAGGACCGGCTCGATCTTCTCGATCATGGTCCCCGGCGGCCCCGCCTCCGGCGGCGGGGGAACGTCCCGGACCTGGGTCTGCGACAGGATGAGTTCGGACGTGGAGTTGAACGCGACGCCGTCGCCGACCTTCGGGGGCGCGCCCGCGGGCCGGCCGGCGTTCGCCCCGGCGGACTTCCCCGCGAGCCGGGCGAGGCCCGCCGCGAACTCCTCGTACACGGTCGGGAAGCGTTTCCGGTATTCTTCCGCAGAAGGCCTGTCCGCGAACCGGTGCCGAACCAGATATTCCTCCAGGAGCAGCGTCACCGGGACGGCGTGCGCGGGGAGGTCGTCCGGGAACGCGGCGAGGTACGGGTCGACCCGCACCGGGAGGCGGGCTTTCGCCCGCAGTTCCAGGTCCGTCTTGAGCAGTTCGACCAGAACGGCCTGGCGGTGCGGGGCGGCGCGGGACGGCAGGAACGACGCGGGGTTGGCGGGCTCGTCCGGGATCCACGCCTCGTGGAACCGGTCGACCCGTTCTACCAAGTCCGCGTATTGGGCATCCGTCAGGTGCCCGAGTTCGCCCACGCCCGGCATCCGGACCCTCCCCGGTCTAGAATCACCATTATAGCCCCCCGATCTCTGCGGCCGAATCGCGAATCCGGCCGCCCGACGAGAAGGTGACGACGATGCGGACGATCTCCCGGTCGGCGGTCCTGTCCGCCCTCGTTCTCTCGATCGGCCGACCGGCCCCGGCCCAGGAAAAGCCCCTGCCCCCGGCCGACCGCACGCCGGTCCTAAGGGTCAATCCGGGCGGGCCGTCCGCGCCGGTCCCGTGCGTCGCGGTCAGCCCGGACGGGTCGACCGTCTACGTCGCCGGGCTCGACAAGCTGGTCCGCGTCTACGCCCGGAAGGACGGCAAGTTCGCGGAAGCCGCGCCGCTGCGGGTCCCACTCGGGCCGGGGAACGCGGGGGCGGTGAACGCCGTCGCCGTGTCGCCGGACGGGAACTGGGTCGCCGTCGGCGGCCGGTCCCCGATGCGGGACGAGGCGAAGTTCTCCGAAGACGGCCTGATGGTCGACACCCGCCGCATCCCCCCCGACATGCGCCGCGACCTGGGGGTGATCTACCTCTTCGACCGCACGAACCCGAACGGCGGGAAGGTCCTCCGCGGCAACCTCGGCGAAGTGCGGTCCCTCGCGTTCGCGAACCCCTCGCCCGCCGCCGGCCCGGTCGTCGTGTCCGCGTCCACCGAGTTCGACGAGAAGGGCAAGCGCAGCGGGCACGTCCGGACCTGGGACGCGAAGACCGGCACGGAACTGGACGCCCGAAGCGGCTTCCCCGGCTCGACGACCCGCCCCGGCCTGGCGGCGTGGCCGAACGCGGCGGGCAAGGTCCGCGTCGCGGCGTCGTGGCCGGAGGTGGACCCGAAGGACGACGGCGCGCTATTCATGTGGGATGTCGGCCAGAAGAAGGCCGAGTCGTTCGCCGTCGGCGGGTGGAACCTCGGCCTCGCGGTGCGGCAGGGGAAGGCCGGCCCGGCCGACCTGATTTCCACCGGGTTCGTGAACCTCGGCGTCGCCGGCCGGCCGCAGTACGGGCAACTCGTCGTCCGCCCCGCGAACGGCGGCGAGGAACGCACGATCAAGTTCCCGTTCGCGGACGGCAAGCACTTCTTGCCGCTCGCGGTGCTCCCGGTCGGGGACGGGTACGCCGTGCTGTTCGAGACGGCCCCGCCGGAAGCCGGCAACCCCCGCCCGGCCGTGTTGCGGCTCCTGTCCGCGGATGGAAGCGTCCGCGGGGAGGCCGTCATCGCGAAGCTGTCCCCTGCGTTCCTGCCGTCTCTGGCGGCGTCCGCGGACGGGAAGACGCTCGCCGTCGCGGGGTTCGACGACCATCGGGTGGAAGTCCTCGACACCGCCGCCCTGGCCGTTGGGAAGGAAGCGTCCCAGCGGTTGCCCGGCGCGGTCGGCGGGTTCCGCCGCGTCCACTTCGTTGCCGGCAACCGGCTCTGGTTGCAGGCCCGCGGCGACGAACTGGACGGCGGCACCGTCTTCGACCTGACGAACCGAACCGTCGCGGAGAAGGCCGCCGGCGACAAGCTCGACGCCCCGGCGGTCCCCGCGAACCTCGCCCTCTCCCCGGCCGACAAGGACGCGAACGAGTGGACGCTCACCGGCGGCGACACGACGCTCGCCACCGTGAAACTGCGGCCCCGCGAACGCCCCACCGCCTACGGCTACCTGCCGGCCGGCCCCGCCTGGAACAAGAACGCCCCGGCCGTCGTCGCGGTCGCGCACACGAACCCCGAAGACGCGGTCCACCTCGTCACGCTGTTCGACGCGAAGTCGGGCAAGGCCGTCCGCTCGCTCGCCGGGCCGGAGCAACCCGTCCGCTGGCTGGCGTTCTCCGCCTCCCGGCCACTGCTCGCCGCCGTCGGCGACGACCCCGTCGCGTCCGTCTGGTCCATCAAGGACCTCGATAAACAGGTCGGCTTCCTCGAAGGCGTCGAGTTCGTCGACCGCGGCGAAGGCCCCGTCGTCACGGCCATCGACCCCCGCGTGAAGGGGATTCCCGAGGGGCTGAAGGTCGGCGACATCGTCGAAGCCGTGGGCGGCGAGAAGGGGGAACTCGCAGCGATCAAGTCGCTGCCGGGGCTGTTCTGGGACGTCCGTTCCCGGCCCGTCGGCGGCAAGGTGGGCGTCCGCGTGAAGGGGAACGCGAACCGGTTGCTGCTCCCCGTCGGCCACGGCGTCGAGCAGCGGAACCCGCTGTTCTCGCTGTGGATCGCGCCCCCTGGGAACGGCGCGAGGCCGGGCGAACGCGAGTGGGTCGGCTGGAGCCCGCACGGGCCGTACGACGCGAGTTCGCCCGTGGCGGAAGCGAAGATCGGCTGGGTGACGATGACCGGCGACCCGGCCAACCCCGTCACCTACGCGGGAGCCGACCAGTACCGGAAGACGTACTACCGCAAGGACGTGCTGCGGTTCCTCGCGGAAAAGGGCGAACTCGCCGCCGCGATCGACTCCCACACGGACGAGTACCCGCCGCCGCCGCCAAAGCTGCGGGTCCGCGTCGAGGGGGAAGTTCCGCAACAGGCGGGGCTGCCGCTGCTGCGGGCGAAGTCCGCGGCGCTGGGCATCAACCTCAGCGATGTGACCGACGACTTCCCGCTCGAACGCGCCGTCGTCCGCTGGCGAGCGGTCACGCCGGACGGCAAACCCGGAGCCTGGAAGGAAGTCGCCGTCGCCGGGCAGGACCGCACCTTCACCGTCGACATCGGCGACCACCCGTGGTCCCGCGGCACGCACGCCTTCGAGGTCGCCCTGCACCGCACGCCGACCTCGCCGCCGGCAACCGCGGCCGTCTCGGAGGTGAACTTCGTCCCGACCGCCCCCACGGTCGCGGCCCTCGTCGGCGGCAAGCCGGCGGAAGCCGTCGTGACCACCGAGGCGAACACCGTCGCCGTTTCCGCCAAGGTGGAACTCGGCACCGGCGGCCCCGCGGACGTCGTCCTCGACTGGACCGGCCCCGGCGGGGAGAAGGGTTCGACCCCGCTCTCCGACAAGCCTTCTGAATTGAAACTGACCCCCGGCACGACGACGGTTCGCCTGACGGCCACGACCCGGGACGCCGGCAAGTTCGCGAAGCTGGAGTCGGGCGTCACCGAGTTCCAGGTACGGTACACGCCGGAAAAGATCCCGCTGCCGCCGCAGATCGCGAAGTTCGAGGTGTCGACGCCGACGGAACCGCAGGCCATCGGCAAGAAATCGATCCTCGTCACCGACGTGGCGAAGTTCGACCTCTCGACGACGTTCGAGGCGGCCGACCCGATCACCGACGTGGAGTGGGACGACGGCGACGGGACGTGGCACGCCGAGAAGCACGTCGCCGCGAAGAAACTGGCCGACGCTCGTCACATCACGCTGACCGCGGGGAAGCCGACGACCGTGCGGGTGCGGGCGAAGTCCGGCAAGGGGCCGTTCGCGGAGCGGGACATCACCCTTGCGTATCACCCCGCGCTGCCGGCCGTCAGCATCGCGCCGATCGAAGTCGGCACGTCGGTCACGACCCGGCTGCTCTCGCTCACCGGCGATTTCCAGCCGGTTGGTGAAGACCCGTTCAAGCTGCAAGTGGTCGTGACCCCGGCCGGCGGCGGGGACGCGGTCAGCGTCGACGCGGTGCTGAACCCGGCCGCTAAGACGTGGTCCGCCACCGTCGCGCTGCGGCCCGGCGTCAACCGGATCGGCCTCGTCGTGAAGAACGACTGGCGGTCGGACTCGTTCGCCAACCTCGCCACGGTCGCGTTCCGGCAGCCGCCGCGCGTGTTCGCCGTGGCCCCCGCCGATGCGGGCGAGTCCGCCGTTGCGGATGTGTCCGCGACCGTGGTGACCGCCGCCGACTTCCCGCCGACGGACGCGATCGTGAACGGCCGCATCGTCGAGGCCGCCGCGCCGAAGAAGCTCGGGTCCGCGTTCGGCCTCGTCTTCTGGCAGGTGACCGCGCCTGCCGTGCCGATCAAGTCCGGCAACGACTGGGCCGAGAGTCTCCGCTTCGCCGTGCGAAACGCGGACGGTGACAGCCCGGTGTCAGTGGTGCCGGTGAAGCGAAAAGTCCGCGCGATCCCGCCGCCGATCGTCGCCGTCGCCGACGGCACCCGCGACCGCGCCACCGACCAGCCGAAGATTCCCGTGCGGTTCAAGGTCGCGTCCGAATCGAAGCTGGCCCGCGTGGAAGTGTGGCTCGCCCCCCGCGGCGGCGACCTCGAACGCGCCGGCAGCGTCGCCCCCGAAAAGTTCGTCGCCGGGCCGGACGGCGTCTCCGTGACGGCCGAGGTGCCGCTCGAACTCCGCCCCGGCGTCAACCGCGTCCGCGTGCTGGCCGTCAACGACGGCGGCGAGACGGCCCAGGAGTTCGCGGTGTCGTACACCCCGCCCGCGTTCCGGGTCGTCGTCGACGCCGTCGAAGAACTGTTGCCCGGCGGCGCGGTCTCCGACCCGCTGAAGGTCGCCGACGACGCCTACCAGTCGAAGGCCGGGCTGGTGCAGGTTCGCGGCCGGGTCAAGTGGACCGCCGAGGACACGCAGACGGCCCGCGACCCGAAGCTGTCCGTCGTGCTGATCGTGAACGACCTGGAACACGTCCCCGTCACGCTCGACCCGCAGCAGGGCCGGGCGATGGAGCGGACGTTCAAGGTGCCGATGTTCCTCAGCGCCGCGCAGTCCGTCGTCCGGTTCGCGTTCCGGTCCCCGGCCCGCGACGCGGCCGCCCCGCAGCAGTCCGCCGACACCGCCACCTTCCGCATCCGCTGCGAAAGCCCGCTGACGGAACAGCGGCTGCACCTCGTCGTGGTCGGCGTGGACGAACCCGCCGCCAAGCGGGGCGAACTCGGCAAGCGGGTCGTCACCGCCCTCGGCGGCGTCATCCCCGCCGGCCGCGAGGACGGCTTCGACCGCGGCGAGTTCACCCACAAGGCGTTCGCGAAGGCCGTCCTCTACCCGCCCCTCGTGGGGGAGGTCGACGACGGGAAAGTGGCGTGGGTGCTCGACGAGGTGAACCGCGAACTGAAGCGGCTCGGCACCGCGAAGCCGGGGGCCAAGGCGGGCGCGTGGCTGAACGACGTGATCCTGCTGTACTACCAGGGGAAGGACTGGGTCGCCCCGGACGGCCGGCGGTGGCTGCACACCAGCCGGAGCCAGCGGTACTCGGAGGCGGCCGCCACGCGGTTCGCGATCCGGGTGGACGGCCTGCCCACGACGCCGGGCGTGCGGCTCGTCGTGCTGAACGACCTGCAGCACGCCCCGGACAAGCCAAAAGTTCCCGAGAGCACCATCGCGAAGGCCGAGGGGCCGCCGACGATCTGGTTCGGGTGGAAGGATCTCTCGTCCCGCGAGCGGTGGTTCGCGATCATCCGGCGGGCCATCGCCGAGCAGTCGTCCGTCGGGGGCGTGTTCGACCTGACCGGGAAGCTGATCGCCGACGACCCGGAGAAGGCGGGCGTGCAGCAGGCGTATATGAGAGGAGAAGTGCGCAACCGGCCGCTGGGCGTCGGCGGGAAGCCGGCCAACCCGTAGGACCGGCCCGACCGCACCGCCTGCCATTCCTCACCGCCGTCACAACCCGCCCACGCGGACCCGGAGCCGACGCTCCGGGTCCGCGTGCCACATTTCCGGGCAGCTGTTGCGGCGGTTCCGGTCGAAACAAAGGGGCGTGAGGTTCGACCTTTTCCCCGTCTACGAACCCCGATGAGGCGCACGGACGCGCCGAGGAGACATGATGTCCCGCATTGGCAAGATGTTCCAGATCGCAGCCGCGGCCGTGGCCGTGGGCGCGTCCGCGGAGGTCGCGTTCTCCCAGGACGTGACCCCCGCGGGCGGCCACCGCGCCCAGCCCGCTCCGGTCGCCCCGTGTCCGGTCATCCCGTACACGCCGACGACCCCCGGCACGAGCCCGACGACCCCCGGCACGAACCCGACCAGCCCGACGACCGACCCGCTCCTGGAGCCCACCCCGTCGTTCGGCAGCGCCCAGTCCGGGGCGGGCGCGGGCGAAGCGATCGCGCTCGGCGGGTACATCGACAACGCCCGCCCGGTGACGATGTTCCGGCTGCGGGCGGACGCGGCCTACGGCAACAACCGCCCGGACCGCGCCGAGTTCTTCTACCCCAAGTGCGGGTGCTTCGGCACCCCGGACGCGAAGGGCCCCGGCATGGGGGTCGGCATCGAGACCAACGTCGACTACCAGGAACTCCTGCCGTACTTCGAGTACGCCGTCAGCCCGAACCTGTCGATGTTCGTCACCATCCCCGTCCGGTTCATCAACCCCACCCGGACGGCGAACGCCACCGGCCTGGGCGACGTGCAGTTCGGGGCCAAGTACGCGTTCGTGAACAATGCCGACCGGGTGTATTCGCTGCAAGCGATGGTCACGACCCCCAGCGGGGACGGCGGGCTCGGGCTCGGGGCCGAGAACTGGCGGATCGAACCGGGCCTGCTGTTCCTCGAACAGCTCAGCTGCCGGTGGGGGGTGTTCGGCGAGTTCAAGGACTCGATCAACCTGTCCCGCAGCAGCGACTTCACCGGCAACGTGCTGCGGTACGGGCTGGGGACCAGCTACGCCGTCGCCCAGAGCGACCGCGGGTACATCGCCCCGGTCGGCGAAGTGGTCGGGTGGACGGTGCTGAGCGGCAAGGAGCTCCGGGCGGGCATGACCCCCGCGGTCGTGTCCGCGACCGGCGACACGATCGTCAACGCGAAGGTCGGGGTCCGGTTCGGGTGGGGCGGGCCGACGGCCGACGCCCAGCTGCCCAGCGGCTCGGACCTCTACATCGGCTACGGCCGCGCCCTGACCGGCGAGGTCTGGTACAAGGACATGTTCCGCGTCGAGTACCGGAAGACGTTCTGACCCGGACGCCCGCTGGAAGCGAACGGCACCCGGGACCGGGTGCCGTTCGTCGGTTACCGCCCGTCCCCGCGGTCCCGCGGGGCACGGTGGGGGGCCATGGCGACCTCCCGCCAGTCCAGGTACTGCCGCCGCCCGACCAGGGCGAGCACCCCGGCCGTCAGCAGGATGAGGCCGAACATCGCCACCGCCAGCGCCGTGAGGAGCATGACGAGTTCCTCCTCCGGTGGCAGCCCTGCCCCGCCCGGCCCGTTCCCGGGCAGGGCCCCGAGCCCGACGACCGCCAGGACCACCGTCAGCCCGAGGTAGATTGCGCCGACCGCCAGCGACCCGACCGCGTTCCCGCGGGTGTCCTTGGCGGTCCCCTTCACGGAATTCCACCCGGCCGAGACGAACGCGATCCCGAACAGCAGCCCGCAGCACCCGCCCGGTGCCCCGCCGGGGTTCTCGCCCGCGGCGACGAGGGCCATGTTCAGCAGGCCGCCGAGAAAGGTCAGCCCGCCGAACAGCAGCCAGAGGACGCCCGCGACGAGGACCGCGGCCGGGAACGGCACGTCCGCGGGAAACCGGTCGTCGGCCGGGATGTCGTCGGGGTCGATCACGGGCGGGCCTCCGGGCGGGACGGGAAGGTCGGGATATAGTTGAGTGTTCGCCCGAGACGGTCAAGGTTCCCGGTGCCGTGCCTGGTCGTCATGCCACGCGGCGAGTCGGCCTTCGCCCCGCGAGTAGAGGACACCCGCGAGCAGGAAGGCTAACCCGACGACCACCATCGCGGCGTACCCGAAGACGGAGGGCAGATCGATCGGGTCGCGTGTCGTCACGAGGAGCACGAGGCCGATGCAACAGGGAACCGCTCCCAACAGCAACGACGCGATCGCCGTTCCCTTCTGGAACCGTCCCCGCCCCCTGAACGCGGCCCACCCGTCCCACAGGAACGCCGACAGGAACGGCATCAGACACACGCCCGTGAAGTCCGGTTCGCCCTTCACTGCCGAAACGAGGAACCCGAACATCATCGCCGCGATCAGCAGGACCGAGACGGCGACCCACAACAACCCCGCGTACCGCACCCCGGCCGGGTACTCGACCGGCGGCGGGCCGTCGGGTTCGGGGAACTCGTCCTCCGGCTCGTCCACACTCACCCCCGTGGGTTTTCTCCGTGACGGCGCTCGCCCGGCTCACCAGCCGTCACGGTACTCCTCCGGGTCGCGGCTCCGCGTCTCGTTCTGCCACGCCGCGTACCGCCGGCGGCCGCTGATGACCCGCACCCCGGCCAGAACGAACAGGAGGCCGACCACCCCGATCAGGCCGGCGAACGCGACGGCGAACCCGGCGAACAGCAGCCCCGCACACCCGCACGGCCCGGCCGCCGCGGGGCCGCGCGCCTCCCCTTCGCCCCAGACCCCGAGCGCGACGGCGGCGGCCACCATCACCGCCCCGAAGACGACCGACACCGCACCGTAGCCGACCAGGACCGCGGGCGAGACCAGCCCGTGCATGGTCCGCCACCCCGACCACACGAAGAACGCCGAGACCGGGACCGACAGGGCGGGGCCGGCCATTTTGGTCAGGTCCAGCTGCCCGCCCGCCGCCCCCAGCACCAGGACCGGGCCGAAGACCGTCACCGCGGCCGCCCCCACCCACACCCCGTACCCGAACCACACGCCCCCCGCGAACCGCACCCCCGGGGGGACGGGCACCGCCGCGGGCGGGGCGAAGTCGTCGTCGAAGTCCTCATCCTCGTCGCGGTCACGGCCGGTCATGGCACCTCCGGGCGATCGGGCCGCACCCTCGGGGGTCGAGCGGGGTCACCCCCCGCAGTCGGTGCCGCCCACGGCCTCGGCCATCACCTTCAGTTGGATCACGCTGCGTTCCTGCTCCTTCTCCAAGTACGCCCGGCCCTTCTTCACGTTGATGTGGTCCCACGGCAGCCGCTCGCCCGTCGGCCGCTGGCGGTGCGTGTAGAAGTCGAGGTCGATGCCGAGGTCGCGGAAGCTGTCCCACCACAGGTTCGGGCGGATGCACTCCTTCCAGCCGTCGAGCCGCGCCCCCCGCTTCCACGCCTCGTACAGGCCCGGTGACCCCCGCCTGTCACCGCGGGTGAGGATCCCTTCGAGCAGGCTCGTCTCGATGTCGTGCTGCTT
>ERZ1066121.2906-NODE-2906-length-10209-cov-5.802541_pt1 | contig 10209 bp, 7 predicted proteins | sample MGYA00382768_ERZ1066121 | MGnify/ENA primary metagenome ERZ1066121 (study PRJEB33369, sample SAMEA5778351) | biofilm metagenome | biome: Industrial cooling water; feature: Water cooling tower basin; material: Biofilm | place: United Arab Emirates | collected... | reverse complement strand
TGGGTGACGGCGACCGAGGCGGACACGCCGCCCCGCCGCCGGGGTGGTCGGGCGGTCGTCGCCGGAATCCTTGCGTCCTTTCGCTGCCGGCGGCGTTTATCTGGTCGGATGGGCTGGCGGTCGGGGTACGACATGGAGCCGCTGCCACTAGCGACATGACGGCTGCTACACCGATCCTCGCGTCCGCGAGCGTGAGGTGACGGGCCGTGGAGTCGAGTTGTGAGGCACGACCTTGATGGTCGCACTAGTTGGGCTGAAGTTCGGCGTCCTGCGATGCCGATTTCTCAGGTCATGTGCCTCCGTCCCTTGACCCACCTGCTGCTGACGGCCCTGCTGCTCACGCAGTGGGTGAACGTCAACCGCTGTCCGGGCGGGTGCGGATCGGCGGGATGGGAAGGCCGGCCGCACGTCCACCTCAATGACCTAGTTCCTGCCCACACCGAGAAGCCCGCGTGCGGCTGCAAGCGTCAACGCGAAGCCACACCGCCTGAGGCCATCAACCGCCAGACCACGTCCACGGCCCCAACGAGCCGTGCGACACCACCCGTGCCTTCGCCCCCGTGTGACGACTGCGTGCTGCTGCTCGCTTTCGACCTGGGCGTCTCGGTGCGGGCCGGGCAGAGCGGCGACGGCCTCCAGGCCGACCCCGATCAGCACGCGGGCCTGATCGGAACACAGTTCACCTCGCCCTACCGCCAAGTCGGACGCGACCTCCGGCCGCACACGTCGTCGCCGCTCAGACCGCTCCCCGTTTACCTCCTCACCCTTCGCCTCCTCGTCTAGCCCCTCGGGGCGTGCTTGTGACCCGCCGTTGGGGTCGCACGGCCGGCCGGGGTAGTCCCACAGCCTGCGGGTTCGCCCGCACGGCAAGACGAGACGCCATTGCCACTTGGCGGGCGAATAACGGTACGTCGGCGGGGAGGACGGTCGTGAAGAACTCGTTGATCGCGTTCGGGACGCTGCTCCCGCTGCTCGGGGTGGTCGGCTGCGTCTCCGGCCCTCCGGCGGCGGGGGACGGCCCGCGACCGTTCTCTCCGTCCCCCGCCGCCGGCATCCGGCCCGGCTCGTCCCCGGCGGCGGTCCCGGACGCGGGAGTCGTGCGGGCCGGGTACTCGTCCGGCGATCCGCCCGCCGGGGACGCCGAGAAGCTCCCCCCGCCGAGGGCGGCGGGGGGAGAGGGGGTCGTGCCGGACGGCACGCCGGCACCGGCGGCGGAAGTCACCCTGGCGGGCCTCATAAACTTGGCCGTCGAGCGGAACCCCCGCCTCGCCCAGGTCGGGTGGGCGGTCGAGACGGCCAGGGGGCGGGCGGTCCAGGCCGGGCTGTACCCGAACCCGACCCTGTCCGTCACCGGCGACGAACTCGGGGACCGCACCGGGCCGGGCGGCATCTGGACGGCCCCGTACTTCCAGCAGGAGATCATCACCGCCAACAAGCTCGGCCTGAGCCGGGCTGCGGCCCTGAAAGAAGTGGACCAGGCCACGCTCCGGGCGGTGGCCGAGCGGTACAGGCTGTTCACCGACGTGCGGCAGAACTACTTCGAGGTCGTCACCCTCCAGCGGCGGGCCGACACCCTGCGGCAACTCGTCGGCCTGGCCGAGCAGTCCGTCGAGAACGCCAACAAACTGCTCAAGGCGAAGGAGGGGAGCGAACTCGACGTGGTGCAACTGGAGGTCGATCTGGAACGCTACCGGGCCGACCTCGACGCCACCGCCCGCTCCCTGCCCGCCGCGTTCCGCCGGCTGGCCGCGAGCGTGGGGGCGGACGCCCTCCCGTACAGCCGGGTGGCCGGCGACCTCGAACTCCCGCTGCCGGACTACGACCTCGACCGGGTGCGGGCCTACGTCGTCGGCGTCCACCCGGAGTTGCGGTCGGCCCAGGTCGGGGTCGAGCGTGCCCAACTGGCCCTGAAGCGGGCCACGGTCGAGCCGGTCCCGAACGTGACCCTCGGCACCGGGTACGTCCGCCAGAACCAGAACAAGTCGTCCGACTGGGTGATCTCGGCCAGCATCCCCGTCCCGGTGTGGAACCGCAATCAGGGGAACGTCCGTGCGGCCAACGCCCAGGTGGGGGAGGCGGTCAGCGAGGTGGGCCGGGTGCAGAACGACCTCGTCGGGCGGCTGGCGACGGCGTTCGCCACCTACGCCGCCGCGAGGCAGCGGGCCGAGCGGTACAAGGCCGCGATCCTGCCGAAGGCCGAGCAGACCTACCGGATGTCCCTCAAGGCGTACCAGGGCGGGCAGTTCGAGTACCTCCGGGTGCTGCAAGCCCAGCGGGCGGTGGCCGACGCCCGGCTGGAGTACCTGCGGTCGCTCGGGGAGGCGTGGCGGGCCGCGAGCGACATCGCCGGGCTGATGCTGGAAGACCAGTGGCCGGCGATCCCGCCGCCGGGGAAGTAAGAGAATGCTGATCCCCGGCAACCCCGCCGTACAGCGGACGGAGGCTCGGGTAACACCGCATCCGTCAGGACCAGCCCCTGCCGGTCGAAGCTTTACACCGTGAGACGGCGTGCGTTGTTCGCGGCCCGAGTTTGATCGAGTCACAACGCACTCTAGTGCAACTGGTTGAGTGCGATTGACCGGGGTGGCGGGGGCGAGTATAGTACTCAGGCGTTGCGGACCCCGTGCGGGGGATGATGTTGGCGATCCTGGCCCGAATCCTGATGCTGGTGGCCTGCGTGCCGCTGCTCCAGCCGCCCGGCTTTTGCGTGTGCAAAGCCGACTGGCCGGGCCGCACGTCGCCGTCGCAGGATTCCGCCGGCCAAACTAATAGCCGCTCGGCCCCCCAGAAGTCCGGCTGCTGCTCGCAACGCAACGCCAACGACTCGACCGTTAAGGCCGCACCGACCGCGTCCTCCGAACCGGCCCCTCACCCGTGCCCGGCACCGGCGGACGACGACCACCTGCCCGGCTGTCCGGCGTCGGCCGGGGTGGATCGGTTCAAGTGGGTCGAACCCGCCCAGTCCGTTGCCGAAGTCCTGCCGCCGGTCGAGGTGACCGCCTTCCTGCACCTTGAAGTCGAAGGCCCCGCCGCCCGTCCGATCCCCCCGTCCACGAACGCCTCGTCGTCGCCACCGCTCTACCTGTCCCACTGCTCGCTCGTCATTTAAGTTCGCCACGTCCGTGTCGGCCTGCGGTCGCGGCCGGGTAGCCGCACGTCCCCGCACGGCCTTCCGTCGCGTCCAACCCGTTGACCATCGGTGTCCACCTCCTGAGGGCGGTGGGGTGCCGTGCGTCCCGCGTGTCACGAACCCAGAGGAAATTGGTCATGAGCGAGCCTGTCAGCGGCGTGGCCGTGCTGGAACCGCCGGTTCGGGAACCCGAACGCCGTCATCAACCGGCCCCCCGGCCGAACCCCGTCCGGGCCGTCCTCGGCTTCGTCGCCGGGTCGATCCCCACGCTGCTCGTCCTGGCCGGGGCCGGGGCCGTGGGCTGGTGGGGCCACCACACCGGCTGGAAGGTGCCGAAGTTCTCCGAGTTGAACGGCCAGGTCGCCGCGACGGACGATTGGTGTGCCGAACACAACGTGCCCGAATCCGCCTGCGTCGAGTGCGACGACGCCCTCATGCCGAAGGGCAAGCCCCGTGGCTTCTGCAAGCGGCACGGCGTCCCCGAGTGCGTCCTCGACCACCCGGAACTGGCCCAACTGCCGAAGCCGCCCGTCGTCACCGCCGCCGACCTCGACCGGGCCAAGCGGTCGCTGGACTTCGCCGCCCGAACCACCAACAACCCGAACTGCACGACCCACCGGCGGCGGATTCAGTACGCCACCGCCGCCGACGCGGACAAGGCCGGGATCGCCGTCGAGCCGGTCTGGACCGCCCCGGCCGTCGAGTTCGTCGCCGCCCCCGGCGAGATCGGGTACGACCAGACGAGGGTCGCCCACCTGTCCGCCCGGTCGCCCGGCACCGTGTGGCGGGTGTACAAGCACCTGGGACAGGACGTGAGGGCCGGCGAGGTGCTGGCCCTGGTGGACGCCGCCGAGGTCGGGAAGACGAAGGCCGAGGTGCTACAGACCCTCGCCGCCCTCCAGTTGAAGGTGCAGTCGCTGGCGAGCATCCGCAGTTCCGGCGGGGCGGTCCCCGAGGCCCGCGTCCGCGAGGCCGAAGCCGCCGTCCGCGAAGCCGAAATCCGGCTGGGGGCCGGGTGCCAGGCCCTCACCAACCTGGGCCTGCCGCTGGACGAGGCCCAGGTGCGGGCCATGACCGCCGACCAACTCAAGGCCAAGCTCCACCTGCTCGGCATCCCCGCCGACGTGACCAAGACGTTCGACCCGAAGACGGCGACCACGAACTTGCTGCCGCTCGTCGCCCCGATGGACGGGCGGGTGATGTCCCGCGAGGTGGTCGCCGGCGAGGTGGTGGACGCGGCCCGCATCCTGTTCGAGGTGGCGGACACCCGGTCGCTGTGGCTGACGCTCGACGTGAAGGGGGAGGACGCCCACCGGGTGGCGGTCGGCCAGTCGGTGCGGTTCCAGCCGGACAGCGGGCGGGAGGAGTTGACCGGGAAGATCGCGTGGCGGAACTCCCAGGCCGACCCGAGGACGCGGACGGTGAAGGTCCGGGCCGACCTGGCCGACCCGGACCAAAAGCTGGTGTCGAACACGTTCGGGGCCGGCCGGGTGATCCTCCGCGAGGAGCCGAAGGCGGTGTCGGTGCCGAACGAGGCGGTCCACTGGGAGGGCTGCTGCACCGTCGTGTTCGTCCGCGACAAGGACTACCTGAAGTCGGACCACAAGGTGTTCCACGTCCGCAAGGTGCGGGTCGGGGCGAAGGGGGAGAAGACCACGGAGGTCGCCGCCGGCCTCCTGCCGGGGGAACTGGTCGTCACCAAGGGGAGCGGCCTCCTGCTGACCGAACTCCTGCGGGGCAGCTTGGGCGAGGGCTGTGCCTGCCACAGCAAGAAGTGACAAGGAGGCCCGACCCGTGCTGAACGCGATCATCGACTTCTCCCTGAAGTACCGCTGGCTCGTCCTCCTCGGGGCCGTCGCCCTGGCGGCGGCCGGCGGGGTGTCCCTGCGCTACCTCGACATCGACGCCTTCCCCGACACGACCCCGGTGCAGGTGCAGATCAACACCGTCGCCCCGTCGCTCGGGCCGGCGGAAGTCGAGCAGCAGATCACCTACCCCATCGAGCAGGCCCTCGGCGGGCTACCGAAGGTCGTCACCCTGCGGTCGATCTCGAAGTTCGGCCTGTCCCAGGTGGTCATCATCTTCGAGGACGGCACCGACATCTACTTCGCCCGCCAACTGGTGACCGAGCGGCTGGCGGCGGTGCAACTCCCGCAGGGGCTGGACCGCCCGAAGATGGGGCCGGTCAGCACCGGGCTGGGGGAGGTGTACCACTACGTCGTCACCGGCAAGGGCGACGACGTGACCGAACTCCGCACCGTCCACGACTGGGTCGTCCGGCCCCAGATGCGGACGGTGAAGGGGGTGGCGGAAGTCAACTCCTGGGGCGGGTACGAGCGGCAGTACCAGGCCCGCATCGACCCGGCGAAGCTCGCCAAGTACGGCCTCACGTTCGACCGGGTGACCGCCGCCATCCGGGACAACAACCAGAACGTCGGCGGCGGGGTGATCGACCAGCGGAGCAGCACGGTGGTCGTCAGCGGGGTGGGTCGGACGGTCAACATCGAGCAGATCAGGAACATCCAGATCGCGGTGACGGACGGGGTGCCGGTGCTGCTCGGGGACGTGGCCGACGTGCGGATCGGCCACGAAGTCCGGCGGGGGGCGGTGACGGCGGACGGCAAGGGCGAGGTGGTCCTCGGGCTGGGCTTCATGACGATGGGGGAGAACAGCCACGAAGTGACGTGGGGGATGAAGCGGAAGCTGGACGAGGTGAGGGCCACGCTCCCGCCGGGCGTCAAGGCCGAGCCGGTGTACGACCGCACCGAGTTGATCGACCACGTCATCGACACGGTGAAGGCGAACCTGTTCGAGGCCGGGCTGCTGGTCGTGTGCGTGCTGTTCCTGTTCCTCGGCAACCTGCGGGCCGCGTTCATCGTCGCCCTGGCAATCCCCCTGTCCATGCTGTTCGCGTTCTCGGGCATGTTGCGGTTCGGGGTCGCGGCCAGCCTGTTGAGCCTCGGGGCCATCGACTTCGGGATGGTGGTGGACTCGTCGGTGGTGATGGTCGAGAACTGCGTCCGCCACCTCGCCCACAACCCGGAGGGCAAGAGCCGCCGCGAGGTGATCCGGGACGCCGCCGTCGAGGTGCGGAAGCCGACCCTGTTCGGCGAACTCATCATCCTGATCGTGTACCTGCCGATCCTCACCCTCGAAGGGATCGAGGGGAAGCTGTTCCGCCCGATGGCCCTGACCGTCATCTTCGCCCTGGTCGGGTCGATGATCCTGTCCATGACCTTCATGCCGGCCCTGGCGAGCCTGCTGCTGCCCCGGCAGATTTCGGAGCGGGAGCCGCTGCTCCTGCGGGCGGTGAAGTTCTTCTACGTCCCGGTCCTGAAGCACACGATGCGGCACAAGCTGGCCGTGCTGGCGTTCGGGGCGACGGTGCTGGTCGTCGCCTTCGGCATGATCGCCCCGAACCTGGGCACCGAGTTCGTCCCGAAGCTGTCCGAGGGGGCCATCGCCCTCGGCACGGTGCGGCTCGCCGGCACCAGCCTGGACGAGTCGATCCAGACGAACACCCAGGTCGAGAAGGCCCTGCTCGCCGCCTTCCCCGACGAGATCAACCACGTCTGGAGCCGGGCCGGGACCGCCGAGGTCGCCACCGACCCGATGGGCGTGGAACTCACCGACATCTTCATCAGCCTGAAGCCCCGCACCAAGTGGACGCGGGCGAGGACGCAGGACGAGTTGACGGTCCTGATCGAGCGGGAACTGCGGACCATCCAGGGGCTGAAGTTCGCGTTCTCCCAGCCCATCGAGATGCGGATCAACGAGATGGTCGCCGGCACCCGCTCCGACCTGGCGGTCAAGGTGTACGGCGACGACCTCGACGTTCTGAAGGCGAAAGCCGCCGAGATCGAGCGGGTGATGAAGACGGTCCCCGGAGCCGCCGACCTAGCCGTCGAGCAGGTGACCGGCCAGCCGGTCTTGCAGGTGAAGGTGAAGCAGGACCAACTGGCCCGGTACGGCATCCCGGCCCGTGCGGTCCTCGACCTGATCGAGAGCATCGGGTCGAAGCCGATGGGCGAGGTGGTGGACGGCCAGTTCCGGTTCCCGCTGGTGGTGCGGTTGCCGGACGAGTGGCGGAACAGCCCGGAGGCGGTCGGGTCGATCCAACTGCCCACGGCCACGGGCGAGCGGGTGCCGCTATCGCGGATCGCGGACATCGCGGTCATCGAAGGCCCGTCCACCATCACCCGCGAGTGGGGCCAGCGGCGGATCGTCATCACCTGCAACGTCCGGGGCCGCGACCTGGGCAGCTTCGTGGCCGAAGTGCAGCAGAAGGTGAAGGCCGACGTGACGATGCCGCCGGGCCGCTACCACGTCCAGTACGGCGGGCAGTTCGAGCAACTCGAACGGGCACAAACGCGGCTGATGATCGTCGTCCCCGTCGCCCTGCTGCTGATCTTTCTGCTCCTGTACGCGACCTACGGGACGGTGGTGGACTCGCTCCGGGTGTTCTCCGGGGTGCCGTTCGCCTGGGTCGGCGGCGTCTTCGCGTTGTGGCTGCGGGACATGCCGTTCTCGATCTCTGCGGCCATCGGGTTCATCGCCCTGTCGGGGGTGGCGGTGCTGGACGACATGATCCTCGTCAGCTACGTCCGCGACCTCCAGCGGCGGGGGCGGACGCTGGAGCAGGCCGTCGAGGAGGCCGCGATCACCCGCCTGCGGCCCGTGCTGATGACGACCCTGGTGGCCTGCCTGGGGTTCGTCCCGATGGCGTTCTCCACCGGCATGGGGGCGGAAGTCCAGCGGCCCCTGGCGACGGTGGTGATCGGCGGCGTGATCTCCGCGATGGTCATGTCGCTCTTGGTGCTGCGGGTGCTGTTCGTCGTGTTCCGGTGGCCGACGCGGCGGACGCAGACAACGGTGGGCGGGGGCCAGCCGCACGAAGTGGCCCCGGAGACGGTCCCCGCCCGGTGACGGGCGTTTCTTTCCCAGGAGGATGGCGATGAAGACGGTGTGGATGAACGCGGCCCTGCTCGCGGGGCTGTTCGCTGTCGTCGGCTGCGGCCAGAAGCCCGCCGAGAACGCGGGCGGCGACAAGAAGCCCAAGGAGGTCGCCAAGGCGGGCGAGCCGAAGGCCGAGAAGGAGGGCGACGGCCACGGCTGGTGGTGCGACGACCACGGGGTGGTGGAGGAGGAGTGTAGCGTCTGCCAGAAGGCCGTGTTCACGAAGCTCAAGAAGGACGAAATCTGCCCCAAGCACCCCGACCGGGCGAAGGACCAGTGCTTCATCTGCTACCCGGAACTGCGGGAGAAGAACGCGGCCAAGTACCGGGCCAAGTACGGCAAGGAGCCGCCCGAGCCGAAGGAGAACATGCCCGAGAAGAAGTAACGGGCGACCGCCGTGGGGGCGGGACGGCGTTCCCGCACCACGGCGTCGGGCCGGTCGAGAACTTCGGCTGCGGGGGCCGTGATCGGTGCCCCGCAGCCGGTTGGCAGTCGCCCTCCTGCGGCGGGAGGGGCAGTGAGGAAGGTTCTTTGGAAAGGAGTCCGAGATGACGAGGGAACTGTTCGCGGCGTTCGCCCTGGCGGTCGGGGCGGTCGCCCTGGCGGGGACCGGCCAAGCGGCGGACCCGGCCCCGACGACGACCACGATCTCGATCCCCGAGATGCACTGTTCCGGGTGTGCCAAGAAGGTGACGACCCGGCTCACCGCCGTGACCGGGGTGGATAAGGCCGAGGCCGACGTGAAGGCCAAGACGATCACCGTCACCCCGAAGGCCGGCTCGGTGGTGTCCCCGAAGGCGGTGTGGGAGGCGGTCGAGCAGGCGGGCCAGGAGCCGGCCAAGCTGACCGGCCCGAGCGGGGCGTTCACCGCCAAGCCGAAGTCGTGACGTGACGCCGTAGGTGGCGGGGCGACCTGTGCCCCCTCCGCCTACGACGGACATCCGCACACCTGCCCGGTGGCGGCGACCGCCGCCGCGTCACGTCTCCGCCCTCGGCACCGCCACCTTCGGCAACCCCGACAGCACTCAGGCCCGCAGGGGACGTACCATGCCGCACTCACCCGCGACCCGGCAGTTCAAGATTCAGGGGCTGGACTGTGCCGAGGAGGTGGCCGTCCTCAAGCGGGAGGTCGGCCCCGTCGTCGGCGGCGAGGCCCGCCTCGCGTTCGACATCCTGAACGCCCGGATGATCGTGACCGCCGGCCCGGACGAGGTCGCCGGCGACAAAATCATCGACGCCGTCGCCCGGACGGGGATGCGGGCCGAGCCGTGGCGGGACGACGAGGCCGGTGACAAGGGACTCGACTTCTGGGCGAGGCGGGGGCGGACGGTCCTTACCGCCGCGAGCGGGTCGGCGGCTCTGGCCGGTTTCGCCTCCCACGCCGCCGCCGGGTGGGGCGACAACCCCGGCGTTGCGGCCCAGGTCGGCTACGGTTCGGCCGTCCTCGCCGGGCTGTGGCTGGTGCTGCCGAAGGCGTGGATCGCACTTAGGCGGCTGCGGCCCGACATGAACCTGCTGATGGTCGTGGCCGTCGCCGGGGCCGTCGCCATCGGGGAGTGGGCCGAGGCGGCGACGGTCGCGTTTCTGTTCGCCCTGTCGCTGGAGTTGGAGGCGTGGAGCGTCGGGCGGGTCCGCCGGGCGGTCGCGGCCCTGCTCGACCTCGCCCCGCCGACCGCCCGCGTCGTGACGGACGGCCAGCCCGACCGCGAGGTTCCCGTCAAGGACGTGGCGGTCGGTGCGGTCGTCGTCGTGCGGCCCGGCGAACGGTTCCCGCTCGACGGCAAGGTCACGAAGGGCAGCGGCCACGTCAACCAGGCCCCGATCACCGGGGAGAGCGTCCCGGCCCCCAAGCGGCCCGGCGACGACGTGTTCGCCGGCACCGTCAACGAGGAAAGCGTGCTGGAGGTGGTAGTCACGCGGCCCGCGAACGACACCACCCTCGCCCGCATCATCAGGATGGTCGGGGAGTCGCAGTCGCGGCGGGCAGCGTCCGAGCGGTGGGTCGATCAGTTCGCCGCGACCTACACTCCGGCGGTCCTGGCCCTGGCGGTCGTCGTGGGCGTCGTCCCGCCCCTGCTCGGCGGCGGGTGGTGGGAGTGGGTGTACCGGGCGTTGGTGCTGCT
>ERZ1066121.2905-NODE-2905-length-10225-cov-6.120354_pt1 | contig 10225 bp, 9 predicted proteins | sample MGYA00382768_ERZ1066121 | MGnify/ENA primary metagenome ERZ1066121 (study PRJEB33369, sample SAMEA5778351) | biofilm metagenome | biome: Industrial cooling water; feature: Water cooling tower basin; material: Biofilm | place: United Arab Emirates | collected... | reverse complement strand
CCCGAAAACCGCTGTAGGCGCAAGCCATTCGCGCCCTAATCCGCAACTTGGGTTAGAAAGCAACACGGCCCGCCCCGAGTGCTCGGGGCGGGCCGTCGGACACTTAAGCCGAGGCGGGGCTATTGCTTCACCAAGTTCACTGTGATGGTATAGTTGACCGGACCACCGAAGTTTTCGGTAATCGTTCCTTTTAACGTGTTTTCCGTCAACTCCGTAATATTGACGGTTGACGTACTCCCCGAAATGGTGGTGGTAATTGCCGTTTCGCTGCTATTAAACGTCCACGTGCCGGTAGTGACCTGAGGGTCGGTTGCACTGCACTTCGTTGCCCCTTCGTCTTCTTTGTAAACACCGCCGCTCTCAAAGCGCACCAGGTCATCCTTAGTGCAATCTTGATACTGTGCATACAAATTGGTGGTGGGCGTACCCGTACCGAATAAATCTATAGCCGGGTCGATTGTAGCGGCCGTAGTTCGCCAGTACTTGTTGGTCAGCAATTCAGTTTTGCTCTTCGACGGTTGCGGGTCGTCCTTATCTTTTTTGCAGCTGGTAAATGTGATGCTCAGCGCCAGCACCGAGCAGAGAGGGAGAAGAGACTTCTTCATAATCAGTGAAGAAATGGCATGAAGGAGGGCGACCACCGCAGTCGCCCTCAAATATACTTCACAAAGTGGTCGTTTACGGCATCCGCACCCCCCGATACTCACCCGCATTCAGTAGCGGAATCGTGGCGCCGTAAGCGGCATTGATGACGGTAATCAACTGATTGGCCACCACCGCGTAGCCGCGCGGCGTGGGGTGTACGCCGTCGAGCGAGAACAGATTGCCGGTGATGTAGGCGGTGGTGTTGGTCACGCCGCCCGCCACCACGCCGTCGCGGTTGATCTGGTCAAAAAACACGTTCATATCGGCCACGGGTACGCTGTAGCGCAAGGCGGTGGCTTTGATGATGTTATTGAAGGTGGCCGTCACGTCGCGGGTCCGCACAATTTCGAGCGAATCGAGCACGATGTTGGAAATGAGCGGGCGCGCGGCGATGAGCGAGCCATCGGCGGCCCACACGCCATCGCCCTGCCGCAGGCGCAGGCGCAGGCCCGGCGTGGCGGGGTTGGTGCTGGTGACGATGGTGGTGGTGGTGTCGTCGATCACTGAGCGCGCGCCGAGCGTGAAGAGGTCGTTGGCGGAAAGCGGCTTCACCACCTGCACCACCCCCGTGAGCGGCAGCTTGCGGGCCGTGAGGCGCAGGCGCGCACCGGCAGGCGCACCGGCCGGCAGCGGCCGTGCCTGCACGGCGCTCAGGGCAGCCGACATACTGTTGGCCGAGAAATACGGAATGGCCGTCACGTTCGGAATGGTGACGCACAGCCCCTTGACTCGGCCGCGCTTGCTCACGACGGCCACGGCCGAATCGTAGAGCGCCGTAAAGACCGGCACCGACGTGATGGCGTTGGGGTCGGCGGCGCCGTTGGTCGCGTAGCCGAGCACGTCGTTGTTGCCGAGCCAGCAGGTGAAGAACGTGGCGTCGGCAGTTTTTTGCCGAATGAAATCGAGGTACGTGACGGAGTTGCGCGCCGCATCGTCGGGCAGCAGCCGATGGTAGAACGGGTTGAGCGCGCCGTAACTGGTGAGCGGCAGGTCGCGGACGCTGATGCCTGGTACCCCCAGGTTGTTGAGCGCGCCGCTATACGGCGTGAGCACCGCGCCACCCGGCAGGTTCTGGCCCGGCACGGTGGCGAGGTAGTCGGTAGTGCGTTCGAGTTCGGGGGCACCGGTGGGGCTGTACCCCGTGAGTTTGAGGTAGCCCGAGCCGTTGGCCTGCGCGGCCGAAAACAGCGGTTGTGCGAACGTGCCGCCACCAACTTTGGCAAACTGCGCCGCCAGCATCGCCGGGTACGATTCGGTTTGGCCTTCGAGGTAGAGGCCGCCGTCGGCATACCCGGCCGTCAGGGAGTTGCCGATGGCGTAGTACCGACTGAAATTGGCCGACCCGGCCGAGGGCGCCGGGGGGGTGGGGGGGGTAGCGTCGTCATCGTCTTTACGGGCCGATAGGGCGACTAGCGCCGCGAGCGCGGCGAGGCGAAAAAAGGACAAGGTCATTGCAAAACAAAAACGGAAGTTTCGGGAATCGAAGGTCCGCGAGCTGGCAGCGGGGTTGCTAAGATAGCACTACCGGATACCGCCGGCGCTTCACCCAACCGCTCCTACTCTACCTACGCCGATGCGCCAACACCCGCGCCCTTCTGTACGTAGCCGCCCGCGGGGCGCATCTTTGATGTCGTCTTGCTTCTCCCCTGCCTCGTGTGCGTATGACGCTCCCGCTCTCCTCTTCTTCCCCCGACGAACTGCCGCGCGTCGAATGGCTCGACACCAACGACCTCGGCGGTGGTGCCACGGCTACCGTGGCCGGCGCCTCCACGCGGCGCTACCACGGCCTGCTGGTGGCCGCCCTGGCGCCGCCCGTAGCGCGGCGCGTAGTGGTGGCCAAGCTCACCGAAACCCTGTGGCTCTCCGACGGCCAACGCGCCGACCTCGATACCCAGACGTGGGCGGGCGGGGCGGTCAGCCCGGAGGGTTTTCGGCATCTCACGGCCTTTCGGCGCGAGGTGTTCGCCGTGTGGGAGTTCGCGGCGCTGGGCATTCGGCTGCGGCGCACCGTGGTGTGTCCTGCCGGCGAGAACACGACGCTCGTGCTGTACGAAGTGCTCGAGGCGCCCGCCCGCTTCACGCTCGACCTGACGCCGCTGCTCGCCGACCGTGACATTCACGCCCTCGCCGTGGCCAATGCCGTACTCGACCCGCGCGTCCACGAGGCCGGGCCGGATACGTGGCGCGGCAACTGTTACGGGGTGGTCGATTGGTTCGTGCGGGTGCCCGGCGCGGCGTGGGTGCCCGACCCGCAGTGGCACTACGGCTTCGACTACCCCGACGAGCGCGCCCGTGGCCTCGAAGACCGCGAAGACCTGTTCGCGCCCGGCCGCTTCTCGGTACAGCTCCAGGCCGGGCAGCGCCTCGGCGTAACGCTGAGCACCACCAACCCCGCCGGACGCGACGCCTTCGCGCTGGCCGACAAGGAAGCGCGGCGGCGCCGGCAACTGCTCGAATCGGCCACCACCGACGCCGCTACGGATGCGCCCGCGCGCCTCGAGCGGGCGCTGCTGCTCGCCGCCGACCAGTTCGTCGTGCGGCGCGGCCGAGCGGGCAAATCCATCATCGCGGGGTATCCGTGGTTTGCCGATTGGGGGCGCGACGCGCTCATCAGTCTGCCCGGTCTGCTGCTGCACACGGGCCGCGCCGACGAGGCGCGCCTCGTGCTCGACACGTTTCTGAGTGCCCGCCGCGACGGCCTGCTCCCCAACAACTTCCCCGACCAACCGGGCGCCGACGTGGGCTACAACGCCGTCGATTCGGCGCTGTGGGCGTTTGTGGCGCTGCACCACTACGCGCGGCTGGCGCCCGACCCGGAGCCGTTTCTGCGGAAGCAGCTCCCGGCGCTGCTCGACATTCTCACGCACTACCAACTCGGTACGCACTTCGGCATCCACGCCGACCCCGCCGACCACCTCATCACGGTCGGGGCGCCCGGGGTGCAGCTCACGTGGATGGACGCCAAGCTCGGCGAGTGGATCGTGACGGCGCGGCTGGGCAAGGTAGTCGAAATCAACGCGCTCTGGTACAACGCCCAACTCATCTACGCCGACTTGCTCCGCCGCCTCGGGGCCGACCCGGATGGCGCCGCCGCCCACTGGGCCGCCCAGGCCGAACTGACGCGCGCGGCGTTCGTCACGCAGTTCTGGAACGAGGAGCGGCAATGCCTCTACGATTACATCGACGGCCGCTTCCGGTCGGCTTCCATCCGGCCGAATCAACTGTTCGCAGTCAGCCTGCCGCACCCGGTGCTCAGCGGCCCGAAGGCCAAAGCCGTGGTGCGCGTGGTGGAGGAGCAACTCCTGACGCCGCGCGGCCTGCGTACGCTCGCCCCCGGTCACCCCGACTACAAACCGTTTTACCAGGGCGACCAGTATCACCGCGACGCCGCTTACCACCAGGGTACGGTGTGGGCGTGGCTGCTCGGGCCGTTCTGCGATGCGCTCGTGCGTACGCGCGGCGAGGCCGGGCGGAAGCGCGCGCGGCAACTGTTGCTGGGCTTGCTGCCGCATATTGAGCAGGAAGGCATCATCGGTTCGATTTCCGAAGTGTTCGATGCCACCGCGCCGCACCGCGCGCGCGGCTGCCCCGCCCAGGCGTGGAGCGTAGGCGAGGTGTTGCGGGCGTGGCGGTTGGTGGCGGGCTGATGGTGGGCTACCTGCAAAAGCTCCTCTCCCCGGCTGGCGGCTGGGGGTGGCCGCGTCTGTCGCAGACGCGCGCCAACTCACTACTCTGTTCGGCGCGCGTCTGCGACAGGCGCGGCCACGACCCAGCCACATTGCCCAGCCGCCGTCACCGAGTGATACTCGGTGCTACAGTACCCAACCGCATTGCCCAGCCCCCCACTTCTACAGGGGTGGAAGCACAAAAGCCACTTCGGCCTACTTCGCCTTCGGCGGATACTTGGCCAGAATGCCCGCTACGATTTTATTGATGCTCTCTTCCGTGACCGAGCCGGGGTCCACCACCGACTCGCCGACGCCGCGCCAGACCAACTCGTTGGCGTTGGCATCGACGAAATCGACCACCACCGTGCCCACGTTGTAGGTGTTGATGGGCTGGTACGCGCCCGGCCCGAAGCGGTTGAACCCGTAGTTGTAGCGGTAGCCGTACCAGTAGGAGTAGCCGTAGCCGAAGCCCGGCGCGAAGGCGGTGGTGGGGTCGGCGCGCTGCTCGGCCTTCACGGAAATGTCGTAGGCGATACGAAGGTCGGCCTTGCCCGCAGTGGCGCGCGTAAGACCTTTGGCGGGAAGCTGCGCGTCGAGGGCGGCGCGGATACGTCGGTCGGCGAAGGTGTCGTAGGTAGCTGCGGCCGGCGTGGCCGTGGCGGGGGCGCCGGTGGCGGGCGCGGTAGTGCCGCCGGGCGTGGCCGCTTCGGCGGTGCCGCGCGTGGTGGCCGGCTCCATCGGGTACCAGTCGTAGGTACGGTAGGCGCCGAAATTGGTGTTTTTGTCGTAATCGGTCGAGACGCTCACGGGCTGCGTGGTGGTGCAGGCACCGAGGAGCGCGGCCGTCAGCCCCAGAAGAAGACGACGCGAAGCAGTGATGGATGGCATTGAAAAAGCGAGCGAAGGTGAGGCGGCCCGGCAAGCCGCTGCCGGCACGGCGCCGGCCTGCTGCCTACGCGCGGAGGCGGGCACGGGGTTGTGCCACACGGTTGAACAAGCCACCCGCGCCCGCGACTGGCGTTGCCGGCAAACACCACCCAACCGCCTGCCCGCTCGGCCCGTAAGCGCCCTCAACCCAACCGCCGCTACCCCGTTTACCTTCGCCCACCGGCGGGGTACCTGCGCCGCTGGTTTCACCTTACAATTTCTACCCCTCGTTTTTCCCGATGGAAAATTCCGCAGTTGAAGATGCCCTGAAGCTGGTCCCGCAAGACCTCTCGCGCGTGGTCGAGTCGATGATGCACGTTTATCAGGGCAACCATGATCATTTCCCCGACCTGCTCAGCCACGCCGGTACGCTGGTAGTGAAAGTGGGCCGCCGCCTCTCGACGGGCCAGCTGCTGGTAGTCGGCGGCCTGCTGGCCGTGGGCGCGCTGCTCGTCATCCGTCAGGTGACCGACGACGACGGCCAGGATAACGCCGCCGCTGACACTGGCGAACGCCGCGCCGCCACCGCCGGTGGCGCCCGCAACGGCGAACACCGCGCGGCCTCGAAAGACAAGCCCTGAGCCGTAAGCCGTAAGCCGTAAGCTGCAGGCCGCAAGCTGCAAGCCAAACGATTTTGTCGGGCTTGCCCGGACCGGACGCGCGGCAGTCCGGTGCGCGATGCCTCGCGCGCCGGACTGCCGCGTATGCGTTTCGTACGGATGGTCAGGGGCGGCGGCGTCAGTGCCCGGCGTACCAATCGTAGCCGCGCTCGGCCCAGTAATCGGCCGGGCGCTGATCGGTGAAGACGATGGTGCCGATGCGCTTGATGTGCTTGACGCCGTATTTGAGCGGCGTCACGAGCCGCAGCGGCGCGCCGTGGCGCGGCGTGAGCGGCGCGCCGTTCATCTCGTAGCACAGGAGGGTTTGCGGGTGCAGGGCCGACTCGATGTCGAGGCCGACGTAGTACTGCCGGTCGGGCGTGGCGAGGCTGACGTACGGCGCCACGTCGGCGGGCAGCGACGCCCCCGCAGCAATGGCCCGCCCCGAGGCTGTGGCCAACGGATACCGCGCCAGAAAATCGCTCAGCCGGGCACCCGCGAAGGTGATGATGCGGCTCCAGCCTTCGATGCATTTGAATTCGACAGTCATCTCGGTGCGGGGCAACGCCTGGATGTCGGCCAGCGAGAAGACGCGCTCGGCGCCGGGCGCGTAGCCGCGCACCCGCAGCCGCCACGTCGCCGCGTCGAGGGCCGGCCGAAGGCCGATTTTGCCGTTGAAGCGGGGCTTTTCGGCGTGGCTTTTCGGAAATTCCGGCGCCAACCGGTCGGGCCGGAACGTGGCGCGGGCGAGCTGCTCGTTCAGTTCGAGCCCTTTGCGGAAACTTCCCGGCAGGCCCTCGCGGAGCGGCGTGTGCAGCAGCCAGCGCCACCCCAGGGCGCCCACCAGCCCGCCCAGCCCCAACCCGATGAAGGCCCGGCGCGAACGGCGCTTCACCTGCCGCCGGAAGGCTTTCGCGGCGGCATCTGCCTCATCCGGCGCGGGTTGTTGGCTGGGGTCAGACGACATAACAGCAGGGATAAACGGTTAAACCAACGGTGCGATACGTATCCGCGCTTGAAAATCCGCGTTCATCCGCGGGCCATTCACGGTGATTGGCTCGCGGATGAACGCGGATGTTCCAACGCGGATTTACGCGGATGCGGGGGCACGTCGCGCACTTCAAAGCCGGCGACCATTGCGCGGAAGTTGTTCCAGCCGGCCCGAACCACTTGCGCGATGTGGACCACGAAAAACAGCACGTAGCCGACCGTCAGCGCGAAATGAATGACGCGCGCCGACTTGTAGCCGCCGCACACCGCCGCGAGCCACGCGAGCTGCACGGGTTTGTAGATGGCAGCGCCGGTGAGGAGCGAGCCGAGGCCCATCAGAATCACCAGCGTATAGGCAATTTGCTGCGCGCCGTTGTATTTGCGCGCCGGTGGGTGGGTAGCGCGGATGCCCAGATCGAAGAGCAGCACCTCCCACGCCTCGCGGAACGAGTGCCGGCTGGGCAGCAGGGCGCGCCACTCGCCCGAAACGGCTGTATAGGCCACGTACAACACGCCATTGAGCGCGAACACCCACATCAGCACGAAGTGCCACGCCATCCCCTTGGCGAGCTGGAAGGGCACCCCGAAGACTTCGTAAAACGACTGCGGGAAAAATTTGAGCAGCGTGGTGTCGCCCCAGCCGATGCGGTACACGTCGTTGGCCCAATAAATCAGCAGCCCCGACCACGTCATCAGCGCCAGCACCGGAAAATTGATCCAGTGAAACCACCGAATGGCAAGCGGATGCTTTTCGACGAGTTGTTTCACGGCTGAGAAATCAAAAATTGGCCTTGAACAGCTTGATTGCAATCGCCAATAAAATTACGCTGAACACGCGCCGCAAAATATCCTCGCCGGCCTTGCCGATTTTCCGCTCGATCCACGGCGAGGCGCGCAGCACACCGTACACGAACACCAGATTGAGCGCGATGCCCACCAGCACGTTGGGCAGCGAGTAAGCGGCGCGCAGCGAGAGCAGGGTCGTCATCGTGCCGGCCCCGACGATGAGCGGGAACGCCAGCGGCACGATGGTGCCGCCGCCGGCCTCGGGGTCGGAGCGAAAGAGCGTGATGCCGAGCAGCATCTCGATGGCAATCAGGAAGATGACGATAGCCCCGGCCAGCGCGAACGATTTGAAATCGATGCCGAACAACCCCAGAATGCTCTGCCCCAGAAACAGAAACACCACCATCAGTACCCCCGCCACCAACGTGGCTTTTTCGGCGTGAATGCCGCCCGGCCGCGCCCGCAACCGCAAAATGATCGGGATGGAGCCGAGAATGTCGATCACGGCAAAGAGCGTGAGCGTGACGGACAGGATGGCGTTGAGTGAAAGCACAGAGCGCGGATATAGATAAAATAACGTAGGGGCGGGCCTTGTGCCCGCCCGTGCGTCTGCATTGTTCCGTGCGCGGGCGGGCACAAGGCCCGCCCCTACGTTACGTACACAGGGCGCGCACAAGCGCAACCTGATTTCTGCCTGAATACCCCCCTACGCCGCCGCACCGCCTTGCCCCACCAGAAACCGCTGCAACCGCACCAGCTCGGCATCCTGGTGCTGCGGAAAATTGGCGATGCGGAACGTGGTTTTGGCCCAGTTGCCGTAGCCGTTACCAAGCTGGATGCCGTGCGCCACGGCGGCTTTTTTCAGCTCGTCGAGGCCGGCGGGAGCGCACTGGATGGCGAGCACCGTGGGCGAGCGCACCTCGGGCGCGGCCACCAGCGGCGCCCATTGCGGGAAGTTCTCCTCGAAGAATTTGTACAAGATGTCGGCGCGGGCAGCTACGTGGTCGGCCACGGGTTTGATGGCCGCGCGCTGCTGCAACACCCGGTGCAAGAGGTAAATACCGAGCACGTTGGGCGTGTGCGTAGTCTGAAAGTTCAGCATCTTCTCGTGCAGATGCAGCAGAGCGTTGTAATGGGTGCGATGGCCGATTTCCTTGGCCCGCTCCACGGCGCGCGGCGAGCAGATGAGCAGCCCCAGCCCGGCGGGCAGGCCGAGGCATTTCTGCACGGAGCCGTACCAGACGTCGGCGCGGGCATAGCGCAGATTGACGCCGCCGAGCGAGCTGGTGGCATCCACGCACACGAGGGCATCGCGGTAGTGGTTGCTGACGCGCTGCAAGGTGGTGGCATCGACCTGGGTGCCGTTGGAGGTTTCGTTTTGCGTCACGCACACCACTTCCACCCCGGCAGCGGCAGGCAGGCCGCGCGCGTCGATGGTGGCCTGCACGTCGAAGGAGTGCGCCACGGCGGCGGGCCGCAGCAGGCGGGCCGTCTGGTACCACTTCTCGCCGAACGAGCCGTTGTAGAAATGCAGCGACGATTGCCGCGTGAGGCTCTGGGCAATGATTTCCCAGCACTCCGTCGCCGACGACGTGAAGTACACGAAGTGCTCGGCCGGCACGTTGAGCTTGGCCTTGATGTCGGCGACCACCTGCTTGCTCATCTGCACGAAGCGGTCGGAACGGTGGCCGAGTTGCAGGACGCCTTCATCGTGCGCGTCGGCCATATACTGGCGGATTTCGGGGAAAACTTTGGCAGGGCCGGGGTTGAAGGAGAGAAGCATTCAGTAAAGATGCGGGGATGGAGATGGGAGGATGGGGGCAATGTGCTAATGCGGGAATGTGCCAGTGTGCTAATGCGGAAATGTAGGGATGCGAAAAGCGGTCCCGTAGGGACCATCTTCTGGTAGCAATCACCGGGGACGTGGCAAAAATGGTCCAGTAGAGACCCATCATCCGGCGTACGGGCGCGGTGTTATGGTGGGTCCCTACGGGACCAGCAATTCTCGGCACTTATAACTGCTACCGGATGGTAGCCCCTACGGGGCTGCAAAATCATCCACACATTAGCACATTAGCACATTCCCACATCACATCTTAAACCCTACCGTGGGCCGCGCCAGCCGCTTGCGGAACCAGTGCAGCGCCAGCCGGTAGCTTTCCAGCCCGAAGCCGCCGATGGAGCCGGCGCAGTGCCGCGCCAGCAAACTCACGCGGCGCTCCGGCTCGCGGGCCAGGATGTTGGTCAGGTGAACCTCGACGACGGGCGCGGCAATGGCGGCCACGGCATCGGCCAGCGCCACGGAGGTGTGCGTGAAACCGCCGGGGTTGAACACGACGCCGTCAAAAGAAAACCCCACCTCGTGGAGCTTGTCGAGCAGGGCGCCTTCGTGGTTGCTCTGAAAATAGGGTAGCTGGAAGTCAGGGAAATCGGCTTCCAGTTCCGGCAAAAACTCCTCGAACGACTTGGTGCCGTAGAGCGCCGGCTCGCGGCGGCCGAGCAGGTTGAGGTTGGGGCCGTTGAGAAGAAGAATAGCAGGCATCAGGCGCAAAGGTCGGAATGAGGAATGAGGAATGAGGAATGAGGAATGAGGAATGAGGAATGAGGAAT
>ERZ1066121.2902-NODE-2902-length-10234-cov-14.377346_pt1 | contig 10234 bp, 5 predicted proteins | sample MGYA00382768_ERZ1066121 | MGnify/ENA primary metagenome ERZ1066121 (study PRJEB33369, sample SAMEA5778351) | biofilm metagenome | biome: Industrial cooling water; feature: Water cooling tower basin; material: Biofilm | place: United Arab Emirates | collected... | reverse complement strand
GCGCCGAGCGCCATGCGCACGGCGACCTCGCGCCGCCGCCGCTCGGCGCGCACCAGCAGCAGCCCGGCGACGTTGGCGCAGACGACGAGCAGCACCGCGGCGGTGGCCCCGAGCATCCACGCGGGGACCGGGCTGCTGCTCCGGAAGGCGCCGCCGAAGCGCTCGGTGATCGGCGCGACGCGCACCGTGCGCGGCGCGTCGGGGCCGAAGCCCGACGTGCCCGCCGGGCGTGCCGCGTCGACGGCGCGGGCCGTCGTGGTCGCGACCGCCGCGGCGCCGCGGGCGTCGACCCCCGGGGCGAGCCGCACCACCGCGTCGATCCACTTCCAGTGCGCCTCGCGCGCCAGCTCGGGCTGGAACCCGGCGGCGGCGGCCATCGCCATCGGCAGGAAGAGCGCCGGCGCCTCGAGCTCGGTGCCGGCGAAGCCGGGCGGGGCGACGCCGACGACGGTCACCGGGCGGCCGTTGAGGCGCACGGTGCGCCCCACGGCGGCCGGATCGCCCCCCAGCGTGCGCCGCCAGAAGCCGTGCGAGGCGACGGCCACCGGCACCGGCGTGCTCCCGGTCTCGTCGGGGGCGAAGGCGCGGCCGAGCACGGGGCGCACGCCGAGCACGGCGAAGTACTCGCGCCCGACGACCGTCACCGGCAGCTGGCTGGCGCGCTCGCCCTGGCCGAGCACCGCGCGCGTGGTCGCGTACTCGGCGACGCCGGCGAACGTCTCGCGCCGCGCCCGCAGCGCCTCGACGTCGGCGGTCGAGAAGCTCTCGTTCAAGAACACCTGCTGCCCCTCGACCGGCGGCAGCTCCGCCCGCAGGCGGCCGAGCGACGCCGGCTCGGCGACCGCGGCCGGGGGGCGGAAGAGAAGCGCGTCGACGACGCCGAAGGTGGCGACGTTGACGCCGATGCCGAGGGCGAGGCAGAGCACCACGGCGGCGGCGAAGCCGGGGGCGCGGCGCAGCTGGCGGAGCGCGTGGCGCAGGTCGGCGTGCATGCGCGAGAGGGGGAGGGGGGCGCGGCGCAGCGCTGCCGCGGGCTACTCGTGGCGGAGCGCCGTCGTCGGCGCGACGCCGGCCGCGCGGCGCGCGGGGAGCACGGTCGCCGCGACCGCGACCGCGCCGAGGAAGGCGACGACGGCCACGTACGTGAGCACGTCGCCCGCCGACACGCCGTGGAGCAGCCCCGTCAGCAGCCGCCCCGCGGCGAGCGCCCCGACGACGCCGACGGCGAGCCCGCCGAGCACCGGGCGCAGCCCCTGGCGGACGATGAGCCCGAGCACCCGCTCGCGCGTGGCCCCGAGCGCCATGCGCACGCCGATCTCGCGCGTGCGCTCGGCGACGCCGTAGGCGACGACGCCGTAGATCCCGAGCGCCGCCAGCAGCAGCGCCGAGGCGGCGAAGCCGGTGGTGAGCACCGCCGTCAGGCGCGGCTGCGCGACCGAGCGCGCCATCCGCTCCTGCATCGTCGACAGCTCGTACACCGGGAGCTGCGCGTCCAGGTCGGCGACGACGCGTCGGAGCGAGGAGGCGACCGCGGTGGGGTCGGCGGCGGTGCGCAGCGTGATCCACATCGCCGGGCGCGGCCACTGCGCGGCCGGGAAGTACAGCTGCGCGTAGGGCAGCTCCGCGAGCCCCTCCTGCCGCGTGTCGGCGACGACGCCGACGACGGTTCGCCACGTCTCGCCGCCGTCGACGCTGAGGCGCTGCCCGAGCGGGTCGCGCGCGCCGAGGAACTTCCGTGCGAGCGTCGCGTTGACGACCGCCACCGGCGTGGCGCCGTCGACGTCGCCGGGACCGAGGACGCGACCGCGCAGCAGCCGGATGCGCATGGTGGCGAAGTAGCCGGGGGTCACCGCGTACGGCTGCGCGTCCTGCATCGTCTCGGGCGCGCCCTCCACCCCCTCGACGCGGAAGGCGTAGTACGGCGCGCCGCCCATCGGCGCGGTGGAGGCGAGCCCCGCCGCCTGCACGCCGGGGAGGGTGCGCACCCGCTCCTCGAGCGCGAGCCAGAAGGCGCGCCGCCCGGCGGCGTCCGCATACTGCGCCGGCGGGAGGGCCACGCGCGCCACCAGCACGCGCTCGGCGGAGAAGCCCACGTCGGTGCGGCGCAGCGCGTCGAAGCTGCGCACGAGCAGCCCCGCGCCGACCAGCAGCACCACGGCGAGCGCCACCTCGGCGAGCACCAGCGCCGAGCGGACGCGCCCCTCGCCCGGTCCGCGCGTGACCCCACGCCCGCCGCCGCGCAGCGACGGCTGCAGCTCCTCGCGCGCCAGCCGGAGCGCCGGAGCGAGCCCGAAGAGCAGCCCCGTCGCGACGCTCACCGCGACGCCGAAGGCGAGCACGCGCGCGTCGACCGTCACCTCGGCCAGGCGCGGGATGTCCCCGAGCTCGCTCGTGCGCAGGAGGCGCGTGGCGATCCCGGCCAGCGCCAGCCCGCCGGCGCCGCCGAGGGCGCCGAGCAGGACGCTCTCGAGGACGAGCTGGCGGAAGACGCGCGCACGGCTGGCGCCGAGCGAGGCGCGGATGGCGATCTCGCGCTCGCGCCCGACGGCGCGGGCGAGCAGGAGGTTGGCGACGTTGGCGCAGGCGATGAGGAGCACCAGCCCGACGGCGCCCATGAAGACGAGCAGCGCCGGACGCGCCGGGCCGACGAGGTCCTCCTGCAGCCCGGCGACCTCCGCCCGGAAGGTGCGGTTGGTCTCCGGGTACTCGCGCCCGAGCTGCGCCATGATCGCGTGCGCCTCGCGCCCCGCCCGCTCGGGGGTGACCCCCGGGGCGAGGCGGCCGACGACGGCGAGGAACTCGGCGCGGCGTCCGCCCCCGTCGCCGCTGTCGGTGCGGATCGGGCGCCAGTAGTCGACCTTCCCCGGCAGGGCGAGCCCGCGCGGCGCGACGCCGGCGATGGTGAACGGCCGCCCGTCGATCGTCACCGCGCGGCCGACCACCTGTGGGTCGCCCTGGTGGCGTCCCCGCCACGTCTCGTACGACAGCACGACGATGCCCGAGGCGCCGCGCTCGTCGTCGGGACCGAAGAGGCGGCCGAGCGCGGGGGTCACGCGCAGCGCCCGGAAGAAGTTCCCCGTGGCATAGGCGACCTGCACGCGCTCGGGCAGCCCGGTCGTCGTCAGGTTGCCGCCGCCGGTGGTCACCGCCGCCAGCTCGGCGTAGCTGCGCGCGCGCTGGCGCAGGTCCAGGTAGTCGGGGAGCGAGAAGGTGGTGCGGTCCTCGGGGTAACGCCCGTGCACGTTCACCAGCCGCTCCGACTCGGGGTACGGCAGCGGGCGCAGGAGGACGGTGTCGACGACGCTGAAGATGGCCGCGTTGGCGCCGATCCCGAGCGCCAGGGTGAGGGCGACGAGAGCGGTGAAGACGGGGCGGCGGGCGAGGGCGCGCAGCGCCGAGCGCAGGTCGGCGTGCATCGTCACCCCTCCGGCTCGACCCAGCCGTCGCGCAGCCGGACGACGCGCCGGCCGTAGGCGGCGTTCGCCTCGCTGTGCGTCACCTGCACCACCGTCGTCCCCTCGGCGTTGAGCCGGGCGAAGAGCTCCATGATCTCGCGCGCCTGCGCGGTGTGCAGGTTCCCCGTGGGCTCGTCGGCCAGGAGGAGCGCCGGGCGGGCGATGACCGCGCGGGCGATGCCGACGAGCTGCTGCTGCCCGCCCGAGAGCTGGCGCGGGAAGAGGTCCTTCTTGCCGACGATCCCGAAGCGGTCGAGCGCGTCGGCGACCATCGCCTGCCGCTCCCCCTTGGGGACGCCGCGGTACTCGAGCGGCACGTCGAGGTTCTCGGCCACCGTCAGGTCGTCGAGCAGGTGGTACTGCTGGAAGACGAAGCCGACGTGCCGCCGGCCCAACGCCGTGCGCTGCTTCCCCGGCATCGCGTGCACCGCCTGCCCGGCGAAGTCGAAGTGCCCGGACCAGTCGTGGTCGAGCAGCCCGAGGATGGCGAGCAGCGTCGACTTGCCGGCGCCCGAGGGGCCCATGATCGACACGAAGTCGCCGGCGCGCACCTCGAGGGTGACGCGGCGCAGCAGCCAGTGCCACCCGCCGGCGGCGGGGACCTTCTTCTCGACGTCGTGCAGCGTCAGGAGCGGGGCGCCGGGGGTGAGCTCGACGGCGGCGGGGGCGGGAGCGGAGGCGAACAGGGGCATGGGCGGCGAAGGCGGGAGGTCGGCGGCCGGCGCGGGCGGCGGCGCCGCGAGCTCCGGCTAGGCGAGGAGCGTGCGCGCCCGTCGCCGCGCGCAAGTGGACCCCCGGCAACGCGTTGCGCGCCAGACCGGAGCGGCGGGGCGGCCGCGGGTGTGCGGCTGCGGGACGCGGGTGTCCGTTTCCGGACAGCGCGGAGACGCGCCGCCGCGGGTCGGGCGCGCGCGGGTCAGGGGTCGTGCGCGCCGGTGGCGGGCCCGCCGACGGCGCGGCGGTAGCCGCCACCCGGCTGCTCGCGCAGGCGGCGCACCGGGCGGTCGGGCACGTCGAGGTCGGCGTAGATCGCGTCGAGCGCGAGCGTCGCCGGGGGGCAGTCGAGGGCGATCGTGTCGGCGCCGGTCGCCTCGGCGAGGTCCCAGCGTCCGTCGGGCGTGCGGAACCAGTGCTCGACGAGGCGCCAGCGCGGCTCGACCACGAGATAGGCGCGCAGCGTCGGGATGCGCTGGTAGGCGAGCCGCTTCTCGCGCCGATCCGTCGTGCGCGTCCTCGGCGAGAGCACCTCGACGAGCAGGCACGGATCCGCGACGACGACGGTGTCGCCGGGCAGCCGCGGGCCGCAGCGGGCCACGAGGTCCGGGTAGTAGACCTGGTCGCCGGTGCGGACCTTCACCTCCTTCGTGAACAGCTCGCACGGCGCGCCGCGCAGCTGCGAGCGGAGCGCGAAGTGCACGTTGTTCACCACGCGCTCGTGCGCGAGCGTCACGCCGGTCATCGCGTACACGCGGCCCCCGACGTACTCGTGCTTGACGGCCGCGCGCTCCTCGAGGCGGAGGTACTCGTCGACGCTGAGGAGCCGGGCGCGGGGGCGATGCTCGGTCATGCTCCACGCTACGCTCGGCGGGTCGGCGGCGCGAGGGCGCGCCGCCGTGGCGACGGGTGCGCCGGCGGCGGCGGCGGGGGCGGTCACTCCGCCCTGAGCGCCTCCACCGGGTCGATGCGCGCCGCGCGACGTGCCGGCAGCCAGCTGGCCACGAACGCCGCCGCGCCGAGCAGGACGATCGCGCCGCCGAACGCCAGCGGGTCGAGCGGCGCGACCCCGACGAGCTGCGCGCGGAGGAGCCGCGCCACCGCGACCGCCGCGGCCGCGCCGAGCACCACCCCCGCGGCGACCGTGCGCCCGCCGTCGCCGAGGACGCCGGCGACGACGCGGCCTGCCGTGGCGCCGAGGGCGACGCGCACGCCGATCTCGCGCGTGCGCCCGGCGACCGTGTAGCTGGTGACGGCGTAGAGTCCCACGGCGGCGAGCAGGAGGGCGAGCGCGCCGAGCGCGGCGAGCACGCTCGCGCCGGTGCGCTGGGGGAACGCCGCGGCGCGCGCCCAGCGCTCCAGCGTCGTCGGCGCGACCAGGGGGAGCGCCGGGTCGAGCGCGGCCAGCGCGCGGCGCACCCCGGGCACGAGCGCCAGCGGGTCGGCGCCGGGGCGGGCGCGCACCTGCACGTACAGCTCCACGCGCGGGTTCTGCGCCAGCGGCACGTAGACGAAGGGGACGGGGGCGCCGGTGAGGTCGCCGACCTGGTAGCGGCCGTCGCGGGCGACGCCGACGATCGTCACCGGGTCGCCGCCCCGCCCGTAGCGGGCGACGGCGCCGATCGGCTCGCGCCCGGCCAGGAAGCGGCGCACGAACGTCTCGTTGACGATGGCCACCGCCGGGGCGCCGGCGCGGTCGCGCGCGTCGAAGGCGCGCCCCCGGACGATGGGGTGGCGGAGCGTCGCGAAGTAGTCGGGGCCGACGGCGTTGAACAGGAAGTTCATCGCCTCGGTCGGCCGTGGCGTGTAGCCGTCGGGGTGGAAGTCGTTCGAGTTCGAGACGCCGAGGCCGAGCGGGACGGTCTCGGACACGGTCGCCGCCTCGACGCCGGGGAGGGCGCGCACCGCGTCGAGCCAGCGCTCCACGAGCGCCTGGCCGGCGGTGTCGGCGGTGCGGCCCGCCTGCGCGAGGTCGGTGAAGGCGACGAGCACCTGCTCCGGGTCGCGGAACCCGCGCTCGATGCGCCCGAGCGCGTCGAGCGTGCGCGCGAAGAGCCCGGCGGCGACGAGGGCCACGAGCGCGAGGGCGAGCTGGACGACGACGAGGGCGCGCCCGGCGCGGCGCCCGCGCGTCGCCCCGCGGCTCCCCTGCGCCAGCGACGCGGCGAGGGCGTCCCCGCGCACGGCGCGCGTCGAGCGCCAGGCGGGGAGGACGCCGGCGAGCAGCGCGGTGAGGGCGGCGAGCGCGGCGCCCAGGGCGAGGACGCGCCAGTCGACGCCGGCGTCGAGGTGGACGGGGAGGTCGACGGCCGGGACGACGGCGTCGAGCAGCCGCCCGGCGCCGAGGGCGGCGCCGACGCCGAGCGCCGTGCCGCCCGCGGCCAGCAGGAGCGACTCGGCGCTCAGCTGGCGCACCAGGCGCCCCCGCCCGGCGCCGAGGGCGGCGCGCACGCCGAGCTCGCGCCGGCGCAGCGCCGCGCGCGCGAGCAGCAGGTTGGCGACGTTCGCGCAGACGACGAGCTGCACGAGCGCCGCCGCGGCCAGCAGGACGCCGAACAGCGGGGCGACCATGCGCTGGGCCTCCCCCTCGTCGAACGGCTCGGCGAGCGGCACGCGCCCGACCGCGCCGCTGGCGGCGGCGACGCGCGCCCCGACGGCGCGCAGCTCGGCGTCGAGCTGGGCCAGCCCGACCCCCGGGCGCGGGCGGGCGACGCCCACGAGCCACTGCGAGTGGCGCGCCTCGAGTCGGTCGCGCCAGTCGGCCAGGCGCGGGTACATGGTGACCGGCACCCACAGGTCGAACGTCAGGCCGACGAAGGCGCCGGCGAAGCCCGGCGGCGTGACGCCGATGACGGTGCACGCGACGCCGTTGACCCAGAGCGTGCGCCCCACCGCGCGCGGGTCCGCCCCGAGGCGGGCGCGCCAGAAGCGGTCGGAGACGACGACCACCGGCGCGCCGCCGGGCGTCGCCGCCTCGTCGGGACGCCAGAGCCGGCCGAGCTGCGCCACGGCGCCGAGGACGCGCCAGTAGTCGGCGCTGGCGTAGTTCCCCCACTCGCTCGTCGTCGGCGCGGCCGCGTCGCGCGGGGCGGCGCGCACGCCGAAGCGCGTCATGGCGTAGACCGCGAGCCCGTCGACCAGGCGCAGCTCGCGGCGCCAGTCGCGGTAGTCCGGGTAGGCGATGGAGTGGCGGGCGCCGCTGCGCTGCTCGAGGGTGCGGACGAGCACCAGCTCCCGCGCGTCGCGCACGCCGGGGAGCGGGTCGAGGGCGACGCTCTTCCACCAGGCGAACGCGGTGGCGTTGGCGGCGACGCCCAGGGCGATGGTGAGCACGGCGACGAGCACGAGCCCCGGCACGCGGGCGAGCGCGCGCACGGCGAGGCGGAGGTCGGCGAGCATGGCGCCTGATCGGAAGGGGAGCGGTCGGACGGTCGCCCGCGGCCCCCGGCGGCGGGGGCGCGCGGGTCACTCGCCGCGCAGCACCGTCGCCGGGTCGACGCGCGCGGCGCGCCGCGCCGGGACCAGGCACGCCGCCGCGCACACGGCGAGCAGCAGCGCCGCCGTGGCGGCGAGCGTGGGCGGATCGGTGGGGGTGATCTCGTAGAGCGACGACGCGAGCAGCCGCGTCGCCCCGAGGGTGGCGGCGAGCCCGACGCCCGCGCCGACGGCGGCGAGCGCGAGCCCCTCGCCGAGGGCGAGGCGGGCGAGCTCGCGCGGACGCGCGCCGAGCGCCGAGCGCACGCCGAACTCGCGGTCGCGCTGGGCGACGCTGGCGGCGACGACGCCGAAGAGCCCGACGGCGGTGAGCACGAGGGCGATCGCCGCGAAGGTCGACAGCAGCGCCGCCGTCAGCCGCGGGCGGGCGAGGGGGCGGCCGAGGAGCGACGTCATCGTCCCGCCCCCGCCGAGCAGCACGTCGGGCGCCGCCTCCGCCACGGCGGCGCGCAGCGCCGGCACCAGGCGCGCGGCGTCGCCCACCGTGCGCACGGCGAGCACCTCGGGGGGCTGCGGGAACTGCCGGTACGGGAAGTAGATGCTCGGGCGCGGGTCGACGAGGTCGCGGTAGCGCGTGTCGGCGACGACGCCGACCACGGTGCGCCAGAGCGTGTCGCCGCCGGCGAAGCGCAGCCGTCGCCCGATCGCGTCCTGCCCGGGCCAGATGCGGCGCGCCGCCGAGGCGCTCAGCACCACCACCGGCGCCGCCCCCTCGCGGTCGGCGTCGGCGAGGAAGCGGCCGCGCAGCAGCGCGACGCCCATCGTCCGCAGGTAGCTCGCGCCGGTGCTCTCCATGTTGAGCCACGGCATCGACGCCGAGTCGGCGGCCGCGCGCCCCTCGGCCTCCATCAGCCCGTCCCACCCGCCGGTGCCCGAGAAGGGGAGGTTGGTGACGGTCGCCGCGTCGACGACGCCGGGGGTCGCGCGCACGCGCGCCAGCAGCCGCTCGGTGCGGTCGCGCACGTAGCGCGCGCCGCCGCGCGCGTCGTCGGCGGCGGCGGCGCGCGCCAGCGGGAGCACGGCCACCGACTCGCCGCCGGCGAAGCCCAGCTCGACCCGCTGCAGCCGCGCGAGACTGCGCGTCACGAGCCCCGCCCCGGCGAGGACCACGAGCGCGAGCGCCACCTGCACGGCGACGAGGGCGCGCCGCGCCCGCCCGGCGCCGCGCCCGCCGAAGACGCCGCGTCCCTGCCGGCGGAGCGCGTCGGCCACCGGGACGCGCCCGGCGCCGAGCGCCGGGACGAGGCCGACGAGCAGCACGACCGCGCCGGTGGCGAGCGTCGCGAGCGCGAGGAGCGCGCCGTCGACGCGCACCTCGCCCAGGCGCGGCAGCTCGGCCGGGGCGAGGGCGACGAAGGCGCGCACCGCGAGGGCGGCGACGCCCGCGCCGAGCGCCCCGCCGAGCACCGCCAGCGCCCCGTGCTCGACGAGCAGCTGCCGCACGAGGCGGGGCGCGCCGGCGCCGATGGCGGCGCGCACGGCGAGCTCCTGGTGCCGGCGCGCCGTGCGCAGGAGGAGGAGCCCGGCGACGTTCACGCAGGCGATCGCGAGCACCAGCAGGGCGGCGGCGGCGACGGCGGCGAGCGCCGGGCGCACGTCGCCGACGACGTGCGTGCCCAACGTGCGCACCGTTCCCACGAGATCGGCGGTGGCGGCGACGTCGGTCGCGGAGCGGGCGCGGGCGCGGCGGAAGGCGGTGTACTCGGCGCGCGCCTGCTCGGCGGTCGCGCCGGGGCGGAGCCGCCCGTACACGTCCACCGCCGACCACGACCGCCCACCCTGCATCGTCGTGGCGGCGACCGGCGTCCAGAACTCGGCGCCGCGCGGGACGTCGAGCCCCGAGGGGACGACCCCGACGATCGTGTACGGCGTGCCGAAGGTGTGCGAGACGAGCGTCCGCCCGACGACCCCCGGGTCGCCGCCGAAGTCGCGCCGCCAGAGCCCCTCGCCGATGACCATGACGCGCGGCGCCCCCTCGACGTCGTCCTCGGGGCGGAGGGTGCGCCCGACGAGCGGGACGACGCCGAGCATGCGGAACCAGGCGCCGCCGACGAGACTGCCGCGGTAGCGCGCCGGCACGCCCTCGCTGCGGAACGTCCACTCCCAGGCGCCGTTGTAGTCGACGCCGGCGACGTCGGTCATCGTGCGGCTGGCGCGGGCGAACTCCTGCGCGTCGGCGAGCGCGAGCGGGAGGTGGGCGAAGCTGCGCCGCGGCTGCTCGCCCCAGAGCACGACGACGCGCGCCTGGTCGCGCACCGGGAGGGCGTCGAAGGCGATGGCGCGGGCTATCGCCCCCATCGCCGCGGCGAGCCCGATCCCGAGGGCGAGGGTGCCGACGACGGCGGCGGCGAACCCCGGCGCGCGGCGCGCGCCGCGCAGGCTCAGGCGGAGATCGGCGAGGGCGCTCACGGCGTGCGGCTCATGCGGCGGGGCTCACGGGCTCGGGGGGGGTGGGACGGAAGGGCGGCGGCGCGGCACGGGGGCGGGCGCCCCCGCGCTCAGACCGGCTGCGGCACGGCCCGCACGTGACGCCACGCGAGCCACCAGCCGCGCAGCCGGGCGCCGAGCGC
>ERZ1066121.2898-NODE-2898-length-10238-cov-18.799764_pt1 | contig 10238 bp, 9 predicted proteins | sample MGYA00382768_ERZ1066121 | MGnify/ENA primary metagenome ERZ1066121 (study PRJEB33369, sample SAMEA5778351) | biofilm metagenome | biome: Industrial cooling water; feature: Water cooling tower basin; material: Biofilm | place: United Arab Emirates | collected... | reverse complement strand
GCGGGATCGGCGAGGCGATGGGCGGGTGGCGCTACATCGTCGGCGAGCCCGACCGGCCGCCGTCCCGCATGGGAATTTCCATCGGCGATACCCTGTGCGCGACCTATGGCTGCATGGGCGTGCTCGCCGCGCTCCACCACCGGGAGAAGACCGGCGAGGGGCAGGTCGTGGACTCCGCGCTCTATGAAGCGGTGCTGCAGGTGATGGAGGGGCTGATCCCCGAATATGACCGCAACGGGGTGATCCGCGAACGATCCGGCTCGGTGCTGAAGGGCATCGCGCCCTCCAACGTCTACACCTGCAAGGACGGCAGCTACATGATCGGCGCCAACGGCGATGCCATCTTTGCGCGGCTGTGCCAGGCGATGGGCCGCCCGGAACTCGCCACCGACGAGCGTTACGCCACCCACATCGCGCGCGGCATCCATCAGGACGAACTGGACGCGCTGGTCAACGAATGGACCGGGACGCTGACGGTCGACGAGGTCGATGCGCTGATGATCGAATATTCGATCCCGGCGGGGCGCGTCTACCGCGCGCCCGACATGCTCGCCGATCCCCACTTCCAGGCACGCGAGGCAATCATCGAGGTCGAGACCCAGAAGCGTGGGCGCATCAGGATGCAGAACGCCTTCCCCAAGCTGTCCAGGACCCCCAGCACCATCCGCCGCCCCGCCCCCGCCGCGCCGGGGCAGGACAATGCCGAGGTCTTCGCCGAGCGCCTCGGCCTCGATGCCGCCGAGCTCGAACGGCTGGCGGCTGCGGGGATCATCTGATGGCCGGCCCCTCGGCAGCCGACAATTACGCGGGGGTCTACGAGGGGCGGCTCCAGCCGGGCAGCCGCCCTGCCCTGCTGATCGTCGATGTCGTGGCGGCCTACCTGACCGAAGGCTCGGCGCTGTACATGGATACCGCCGCCGACGCGCTCGCCAGCAATGCGCGGCTGGCGGCGGCTGCGCGGGCCGGAGGCGTGCCGGTGGTGTTCACCAACGTGAAGTACAAGCCCGACGGATCGGACGGCGGGGTGTTCTGGCGCAAGGCTCCGGTGCTCAGGGCCTTCGTCGAGGGTTCCCCGCTCGGCGCCTTCCCGCCCGGGCTGACGCCGCAAGCCGGCGACCGCGTTGTCACCAAGCAATACCCGTCCGCCTTTTTCGGCACCGGCCTTGCCGAGACCCTCCATGCCGAGGGCATCGATACGCTGCTGATCGGGGGCTATTCGACCTCGGGCTGCGTGCGCGCCTCGGCGCTCGATGCGATGCAATACGGCTTCGTGCCCCTCGTGGTGCGCGAGGCCTGTGCCGACCGCCACCCCACCCCGCACGACGCCAACCTGTTCGACCTTCAGGCCAAATATGCCGAAGTGATCTCCGAGGCCGAGGCCATGGCCGTGATGGAAGCGGCTCGCTCCTGAGCCGGCCTCCTCACTCGTGGCGCAGCGCGTCGATCGGGTCGAGTTTCGATGCGCGGCTGGCAGGGTAGTAGCCGAACACGATCCCCATGATCGCCGAGAACAGGAAGCTGACGATGTTGATCACCGGATCGAACACGTAGGGCACGTCGATCACCGCGGCGAGCCCGATCGAGGCGACGAAGCCCAGCGCGATGCCGACCAGCCCGCCGAGCGCGCACAGCACCACGGCCTCGGTCAGGAATTGCAGCCGCACCTCGCGCGCCAGCGCCCCGATGGCGAGGCGGATGCCGATCTCGCGGGTGCGCTCGGTGACGCTGACGAGCATGATGTTCATGATCCCGATGCCGCCGACCAGCAGGCTGATCGAGGCGATCACCGCCACCATCGCGGTCAGAGCGCCGGTCGCCGCGCCCAGCGCCTGATTGACCTGCGCGGTGTCGATCACGTTGAAATCGTTCGGCTCGGCATCCTGCAGCAGCCGCCGCTCGCGCAGCAGGGCGACGAGCGAATCCTGCACCGTCGCCGCCGCATAGGCGGGGTCGTACTTGACCACGAAATAGTCGAGGTTCTCGTTCCCGCGGAAGCGCCGCTGGACGTTCTTGAGCGGCAGGTAGACCGCATCGTCGTCGTCCGCGCCGCCCCCGCCCTGCCCGCGCTCCTCGACCGTGCCGATCACCTCGCACGAGACATCGCCGAGCCGCATCCGCGCCCCCACCGGGCTGGTGGCCGGGGGGAAGATCGCCTCGCGCACCTTCAGCCCGAGCAGGCACACGTTCTTGCCCGATTCCTCCTCGTCGCGGGTGAAGGCGCGGCCCTCGTCGATCTTGACCGACTGCGCCTCGAGCAGCTTGTTGGTCACGCCCTGGACGCGCGTGTCCCAGTCCTGCCCGTTGTAGAAGGCGGTGGCATTGGCCGAGACATTGCCCGCCGCGATCTCGACCCCGGCGATCTGCTGACCGACCGCGCGCACGTCGGCATCGTCGAAGGGCCGGATCGTGCCGCGGGTGGTGCGCACCGGGAAGACGATGAAGTTGCTCGCGCCGAGCGAGGAAATCTCCTCCTGGACCGAGGCCGTCACCCCGTTGCCGAGCGTCACCATCGTCACCACCGCGGCCACGCCGATGATGATGCCGAGCGTCGTCAGGATCGAGCGCAGGATGTGCCGCCGGATCTCGCGCAGGGCGAGGAGGATGCTCGTGCCCAGCATCAGCCCGCAGCTCCCTCGGCGGCATGGCCCACCGCGCCGCGCTCGATGCGTTCGACCAGCCCGTCGCGGAAACGGACGATGGTGCCGGCATAGGCCGCCATGTCCTCCTCGTGGGTGACCATCAGGATGGTGATGCCCTCGGCGTTCAGGCGCTGGAGCAGCTGCATGATCTCGACCGAGCGTTCGCTGTCGAGGTTGCCGGTCGGCTCGTCGGCGAGCAGCACGTCGGGCTCGGTCACCAGCGCCCGTGCGATGGCGACGCGCTGCTGCTGGCCGCCCGAAAGCTCCGCCGGAGTGTGGTCGGCCCAGGGCACCAGCCCGACCTGGTCGAGCGCCCGCATCGCTGCCGCGCGGCGCTGCGCCTTGCTCTCGCCGCGATAGAGCAGCGGCAGTTCGACATTCTCGAGCGCGGTGGTGCGGGCGAGCAGGTTGAAGCCCTGGAACACGAAGCCGAGATAGCGGCGCCGTAGCAGGCTGCGCTGGTCGCGGTCGAGCTTCTGCACCTCGACCCCGCGGAACCGGAACACCCCGCTGGTCGGCACGTCGAGACAGCCGAGGATGTTCATGGTGGTCGATTTGCCCGACCCCGAAGGCCCCATCACCGCGACGAACTCGCCGCGCATGATCGCGAGGTCGACGCCCTTCAGGGCCTGGAACGCGGCGGCCCCGCTGCCGAAGGTCTTGGTGATCCCTTCAAGCTGGATCAGGGGTTCGCCCGTCGCTGGCCGGCCGGCTGTCACGGGGTTGCCGCCTTGACCCCGGTGACGACCTTCATGCCGGGCTTGAGGTCGTTCGAGCGGACCACGGTGCGCCGCCCGTCGCTGCGGCCGGTGATCACCTCGATCGCCTTCAATGTGCCGTCGGCCTGGAGCACCTGCACCTGCTGGCGGCTGCCCTCGCCGATACTGGCCTGCTGCTTGTCGCGCTCCAGCCCGATCTGCGGCTGGAACACCCCGCCGCCGCTCTCTTCCTCCTTCTCGGGGCGGAAGCGCAGCGCGGCGTTGGGCACGAGCAGCGCCTTGCCGGTGTTCTGCGTGGCGATGGTGGCGGTCGCGGTCATGCCGGGGCGCAGCAGGCCATCGGGGTTCTGCACCTCGAGCCGCGCCTCGTAGCTCACCACCGACCCGCCGCCGGCAGCCGCCGCCGCGCCGGCCCCGCCGGACTGGCTCTCGACCGTGTTGCGCGAGGCGAGGTCGACCCGCTGGAGCCGCGCCGGGAAGCGCCGGCCGGGATAGGCATCGACGGTGAAGCTCGCCTCCTGCCCGGCCGCGACCTGGCCGACGTCGGCCTCGTCGATGGCGACGCGCAGCTGCATTTCCGACAGGTCCTCGGCGATCACGAACAGGGTGACGGTGTTGAAGGCGGCGACGACGGTCTGCCCCGGCTCGATCCGGCGGGCGAGGACCACGCCGTTGACGGGGGAGCGGATCACCGCACGCGAACGGGTGGTGAGGTTGGCCTTGAGCTGCGCCGAGGCGGCCTCGATGTTGGCGCGCGCCGAGGCGACCGTGGCCTTGTCGCGCTGCACGGCGGCCTCGGCCTGTTCGAGTTCGATCTGCGAGGGCACCCGCCCGCCCGACAGGCGGCGCACTTCCTCGAGCCGGGTGAGCTGGACCGTGTCGATATCGAGCGTCGCCTGCGCCTGCCCCAGCGCCGCGCGCGCGGCATTGAGGTTCGCGCGCGACTGGGCGATCTGCTGGTCGATGATCTCGGTGTTGATCACCGCGATCACCTGCCCCCTGGTGACGCGGTCGTTGACGTCGACCGCGACCGTATCGACCGGGCCGGTGACTTCGGCGCCGACCTCGACCTGGTTGGTCGGGCGCAGGTTGCCGGTCGCGGTGACCGACAGGGCGAGCGATTCCTGCGTGACGGCCTCGGTGATGTAATTGGGCGGCGGCGGGTCGGCGCTGCAGCGCGCGATGCCGAGCACCAGCACGACGAGCACCACGCCCGGCAGCCAGAACTTCATCCACCGCCGCCAGCGTGGGCGCGGCTTGCTGCCGAGGAATTCGTCCACGTTCGGCGCCTCTGCCGGATTGCTCGCTTCGTTCACTCGCCGGGCTCCCTCGCCGCAATTTGTTCCAGACCCGCGCCTTCGGGCACCGACCAGCCGCCACCCAGCGCGCGGGCGAGGCTGATGAAGGCGATCGCCCGCGCCCCTTGGGCGTTGGCGAGCGCGTTGCGCGTGCCGAGCAGCTGGCTTTCGGCAACCAGCAGGCGCTGGAAGTCGATCAGCCCCGCCTCGTACTGGCTGCGCGCCAGCACCGCGGCGTTCTGCGCGCCCTCGCTCGCCTCGGTGAGCGCGGTCACCCGCGTGGCCGTGGCATCGAAGTCGACCGCCGCGCTCTCGACCTCCTCGAGCGCGGTGAGGATGCTTTGCCGCCACGCCGCCAGCGATCCGTCGGCGGCGGCCTCGGCCCCCTCGATCCGCCCGCGCACCCGTCCGCCGTCGAAGATCAGCTGCGAGAGGCTGGCGAAGATGTTGCCGGTGACGAGGTCGAAGAGGCTGCCCGCATTGCGCGCGTTGGTGCCGATCGTGCCCGACAGGCGGGCGAGCGGGTAGAGCTGGGTGCGCGCCACGCCGACGCGGTCGAGATCGGCGGCGAGCCGCGCCTCGGCCGCGCTCACGTCGGGGCGGCGGCGCAGGGTGTCGGCGGGCACATCGAGCGCGATGCCGGCGGGCGGCGCGGGGATGGCGCGGGGTGTTTCGGTGAGGGCGCGGTAGACCCGGCCGGGCGGCTCGCCGATCAGGGTCGAGATCGCGTTCGCCACTGCCGCGAGATTGCTTTCGAGCTGCGGGATCGAAGCCGCCGTCTGGGCGCGCTGGGTGCGGGCCTGCTCGACATCGAGGCTGTTCACCAGCCCCGCCTGGTTGCGCCAGCGCGTGATCTGGAGCGTGTCGTCCTGGATCGCCAGCGTCTCGCGCGCGATGGCGATCTGCGCGGCCAGCGCCCGGGCGCTCACCACCTGGCTCGCCACCTGGGCAACGATCACCCGCTCGAGATCGCCGAGCGAATAGCCTGCCGCCTGAAGGTCGCCGCGGGCGGCATCGATCGAGCCGTCGATCCGGCCGAACAGGTCTACCTCCCACGAGGCGTCGGCGCCGAGCGAGAGGAACACATCGTCGCTCGCCAGATCGCCGACATCGCGGCGCGCACTTCCGCTGGCGCTCACCGTCGGCACGCGGTCGGCGCGCGCGGCGCGCAGGGCGGCCCGCGCGGCGCGCAGGCGGGCGGCGGCCTGGGCGATGTCGAGGTTCTCGCTGCGCGCCCGGTCGACGAACTCGGCGACCAGCGGATCGTCGAGCATCAGCCAGTAGCGATCGAGCGGAACCTCGGTCGCGCCCGGCTCGGCCAGCACCCAGCGTTCGGGAACCGGCTGGACGCTCGCCATCGGCGGCGGATCGGCGCCGAGCCCGGTGCAGGCGGGAAGCATGGGGAGCGCCAGCAGAGCGGCAAGACCGGCACGGGCGTGTCTCGCGCGCGGCGCGGCATGGCGCGATGACGTGGTAAGACCTGTGTTTTTCCCTGCCACCCCGAACGCGCCCCTCTTGCAACGGGAAGCTTCGAAGATGCCGCCCCGCATTCTCAAGTGCTATCAGCGCGATCCGACCCGCACAATGCAGGTTGGTCGGCTTTACCCGATCACTCGTCGATGACGATCGGGGAGCTGGAGGAATCGTCGGCAGCCCGCCGGGCGGGAACGGGGCCCCTCATGTTAGCGATGGAAAATTAACAGGTTGCCTTGCCCGGGGCGTGACCTATTCTGGCTTCATGCAGGAACAGACCGCCCCCTTTTGCAGCCAGCCCTGGACCACCCTCTATGTGCAATGGGACGGCAAGGTGACCCGCCCCTGCATCCGCGGGCCGCAGAACCTCGGATCGCTCGAGACCTATGCGGACATCCGCGATCTGTGGAACGGGGCGGCGATGCAGAACGTGCGCTCGGCGGTGGCGACGCAGACCAACCTCAACCTCGCCTGCCGCACCTGCCATGCCGCGCGCAGCCGGACGATCGACCACCTGACGAGCTTCGGCCGCAACATCGGCGGGGATTTCGGCTACGACAAGGTCGCCAACTACTACGATGTGCACGATTCATGGCAGGCCGGACAGATCGCGCCGGAAACCGGCCCGATCGTCCTGGTGCTCGACATGAGCTCCAAGTGACACATCCGCTGCCAGAAGTGCTTCGTCTACCATTCCGACATGCAGTACGGCCTCGGCCACATGCCCGACGCGGTGTTCGACAAGGTGCGCCCGCTGTTCCGGACGGCGCTCGAAGTCATCGGGCACGAAAACGGCGAATGCATGCTCCACAAGCGGTTCATCGACATGGTGACCGAGATCAAGGCCAATGGCTGCCGCTTCATGTTCAACACCACCGGCCAGCTGATCGACGACGAGAAGGCGCGGCAGCTGGTGGCTCTCGGGGTCGACAAGATCATGCTCTCGATCGATGCGACCGAGGCCCAGACCTATGCCTATCTCCACAAGGGAGGAACGCTGGAAAAGGTGATGTCGGGCATCGCCGCCATCAACCGGGAGAAGACCCTGGCCGGCGTCACGCAGCCCCGTCTGGGCTGGTATTTCGTAGCCTGCCGGTCGAACATCGACCAGCTCGTCCCGGCGGCAAGGTTGGCCGTTTCCCTCGGTTTCGGCATGATGTTCGTGACCCACCTCAACAAGCCGACGGGCGAGCAGTGGCGCTCCTATTTCGATTTCTACCGGCAGGAGAGCCTGCATCTCGATCCGGAGCTGAAGGCACGATACGCCGATGCGGTCGAAGAGGCACGGGCGGTGACGGTTGCGGCCGGGCTCGAGTTCTTCTCCGGATCGCCGGACGCCTGATCGCCGGGCCCGCCATCGTGCCGGATAGGCTTGATGCAGAACAGGCCCTCTGGTCGTCGCAGGGGTGTCAGTAACGGTCGTCAGGCGAGTTGCCAGCTATCGCGCCGGATCATCGGCCCGTTGCGGTGACGGCAATCCGATCAGTTCCCGCATCCAGCGTGACAAGGTCCTCTTTACATCGTCGGCGCTGATCGCCGGTGCTGGCTGACTGCGCTCGAGGGCCAATCCCTGACGCAGCGCGATGAAGATCGCCGCGGATCGGGCTGGATCAGCCACCTCGGCCTTCGCCTTGGCGGCGATGGCGGTGATGATTTCGGCAACCGCATCGTAGTGACGCGCGAAAAGCTCGGTGCGGCGCGCAGCGAAGGCGGCCGAGCGTGTGGCGTGCAAGGCAAATTCGATCGAAAGCAGGCACCAGTCGAGGTCGACCGGGTCGCTGGCATATCGCTCGGCAATGCTTTCGATCGCCTCCTCTGCCGAAACTTCCGCAGGGGCAAAGCCGCTGCTGATCGCGACCTCCTCGCTCATGTGCCGTTCGAGCAGTTCCAGGAAGATCGCCTCCTTGCTCTCGAAGTTCGAATAGAACGCGCCCTTCGAAAAGCCGGCACCTTCCGCGATCACATCGACCGAAGCACCCGCATATCCCTCGCGCGTGAAGGCTTCTTTCGCGGCATCGAGCAGGCGCTCGCGCGTCTTCTGCCGGCTTTCGGATCGGGTCAGGCGGGCCATAGCTTCCGATACCACTTGCAATCGAAATACCAATCGGTATTTAAATACCGAACGCAATGAGTCGAGGGCCGGGCAATGCATGGTCAGACATTCTTCGTCACCGGGGCGACCGGTCTGCTCGGCAACAACCTGGTCCGAGCCCTGCTGGCGCGCGGCACCACGGTGCGCGCGCTGGCCCGCAGCCGCGCCAAGGCGACGGCCCAGTTCGATGACATCAGGGATACGCGCCTCGAGATCGTGACCGGCGACATGGAGAACGTGGCTGGTTTCGCCCGCCATCTCGAAGGCGTCGACGCACTGTTTCACACCGCCGCCTATTTCCGCGACAGCTACAAGGGCGGGTCGCACTGGCCGATGCTTGAACGCATCAACGTGATCGGCACGCGCGACCTGATTGCGGCGGCGCGTGCGGCCGGTGTGCGGCGGATGGTGCACACCTCCTCGATCGCCCTCCTCGATGGCCCGCCGGGCGCGCTGATCGACGAGACCATGCTGCGCGACACGAACAATGCCGACGATTATTACCGCAGCAAGATCCTGACAGATCGGGCGGTGCTGGAGGCGCTCGAGCACTATCCTGATTTCCATGCGGTGATGGTGATGCCGGGCTGGATGTGGGGCCCGGGCGATGCGGGGCCGACCTCCGCCGGGCAGACCGCGCTCGATTTCCTTCGCCAGCGCCTGCCGGGCGTGCCGCCCGCAACCATGTCTTTCGTCGACGCGCGCGATGTGGCCGAAGCGCAGATCGCCGCCCTCGCCAGGGGACGCCGGGGTGAGCGGTACCTCGCGGCGGGACGCTGCATGACGCTGGTCGAGCTCTTCGCCGTTCTCGAGGAGGAGACCGGCATCAAGGCACCCACCCGCTCTCTGCCACTGCCGCTGATGTATGCCGTCGCCGGCGTGCAGGAGCTGCTTGCGCGCACCACCGGCAAGCCTGCGCTGCTGAGCTGGGCGGCGGTCAAGTCGCTCCAGCGCGAGGCGGGCCGCACCCGCTTCAACCACGCCAAGTCGGAACGCGAGCTCGGTCTCACCTTCCGCCCGGTGGCCGAGACCGTGCGCGATACGGTCGCCTGGCTGCGCGCAAACCAGATGGAACCAGCCTGAGGGAGGACCTGATGACCGATACTGCCACCCACCTGTCCCCCGCCGCCGTGGTCGATGCGATGCACGAAGCGTTTCGCCACGGCGATCTGGACGCCATCGCCGCGCATTGGCACGATGATGTTGTCTATGGCGCCCCCGGGGTCTCGACGACCGGAAAGCCGGCCCGGATCATGGCCGAGCAGGTTTGGTTGGGGGCTTTCAGCGAGAACGACGTCCAGACCCATGCGCGGCTTGTCGATGGCGAGGAGATCATCGACTTCTGCACCATGAGCGGCGTCCACACCGGTCCGCTTGTGCTGCCTGACGGGACGGCAATCCCGCCGAGCGGCGCGCGCATCTCGGGCACCTATGCCTCTCGCTACCGGATCAGCAACGGCAGGGTGATGGTGCAGGAAGTGATCTATGATCGCCTCGCGCTGCTCCAGAACATCGGCGCGATGCCTGCATGAAGTGGGGGATTGCCGGCCTTGCAATGCTTGGCGTGGGCGTCGCGGGTCTCGTCGCCTTCAGCCCGATCGACCCGGTCGCATGGAACGCGCCCCCGCCACTTGCCGATGGCCAGGCCTGTTCCTCGGCGCCGCGTGTCACCGCGAAGGTGCTGGCGAGCGATCTGCCCGGCAAGCCCGACGGCCTCGCTTTCGATGATGCCGGCCGTTTGCTCGTCGCGATGGCGAACGGGCAGGTGGCCGCTGTCGATCCCGGCACGGGCACATGGACCATAGCGGCGCAAGGCGGCGGGTTTCTGACCGGTCTCGCCTTTGGCCCGGGCGAGGCGATCCATGCGGTCGACGAAAGGGCTGGCGCCTTGCTCCGGGCACAGCCCGGCGGCTCGCTGCGCAGCGTGCTGGACAAGGTCGGAGCCCGACGCCTGTCGTGGACCAATGACGTGACCGCCATGCCGGACGGCAGCATCGCCTTCACGACGACCGCCACG
>ERZ1066121.2897-NODE-2897-length-10239-cov-7.164768_pt1 | contig 10239 bp, 7 predicted proteins | sample MGYA00382768_ERZ1066121 | MGnify/ENA primary metagenome ERZ1066121 (study PRJEB33369, sample SAMEA5778351) | biofilm metagenome | biome: Industrial cooling water; feature: Water cooling tower basin; material: Biofilm | place: United Arab Emirates | collected... | reverse complement strand
CAACGCATCTGAGCCAATTTTAGGCCTTGGCGACTGGTGAGCTCGTGCCGGGAGAGGAGCCTTGTTTCCGATTAATGAACACGCATGGCAGGTCATCGCCGCCGCTCTATTCAGCTGTCACGCGGCTGCGATGCCGCCTTGATTTTGCGACGCCATAATCGGCGAGACGGGGTGCTGGCTAACTCTGAAGACAGATTGGAGGACAGCGGCCTCTCCGGAATGCGTGATCAACGCCGGCATTTTGCAATCAGCTCAGTCACAGAATCGATAGGGTCAATGCCTGAGTGAGCCGTAATGTCCGGTTTTGCCTTGAGAGCTGGCATTGAGGACATTGAAATCTGATGGCCGAAAAGTCCCACGATCTGGCTCTAGCGCGTACCGCTCTTTCAGGGGTTGAACCAGCGATTGTCGCTCGGGTTGAGCCGATCGGTCACATGGATTGTGCACCTTCTGAGGTCAGATAAAACGCCTAAGGCGAACGACTGTACGTCGCAAGGAACCCATTATGTGGGAGGAAATGTGGGAGAATACATCTGAAAATCCATTATTTATCTATAAAATACAGTACTTAATGAGGTGGTTCGGTACAAGCCCTGCCACCACAGCCTCGGATCAGCGGTTGATGACCGTTCCGTCGATCACCTGCAATGCGGGCACATGCTTATCCAGATGCTTTTTCAAGATACGCAGGTTGCGACTGTTGGACCGGAACACCAAATCAAAGGCGTCGCCCGCAATCGGGATGGCACCGATGGCTGTATCAACCCCCAGATTGCCGACCATCCGCCAGATTTTCCATTTGGGCAGGCCCATGTTGCGCGCTTCCCAGATGATGTAGGCGCCCATCGCGGCGCTGATCGCATCGCCTACGACCGGGATCAGACCAACAATGGCGTCAAGGCCGATCGGGCGTTTGAAGCCCGGAATGGGTATGCTGCGTTCCAGCAGCATTTCCAGCGTCTCCACACGCCGGCGCGCAGCATGCGGATCGCGCGGATCGATGCGCAGGGCGGCGAAAAGCTGGTCGAATTGGGACTGGGGCGTCGTCGGCATAATGGGCGTCGTCCTGTTCCACGGCAACAGCGCCGCTTTGGCCATCTACGTGGGGGGCGTGCGGAGCCGATTCAATGGGTGCTCGCCCCGGCTGTTCGGGCGCACGCCCGTCAGGCGGGGGGAGACGACCGACCAGCGCAGCGGAGTGGCGAGAGGTATCCATGCCACATGGCGGACCATGGCCAGTTCCGCATCGGCAATCCGCCGAGCGCGATCAATGGGATCGTCCGTAACCTCTGCCGCGCGAATTGCGACATCGGCGTCGCGGCTGCACAGAATCCGTGCGCCGCATGACAGGCGGCGAAATGCCCAGATCGGGTCATCGGCGGGTGCAACTTCGTCGATCAGCAGCAGGTCCGCTGCACTGGTGACGTCCACGCGCTGTGCGCGCAAACCGAGGGTGCGCAGATCGGCAGCGATCCAGGCAAAAAGAATGCGGCTACCCGGCCCGGCAGGCATGGCAATGCGCAGCGGCGCGCTGTCGCCATACGCCCGCGCTATCGCCCCGGCCCGGGCGCGGCGGTCGGCCATGCTGTCCTCGATCCACGCGGGATAGAGCGGTGCCGTGTCAGGTCCGCGTAAATTCTGGGATGGACGAAGGGACAATTGCACCGCCCATTCATCAAGGCCAAAGGCACCGATTACACGGTCCCGGTCGATCGCTCTGGAGAGTGCGTCCCGCCCTTCCGGCGTCGCCAATATGCCGCGCTCGCTGACAACGGCCAAGCCGAACAGGCCCGGCACCGGATCGACCACCAATCGGTTGCGGGCGATGCGTGAGCCCACATAATAGGGGAAATCGGCCATTCGCCCGCCAAAGACACCGTCGACACTGTCCGCCTTGAATCGGGCAATGGCCACCGGTGCCCGGACACCGCGCAGCTCGACCCAGCCGGCAGGATCCTCGACGGCCGCGCGGGCGGCGTCAGCGTCCTCCGCCAGGGGATCGGGCTGAGGCACCAGCATCATGCTGCCATTGCCGCGTTGCACGTCCATCGGCCCCCAGCCGCGCCCACGAAGCGGCAACGACATTGACGGATGGGCCAGCAATTCCAGCAGATGGGATTGCGGTCGTTTAAGGCGGATCTCAATGACCTGATCGGTCATCGCGCGGATTGATTCAACATCGACAAAATTGGCGCGCAGCGGGTGGCGGCTGCCAGGCGCAATATATCGGGTCAGCAAACGTGCAACGTCTTGCGCCGTCACGCGCTTGCCGTCGCTCCATTCTGCATCACGGAGCCGAAAGATATAACTGCGTCCGTCGGTCGTCACCGTCCAGCGCTCGGCAAGGCCGACATCGGTTTGACCATCGGCATCGATGCTGACCAGACCTTGTGCCGTCGCGGTCAGAAGCGCGGCATTGGGCGGAGAGAGGGGGCCATTGGCGGGATTGGGTGCGGGGATCAGCGGACCGATGGCAGCGATCTGCACCGGGTCGTCATCCCCGAACAATCCGCATCCGCCGAGCGTCAATGCCGCGATAAAGGGCAGAATGCGGCAAGCGGCGCGGGCCATCATCGCTGTCAACATCCCTCTCAATTGGTGCGGACGGCGGGACTCGAACCCGCACACCCAAATGGATAGCAGACTTTAAGTGGGACAAGACTACCGTAAGCAATTGTATAATATATCATTATTTTCAATAGATCAACAATTGTGCAAGGGTTTGTGTAAGTTTCCAGCCCCAATCAATGGAAATTATTGCTGCGCAGACTCGGTAATTCCTCTTTGTCCGGCCCTGCGCTGACCAGTCAATACGCTAGAGTGCGCCCGCACGCCATGCCTGCGTCGGGGGGCAGGGGCCGCGACCGTTCGTTGCGCTATTTCCGCGTCTGGAAGCGATCGAAAACTCATCGCGGACGATCAAACGCCGAAGGCCATCGTTGCAAACATTGCGGACGCAATTAATGCGAGTCACGTCACTCTCCTGTCGTCCCGACCAAAATATCGGATATATAAAGTGACTGAATTTACTGCTATATTTAAGACAGCTTCGGCCTGAGTAGAAGCTGTGCAGAAAAAGTTTCGGTCTTGGCGTGTGGTTTTGTTGCTACAAGAGGTAAAGTTTTGCAGCAAAAGACTTATCAGCGTTTAACGCCAATCTTGCCGAGCGTTCAACATCCAAAGTTACAGACCCGTCTATTTGACCGCTAGTCGATAACCTATTCCCGGTTCGTTGAGCAGCAATGCAGGCAGCGCTGGATCATCCTCGACCTTCTGTCGCAAGCCGCGCATTGTCACGCGCAGATATTCTACGTCGCAAACGTGAGCATCGCCCCAGATGGTCCCTAAAAGGTGCCGGTGGGTAAGAACCTTGCCTGCGTGTCTGGCAAGTTCCGAAAGCAGGGCAAACTCCTTTGGCGTTAAGTGAACACTCTTGCCGCGTTTGCTCACCCGGTGTGCAGCGGGATCGATTTCCATGGCACCGGCTACTATCTTTCCGTCGGCAGATGTATTCCCCCGGTGGCGCATGGCGACACGAACGCGGGCAAGCAACTCTTCGGTATCAAACGGTTTGGTAACATAATCGTCCGCTCCCAAATCTAGCGCCGTCACTTTTTCGACCGTCGCATCGCGCGCGGTAAGGACTAGGACGGAGCGGTCCATCGCCTTAAGTAGCGGGATCAGTTCCATTCCGTCGCGATCGGGAAGGCCGAGATCGAGCAGGACGAGCTGGCAGCCGGGGTGATGCGCGGCGGTCAGCGCGTCGGCGGCGTTTGCCGCTTCGGCACAGGCATAGCCACTGCGTTCCAGCGCACCGCGCACAAGGCGGCGGATCGCGAGTTCGTCGTCAACGATTAGGATTGGCGGCGTCATGCCGGTTCGGCTTCCGCGACTTGGCGGATCAAGCTTTCGGGCCAAATGATGTCGAACCGCGATCCTCGGCCGTCTTCGCGGCTCATTGCTCGAACCGTCAGACCAAGCGCGACAGCAAAGCCCTTGACGATCGCAAGGCCAAGACCGGTTCCGCCGGTGCTGTCGCTGCCTGTGCCGCGTGCGAATCGTTCGAACAGGTCCATAGTCGGGTTGCTGCCCAACCCCGCCCCTTGATCAAGCACCGACATTATGAGCGAACCCGGCTGGCGTCTGGCCGTAAGAGTTATCTCGGTTCCAGCGGGGGAGAATTTGGCCGCGTTATCGAGCAAGTTGATCAGCATGTGATGCAACATACGCGGGTCGGCGACCACGAGCGGAAGCGCCAGCGGCACATCGAGCTTGATCCTGTGCGCGGCGAGCGCCGGTTTGAGATCGTGAACCGCCGAGGTCACTGCATCGGTCAGATCAACCGGCTCAAGCCGCACGGCCAAGGCTCCCGCTTCGATACGGGTCATCTCGACCAGATCGTCGAACAGCCGCGCAAGCCGTTGTGCTTGGGCCTTGAGCGTTTTTGCCGCCACCGATCCCGGCTGCTCATGAACGACCAGATCAGCAGCAGCCAGCACCGACGTGAGCGGTGTCTTGAGGTCATGCCCCAGTGATGAGATCAGCGTAGCGCGCAGATCGTCGCGCTGTTTGAGCGCCTCGACCTCGCGCGCTTCGCCCTCCAGCTTGAGTCGCTCATGCGCCAGCGCGGACTGACCCAGCAGTGTCGTAAACAGGATACGCTTGTCGGCAGGCAGAGGCTCACCGCGACCGGTGGCGGCAATACCCAGCACGGCAAGCACACCGAGCGACGTCGTGAGTGGATGAACTGCCAATCGCTGGCGGTCAGCGTTGATGTGTCACGGCCGGCGGGTTCATTGCGCTCGAACGCCCAATCCGCTGCTGTCACGTCGATCGGGCCAAGCAAAACGGCATCGGGAGCAGCGCCGACAACCTGCGGCTTGCCGTCTTTCTTTACGAGCAGCACTGTGCTGACATTAAGGACGCTGGCAATCTCGCTGCAAGTAACGTTCGCCGTGCCGGCTTCGTCGGCGACGGCCGCCAGCCGCTGCCCGAACGCGGCGAGCGCGGCATTCTCGGTCGATGTTCTCGCGCCGACATTGGCTTCGCGCCGTAGTCGTCCGGCAAGTTGCGCCGCAACGATGCCCACGCCGGTCAGCACCAGAAAGGTAACGATATTCTGAGGATCGCCAATCGTGAAGGTATGGAGCGGCGGCAGGAAGAAGAAGTTATAGGCCAGCGCGCCTGCAAGGCTGGCGATAATCGATGCGCGAAGCCCGAACAGCGTTGCCGTCGCAACAACCGGGATCAGGTAAAGCAGGTCGATGGCGTTGAGTCCGACCCAAGGCTGGACGAGCAAGCCGAAGAGCGTGGTCAGCGCGATCATGGCGATCCCGATTGACACGCCCTTGCCATTGAGCGCGGGACCGCCGCCCTTGTCGCCTTCGCCTGGCACCGTCGGCAGCGGCATGACGTGGACCGAAATACCCTCATTCCCGCGCACGAGCTGATCGACTATCGAACCATGACGCAGCTCGAACCACCAGCTGCGTCGCGATTTGCCGATGACAACGGCGGTTGCCCGCGCCTCGGCAATGTGCCCACGCAACCCCTCGATCACGGTCGCCGCCGAAACTGTTGTCAGTGTTGCGCCAAGGCTCGCCGCCAGTTTGAGCGCGGCCGCAACCCGCTCACGCGCATCGTCAGACAGTCGGGCGCTGCGCGGCGTTTCGATAGTCAGCGCGGTCCAGGGCGCGTGCATCGAATCGGCCAGCCGCTTGGCGGCGCGGACCAGAAATTCTCCCCCGGGTTGATCACCGACCGCAACGACGAACCGCTCGCCCGCTGCCCAATTGCCCGGCTCGCCAGCCAGCCGGACATGATCGAGCATTTGCCGATCCACGGTCTGCGCGGCCCGGCGGAGCGCGAGTTCGCGCAAGGCCGACAAATTGGCCTTTGAGAAAAAGTGGTTGAGCGCCCGCGATGCTTCGGCGGGTATATAGACCTTGCCGTCCTTCAGCCGGTCAATCAGCTCATCAGGCGGCAGATCGACAACCTCGATATCGGCATCGTCGAGTAGCGCATCGGGCACTGTCTCGCGGACGCGGACCTTGGTGAACCCTGCCACGACATCGTTGAGGCTTTCAACATGCTGGATATTGAGCGTCGTCAGGACGTCAATGCCTGCGTCGCGCAGTTCCTCGATATCCTGCCAGCGTTTGGGGTGGCGACTGCCTGGTGCGTTGGTGTGCGCGAACTCGTCGATCAGCGCGATCTGCGGACGTCGTTCAAGCATCGCGTCGATGTCGAACTCGGTGAGCTTGTGCGCACCATGCGCGATCTGCTTGCGCGGCAGCACTTCGAACGGTTCAGTCAGTGCCTGCGTATCGGCGCGACCGTGTGTTTCGACGACACCGACGACGACATCCTTGCCCCGCCGTAGAAATTCCGCGCCCTCGCGCAGCATTTCATAGGTTTTGCCGACGCCCGGAGCCGCACCGAGGATGATCTTGAGACGCCCGCGCGCTTCCCGCTTCGCTGCCTTGAGCAGGGCATCGGGGGAAGGACGAGCGGGGTCTGGATTCATCGAACAGGATTAGCCGAAATCGCGTCCAATTGTCGATTGATAAGCAGCACGTTGACGCGCGGCTCACCGAGAAAGTCGAGCAAAGGCATCTCGGTCGCATCGCGGACCACTTGCCGAACGCGGGCGACCGGCAGGTTCCGCGCCGCTGCGACGCGGGCGCTCTGCGCAAAGGCCGCCTCGGGGCTGATATGGGGGTCAAGCCCCGAGGCGCTAGTAGTGACCAGGTCAGGCGGAACGGAAACCCCGGTCAAACCTTGTTCGCGAATGGTGGTGTCAATCCGGTCGCGCAAATCCCGTGAGCCCGGCGCGAGGTTCGTCGCTGCCGAGGCGCTGGCGTCATAGCCATTCTCTCCCGCTGCCGAAGGGCGGGGGTGGAAATACTCGGGCCGTGCGAAGCTCTGGCCGATCAATTCGGACCCGATGATACGGTCGCCATCGCGGATCAGGCTGCCATTGGCTTGGCCGGGCATGGCGAGCTGCGCGATGCCGGTCATCGTGAGCGGGTAAGCGATGCCAAGGATCGCTGTTAGCAGAAGGAGCAGGACGATGGCGGGTCGAATCGCGTTCTTGATTTCGGTGAGCATGATGAGAATCCTCAGGCGAGGTTGAGGCCGGTGACGGCCATGTCGATGATTTTAATGCCGATGAACGGCGCGATGAGGCCGCCAACGCCGTAAATGGCGAGGTTGCGCGCGAGCAGGCTGCCCGCATCGACCGCGCGATATTTCACGCCCTTTAATGCCAGTGGCACCAGCATCGGAATGATGATCGCGTTGAAGATGATCGCCGAGAGGATCGCGCTTTCGGGGCTGCCGAGACCCATGACGTTGAGCGCGCCCAACCCGGGATAAAGCACCACGAAGATCGCGGGCAGGATCGCGAAATATTTGGCGACGTCGTTCGAGATCGAAAAAGTGGTGAGCGCCCCGCGCGTCATCAGCAATTGCTTGCCGAGGCCGACAATCTCGATGAGCTTGGTCGGGTCGCTGTCGAGATCGACCATATTGCCCGCCTCGCGCGCAGCCTGCGTGCCGGTGTTCATCGCCACGCCAACATCGGATTGGGCGAGCGCGGGCGCGTCGTTCGTCCCATCGCCGCACATTGCGACCAGCTTGCCGCCTTCCTGTTCGCGGCGGATATAGGCGAGCTTATCCTCGGGCGTCGCTTCGGCGAGAAAATCGTCGACGCCGCTTTCGGCGGCGATGCTCGCGGCGGTGAGCGGATTGTCGCCGGTGATCATCACCGTCTTGATACCCATGCGCCGCAGTTCGCCGAAGCGCTCACGAATGCCCGCCTTCACAATGTCCTTGAGATGGACGACGCCAAGCAGCCGCTCGCCATCGGCGACCGCCAAGGGAGTGCCCCCCGTCCGGGCGATGTCGTCGGAAATGCTGGTGAGCGCGTCGGCGTTGGCGACGCCGGGCAGGCGGCGCAGCACGGCATCGACCGCGCCTTTGATCAGCGACCGCTCGCCAATCTGCAAGCCCGACACGCGCGTCTGCGAGGTGAAAGCGATGGGTTCCGCGCCAACGGGTAATGCCTCGCCGCCGGGCGCTTTCTCGTCCGCCAGCACGACAATCGAGCGACCTTCGGGCGTTTCGTCGGCAAGGCTGGCTAGGCGCGCGGCGGCGATCAGCTCGGCTTCGCTCACGCCGGGGATCGGCATGAACGCTACTGCCTGCCGATCGCCGATGGTGATCGTGCCGGTCTTGTCGAGCAGCAGCGTGTCGATATCCCCCGCCGCCTCAACCGCGCGGCCCGATTTGGCGAGCACGTTGAAGCGCACCAACCGGTCCATTCCCGCAATGCCGATAGCAGAGAGCAGACCGGAGATTGTGGTAGGGATCAGCGTCACGAACAATGCGACCAGCACCGGCACGGCAATGCTGCCGCCCGCATAGCTGGCGAACGCGGGAAGCGTTCCGACGGCGATCAGGAAAATCAGCGTCAGCCCAGCAAGCAGGATTGTCAGGGCAATCTCGTTCGGCGTCTTTTGGCGGCTCGCCCCTTCGACCAGCGCGATCATGCGGTCGAGAAAACCTTGTCCTGCAGCGGCGGTCACGCGCACTTCGATCCAGTCGGCAATGACGCGCGTTCCCGCCGTCACCGCCGAGCGGTCTCCGCCACCTTCGCGGATCACGGGCGCGCTTTCGCCGGTGATCGCCGCTTCGTTGACGAAGGCGACGCCTGCAACGACTTCGCCGTCCGCCGGAATGACCTCCCCGGTATCGACGCGCACGACGTCGCCAAGCTTGAGCGCGGCGGCATCGACGACGCTGCCGTCGAGCAGCTTCGCGCGCAGTTCGGCTTTGGTTGCGCGAAGGCTTGCCGCCTGCGCCTTGCCGCGACCTTCGGCGATGGCTTCGGCGAAATTGCCGAACAGCACGGTCAGCCAGAGCCAGAAAACGAGTTGGCCTTCGAAGGCGGCATTGCCTTCGCCGGTGATCAGCGAGCGAACCCACAGAACTGTCGAAAGCGCCGCGACGATTGCGGTCACAAATATCACCGGATTGCGGATCAGCGTCGCCAGGTTGAGTTTGACGACCGCATCGCGCGCCGCTGCGCTGACAATGGGGCCGGTGAAGAGCGACGCCGAAGCGTTTGAACTTGTGCTCATGTCAGTATCTTTCAAAGAAGCGTGCCAGCGGCGACCTGGAAGTGGTCGGCGATGGGGCCGAGCGCGAGCGCTGGCAGGAAAGTGAGGCCGCCGACGATGAAGATGATTGCTGCGAGCAATCCTATCCACAATGCGCCCGTGGTCGGAAACGAGCCTGGCCCTTCGGGCAGGCGTCGCTTGGCAGCGAGACCCCCAGCAATGGCGAGCGCGGGCAGGATTACCCCGAACCTCCCGACGAACATGCCGATAGCGAGCGTGATGTTGTAGAACGGCGTATTGCCCGTCAGCCCGCCGAACGCCGAGCCGTTGTTGCCGACCGCACTCGAATATGCGTAGAGGATTTCGCTGAACCCGTGCGGCCCGCTAGCCAATGGTCCAGCAAGGCCTGCGCTGGTAACGCTGGCGATGGCAGTCAGCCCGAGAATGAACAATGGCAAGATGGCTATCGCCATGACCGCCAGTTTCATCTCGCGGGCCTCGATCTTCTTGCCGACATATTCAGGCGTGCGCCCGACCATCAGCCCGGCGATAAACACCGCGAGGATGGCGTAGATGAGGATGCCGTAGAAGCCAGCGCCGACGCCGCCGACGATCACCTCGCCAAGCTGCATATTGAACATAGTGACAAGTCCGCCCAGCGGCATGAAGCTGTCGTGCATCCCGATCACCGCGCCGCAAGACGCCGCAGTGGTAATGACCGCGAACAAAGCGGTTGCGGCAATGCCAAAGCGGACTTCCTTGCCTTCCATATTGCCACCCGCGACGCCCAGCGCTTGGTGGATAGGATTGCCCGCTGCTTCCGCCCAATAGGTGACGGTGACGCCAACCAGAAACAGCCCCAGCATCGCCGCGAGGATCGTCCAGCCTTGGCGCAAATTACCGACCGCCTTGCCAAAGGTCAGCGTCAGGCCCGCGCCGAACACGAAGATACTCAGCATCTGCAAAAAGTTAGACAGCGCCGTCGGGTTCTCGAACGGGTGCGCCGAATTGATGTTGAAGAAGCCACCACCATTGGTGCCGAGCATCTTGATCGCGAGCTGCGAGGCGACCGGCCCAAGCGCGATGACCTGCTCCGCACCCTCAACTGTCGTTGCCG
>ERZ1066121.2895-NODE-2895-length-10245-cov-5.585378_pt1 | contig 10245 bp, 8 predicted proteins | sample MGYA00382768_ERZ1066121 | MGnify/ENA primary metagenome ERZ1066121 (study PRJEB33369, sample SAMEA5778351) | biofilm metagenome | biome: Industrial cooling water; feature: Water cooling tower basin; material: Biofilm | place: United Arab Emirates | collected... | reverse complement strand
CAGTCGGGCCACCGTCGGCCGGCGGACGGGGGCGGTTTCCTCCGCCTCGCCCCCCGGCAGGAACGGGATCGGCACCTTCGGCAGCGGCTCCCCGGCGAGCAGCGTCTCCTGGTGGACGCTCCCCTTGCTGAACGGCCCGGCCCCGAACACCCAGGTATCCTTCAGCGTGCTGACGGACTCGACCGCCCCGGACTGCCAGACGGCCCGGCCGGTCGTGCGGTGGTAGGCGAACACCGCCAGCTTCGCGACCCCCTTCTGGTCGGTCTTCTTCACCAGGGCGATCTCGGGAATCTGCGTCGGCTGGCCCGGCACGAACGCGGGCACGGACATCTGCGGCACGCCGAACAGCAGGCTGTGGCGGTCGGTCCCGACGCCGCCGGACCGGGCTTCGACGACGTACTGCGCCTTGGTGCGGTCTTCCAGCAGCATCGCGCCGTGGGCGAGGAGTTGCTGCCGGAGGGTGCTGACGACGTACCCCCGATCCACGACACCCTCAAGGAATTGAGTGTCGAGGAAGACGGCCTTCCCGGCCAGCGGGGAGAAGTCGAACTTGGCGACGGCCTCGTCGACGGCCTGGGAGACGAGCAGCATCTCGGACGCGGTCCGGGACGTGTCCGTCACCCGCGTCGTCCCGCAGCCGGCGACGCCGCACACGAGCGCGATTCGGAGAGTGGCCTTCATGCGGGGCGGACGATACCACGCTGCGCGGGGGAGTCAATCCCCGTCGCGGGGGTCGGTCCCGAGGGCCGCTTCGAGCTGGCGGACGGCGTGGGCGACCTCGTCGAGGCCGGGGTGGATGGCGACCGCCTGGCGAAAGGCGCGCAGGGCGGCGGTCGGCCGGTTCAACCGGAGGTAGCACTGTCCCAGCCCGGCGGCGGCCCCGAAGTGGAACGGGTTCAGCCGCAGCACGGTTTCGCAGTCCCCCGCGGACCGGGCGTACTCGCCGCGGCGGAAGTACAGGATCGCCCGCTGGTTGTACGCCTCGGCGAAGTCCGGGGCTTCGCGGATCAGGTCGTCGAACGCGGCCATCGCCTGGGCGAAGTCCGGCAGGGTGGCCGCCTGCCGCAGCAACACCCCGTGGTCGGGGGCCGACCCGCGGAACCAGACTTCCCACAGGGCGTCGGCGGCGAGCGTCCGGACGAACTCGTCCCGGTCTTGGAGGGCGTGGCCGAGGGCGGCGTTCGACCCGCGGAAGGTGCCGAGGAGCCCGAGGGCCAGCGCCGCGGCCCGGCGGGTGCCGGCGTCCGGGGCGGTCTGGAGCAACCGCTGCAGGGTGCCTTCCGAGTACCGCGTCCGGACCTCGTCGCGGAACGCCCGCATGGCGGCCTGCGTCCCGGCCAGGAGGAGGTCCGGGTCGTCGCCGGGGCGGGGCTGGGGGAGCTTGGCGTAGGCGTCGAGGAGCACCGAGGACACGGGAGAACCCTCGCGGGGCGGGCCGGCGACTGGATTCTATCCGAACTCCGGGGCGGGATGAAGTTCTTCCGCCGGGCCGGCCGTCACTTCGGGCCGCGGGCGATGCCTTCCGGGGTCCGCAGCCACTCCAGCTTTTCCGGCAGCTTGCCCTTGAGGTTGGTGTCGTTCCGCTTCATGGCGGTCGCGACGGCCTGGGCCAAGTCCGGGTGCTGCTTCAGGAACTCGACCAGCAGCATCTCCGCGAAGGAGAGCTTCTGCTTGGCCTTGACGAACGGCTTTTTTTCCAGCTCCGCCACGGCGGCGGCGAACAGGTCGACGGACTCCGCGGCCCGGTCCCGGTGGGCGAGGACGACGGCCCGGCCGAGCTTGCCGGGCACGTCGGCCAGGTTGTCGGTGAACCGCTTCAGGACGTTGCCTTCGAGCTTCTTGGGCAGGTCCCCGGTCCAGTCGGCCCACTTCTCGCGGGCCACCTCGGCGGTCCAGTCGATGTGCTTCACTTCCACGGCGTTGAACACCCGCTCGGCGTCGTCGAGGCGGTTCTCCTTCACGTAGAGGAGTCCGAGTTCGATCCCGGCGTCGAGCACGTCCGCCGGGCGGGCGGTGGGGTTGTCCCACTTCGCGAGCAGGGCCCGTTCCTTCGCGGTGACCACCTTCACCGGCGGTCGGGTGTCCGGCAGGCCGACGACCGGTTGCGGCTCGGTGTGCGGCGGGGTCGGCGAGGCGTTCAACTTGCCGAACGCCCACCACCCGGCCACGCCCAGCCCGGCCAGCACCACGACGCCGGCCGCCGCGACGAGCCACTTTCCGCCGGGGGCACCGGCGGCGGGCGGCTGTAGCGGCACGGTGCCGCTCCCGGAGCCGAGGTCGCGGAACGTCGACCCGGACCCGGAGATCGAACCGGACGGACCGGCAACCGGCTGCGACCCCGACTGGAGGACGCCCGACCCGAGCTTGGTCCCGGACTCGCCGAGGCCCGTTCCGGACAGCGACACGGCCGCGCCGGCCGACAGGCCGCGCTGGACCTTGGCCAGGTCCCGGATGACGTCGCGGGCCGTCTGGTAGCGGTCGTCCGGCTTCTTCGCCATCATCTTGTGGACGAGGCCGCACAGGTCGGTCGGCAGGTCCGGGCGGATGTCGGACAGGGGGACCGGGTCGTTCTGGACGTGCTGGACGGCGACCTCGAACGCCGTCGCCCCCTTGAACGGCGGGTGCCCGGCGAGCAGGTGGTAGCACGTCACGCCGAACGAGTAGATGTCCGACCGGTGGTCGACGGTCAGCCCCTTCACCTGCTCCGGGGACATGTACAGGGGCGTGCCGAGCGTGACCCCGCTCTGCGTCAGGTTCACCGCCGCGGGTCCGTCGTCCGCCCCGGCGAAGTACCGGGACAGGCCGAAGTCCGTGACCTTCACCTCGACCTTGCGGGTGAGCAGGATGTTTTCCGGCTTGATGTCGCGGTGGACGATGCCGAGTTCGCTCGCGCGCTGCAGGGCGGCGGCGATCTGGCGGATGATCAGCAGCGCGACGGGCAGTTCGGGCGGGCCTTTGCGGGCGAGGAATTCGCGGAGGTTCCGGCCGTCGACGTATTCGAGGGCCATGTACCGCAGCCCGTCGTGCTCGCCGATGGCGTACACCTGCACGATGTTCGCGTGGGTGACGCGGGCGACCGCCTCGGCCTCGCCCTGGAACCGCTTCAGCGCGGTCGGGTTCGCGTTCAGGTCGTTGCGGAGGAGCTTGAGGGCGACTTCCCGCTTCAGGGACTGCTGCCGGGCGAGGTAGACCTGGCCCATCCCGCCCTGGCCGAGCTTGCGGAGGATGAGGTAGTCCCCGAGCGCCTTGCCCGTGAGGTCGACGACGGCGTCGACCGGCGCGGGGGCGGCGGGCGGCGGGCCGTCGGACACGGCGAGCGGGTCGGGGGACGGGTCGGCCATCGGCGGGCTGCTCCGAGGCGGGTGGGCCTACAAAGGTCAACACGGGACGCGGGTGCCGATTACACGCCCGCGTTATTGTAGTGTCCCGCCGGCGGCGATTGGTCCCGAGGTCACTTCGCCCTGCGGTGAACCGCCACGACGACGCCGGACCCGTCCTTGCTGTCGAACGCCGCGGGGCGGTCCTTGCCGGGTTCGGCGAACGCAATCACGAGGGTGTCGCCGTCGACCTTCGCGATGCCGAGGAGAACCCTGTCCTTGTACCGCCCGGTGGTCGGCTTCATGTCGATGGTCGCGGGGGTCTTCGACAGGTCGAGCGTGAACGTGCCCTTGACGGGCGGCGTTTTCGAGCCCTCGGCCGGGGTGACCGAGTAGGTCTCGCCGTCGTGGATCCGGACGGCCCCCTTCAAGCCCGGGTCGTCCTTGCCGTCGCGGACGGCGGACTCGATGACCCATTTTCCGGCGAACGCTTCCGGCTTGTCGGCGGCAACGGCGGCGAACGCTCCGAAGAGCAGGGCGGCGACGGCGAGCGATTTCATAGCGGCACTCAAGTGACGAGGGAATCCACGGGTCGGGGCGAGGGCGGTCCGTGTCGGGAACGTCAGGGGGCGGTGCAGACGATGCGGTGGTCGAGCCGCATGACAAACGCCCCGTCCGCGGACTCCGTCCACCCGTCCCGGCCGACTTCCGCGAGCTGGTGGCCCCACCCGGCGGCGAGTTCGTCGAGGAACCGCCGGGCCGTATTGAGGGCGTCTTCCCGCGCGGCGTCGGACAGCGCGGGGCGACAGGTCAGGGTCAGGGTCAGGAGTTCGCCGTCCGGCGCGTCCCCGCTGATGTCGAGGGTGCCGACGTTCTCCCGCTGCGGGCCGTGGACGACGTAGTACCGGCGGGTCAGGTCGTTCGCCCGGCGGGGGAGTTTGACGAACCGGAAGACGTCCATCGGGCGGCCCAAGAGTATGTGGGTGGAACGCGGTCAGTGCCCGGCCTTTGACTTGACGGACTTGAGGTCCCATAGCCGGACGGTCCCGTCGCGGCCGCCGGTGGCGAGGATGCGGACGTCGTGGTTGCCGCCGAACCGCATGGCGTGGACGGTCCCCTTGTGCCGGCCGACGGTGCCCACGAGCTGCCCCGTCTCGGCGTTCCAGAACCGGGTCTTGCCGTCCTGCCCGCTGGTCGCCAGGAACCCGCAGCACGGGGAGAACTGGACCTCCCAGACGCCTTCCTCGTGGGCGTGGAACCGGAGGGCTTCGGACCCCTGTTCGAGGTTCCAGACGACGACGTGCTGGTCCCAGCCGGCCGTGGCGAGGCGCTTGCCGTCCTCGGAGAACCCGAGGCCGTAGACCGGGCCGTCGTGCCGGGACAGGGTGAACCGCTTGCGGCCCTTGGCGATGTCCCACAGCACGACCGAGCCTTCCGTGCTGATGCTGGCGACCGTCGTGCCGTCCGGGGAGAACGCCACCCCGTTGACGGTGCTGTCCTGCTCGTACACCAGCAGCGGCTTGTCTAGTGGCTTGTCCGAGGCGAGGTCAAAGACACGGACCATGCCGAGCCGGTCGCCGACCGCGACCGAGGTGCCGTTGGGACTCACGGCCGCGGCCCGGACGGGGGTCATCAGATCGATCACCTTGACCTGCTTGCCGGCCGCGATGTCCCAGATCTTGATCATGCCGTCGTCGCTGGCGGTGACGAGCCGCTGGCTGTCCGGGGTGAAGTCGACGGCCCACACCGGCCCCTTGTGGGCGTTCGCCGCGTCCATCTTCTCCGGGTGCAGATCGATCACCAGGGTCTGCTTCTTCAGATCCCACAGGCTGACCCGGCCGTTCTCGCTGCCGACGGCGAGCATGGTCGCGTCGTCGTTGATGGCCAGGGACCAGACCGCCCCGGACTTGACCGGCAGAACCGCGGCGGAGTCCGGGCCGTCGTCCGCCTTCGCGACCTGACCGGGCGGCGTGGACGGCGTCTCTCCGAAAAACGCGCCGAACCCCAGGACGCCGAGCCCGCCGAGGAGTGCGCCGGCGAGGAGCCCGACGCCGGCGGGGACCTTGGTCTTGCACAGGTCCCCGCGCCGCCAGATGCGGCTCGACGACCGGGACTTCAAGATGCCGCACGCCTCCGCGGGGTGCTCGACGCCGGAGCCGGGTTGGAGCACCGCCAGGTGAACGGCGAGTTCCTCGGCCACCTCGCGGGCCGTCTGGAACCGGTCGACGGGGTTCTTCGCCAGCAGGTGGTCGATGATCTCTTCCAGCCAGGCCGGGACGTCCGGGTTCAACTGGCTCAGCGGCTCGTGGTCCTCGTCCGCGACGCGGCGTAGCACGGCGAGCGGGGTCTTGCCCTCGAACGGCGGCTTGCCGGCGAGCGTCTCGTACATCACGGACCCGAGGCTGAACAGGTCTGCCCGGGCGTCGATGTCGTCGCCGCGGGCCTGCTCGGGGGCCATGTACAGCGGGGTGCCGGCGACGAACCCGCTCTTCGTCAGCTTCATGTCCTCCGCGGCGCGGGCGAGGCCGAAGTCCGTCAGCTTGATCTTGTCCGTCCCGGATTCGATCAGGATGTTGCCCGGCTTCACGTCGCGGTGGATCAGCCCGCCGGCGTGCGCGGAGGCGAGCCCGGCGGCGGCCTGAGACCCGAGCTTGATCGCTTCGATGACGGACAGTCTGCCGACCCGCGCGAGCCGGCGGTCGAGGGATTCCCCGTTGACGAGCTGCATCACGAGGTACGGCAGGTTCGACTTCTCGTCCTCGTCGACCTGGTAGACCGCGACGATGTTGTCGTGGGAGACTGCCGCGGCCGAGCGGGCCTCCCGGCAGAACCGCTCGCGGGCCGTCACGTTGTTGGCCAGCTGGGGGTCGAGGATCTTGACCGCCACGTCCCGTTCGAGCTTCGGGTCGAAGGCGTGCAGGACGACGCCCATCCCGCCGCGGCCGAGGACCTTGATGATCTCGAACCGGCCGAGCTTCCCCAGCCGGCCGGGGGTGCTGGTCGGCGAGAGAAAGTCGAGCTTTAAGTCCGAGGCCGCGCCCGGCGGGGTCGCCCCCGCCAGCGTCTGGGTGACGGCCATCTCCGCGAGGTTGATCGCCTTCCAGTAGGCCGAGTTCGACGGCGGGCCGACGCGGTCGAGGTGGCGGACGACGTCCGAGGAAAAGCCGGGGGTCCCGGTTGTCGCCAGGGATTCCATCGCGCACTGGCAGCCGTCGCACTCCCCGAGGTGTTCGGTGACCTCGTCCGCGGTGGGGCCGGACAGGAGTCCCCGCAGCAGTGACGTCAGCTGGTCGCCGGACGGGCAGGGGGTCCGGCATCCGGGTTTCGTCGAGGGGTGGTCGGCGGTCGTCATGGTCGGTCACTCGTCCCGGTCGGAAATCTACCACGCTTCGGCTTCGCCCTGCATCCGCTGGACTTCCTCGCGGAGGCGGGCGAGGACCCGGCTCTTCGCCACGTACACCGCCCCGGCGGACATCTTCAACTCGGCCCCGACCTCCTGGGCCCCGACGCCGTCCACCGCGGTCCGCCAGAACGCCGTCCAGGTGTTCGGCTGGAACTCGTGCTTCACGCGGTCCATCGCCTTCGCCGAGAGTTGCCGCTGGTATTCCAGGTCCCAGTCCGGGTCCGTGTCGGCTTCCCGGTTCGGGATGGCGTCGAGCCGCTCCTGGGCCCCGGAGTCCCCGGACGGCCGCGGCTTGTTCCGCTGGCCGTTCAGGAAGTTGTAAATCTTGTTGCGGGTCACGGTGTACAGCCACCCGCGGAACGTCCCGCGGCCGGGGTCGTAGTCCATTTTCTCGGCGTTCCGGGCCACGCTGCGGAGCACTTCTTGCATCAGGTCGGCGGCGTCCGCGTCTTGCAGCCCGCGCTTCCGCGCGAACCCGTACACGACCGGGCCGTACAGCCCGACGAACTCACGCCAGGCGTGGGTGTCGGTGCCGTCCTTGATCCGGGCGAGCAGGGTGACACGGGTTTGCGGCGGTTCCGCCATCCGCGGCTTCCTGTCTTCAAAGTCTACCGTCGGGGCCGGGCCGCCTAACAGGGGAACCGTTCCCGGACGCGGATCGGCACGGAGTCGATTATTGTAGCCACCCGGCCACGACTGCGGCCGTGGGCGGTTCGGGGATCGTGCGGAATGTCGACGGCCGAACGGCCCGATTCACGGCACCGGCAAGCCGTCCAGAATCCTCTTCACGATCGCGTCCGATTTCAGGTCTTCCGCCTCCGCCTCGTAGGAAACCGCGACGCGGTGCCGCAGCACGTCCGGGGCGATCTGCTTCACGTCCTCCGGGGTCAGATACCCGCGGCCGGCCAGGAACGCATGGCCCTTCGCCGCCCGCAGCAGGGCGATGGTCGCGCGGGGGCTCGCCCCGGTCTGGATCAGGCCGGTCAGGTCCAGCTTGTACTCCGTCGGGTGGCGGGTCGCCCGCACGACGTCGACGATGTACTGCTTTACCTTCACGTCCGCGTACGTGTCGTCGACGGCTTTGCGGAGGGTCGCGAGGTCCTCGGCGGCCATCACGGGGGCGATGTCCGTCACCGAATCGACGCCGCCGACCCGGTCGAGGATTGCGAGTTCGTCGGACTTCGTGGGGTAGTCGATCAGCACCTTCAGCATGAACCGGTCGACCTGCGCCTCGGGCAGCGGGTACGTCCCCTCTTGCTCGATCGGGTTCTGCGTGGCGAGCACGAAGAACGGTCTGGGCAGGGGGTACGTGCCTTCGCCGATGGTGACCTGCCGCTCGGCCATCGCTTCGAGCAGCGCCGACTGCACCTTCGCCGGGGCGCGGTTGATCTCGTCCGCGAGGACGACGTTGGCGAACACCGGCCCCTGCTTCACGGCGAACTCGCCGCTGTTCGGCCTGTAGATCTGCGTCCCGATCACGTCCGCGGGGAGCAGGTCCGGCGTGAACTGCACGCGGGCGAACTTCAGGTGCAGCGCCCGTGCGACGGTCCGCACCGCCAGCGTCTTCGCCAGCCCAGGCACCCCTTCGAGCAAGACGTGGCCGTCGGAGAGGAGACCGATGAGCAGCCGCTCGACGAGCTTCCGCTGGCCGACGAGCACGCCCTCGACGGCGGCGAAAAACGGGTCCAGCTTCGGGCGGAGGGATTCGGATGACATGGGGGCAGGATAGAAGAGTTTCACCACAAAGGCACAAAGATCACACAAAGGGCCACAGAGAAATCCGGTCGGGTCTTCTTTGTGAAACTTTGTGTGACCTTCGTGTCTTTGTGGTGAGAGTCTTACTTCTTTATCGGCTTGATCTTCAGGTTGCGGAAGGCCACCGGGCCGTGGTCGGCCTGGATCATGAACGGGCCGGTGGGGGACTCCTTCTTCGACCAGTTGTGTCCCGTGGGCGTCTTCAGGTCCAGGTTCTCGTGGATGACGGTGCCGTTCAGCGTCGCCTTCACGATCCTCGCGTGCTCGCTCTTTTCGCCCTTCTCGTTGAACCGCGGGGCGAGGAACGTCACGTCGAGCGTCTGCCACTCGCCGGCGGGCTTGGCGGCGTTCGCCTTCGGGGGGATGCCCTTGTCGATGTGGTGGTAGTTCGGCTTCACTTCCGCCCGCGGGTAGACGCCGCCGCAGTCGTCGCCGGTGAGCTTGTCGTCCGGCTTGCCGAAGCTGTCGAGGATCTGGATCTCGTAGACTCCGTGGAACTTGATCCCGGAGTTGGACTTCTTCGCGATCAGGAACTCGACGTGGACGTCCAGGTCGCCGTACAGCTCTTTGGTGTACAGGTCGCCGACGCGGCCTTCCTTGCCGTTGACCCAGATCGTGCCCGCGTCGTCCGCGGTCGCCTTCAGGCGGGTGTCCTTCTTCTCGGGGTCGAGGGCCACGTCCTTCGCGACGATCCAGTTCTTGTCCACCTTCTTCCACGGGGCCGGGTCGCCGGGCTTGAGTTCGATCCACCCGTCGTCGGCGGCGAGCAGGGTCGAGGAAATCGCGAGGGTGAAGGCGAGGGCCAGGCAGCGCATGGAGGGGCTCCGGGGAAGGACGTACCCGATGTCGGGGCGGGCTGTTATCATCAACCCCGTTCCCACCCGCCGGCAACGGCGAATTCCCACTTTCTTTCCGAGTCCCTCCCATGCGTGCCCTGCTTGCACTCGCGCTGTTACTGTCCCCGACACTGCTTCCGGCGGCGGACCTGCCCCCGAGCGGGAAGTACTGGGTGTTCATCGGCACCTACACCGGCAAGGGGGAGAAGGACAGCAAGGGGATCATGCGGTGCGAGTTCGACGCCAGGACCGGGAAGCTCACGCAACCCGAGGTGGCGGCGGAGGCGACGAACCCGTCGTTCGTGGCCATCTCGCCGAACGGAAAGAACCTGTACGCGGTCGGCGAGGCGGGCGGGCTCGGGCCGAAGAAGAACGAGGGGCCGGTGCTGGCGTACACCCTGGACGCCAGCACCGGGAAGCTCGCCCCGCTCGACGGGTCGAGCAGCGGCGGCCCCGGCCCGTGCCACGTCGCGGTGGACCCGGAAGGGAAGTTCCTCGTCGTCGCGAACTACGGCGGCGGCAGCTGCGCCACATACAAGCTCAAGGCGGACGGCGGCATCGAGGCCCGCACCGGGTTCCAGCAGCACGCCAAGCCCGCCGACTACACCGGCAAGAACCCGCCGCGCGGCCACTGCGGGGCGTTCGACCAGACCGGGAAGTACGTGCTCGTCTGCGACGCGGGCGTGGACAAGGTCTTCGTCTACCAGTTCAACCGCGACACCGGCGACATCACCCCGAACGACCCGCCGACGATCGTGATGCCGGTCGGGTCGGCCCCGCGGCACATCCACATTTCCCCGGCGAACGACCTGGCGTTCGTCTGCGGCGAGGCGGATTCGACCGCGAACGTGGTGAAGCTCGACTTCGCGGCCAACAAGTTCGAGGTGCTCCAGAGCACCAGCACGCTGCCGAACCCGGTGAAGGGGAACAGCAC
>ERZ1066121.2894-NODE-2894-length-10248-cov-7.047287_pt1 | contig 10248 bp, 11 predicted proteins | sample MGYA00382768_ERZ1066121 | MGnify/ENA primary metagenome ERZ1066121 (study PRJEB33369, sample SAMEA5778351) | biofilm metagenome | biome: Industrial cooling water; feature: Water cooling tower basin; material: Biofilm | place: United Arab Emirates | collected... | reverse complement strand
GCCCCTCCGCCATGCTGGTGCGCAGCTTGCCGCATGCGCTTGGCAGAGCCGATCCAGCCAGGCTGCTTCGCGACATCGCCGACGACCTGGCGCTCAACGGCGATGCCCTGCTGCTGGGTGAGAAGCTGGACCTGGTGTTGGCGACCATGGCATGCCACGGATCGGTTCGCGCCGGCCGGGCGTTGTCGGTTGCCGAGATGAACGCCTTGCTGCGCGAAATGGAAGCGACACCGCGGTCGGGCCAATGCAACCATGGGCGGCCGACGTGGGTTAAGCTGGCCATGCAGGACGTCGAAAAACTGTTCGGGAGACATTGATGCGCGTTGCATTGGTGATTGGCGTGGCGGCAACGATGCTGGCTGGATGTGGCGAAGAGCCCAAATCCTCAGCCCAACAGCAGGCCGATGACGAGCGGGCTATCGCCGAAGTCGAGGCCGCGCAGACCCCGCCGCCTGATGTTGTCGCGCCGCAGCGCATCACCGCTGAAGAGCGCGAACGCTTCGGACTAAGCCAGGGCGGCTGCAGCTTCGCCGTCAACAACCCGGAGCTAGGCGCGCAGGCAATCCTGCAGATGAATGTGGGTTACATGAAGTTCGACAATGTGATGGAGCGATTTGCTCCCGACTCCGGAAGCGGCGACGGCCCGGCCGGCACCACCACCCGCTACGATGGCGGCAGCCACGGCCTGCTCGTCCGTTTCGATACCGCTGCAACGCAAAAGGTCGGCGGCGACATGGTTTCCCTGCCCGCGCAGATCACATTGCAGGACGGACGCAAGCGCATCGTTTATGTCGCCGAGGGAACCGCGCTGTGCGGATGAATCAAACCGACACGGCGCCGGGATCACGCACACGAATCAGGCCGTTACTGACCATCTCCAGCACCAACTCATCGTTTTGATTGAAGGTGCGGCAGCGGCTCTTGAACAGTCCCATCTCGGGCCGCGACTGACTGCGGCGCTTCTCAATGACTTCGGTCTCGCAACGCAGCGTGTCGCCAGGATAAACCGGCTTCAGCCACCGCAAATTGTCGACACCGGGTGAGCCAAGACCAGCCTGTTCTACCACGCTCATGTTCTCGACCAGCATCCGCATGGTCATGGCGCAGGTGTGCCAGCCGCTGGCCGAAAGCCGGCCGAAATAAGTCTGGGCAGCAGCCTCATCGTCGAGGTGGAATGGCTGCGGATCATATCTCGAAGCGAAATCGACCACTTCCTCGCGCGTCACCTCGTACCGGCCGAATGACTGGCGACTGCCGACCTCGATGTCCTCGAAATAGATCACCCATCAATCTCCCAGGCTGAATCGCGCGAACAGGGTGTAGCCCATCGGATTGCTGCCGTAATAGGGTTCGAGCGCCGACGGCTTGGCGAAAGCTGCAACCGTGCCACCGAGCGCCAGCTTGAGCGGACCGGTGAGCGGGATGCGATAGGCATAGCCAGCCTGGAACTTCGTCACCCGGAATGTCTGATCGTGCAGCGGATCGGCGAGATCGGGGAAGAGCTCGTCATTGGCGACGTTCTCAATGCGGCCGAAAACCGTGTGATGTTCATCAATGTCCCAGTTCACCTCTCCGAGCCAGGCGGTGAGATTGGCAGCGCCGTGCCCGTCATCGCCGTCATGGCCGGCCGAATGATCCTCGACGCGATGCTTGTTGCTGAAGGCAAGCATGGCTGAAAGACCACGGCCGCCATTGTATTGGACCGATGCCGTAGTGCGGTTTTCGTTTTCATCGGGGTGAAGCTGTTCGGGCGATTTGATCTGGGCGTAGCTCGCCTGAACCAGCCAATCGGGCGAAGGCGCAAAGCTCGCACGGGCGCTCCAGGAATCGAGCTTAGGCTTCTCGATGTTCCAGCGGAATTCGTCCGGCTCGCGGCCGCGGAAAGCACTCGCCTCGATTTGCCAGCGCGGTGCGGCCAGGCCGGCGGTAACGACACCATAGACGATGTGCGTCGAATCGAACCAGTGATGGGTGATCGGCGCCTCGGGGTTATAGCGGGCGCTGGCGCGATGCATGAAGGTGCTGGGGCCGATCGCGGGCTCCCCGACCGGACCGCCGTAAAGGAAGACTGTCGTGTCGTGGGCGATATCCAGATCCACCCGCGCGGCTAGCTCCATGAAGAAGTCGTGCGGATGCTGGCGATCGACCAAGGGCTCGCCAAAAGCGACTTCACCCGTCGAGAAGAGATTGGGATAGCCGTCCGCGCGCATCGCGGGTTCAAGGCTAAGCATGGTTCGCGCGGTGAACTTACCGCCCTCGAACGGCGCGGTAACGGTCGCCATAGCCATCGTCTGGGCATAGAATTTGTCATCGCCGCGCGGGCCCGTCTGGCTGGTATAGACGGGCCAGACAAAGCCATGGAGCATAAGGCTGGCATCGCCGCCGAGGCCGACCGTCGCGCCATGGTTCATCGTCTCATTGGGCGGCAGACGCGAAGTGCCCGAACCTTCGCCGGAATGATCCATGCCGGAATGGTCCATCTGCGAGTGGTCCATCTGGGAATGATCGACCTGCGCACCCTCCGGCGCGGTGGGAGCCGGAGTGGGCGAGTGCGCCTGGTGGTCATGATGATCGTGATGATCGTGATCCTGCGCGAATGCGGGCGCGGACAGTGCGGCGAGGGCGGTGCTCGCAATGAGACGGGTAATCATGGGTATCCTTCGATTACATCGGGCGGGCGATCATCCAGACCGCCATACCGATCATGGCGAGGTTTTCGGTGAGCGAGACAAAGCCGAGCGGCACATTGCTGCTGCCCCCTACGCAAGCGCATTTCAGTTCGCGTTTTTGCACGTAGACTGCGTAAAACACGCTCACCGCGCCGATGCTGCCAATGGTTAGGGCGATTGGGATCGACAGCCAGTCGAGCGCATGCGCCGCCATCAGCGCGCCGGCGCCGAACTCGAGCACCGGATAGGCGTAGGCATAAGGTACGAAGCGCCGGGCAAGCAGGTCGTAGCCTGTGAACATGCTCGAAAATTTCTCGATGTCCTGAAGCTTCAGCATGGCCAGGATGACCATCGCAAAGGCGATGAACCACTCCGCGGCCCGGATAGTGAAGGGGCTGCCAAAAGCTGCCTGACTGGCGGCCAGGCCCAGAGCGGCAGCCGCCGCAAACACGGCGATAACCGGCGTGTAGCTGGTCGCCTTAGCCGGCAGCGGGCGCCCGAAATGCGCACGCAGATCAGTGTAACCGCCAATCCGCTTGCCATCGATCCACACTTGCGGCGTAGTTTCGACGCCGTGCTGGGTCTTGAAGGCGTCCGTTTGCTCCCGCGTCGTCAGCCAATGATCCGCAACGCGATAGCCTTCGCGCTCCAACAGCCATTTGGCCTTTACCCCGTAAGGGCAGACATGCTTGTCCATCACCATGCGGTGTAGTTCTGCGGTCTTGGCGATGCTCATGCCGCGCCCTATACCCTCCGTACCATGGTCCGGAGTCAAGCATGAATCTGCTGCGTATTTCCGATCTTGCCCGCGCCGGTGGCGTGGGGGTGGAAACGGTGCGCTTCTACCAGCGCAAGGGCCTGCTCGCTTCACCCGCGGCGCCGGGCAGCGGGGGGCGGCATTACGGAAGCGAGGACGTCAGTCGGCTGCGCTACATCCGCCGCGCGCAGGCCGCCGGCTTTTCACTGGTGGAAATCGCGACGCTCATCGATCTGGACCGCGACGATGACCGCCCGCGGGCACGCGCCATGGCGCGCGAGCGGCTCGCCGCGCTGGATGCGCAGATCGCCCAGCTCGAGGAAGCCCGCGCCAGCCTGGCGAAGCTGGCCAGGGATTGCGCGAAGGGCGGGGCGGGTCCGTGCCCCATCCTGGCTGCCTTCGACTAACGTGCCAAAGTTGGCTTGAGGTCGCGCCGGTCGATATCCGGAATGATTCGATAGCGCGCGGTCACCAGGCTGAATGCGCCGAATAGCAGCAGGCCGATAGCAACCAGCGTGTAGACAAAGCCATTGTCACGTAGCGAGAGCAACGCTTCGCCGAGGCCTTTCACTGCGCCCTCGCTATTCAGCCAGGCGGCGCGGACCAGTGACCAGCCGATGATTGCGAAAACGACCGCGCGCGCGGCATGTCCCGCGCGGCCGATGCTCTCGACCGCACGCGGGGCCCGTCCCGCGATATGCTTCATGAAATCGCCCGTCGCGGCGTGCTTGGCCTGCATCACCGCGGCCGCCAGCATGCCCAGCCCAGCCAGCCCGATAAGCACGGCACCGAGTTCGAAATCCATGACTGGCTGCGCCATCCCAGCGCTTCCCTCGCCGCTCGACGAAGACTTCGCGCCGGTCGCAAAGCTGTAGGCTGCATAAGCGAGAAAGAGGTGAATCGCGCCGCTGGCTAACTCGCCCGCCCGCTTGCCCATTCCGACGGCATCGCTGTCGTGATTTTCCAGGTTGGCGGCCCCAGCCAGCAGCTTGAACAGTCCGTAGGCCAGCATGCCCAATGCAACGACCCACAGCAGCGGCGTTCCAAGTGGCATGTCTTGCAAATAGTCGAACACGCCTTGTGCGCCCGCGACCTCGCGTCCCGAAGTGCCGAGCGCGAGCATTCCGAGCAAAATATAGGTCAGTCCACGGGCCGCATAACCGAGCCGGACGAGCGTGACGAACTTCTGCGATTTATCGACGGCCATGTCTGCACCTTTCCCCAGTCGTGCGGTCACAACGAGCAAGCAGCAGCTTCGCTCCCGAGGCAGCTATTTCTGGTCTGGCGCTCCGCAGCGAAGGTGGCCAATGCATACTGCAAAACAGCGGGCAGTAGAGATCGATGATGCGCAGAGCACTTTCTGTAATATTTCTATTTGGCCTTGCCGGTTGCGCTACTCTGCGTACGCCAGACTCGGCGCCGGTCGAAGTGCAAATTCTGGCGATCAACGATTTTCACGGGGCACTCGAGCCGCCACGGGCGAGCGTGGCTGCAACCGGTGCCGACGGCACCACTATCCAGGTGCCTGCCGGCGGCGCCGCGCATCTCGCCACCGCCGTCGCGCAGCTTCGCGAGGGCAATCCCAACTCCATCACCGTTGCGGCAGGCGATCTGACGGGCGGTTCGCCCTTCGTGTCCTCGCAATTCCTCGACGAGCCGGCGGTGATGGCGCTCAACATGATCGGCTTGGAGCTGAACGCCGTCGGCAATCATGAATTCGATCGCGGACCGGAGGAGTTGCTGCGACTTCAAAAGGGGGGATGTGAAAAGCACACCACTCGTATCCCATGCCGTGTCGACAGCGCCTTTCCGGGCGCGCGTTTCCGCTACCTCGCCGCCAATGTCCGCACCGCGGCGGGCGAGACACTGCTCCCGGCGACGGCAATGCGCAGCTTCGGCAATGGCCGGAAAACGGTTCGCGTCGGCTTCATCGGATTGACGCTCAAGGAAACGCCGACCCTGGTGGTGCCCTCGGCTGTCGCAAGCCTGCGTTTCGAGGATGAGGCTGAAACCATCAACGCGCTCGTGCCTAAGCTCCGGGCCGAGGGAGCTTCGGCGGTCGTGGTGCTCATCCACCAAGGTGTCACCACTAAAGTAGGCTATAACGACAAGAGCTGCGGCGGCGTGTCGGGCGACTTGTTGCCCATTCTCGCCAAGCTCGACCCGGGCGTCGATGTGGTCGTGTCGGGCCATACCCACGCTGCCTATGTCTGCGATCACGCGCAGATCGATCCGAGCCGGCCATTCCTGCTGACAAGCGCCGGACGGAACGGCATGCTGGTGAGCGACATCACTCTGACGATCGATCCTGCAACACGTCGGGTCGTTTCGCGCCGGGCCGACAATGTCATTGTTCAGGGCGAGGGTTTTACCGGGTCAGCCGGCCCCGTCGAAGTGCAGGCGGCGTTTCCGCAATTCCCCCGCGATCCGCAGGTGAGCTCGCTCGTGGCCCGGTACGTCGGCGCGGCCGAACCGATCGCGCAGCGCGTGGTCGGCAGGCTATCGGCGCCAGCGCTGCGCGAGCGCAACGCTTCGGGGGAATCGAACCTCGGCAATCTTGTGGCCGACGCGCAGGTGCAGGCAACCGGCGCCGAGATTGCATTCATGAATAGCGGCGGCCTGCGTGCCGATCTCACCCCTTCAGCTGATGGCACCCTGACTTACGGCCAGCTTTATGCCGTGCAACCATTCGGCAATGTGCTTCAGGTCAAGGGATTGACCGGAGGGCAATTGCGCGCGGTGCTGGAGCAGCAGTTCGCGAGTGGCAGCAACAGTGTCGAACGGCCGAACATGCTCCAGGTGTCGCGCGGGTTTGCTTACACCTATGATCTGAGGCGCCCTGCCGGGCAGCGCATCGTGGCAATGAGTCTGAACGGCTCGCCGATCGAAGATGCCCGGGTCTACCGCGTGGCAGTAAGCAATTTCCTCGCAGCCGGGGGCGATAATTTCACTGCTTTCAAGTCAGGCACCGATCTTGGCGGCAACATCGAGGATGTCGATGCGTTCGAAGCCTACTTCGCAAGCAGCGCGGCAATGTCTCCGCCCGCCACTGGTCGGATCACGCGGATCGATGCTCCGACTGCGCCTTAAACGTTGAACTTGAAGTGGAGCACGTCGCCATCCTGGACGACGTATTCCTTGCCTTCCTGGCGCAGCTTTCCGGCCTCGCGCGCGGGGGCCTCGCCGCCTAGAGTTATGTAATCGTCGTAAGCGATGGTTTCGGCGCGAATGAAGCCTTTTTCGAAGTCGGTATGGATCTCGCCCGCGGCCTGCGGCGCCTTTGCGCCTGACGGGAAGGTCCAGGCGCGTGCTTCCTTGGGGCCCGCCGTGAAGAAGGTTTTCAGCCCGAGCAGCTTGTATCCGGCGCGGATTACCCGGCTGAGGCCGCTTTCGGTAAGCCCCAGCTCCGCCAGATATTCCGCGCGATCCTCCGCCGGCATCGCCACCAACTCGCTTTCGATTGCTGCGGACACGACCACGGCCTCTGCGCCTTCGGCTTTGGCCTTCTCGAAGACCTGCGCCGATAGCGCATTACCCTCGGCCGCATCTTCCTCCGCGACATTGCAGACATAGAGCACCGGCTTTGCAGTCAAGAGCTGCGCCTGTGCGAACAGCCGCGCTTCCTCATCGTCCCTGGGTTCGGTCAGGCGAGCTGGCTTCCCCTGACGCAGCAGCTCGAGTGCCTGGCCGAGCACGCTCGCCGTCGCCTTGGCTTCCTTGTCCCCGCTCGCCCCGCGCTTGGCGGCGGCGGGCACCCGCTTTTCGAGGCTTTCGAGGTCGGACAGCATCAGCTCGGTCTCGACCACCTCGGCGTCTGTCAGCGGATCGACCTTGTTGGCGACGTGCTGGATGTCGTCGTCCTCGAAGCAGCGCAGGACATGGACGATGGCGTCGACCTCGCGGATGTTGCCAAGAAACTGATTGCCGAGACCCTCACCCTTGCTGGCGCCTTTCACCAGCCCCGCGATATCGACGAAAGCGAGCTGCGTCGGGATGACCTTGGCGGATTTCGCGATGCTCGCGATCATTTCCAGGCGCTCGTCCGGTACGGCTACCTGGCCGACGTTCGGCTCGATGGTGCAGAAGGGATAGTTCGCGGCCTGGGCGGCCTGCGTCTCGGTCAAGGCATTGAACAGCGTCGACTTGCCGACATTGGGCAGGCCGACGATTCCGCAACGGAAACCCATCGAAAACTCCGGTGATATGGTTTGGCGGGCGCCTTATACCGGGTCGATGGCATTGGCCAGCGGTGCCGGCTGGTCGGCCGGCCTGTCGAACAGGCCAAGCCGGTGCATCTCGCGATTGAGATACCGCAGCGCCCAGACGTCGTAGAGCACATGTGCGATCATTACCGCGAGCAAGCTCCCGCTCTCGTGATACGCCACGCCGAACAGCACGCCGATCACAAAGAGCAGCGCCGTAATGATCGGCTTTGCTAGGTGAAGCGCCGCAAAGGCCGCGGACGAGATGGCGATAGCCCCCCACGGCCCCGCATAATCGCCCACCAGCGTCTGCAGACCCGCCCGCAGTGCCGCCTCCTCGCTGATGCCCGCCGTGAGGGAGATCAGAATGATGGCCGGCCACCCCAGATTCGGACCGAGGAAGCGGTACGTGTCGCTCTGAAGGCAGACCAGATGCTCGCTGATCTTGGGGAAGGCGCGGAAGCAAGCTGCAGCAATCGCAATCAGCACGCCAGCAAAGCTTAGGCCCAGCGCCACCTCGCTCCAGGAAAAGGAAATGAAGTCTTCCCCCGGCCTCCCGGACAGGCGCCACAGGCCGAAGCCGGCGGCAGTGAAGAGCGCGCCCTGCGCCAGCAGTGCAGCCACGGCGTGAGCGGGTTTGATGGCCGGCGGCCCCGGGCGCTCTACGCCCTCATCACGCTCCATGGACGGCACGCACGATCGGCCCGAACACCGGCGACCGGCCGAGCATCGCGATTTGCGCTTCGGCGCTGGCCTGGTTGATGGCGGTTTGCGGCACCGCGCCATTGCTCACCGGCACCCGCAGCGGACGCTTGTCCCGCGTCATGGCTAGCACTCCGGCAATCGCGCGCGGCACGTCCATCGGATCGGCGCTGCGCCCGGACCCATCCTCTGTGCCCATGCGAGCGACGACCTGCGGATAGCCGTCGGTATGCCGCGCCTCGGCACGTGCTTTCAGTTCGCCCGAATAGCGATTGCGATTGACCCAGACCTTGGTGGGATAGCCGCCGGGCTCGACGATCGTCACGCCGATGCCATGCGGCTGCAGCTCGTACGCAAGCTGTTCGAACATCGCCTCGACGGCGAACTTCGTGGCCGAGTAATGCCCGGCAAAGGGCGCGATCACCCGACCGAGCTGCGAGGAAATGGCGAAGATGTGGCCCTGCTTGCGCGCCCGCATGGCCGGCAGCGCAGCCCGCGTCACGCGATGGTAGCCCAGCACATTGGTATCGAAGGCAAGCTTGGTTGCCTCCATGTCCTGCACCTCGACCGGTCCGGTAATGCCGATGCCGGCATTGTTGATCAGCACATCGAGGCCGCGGCCGGCCTGCCGTTCAGCTTCGCTCACGGCGCGCGCGACCATGGCATCGTCCAGCACATCGAGTTCAAGCACAGTGAGGTCGAGCTTGCTGTCTTGCGCCAGCTTGCGCAGTTCCTCCGCCTCGGGGCGGGGGAGGTTGCGCATGGTGGCGAACACTTTCGCCCCGGCTCGCGCGCAATGCTCGGCGGTGAGCTTGCCGAAGCCCGAGGAACAGCCGGTGATCAGGATCGCCTGGCCCGTCAGATCGGGCCGCGCTGCAGCGGCCGGAGAGCTCGGCTGCGCACGCACGGACGCCGCGGCGAGCGCACCGCCAGCGGCAGCCACGGCGAGCAGATTGCGACGAGATATCTGAGACATGAGCGGGCTCCCGAAACAGCTGGAAGCGCCAAGCTATAGCGAGCCGCGCGGCGGCGCCAGCCCCGACCTCGCGCGCATCACCCTCGTTGGCGCAGGGCCACGTCCGACATGAACCGGGCATCATCGCCTGCTGCAAGCCAACTCGCCTCCGCTGCGATGGCGCCTAGCATGCTGGACAGCTCGTCCATTTCGGCCTGGGCGAAATTGCCCAGGACGTGGCCTGTCACGCGATCCTTGTGCCCTGGATGGCCGATGCCGATCCGCACTCGCCTGAATTCAGGGCCGAGATGCTTGTCGATGCTGCGGAGCCCGTTGTGCCCTGCCAATCCGCCGCCGGTGCGGACCTTGATCTTGAAAGGCGCGAGGTCGAGCTCGTCGTGAAAGACCGTCAGGGCTTCGGGCCCGAGCTTGTAGAAGCGCAGCGCCTCGCCAACGGCGCGGCCGCTCTCGTTCATCCAGGTGGCAGGCTTGAGCAGCAGCACCTTTTCGGTTCCGATGCGCCCCTCCTGCACCCAGCCAGAAAACTTCTTCTGCACCGGGCCGAAGCCATGCACATCCGCGATCACGTCCACGGCCATGAAGCCGACGTTGTGGCGATGCATGGCGTATTGCGGGCCGGGATTGCCCAGGCCGGTCCAGATCTGCATCGCCCGCCGTTAGCCGAGCCAGTTGGAAGGGCCAAGGCAGCGAAGTCCGCTTTCGGAGTGCAGCCCTGGACTCGGGGACGTCCGAATAGGGGTGGAAAGCGGACATTTATTGCCCGACCAAAATGGCCTCGTCAGAATTACCGTTCATCAGTTGCGCGATACCCTGACTGAAGTTTTCAAGGTCGGGATAATTGGTTTTGAAGGTCGTGCGAACGCAGTTCAGCGGCTTCCCTTCGCCGTTCTCGGTGTAATCACGAAGCCAAACTCGAACCGACAAATTGCCCCGGCCGTCCGC
>ERZ1066121.2892-NODE-2892-length-10250-cov-7.188426_pt1 | contig 10250 bp, 9 predicted proteins | sample MGYA00382768_ERZ1066121 | MGnify/ENA primary metagenome ERZ1066121 (study PRJEB33369, sample SAMEA5778351) | biofilm metagenome | biome: Industrial cooling water; feature: Water cooling tower basin; material: Biofilm | place: United Arab Emirates | collected... | reverse complement strand
CTCGCGGCGTCGGACGATCCGCGCACGTGGAGCCATGTCCGTGTGGCGACCAAGTATCCGACGCTCACCCGCCGCCACTTCGAGGCGCGCGGCGTTCAGGCCGAATGCGTGAAGCTGAACGGCGCGATGGAGCTGGCCCCGATCCTGGGACTGGCGGACCGGATCGTCGACCTGGTCTCGTCGGGGCGGACGCTCAAGGAGAACGGCCTGGTCGAGGTCGAGGTGATCGCAGAGGTGAGCGCGCGGCTGATCGTCAACCGCGCCGCCTTCAAGATGCGCGCGGGCGAGATCGCCCCGCTGATCGATGCGGTGCGGGAGGCGGTTGCTCCCCCCGCGCATGCGGGAGGGGAGCCGTGATCAGATTAAATGCTGCCGCCCCGGACTTTGCGAGCCGCTTCGCCGCCCTGGTCGGGGCGCGGCGGGAAGCGGATGCGGACGTGTCGCGCGACGTGGCGGCCATCCTTGCGCGCGTGCGGGCGGAGGGCGACGCGGCGCTGGCCGACTACACGCGGCGCTTCGACGGACACGCGCTCGACGCGTGGCGGATCGATCCGGCGGAGTGCCGGAAAGCGCTGCAGGCGCTGGAGCCGGGCCTGCGGAGCGCACTCGAACTCGCGGCGGAGCGGATCGCCGCCTATCATGAGCAGCAGCGGCCCGCGAACCGCGACGAGACCGATGCGCTCGGCGTGCGGATCGGTGCGCGCTGGACGCCGGTGGAGGCGGCCGGGCTTTACGTTCCGGGCGGGCGCGCCGCCTATCCGAGCTCGCTGCTGATGAATGCGATTCCGGCCAAGGTGGCGGGCGTGGACCGCCTCGTCATCGCCACGCCCACGCCCGGCGGCCAGGCCAACGCGCTGGTTCTGGCCGCGGCCGCGCTGGTCGGCATCGAAGAGATCTGGCGGGTGGGCGGCGCGCAGGCGATCGCGGCGCTCGCCTACGGCACCGAGCGGATCGCGCCCGTGGACGTGATCGTGGGCCCGGGCAACGCCTGGGTCGCCGAGGCCAAGCGCCAGCTTTACGGCGTGGTCGGGATCGACATGGTCGCGGGGCCGTCGGAGATCCTGGTCGTGGCGGATGCGGCGAACGATCCCGACTGGATCGCGGCCGACCTGCTGAGCCAAGCCGAGCATGACCCGACCAGCCAGTCGATCCTGATCGCCGACGACGCGGCCTTTGCGGAGGCGGTGGTCGGGGCAGTCGAGCGGCAGCTGGCCGACCTGCCGGCCGCCGCGCGCGCGAGCTGGGACGCGCACGGGGGCGTGATCCTGGTGGCGGACCTGCCGGCGGCCGCTCCGCTGATCGACCGGCTCGCGCCCGAGCATCTGGAGATCGCGACCGCCGATCCCGAGCCGCTGTTCCGCGCGGTGCGGCATGCTGGCTCCATCTTCCTCGGCCGCCACACGCCCGAGGCGATCGGCGATTTTCTGGGTGGGCCCAACCATGTCCTGCCCACGGGGCGGCGCGCACGCTTCGCCTCCGGCCTGAGCGTGCTCGACTTCATGAAGCGGACGAGCTTCCTGGGCTGCTCGCCCGAGGGGCTGCGCGCGCTCGGGCCCGCCGCGGTCAGACTGGCCGAAGCCGAAGGACTGCCCGCGCATGCGCAGTCTGTTGCATTGCGGCTTTAGCCGCTAAGGCCCGCCGCCTTATGCCGAGTTCCACCCGCTCCCGGTCCCGATCCGCAGCCCGGCTTGCCGCCGTGCAAGCGCTGTACCAGCAGGAGATGGAGCGCACGCCGCTGCGCACGCTGCTGCACGAATTCCACCTGCATCGGCTCGGCGCGACGATCGAGGATGTCGAGTATCACGACGCAGAGATCGACTTCTTCGATGACGTGGTGACGGGCGTGGATGCGCGCCGCGCTGAGATCGACGCGCTCATCGCGGGCAAGCTCGCGACGGGGTGGAGCCTCGACCGCCTCGACCGGCCGATGCGCCAGCTGCTGCGCGCCGGCACCTACGAGCTCCTCGCGCGCGCGGACGTCCCCGTGGCGACGGTGATCTCCGAATATGTCGACGTGGCGCATGCCTTCTACGACAAGCGCGAGACCAGCTTCGTGAACGGGCTGCTGGACGCGGTGGGAAAAGAGGTGCGCTAGACTCCTCTCCCGCAAGCGGGAGAGGGGCTTGGTTTAGTGCCCCGCTTGAGGGCCGCGCTCGATCCCTGACAGCGCCAGCTGTTCGTCGATCTGCGCCACCAGCCGGTCGAGCCCGGCCTGGTCGCGTGCTTCCGCGCGGGCGACGAGCACGTCCTGCGTGTTGGACGCGCGCAGCAGCCACCAACCGTCGGAAGTGGTGACGCGCGCGCCGTCCGTGCGGTCCACCTGCGCGCCGCTTGCGGACAGCCGCGCGAGCACCTCGTCGATGGCGGCGAACTTGCGGCTTTCGTCAACCTGGAAGCGGAGCTCGGGCGTGTTCACCATCGCGGGCATGGCGGACTTGAGCTCGGTCAGCGAACGGCCGGAGGCGCGCACGGCGCGGAGCAGGCGCACCGCCGAATAGAGCGCGTCGTCATAGCCATAATAATCGTGCGCGAAAAAGATGTGGCCGCTCATCTCGCCCGCGAGCGGCGAGCCCACCTCCTTCATCTTCTTCTTGATGTGGCTGTGCCCCGTCTTCCACATGAGCGGGGTGCCACCGAGCGCGGCGACACGGTCGTAAAGCGCCTGGCTTGCCTTCACGTCGGCGATGATCGTGGCGCCGGGCTGCGCCTTCAGCACCGGCTCGGCCAGGATGCCCAGCAGCTGATCGCCCCAGATGATCCGGCCCTCACCGTCGATCGCGCCGATCCGGTCTCCGTCACCGTCGAAGGCGATGCCGAAATCGAGCCCCTTCTCGCACACCGCGGCGCGCAGATGCTCGAGATTCCTTTCTTCGGTCGGATCGGGATGGTGGTTGGGGAAGCGCGAATCGACGTCGGTGAACATCAGGTGATGCTCGCCCGGCAGCCGCGCCGCGAGCTTTTCGAGCGCCGGGCCCGCCGCGCCGTTGCCCGCGTCCCAAGCGATCCGGAACGCGCCGCCGTCATAGTTCTGCACCAGCCGGTCGACATAGCGGTCGAGCAAGTCGACATCGGTAACCTGGCCCGGCGCGTCGGGTGCCGCCCAGTCGCCGCTTGCCGCAAGCCGCCCGATCTCCTGGATGTCCGGCCCGAAGAAGGGGCGGTGCTGGAACACCATCTTGAAGCCGTTGTAGCTCGGCGGATTGTGGCTGCCGGTGATCATGATGCCGGCGTCCACCTCCAGCACAGCCTCGGCATAATAGAGCATCGGCGTGGGGCCGAGCCCGACGCGCACCACATCGCAGCCGCTCTTCGTGAGCCCGTCGACCAGCGCTTCGGCCAACATCGGCGAGCTGTCGCGCCCGTCCCAGCCCACCGCGACCCGCGATCCGCCCGCACGGCCGAGCAGGGTCGCGAAGCCACGCCCGATCGCGCGCGCATCCTCCGCGCCCAGCGTCTCGCCGATCACGCCGCGAATGTCGTATTCGCGCAAGGAGGTGGGGTGGAACGAGTGGGTCATTGTGCTCCTGCTGGTCCCAAGACCGGTTTGGGCTGGGCTTGTCGAAGCCCTCCCTGCCTTGTGCGCCCTAAAGGGGAAGGGAGGCCTTCGACAAGCTCAGGCCGCACCGAACCTAAAGTTCGGGGTTTCGGGAGAGCTCGGCCAGCAGCACATCCCGCGCTTCGTTGGTGCGGCGGGCGAGTTCGGCGCTGCCGCCCGAGTCCGGGTGGACGCGCGCGATCAGGCGGCGGTGCAAGGCGCGGATCGTCTCGGCATCGTCTTGCTCGCTGACGCCGAGCAGCGCGCGCGCTTCGTCGAGCGGCATTCCGCTCCGGCGCGTGCCGCTCCCGCGCCACCAGAGCACGACCAGCGCAATCAGCAGCCCGAGCAGGACGATCCGCAGCACCATCAGGCTGCGGCCGCCCCGACCCGGTCGGGCAAGGCCAGCCCCGAGACGAGTTCGCGCAGTTCCTGGCGCGCGGCGACATGGCCGAGCCCGACATCGGGGATCTGCCCGATATCGAGCATGGTGAGCCCGCTCGGGAACAGCTCGCGGTAGATCACGCGCTCGCCCAGGCCCGGGATCAGGCGGAAGCCGACCCGCTTGGACAAGGCGACGAGCGCCTCGCCCACCCGGCGCATGTTGCGCGCCTCGATATGCTGCATGCGGTTGCGGAGCACGACCCAGTCGATCGTCGCGCCGTCGGCCTTGGCCCGCACCTTGCGCGCATCCCAGATCAGCTCCGAATAGAAGCTCGGGCGGCTGACCTTGTAGGTCTCGGCATCCACCTGCCCGATCAGGTCAAAATCGACGAAGCTGTCGTTCATCGGCGTGACCAAAGTGTTGGCGCGGGTGGCGGCGCGGCGCGCGATCGGATCGTCGCGGCCGGGCGTGTCGATCACCACGAGGTCGGCGTCCGCCGCCGCCTCGGCCAGCCGCGTGTCGAACAGCGCCTCGCTCGAGCCGTCCACCACCGTCCAGCCTGGCTGGGGGAGTTCCACGCCGCGGCGCTTCATGGTGGCGGCGCGGTTCTCGAGATAGCGCGCGAGCGTCTTCTGCCGGTGATCGAGGTCGAGCGCGGCGACGCGGCGGCCCTGGGCCGCGAGCGCGACCGCGACATGGACGGCGGTGGTCGATTTGCCGGTGCCGCCTTTTTCGTTCGCAAAGACAATGACGTGGGGTGGGCTCGCGGCCATAAACGATGCGGTCCGTCTTGATCGGCGGCACGGCGGCCCCCTATGGGCCCGCCATAACGAACCGGGGTCCGCGTGCAAACCATCCGTCAGTTGAAGCCGCTCAGGAAGGCAGTTGCGGGCTTTCGCGAGAAGGGCGGCAAGGTCGCCCTCGTGCCCACTATGGGGGCGCTCCACGACGGCCATATGGCGCTGGTACGCGAAGCGGGGCGGCGGGCGGCGCACGTGGTCGTGTCCATCTTCGTCAATCCCCGGCAGTTCGGCCCGGGCGAGGATCTGGCCGCCTATCCGCGCCGGCCGGCCAAGGACGCCGCCATGCTCGCCGAGGCGGGCGCGGCGCTGCTCTGGGCTCCGGAAGCCGACACCATGTACCCGGCCGACCATGCCACCCGGATCGTGGTGGGCGGCCCGAGCGCGGGGCTCGACGGGGTCGCGCGGCCGGGTCATTTCGACGGCGTGGCGACGGTGGTGGCCAAGCTGTTCAACCAGGTCCGGCCCGACCTCGCGCTGTTCGGCGAGAAGGACTTCCAGCAACTGGCGGTCGTCCGCCGCCTGGTTGCCGACCTCGATTTCGGGATTGAGATCGCCGCGGTGCCGACCGAGCGCGAGGAGGACGGGCTCGCCCGATCGTCGCGCAACATCTACCTGACCGCCGACGAGCGCGCCCGCGCGCGGGCGTTGCCGCGCGCGCTCGGTATGGCGAAGGCGGCGATCGAGGGCGGCGGCGATGTCGCGGATGCGCTTGCGCGCGCGGAGACCATGCTGCGCGAAGCGGGGTTCGGCTCGGTCGACTATGTCGCCCTGTGCGACGCGACCACGCTCGCGCCCGTCGACCGGCTCGACCGCCCGGCGCGGCTGCTCGCCGCCGCCCGGATGGGCGCAGCGCGGCTGATCGACAATGTGGCGGTCGAGCCGCGCTAGCGCCTCAGGCCCGCGGCCGCCGAAGATCGGTATGCCGCGTTAACCATTCTTCAAAACCATCGCCCCACTCTGCACACGACGCAGAAGAGGACCCCCGATGGGCAGCAGCTACAAGAGCGCCGCGTTCCTGATCGAGTCGCGGCTCGCAGACGCAGCGCGGGGCGACGCCGACGCCTGCTTCGATCTCGGCATCGCCTATTCGACCGGCGCGGGCGGGCTCGCGGTCGATCTCATCGAAGCACACAAATGGTTCAACCTTTCGGCGCTGTCGGGCTCGGCCCGCGCCGCCGAATGCCGGACCGAAGTCGCCGACGACATGACCGCGCGCGAGATCGCCGAAGCGCAGCGCCAGGCCCGTGCCTGGCTGAACGCGACCCAGCGCCGCGCGGCCTAATGCCCCTCTCCCGCCGGGAGAGGGACACGCGTTACTTTCCGTCGGACGCCTCGAGCGCGGCGAGTGCCTCGCGCAGCGCCTTGGCAGCATCGCGCACGGCCTGGAGCTTGTCCGAGTGGGCGGGCGCGGCCTCCGCCACCTGGACCGGCTCGACGGCGCGTTCGGACATGGCCGCGGGCGGCGGCGGCGCAACCGCGACGCGGGCGGCGTTCGGCTCGACGCGACGTGCGGGACCTTCGGGCTCGACCGGGGCGAGGTCCGGCCATTCGCTCGCGCGCACTGCAGGCGCGTCGTCGTCGCGGAAGGGAGGCGGCGGCGTCCAGACGGGCGTCCGGCTCACATAGGCCGGGCGCGGGGCGCACAGGCTGAGATTGTCTCCGCCGCCCATGCCGTGCGCGAGATCGATCAGGCCGCGTTCCGATACGTCGCTCGCCAGTCGCATCTCACGCGCCATGAGCGCGCAGCGGCCGCGATCGAAGCTTGCGCCCGAAAAGCTGTTGGCGAGGTTGGTCTCGAAGCTCGAATAGGCGTTGAGGCCGTCGGCGGCACCATAACTGCGGATGAAATGCTGGCGCACGACGGACAGCTTGGCCGCGAGCAGGTCGCGGTTGGCGCTGACGAATGCATTGTAATCGGCCATGATCCAGGGCTGGCGCTCGCGGCAGTTGAGCGCGGCGACCAGCAACATGGTCTTGAAGCGCTGGACCTTGAGCGCCTCCACTTCCTGCCGGTCCCAGCAGTCCGGGCCGAGGCCGGCGCGTGCATGGAGCGGCGTTGCGGCACAACTGATCAGGAGCGCGAACGCGCTCAAACGGCGACCCAGCATGATAAACCCCTTCGCAAAGCTACCGACGACTCGACCGGTGGTCGGTCACAGGAGAGTCGTTCTGGCAGCGAGGGTATCACCGGCCGGTTAGTCGGCAATCGCAAGCCGTTCAGAAAAGGCCGTCTTTTCAGGCCGTTTCTGTTCAGGAACGATCAACGGAGCAGCTAACGCGATATTACGATTGTGTAACGAACCTAGAAGTCAGGGAGGGGTTGGTCGGCAACGCCCCAGCCACGCAGGGCCTTGCTGCCTGCGCGCGCGATCAGCTCGTCCGCGTCGGCGATGGTGAAGCGTCCGCCGCTCTCGCAATCGGGCAGTTCGTCCCAGCTGACCGGGGCGGCGACAGGCGCATGGGGGCGCGCGCGCGCCGAGAAGGGCATGATCGCGGTCGCCCCGCGCTGATTGCGCAGATAGTCGATGAAGATGCGGTTCTGACGCTTGGCCTTCGACATGTTGGCAAGGAACCGGTCGGGCTCGGCCTCCGACAGCGCGAGCGCGAAGCGGTGGGCGAAGTCCTTGACCTCCGGCCATTCCGCGCGCGGGGTCAGCGGCACCACCACGTGTACGCCCTTGCCGCCCGACAGGAGCGGAAAGCTCACCAGCCCCAGATCGGCGAGCACGCGCTTGAGGTCGGCGGCGGCACGTTTCACTTCCGCGAAGCCGAGCGCCTCGTCCGGATCGAGGTCGAACACCAGCCGGTCGGGCCGTTCATAGTCGGGCACGCGCGCACCCCAACCGTGGAACTCGATCGTGCCCATCTGCACGCAGGCGAGCAGGCCTTCGGGGGAGTCGATGTAGAGATAATCCTCCGACCCGCCGCCTTTCTCGCGCACGGGCACGTGGCGGACATGATCGCCGAAGCTGCCCGCGTCATGCTTCTGGAAGAAGCATTTCTTGGCACGGCCCTGCGGGCACCGGACGAGGCTGATCGGGCGGCTGCCGGCCCATGGCAGCATCAGCCCCGCGACCTGCGCGTAATAGTCCGCGAGCTGGCCCTTGGTGATGCCCGAATCGGGGTAGATGACTCGCTCGGGATTGGTGATGCGATAGGTCGGGGCGGCGTTGGGGGGCGGCGCGGGCTTCTCGGGGCGGACCTTGGCAGCGGGCTTGTCCGCGCGCAGGCCGACAAAGCTTCCATGGCGGACGACATTGTCGGCCGTGAACTCGGTGAAGGCGACCTCGGCAACCAGCTCGGGCCTGACCCAGCGCGCGCCGCGCACCGCCGCGCGCGGAGCTTCGACCGGGGCCGTGTCGACGGCGAGCGGCTCGAGCCGGGCGGCAATCTCCTCGATCCTGCGCGAGTCGAAGCCGGTGCCGACCTTGCCCGCATAGCGCAAGGACCCGCCCTCGTTCAGCCCGAGCAGCAGCGAGCGGAAGCCGCGCCCGCGCGCGCTGCTCGGCAGCCAGCCTAGGATCACGAACTCCTGCCGCTGAACGCACTTGATCTTGAGCCAGGCCGAGCTGCGCCGCCCGGCATAGGCAGCATCGGCGCGCTTGGAGACCACGCCTTCGAATCCTTCGCGGCACATGGTCTCGAAAAGCTTCTCGCCCTCGCCGATCACATGCTCGGCAAAAACGAGCGGCCCGGTCGCGGGGAGGAGCGGACGGAGCAGCCCCTGCCGCCCGAAATTTGCGCGCGGCGTCCGATCACGGCCGTCGAGGCAGAGCAGGTGGAAGGCAAAGAAGGAAAGGCCCGCACCGCCGCGTTTGAGCGCGTCCTGGAGCGCGGAAAAGTTCGGCTTGCCCGCCTGGTCGAGCATCACCGCCTCGCCGTCGATCAGCGCGGAGCCGAGGTCCAGCGCGGCGGCGGCGGCCACGATCTCGGGGAATCTGTCGGACCAGTCGAGGCCCGTGCGGGTGTAGGCTCTGGCGGTGCCGCCGCCCAAGGCGAGCAGCAGCCGGTAGCCGTCATATTTGACCTCGTGCAGCCAGGCGGAGCCGGTCGGCACCGAGTCGACGAGGGTGCACAACTGGGGGGACTGGAAGGGAGGCGGCTTCTTCTTGTCACCCCGGCGAAGGTCGGGGTCCAGCCGGGCCGGAGAAGCGGCCTTCTGCCCCGCAGCGGAGGAGCGCTGTCGCGCGCGCTTGTTTGTGGGACCGGACTTCGGCCTTGGCCGGGGCGACGTTCCAGCCGCGATCTCCTCCATCGTGCGGCCGGTGGCGACGCTCGTCAGGCAGCGATCGACGAGGTCGCCCGCGCCGCCCGCATGCGCGTCGGCGATCTTGCGGAGTAGCCAATTCTCCGTGCGCTCCTTCGCCCGCGGTTTAAGGCGGATGAGCAGCCACTCGCCCGTCATGCGCTCGCCGTCGAGGGTGAAGTGGAGATGCCCCTCGTCCAGATCCTTGGCGCTCTTGCCCGGGATCGGAGCCCAGGTGCCGCGATCCCAAAGCATCACCGTGCCGCCACCATATCCGCCCTTGGGGATCGTCCCCTCGAACGTCGCGTAGCTGAGCGGATGATCCTCCGTGCGGACAGCGAGCCGCTTGTCGTCCGGATCGAGGCTGGGCCCGCGCGTCACCGCCCAGGATTTGAGCACCCCGTCCACCTCCAGCCGCAAATCCCAGTGGAGACGCGTGGCGTCATGCTTCTGAACGATGAAGCTGTTGCCTGCGGCCGCCGCGACCTCGCCCGCGGGCTCGGCGGTCTTCGCAAAGTCGCGCTTGGCGTTGTAGGCGGCGAGGGGGTGATTTCCCTCTCCCCTTGCGGGAGAGGGCGACTCGGGCCCAGCCCGAGCGGGGTGAGGTGGCTTATTCTGCTTGCGAGCGCTCAATCCCTCACCCTCCCACCTCGCTGGGCGAGGTGGGCCCCTCCCTCTCCCGCAAGGGGAGAGGGGCTCATCAAGCGGCCGCCTTCTTGCGGGGGGCAGGCTTTTTGGCCGGAGCAGGAGCCGCCGGGGCCTTCTTCGCCGCCGGCTTCTTCGCAGGCGGCGCGGCGGCCGGTGCGCCTGACTTCTCGAGCGACTTCTTGAGCGCGGCCATCAAATCGACCACGTTTGAACCCTTGCGGGGCGCAGCCTCCTCGGGGTCGGCCTCGATCGTGCCGCCCTTGGCCTTGAGCTTCCGGTCCACCAGCGCCTTGAGCGCGTCGATGTACCGGTCATGGAACTTGTCGGGTTCGAACGGGGCGGACTTCTTGGCGATCAGGGTTTCGGCGAGGTCGAGCAGCTCCTCGTCTGGCTGAATGTCGGGAATGTCGCGGAAATAGCCCTGCGCCTTGTTGACCTCGTCGGCGTAGCGGAGCGTTTCGAGGATGATGCCGCGCCCGCATGGCTTCAGGCTCACGATGTATTCGCGGCCGCGCAGCGTGAGCTGGCCGAGCGCAACCTTCTTGGTACGCCGGAGCGCCTCGCGCAGCACGACAAAGGCCTCTTCGGCGAGATCGTCGGCGGGCACGACGTAATAGGGCTTCTCGTAATAGA
>ERZ1066121.2891-NODE-2891-length-10251-cov-7.109651_pt1 | contig 10251 bp, 8 predicted proteins | sample MGYA00382768_ERZ1066121 | MGnify/ENA primary metagenome ERZ1066121 (study PRJEB33369, sample SAMEA5778351) | biofilm metagenome | biome: Industrial cooling water; feature: Water cooling tower basin; material: Biofilm | place: United Arab Emirates | collected... | reverse complement strand
CCGGGGTGCGGACCCGCGCCGATCGCGCGCGCGCGGACCTCCGCCGCATTGACGCGGAGCGCGTCGTTGGCCGGATCGCCCACCGCCGAGTTCGATTCGGAGCGCGCCTTCAGATAGGTGCCGATGCCGCCGAACCAGATCAGGTCGACGGGGCTCTTCAAAATGGCCGAAATGAGCGCGGCGGGCTCGAGCTCGCCATCCGTCACCCCAAGCGCCGCCTGCGCCTCGGGCGAGAGCGCGACAGTCTTGGCCGAGCGGGGAAAAACCCCGCCGCCCGCCGAGATCAGCCCGGTGTCGTAGTCGGCCCAGCTCGACCGCGGCAGCGCAAACAGCCGCGCGCGCTCGGCCCAGCTGGCCGCAGGATCGGGATCGGGATCGATGAAGATGTGCCGGTGGTCGAAGGCCGCGACCAGCTTGATCGCCTTGGACAGCAGCATGCCGTTGCCGAACACGTCGCCCGACATGTCGCCGCAGCCCACGACGCGGATCGGGTCCGACTGTACGTCCACCCCCTGCTCGGCGAAGTGGCGCTGGACGGAGATCCACGCGCCCTTGGCCGTGATCCCCATCGCCTTGTGATCATAGCCCACGCTGCCGCCCGACGCGAAGGCGTCGCCCAGCCAGAAGCCGCGCTCGAGCGCGATCGCGTTCGCGACATCGGAAAAGGTCGCGGTGCCCTTGTCGGCCGCCACGACGAAATACGGGTCGGCCCCGTCGCGCGCGACCACCTTCGGCGGATGCACCACCTGTCCCCCGACCAGATTGTCGGTCACGGACAGGAGCGAGCGGATGAAGATGCGGTAGCTCTCCGTGCCCTCGGCCAGCCACGCGTCGCGCGCGGATTGGGAGGGCAGCTGCTTGGGGTAGAAGCCGCCCTTGGCCCCGGTCGGCACGATCACGGCGTTCTTGACGCGCTGCGCCTTCATCAGGCCCAGGATCTCGGTTCGGAAATCATCGCGCCGGTCGGACCAGCGCAGGCCGCCTCGCGCGACGGGCCCCGCACGCAGGTGGATACCCTCCACTCGCGCCGAATAGACCCAGATCTCCCGCCAGGGGACGGGCGCGGGGAGGCCGGGCACGAGCGCGCTGTCGAGCTTGAAGGCGAGCGCTTCGGCGGCGGCGGGAGAAAAGGCGTTGGTGCGGAGGGTTGCTGCGACCACGCCCTTCAGGTGGCGCAGGATGCGATCGTCGTCGGCCGCCTGCACCTGGGCAAGCGCGCTCTCGATGACGTGAAGCGCGTGCTGCGCATCAGCCTCGGACGCGCGGGCCGGATCGTGGCGCGCGTCGAACAGGTCGAGGATGGCGCGCGCCACGGCGGGCGCGCGCTTGAGCGCATCGACCACGGTCAGCAAGCCATAGGCGAGCCCCGTCTGGCGCAGATAACGAAACCAGGCGCGGAACAGCGTTGCCTCGCGCGGGCTCATCCCCGCCGCCACGATCAGGCGGTTGAACGCGTCGTTCTCGGCCGCGCCCGACAGCACGGCGGCAATGGCGGGCTCGATCACGTCGGCGCGCTCGATCAGCGCATCGGCCTGCTGGCCGTCCTCCAGCTCGAGCAGGAAGTCGTGGATGCGCTCGCGCCCGTCCTCGAGCCGGGTGGGCATCTCCTCGACGACCCGAAACCCGAAATTCTCGAGCGCGGGCACTGCCGAGGAGAGCGCGACCTGCCCGCCGACGCTGAAGATCTTGAGATGGAACTGTTGCGCCCCGTCGCGCTCGGCGCGGTGGAGGCGCACGCCGCGCGTGCGCTCGTCCAGGTCCGCCAGGCGGAGCACGTCGAGCGCCGCTTCGGCAGGCGTATAGCGGCCGCGGTAATAAGCGGGGAAGCGATCGGCGTAGCGCAGGGTGAGGCGCGCAGCGCGGCCTGCATCGATGCGCTCGGCCAGCGCCGCCTCGATGCCCGGGGCCCAGCCGCGCACCATCTCCGCGATCCGTCGGTCGAGCGCGGCGGTATCGGGCACCCGGCCCTCGCGAATGTCGAGCGTGTAGCGGATCAGTGCCAGGTCGCCGCTTTCCAGCGCGACGCTCCAGTTGAGGATCTTGGCGTCGGCCGCCTCGGTCAGGAGCTGCGCGATCATGGTGCGCCGCGCGGTGGTGAGCTCGTCGCGCGGCATCCACACGAAAGCGAAGACGTGTCGCCGCAGCGCGCCGGTGACGGTCACGAGCTTGGGCCGCGGCCGGTCGGCGAGCGACATGAAGGTGAGCGCCAGGTTCTCGAGATCAGCGGCCGGAAACGCGATCAGCAGGTCGTGCGGCAGCGTGGCAAGTGCATGCGCCAGGGCCTTGCCCGCATGGCCCGCCGGATCGAAGCCGTATTTTTCCTGAAGCGCCGCAAGCCGCGCCCGCAGGATCGGGATCCGGCCCGGCGGGGTGGACAGCGCGCTCGACGTCCACAGCCCGGCATGGACCGAGAGCCCGGTGATCTGCCCGCCTTCGCGCGCGGGGAGGATCACAAGGTCGAGCGGCGCGCGGCGGTGCACCGTTGCCAGCCGGTTGGACTTGATCAGCAGCGGCGCTTCGGCACCATTGTCGAAATGCTCGAACGCGCGGTTGAGCGATGCCGGGGCGAGATAATCCTGCGCACTCGCCCGCGACAGGCCGAGCGCGGCGCTGCGCGTGTTCGCGCGGTCGCGCACCTCTGCGCCGAGCTGGGTGAAGTTGCCGTCCAGGAACCAGCGCAGCAGCGCCGCGCCCTCGCCGTCGGGCAGGCGGTCGGCATCCGCGCGCATCGCACGTTGCATGAGCGGCCAGTCCTCGACCGCGGCGCGGACGTCGCCGAGCACGGACTGAAGCTCGTCGAGCAGCGCGCGGCGCTGCCGGGCGTCGGCGCGTTCGATCTCCATGTAGATGACCGACTCGCGCCGCGCGCAGTCGTCATCCTCGGGCAGGCCGACGAGCTGCCCGTCGCCGTCGCGGCGGACGCTCAGCACCGGATGCAGCACGCGGTCGATCGACAAGTCGTGCGCGGTGACGGTGCTCGCGACCGAGTCGACGAGAAACGGCATATCGTCGTTCACGATGGCGAGCCGCATGAAGCGCCGTCCCTGCGCCACCGACTCGAGCCGGAGCGAGGGCGTGCCCGGCACCCGCTGCGCGATCGCCTCGACGAGGAAGGTGGCGGCCTCGCCCCGCGCAATCTCGTCGAACCCGTCCAGCTCGCCCGGCAGCGCGCTCTTCAGGAGCGCCTTGGACAGATCGGTGATGAGCTGTTGGTCTCGCGCTTGCGTGTGCCGGTCGGTGGTGGCCGTCGCCATGGATACTCCGCCTCAGGGGTCGGCCCGGCTCGCGGGTCGAAGGTCCGTGCGCCGGCCTATGGCCTCGGCAGCGGCAATGCTCAACCCTGGGCCGGGCTCAGGTGCGGGATCAGCGCGGCCCTTGCGCGCGGCTGATCTCGGCCGACAGCTGCTCGGCGAGCGCAGCGGGTGCCTGGTGCTTCCAGTTGATGACGCCCAGCGCATGGTCGATGATCCGGCCGTCCGACGAAAAGGGCAGCAGGATGCCGCGGTACAGGGTGGGCAGGCTCTGATGGTTGGTGAACTCGGCTTCGAAGCCGAGCGGCGCGCGCGTGCCGACCACCTCCAGCCAGTGATCGGTCAGGCGCGACAGGATTGATCCGCGCGGCACATCGGACACCGCGGCGATGATGTCGACTCCGCACTCCTCGCGCAGCGCCCGGCCGATACGGACGATGCGCGGGTCGCGCGGGCCCGCGCGGTAGTCGAGCAGCACCGAACGCGCTTCGAAGTCGGTGAGACGCTCGAGGCGCAGGTCGGAAATGGCCGGAAAGGGACGACCGGCCAGCAGCGCCACCCAATGTTCATAGGCGCGGACGTGGAGGCGACGCTCGGCATTGGCAATGACGGGGGGCGGCAGGTCGAAGCCGCTGTCCACGCAATCGGGGGTCGAGTTGAAGCCGTGAAGGCCGTCCATGCCGCAATCCTTCGCTGAACCGCCGCGCACCATGACCGCCAAGGAGTAAACACCGCGTGAAGCCCGCTTGCGGTAGGCCGGCCAGCCCCGTAACGACACGCCGCTTCTTCTCGGAGGTCGACGATGATCGCACGTGCGCTGCCGGCTGCGCTCCTTCTCGCAAGTGCTGGCGCATGGGCCCAGACGGTTCCGCCGAGGCCGGCCTCCGCACGTCCTGCCCCAGCGACCTGGACGCTCCAGATCGGCTTCGCGCCGGTCTACTCGCCCGTCTGGCAGGGCTCGCGCGAGATGGCGCTCTCGGTCTTTCCGGACCTGCGGGTCAACTACAAGGACAGCGTGTTCTTCTCGGTGCCCGATGGGCTCGGCTGGAACGCGGTCAATCGCGACGGATGGAGGGTGGGGCCGCTCGTCAAACCGCGCTTCGGGCGCGACGAGGGCACCGGCGGCTCGCCGTTCCTCATCACGGGCGGGGACGACGCGCTGCGGGGGCTGGGCAATGTCGGCACGTCGGGCGAGGCGGGCGGCTTCGTTCAGAAAAGCTTCGGGCCGGGCCGCAGATGGCGCGCGCGTACCGAACTGCGGCAAGGGTTCGGCGGCCATTCGGGCGTGATCGGCGACGCCGTGATCGGCTATGGCGACCGCCAGGGCCGGTTCCTCTACAACATCGCCGCACGCGCGACCTGGGCCGACTCCGCCTTCACCAACACCTTCTTCGGCGTCGACGCCGCGCAGTCGGTGCGTTCGGGCCTGCCGGTCTCGCAGCTCGCTTCCGGCATCGTCAGCTACGGCCTCGGATCGACCATTGTGCGGCCGCTCAATGCACGCTCGTCACTGACGCTGCTCACCAGCTATGAACGGCTGGGCGACACGGTCGCGGACTCCTCGCTGGTGCGCGACCGCGGCCGGCGCGACCAGTTCACCGTCGGCCTGGCCTATGGCTACCGCTTCACGTGTAACTAGGCGAAGGCCCAGCGGAGCGTCTGCGCGACGCCGAGCGTACCCGCACGAACCAAGGGGGCGAGCGGCGCCGGGCTCGGCAAAGCATGCAGCCGGCGCGCCCAATCCGGCAACAGATCGATCGCGGCCGCCATGGTCATGCGTTGAAGCGGCGCGGCGAGCGGCTTGGGCGGCGGCGCGTTGAGGACGAGGCCCGCCACCTCACGGGTGCGGTGGTCCACGCGCAACTCGGGCCTGAACATGTCGAGGATGCGCCGCGCCTCGGCCTGGCTGCGCGGCACGGGATCGGCCCCGAGAGCCTCGCCCAGCCGCGCCATCTCGGCGAAGTAGCGGTCGCAGTCGGCCGCGCTCATGCCCGGCTCGCCGTAGCGGACCCAAGCGCCTAAAAAGCTCGTCGTCTCGGTCGCATGCACCCAGGCGAGCAAATGCGGATCGCCCGCACGGTAGGGTGTGCCGTCGGGCAGGGTCCCCGTCACATGCTCGTGGATGCGGCGCACGCGGGCGATCGCCGCCTCGGCCTCCTCGCGCCCGCCATAGGTGGTGAGCGCGATGAAGCGCGCGGTGCGGCGCAGGCGGCCGAGCATGTCTTGACGGAAGTTGGAATGATCCCACACGCCCGCGAGCACAGCGGGATGCAGCATCTGGAGCATCAGCCCGGTCACGCCGCCCACCATCATGGTGGTCACGTCGCCGTGCACCCGCCAGGTAACCGATTGCGGGCCGAACAGCCCGTCCGGGCGGCGCTGCACCGGCGCTTCGCCGCGACCGCGGTCGTTGAAGATGGAGACGACCTCGCCCGCGATACGCTGCTTTAGGAACCGGGCAAACGGCGGGGCAGGCAGGCTCGGCATCCGGGCAAGATAGGTAGCCGCGCTTCTCTTGCCAGCCCGAACCCGCATGGCTATTGGCACCGCTCGCCTTCGGGCCGCTTTAGCTCAGTTGGTAGAGCATCGCATTCGTAATGCGGGGGTCGCAGGTTCGAGTCCTGCAAGCGGCACCATGGTTTGCGCGAGGCGAGTGCCCCAGCCTCTGACTGTAAGCGGCCCCCAAATGAGGCTCCGCGCTCCCCCCAAGACTCGTTCAAGTTAGCGAAAAACAAGGCCTTGGCGCTGCGGCGGAAACTGCGCCGCTTCGTTGTTCTGGCAACTTCGCGCCGACCCTCATGCGCGTGCTGTGTAACAGGGGAGCTCAGATGTTCGCGCGTTCCACCATGACCAGACTGGTGCCGGCCGAGCCTGCACGGCGGTCTGAACGCTCTCAGCTTGCCGACACGGCCGCGGCCGTGGCCGACATGATCGCGCAGACGATCGGTGCAGCCGGAGCGGCCATCCTGATCGAGAACGAGGACAGGGCGGAAGCGCTCTGCGCGGTGGGGGCGCTCGGATCATCGGATCGGCCCGCGCCCGCACCCTTCATGCTGGCCATGGACGGCGAGCCTTTCGAGTGGCGCGCCGCGCAGGACGGAAGCGACCTGCTGCTGCGCCGTGCGATCGACGACGGCACTTGCCTGCTCTTCTTTGCGCGCTGCCAGCACATGGACTCGGCTGCCGCCGCCGCGGCGCTGACCCTTGCGCCCGCGCTCGATACGCTTGCGGCGATGATCGCGGCCGAGCGCGGCACCGCGCGCCGGTTGGCGAGCTATCAGGCAGCGCTCGAGCGGTCGGAGCTTGCCATTATCCTGCTCGCGCGTGACGGTGCCGTCCTGTTCGCCAACAGCAATGCCGCGCGCATGCTCGATCAGGGCGACCTGCTTCGCCGCCGGGGCGACGGGATCGGGGCCCGCGACCTTGCCGATGCGATGCGGCTGGAGATCGCGATCGACCATGTCCGCAGCCAAAGCGAGGGCGCGGTCGAAGATCCGGTGGTCGTGCTCAAGCGGCCGAGGATGCGTCCGCTGTTTGTCTGCATCAGCCCCGCGGGCGTGGAGGCGGGGCATTGCGACGCCGCCGCCATCCTGCGGATCATCGATCCCGAACGCGATCCGCTGACCGCGATCGAGCCGGTCTGCAGCCATTATCGCTTGTCGCCGGTCGAGACGCGGCTGGCGGGCCAGCTTGCGCGCGGCCTGACCATCGAAGAGGCGGCCGCCTTGCTGCGGATCAAGCCGCAGACGGCGCGCTCCTACCTCAAGCAGATCTTCCTCAAGACGGATACGAACCGGCAATCGGAGCTCGTGCGGTTGCTGCTGACGAGCACGGTCCGTGCGCTTCCCGCCGGCCGCTTCCGGCTGGTCTGACCCGCGGTTCCGGCCCCCTTGAACGGGGGGAGCGCCGCCACCCGTGCGTGGGCCGTAAAGCCATCAGTCGGGGGTTAAGGCTTGCCCGGACGATCGGCCAAACCGGCCCAGTACCGAGCCACGCCGGTGCCGCCGCGCCTCTCGGCCGGCGTTCAGACCAGAGGAACCGCCCGATGAAAACCACCCTCTTCGCGTCCACCGGCGCCATGGCCCTGATGCTGTCCGTCTCGGCCGCGGCGCAAAGCAGCGAACCCGGCACCATCAACACCTACACCGACAACAGCATGGCGAACGCCGGCACCGTGGGTGCCAACAATGGCGGCACCGCGACCGACAACACCGATGCTTCGGACAGTTCGGTGAACGGCAGCTACAACGACAGCAGCACGACCACGACGAACACCGATGCGTCCGACAGTTCGGACCGGTCGTCGAACGGCAGCTTCAACGACAACAGCACGAGCAATTCGGACAGCTCCGACAACTCGGTCAACGGCAGCTACAACAACAACAGCACCAACACCGACGCGTCGGACAACTCGGTCGACACGAACAACTCGACCAACGACAGCGGCAACAACAACAGCGTCAACACGGACAACTCCGACGCGTCCGACCGCTCGAACAATTCCACCAATAGCAGCGGAAACGACAACTCGGTCGACACCGACAACACCGACAACTCGGTGAATGGCAGCAACAACGATAACTCGGATAGTTCCGACAACTCGATCGACGGAAGCTACAACGACAACTCGGACAACTCCGACAACTCGGACAACTCGGACAACTCCGACAACTCGGATCGCTCGAACACGAACAGCTATAACAGCTCGTCCGACTACTCGAACAACAGCGCGGCGGCGGGCACCGGCGCGGCGGCCACGCAGAACGCGTTCGGCGACGGCTCGATCGTCTCGTCGTCCAACCTGTCGAGCTATGTGACGGGTGTGACGGTCTCGTTCGGCTCGGGCCGGGAAGGCACCGAGGGTGCCGCGGCCGACAACGGCCTGAGCGTCAGCGGCAGCGCGTTCCAGAACTTCGCTGGCATGCAGTCGCTCAACCTGAACACAGGCGCCGCCGCATCGCAGAATGCGAGCGTGAACGTGGCCGCTTCGGTCGGCTCGATCACCTTCCCGCAGTAACCGGCCTCGGGACCGGCGGTACCCGCCGCCGGTCCTTTTCTCTCGTTCGGAGTCCGCACCATGATGCGATCAGTAATGTTCCTTTGTGTCGCGGCCGCGCTTGCCACGCCGGCAGCGGCGCAGGATGCGTTCGCGACCGAAGTGCTGGACGAAGCCGCGCTGGGGGCACTCGCGGGCCGCGCCGACACCTCGCTTTCCGCCCGGTCGCAGCAGACCAGCGTGGTTGCCGAGAACAGCGTGGGCGACGGGGTGCTGACCGGCGATGTCCGCATCGACGCGCAGGCGTTCCAGAACCTGCAAGGCCTGTCGCTCCTCAACGTCAATACGGGCAACAACGTGTCGATGAACAGCGCGATGAACGTCACCATCTCGCTGTCGCCCAACCCATGAGGATGGCGCTGCTCGTCGCCGCCGCCGGCCTGCTCGGCGGCTGCGCGGCGGACCTGCCGACGGGGACGCGGATTGCGACCAGCCTGAGCGGTACAGGCGACCTGCAGATGCCCGTGCGCAGCATGGAGGACCGAAAGTTCTCCGGCACCGTCCGGCAGCGCTATGACTTCAGCTGCGGGTCGGCGGCGCTCGCGACCTTGCTGCGCTTCCATTACGGCCGGCCGCTGACCGAGCAGGCCACCTTCGTCGGCATGTGGCGCGACGGGGACCGTGCCGCGATCCGCCGGGTCGGCTTCTCGCTCCTCGACATGAAGCGTTACCTCGCCGGGATCGGCCTGCGCGCCGACGGGTACAAGGTGCCGCTCGATCAGGTGCGCAAGACCGGCCTGCCCGGGATCGCGCTGATCACCGTCAGCGGCTACCGCCATTTTGTCGTCGTCAAGGGCGTGACGGAAGCCGAGGTCCTGCTCGGCGACCCGTCGGCCGGGCTGCGCGTGCTGCCGCGCGCGGCCTTCGAGCAGGCGTGGAACGGCGTTTACTTCGTGCTCAATGCCGAACAGCCGCGCGGGCGCACGGCCTTCAACCAGGCCGCGCAATGGGCCGAGCTGCCGCGCGCGCCGCTCGGGGCCCAGCTCGCGGATCCCGTGAGCCAGCAGGCGCTGGCGCTCACGGCCCCCTTCTACCGGGACTTCTGACCATGCTGTTTGCCGCGCTCACCATGTCCGCTTTCGCCGTCCAGCCGGTGGCCGATGCCGAGCTCTCCGCGATGCGCGGCGGTTTCGCGCTCCCTAACGGTCTGGACGTCGCGCTCGCCGTCCAGACCGAGACCAGCGTCAACGGCGCGCTCCTGCTGCGGAGCGTCTACCGGCTCGATCAGGGACCGCCCACGCTGCAGCTGTTCGCGCCGCGCGGCGGCGACACCGTGCGCGGGCAGAGCGTCACGGCGGGCGAGCGGTCGGTGGTGCCCGGCGCCGTCAGCGTCGCCTTTGATCGGCAGAACGGGATCAGCATCGCGCGCCAGATGCCCACGGCGATCGGGTCGGTTGCGGTGCGCGCGGCAGCCCGGGATGTCGGGGACGCCGGACCGCCGCTCGATCTGTCGAACGGGCCGGTCGAGACGCCGGGCGGCCGAGTATCCGTGTCGCCGCTCGCGCTTGGGGTGCGCGCACGGCTGGAGGGCGATGGCATCGACGCCAGCCATGTCTTCGGCGCGGCGTTCGGCTCGGTTGTCGCCAACACCGCGAGCGAGCGCACCATCGAGAGCGCGACCACCGTAGCGCTCGACCTGCGGGGCGTGACGGCAACAAACCTCGGTTCGGCGCGGCTCCGTGCTGAAGCGATCGCGGGGGATGCCGTGCGTCAGCTGGTGACGCGCTGATGCGCCGCACCGTCCTCGCCCTGCTGCTTGCCGGGGCCGCGACGCCCGCCTGCGGACAGGACACGATCGAGACGCTCCGCGCCGAGATCGTCGCGCAGCGCGCGCGGCTGCAGCAGCAGGAAGAGCGGCTGCGCGCACTGGAGGCACGGCTGCTGGCCTCAACTCCGCCCGCTGCGGCCGGCGGGGCCGCGCTTGCGGCCTCGCCTCCGGTCGAG
>ERZ1066121.2890-NODE-2890-length-10252-cov-7.931450_pt1 | contig 10252 bp, 9 predicted proteins | sample MGYA00382768_ERZ1066121 | MGnify/ENA primary metagenome ERZ1066121 (study PRJEB33369, sample SAMEA5778351) | biofilm metagenome | biome: Industrial cooling water; feature: Water cooling tower basin; material: Biofilm | place: United Arab Emirates | collected... | reverse complement strand
TGCCAACGGGCACCTATTTCGCGGACTGGGCGCTGCCCGAGGCGCGCTCTCTCGCACAGGGGGGGTATGCCCGCCAGACCATAGCCACCACGCTCGACAGCCGGCTGCAGGAAATCGCTCGGCAGGTTACTCGAAACGCCCCGCTGGGGGGCGCCCAGGTCGCGCTGGTGGCCATGAAGCGCAATGGCGAAGTGGTCGCGATGATCGGTGGTACCGATTACGCGAAAACGCCGTTCAACCGCGCCACGCAGGCGCGGCGCCAGCCGGGTTCGACCTTCAAGACCTTTGTTTATCTGGCGGCGCTGCGGGATGGGTGGTCACCTGATGATCGCATCAGCAATCGCGAAATCACGAAAGGGTCCTACCGTCCCCGTAACGCCGCGGGCCGCTATTCGGACAGCTTGACCCTGAGCGAGGCCTTTGCGCAGTCGAGCAATGTCGCGGCGGTCCGGCTGATGCAGCAGGTCGGTAGCGAAAAGGTCATTGCAACCGCGCGCGAGTTAGGCGTGCGCTCGCCATTGCCCGAAGGCGATCCGAGCCTTGCGCTCGGCACCTCGACCATGACTTTGTTGGAGTTGACCAGCGCCTATGCCGGCATCGCGGCCAATGCCTTACCGGTGAAGCCCCACGCCATCGCTCGGGAGGAGGCCAGCTTCTGGCAAAAGCTGTGGGACGGGCCGGGACGGCTCTCGGGAGGCACGCACGAGGATATCGAGAGCATGCTGCGCCGGGCGATCAATTCCGGAACCGGTCACGCGGCCATGCTGCCGGTCGCAAACTTCGGCAAGACAGGCACGACACAAGACAGCCGCGATGCGCTGTTCGTGGGCTATGCCGGGGATCTGGTGGTCGGGGTGTGGGTCGGGCGCGATGACAATAGCCCGCTCGGGCGCGTTTCCGGCGGCACGGTGCCGGCACGCATCTGGCGCAGTTTCATGCTGCGAGCGCTCGACATAAGGCAGGCCCCGCCGCCTCCCGCGCCGCGCGATCCAGACATCGTCGAACAGCCCGAGCTGGGTGAGGGGGGGATCATCGTAGAGCCAGACGGCGCCACGATCATGCTTCCCGGCGGGGAGGTGCGGATCGACCGCGACGGGGTGGGACTGCAAGGCCCCGATTACGAGGCCGTCCGCGAGCGTGTCGAGGAAGCGCGTCAGCGAGCGGAGGACCGCTACGAGCGCATTCGCGAGCGCATCGAGGAGGAGCGAGCACGAGCGGAAGAAGAGGCCGTCCGCTAGTCGGCGGCGGGCTCCGGCATCGCGACCATGACATTCATCACCGCACTCGCAATCGGGCGGGCCGGGTCATCCTGCCACGCCTCGATGGAGAGGTTGGCGGTGCGCCGGCCCAGCTTGACGACTCGCGCTTTTGCGAAGGTGGCGCGCGGCTTCCCCGAGGCTAGAAACTGCACAGTCAGGTTGATCGGTTTCATGCTGACCGGTCGCCCGACGTCCGACAGCGCGCCGCGGAGCAGCGCATAGCCCGCCGTTTCCAGCAAGCCGCTAATCGCACCGCCGTGGAGGGCACCGGGACGGCCTTGCACGGCGTCGGTGAACTCCACCCGTAGCACGGGAAGCTCGCCGTCCATCCGATCCAGCACGATGCCCAGTGCCCTCGCATAGGGCGTCAGCGTGTGATGCTCAGCCATTGGTGACTTGCCGTGGGTCGTGAGCAATGGTCATGAACACGCCTTGCACGCGCGCGACCGGATCGTCCGGATCGCCTTCGTGAGCGATGCCGTGGACGAAGGCGGCGGAGCGGGTGGTGCGGTAGCATGTTGCGCGCCCGAACACGCTGCCACGGGGCGCCGCGGCACGTGTGTAATCGACGCGCAGGTCAAGCGTCGCGATAGGCCGGAATTTGCCCGAGCGCGTCCAGATGGCGAGGCCGCTCGCCATGTCCATCAGGCTGACGATGGGGCCCGACGCAAGCACGTCGCGGTCTTCTTCGCCAACGAGGTCAGCGCGCCATGGCAGCTCCAACTCGACCCAATCAGGACCGTGACCGCGATAGGTCAGCCCTAGCCAGCCATTGTGGGAATGCTGCGTGAGAAATGGCGCTGCCCGCGCGGGATCGAAAACGAAATCGGTGGTCACGCGCTGGCTGTTGGCGGGAAGGCCGATCAATTACAACGGGGATATCGGCCATCCTAATCGAGGCATGCGCTGACCACCTGGAGTCATGTGACGAGCGTTGCGATCCGGCCCCGGGTGCTCCTGCGTCGAACCATGGCGCCGAGCAGCCCGAAGCCCAAGATCAACATAGCCCAGGTGCCCGGTTCCGGCACGGCGGCCGGCACGTCGAGCCGCCCTGCGAATGTTTGAGTGACCGTGGCCCGGCCGCCAGGAAAAGTGAGTCGGCCGGAACTTTCGAAACCGCCGCTGGTGCCGGCGAAAAAGCCGGTACCTCCTGTGACGATATGGGTCTGGAAGACGTTGAAAACGCCGGGCGATACGAAGGTCAGAAACCCGCTATAGGTGCCCAGCAAGGTGCTGCCCCCGCCGAAATCGAAAACGAACTCGCCGAGGTCGAAGGGGTTTGGCGCTGCGTTCGACAGCGGCAGTTGGATACAGTGACTAAGCCTCGGCGTGAAAGTACCGAGGTTGGATATACCGCTAGCCGTGGAGGTCGGCGGGTTGTTCACGATATTGCTGGTTGCTCTTGAGCCGCAGCGAGCGGCTGCTGGCCCCGGGGCATCGACATTGGTTCGCGTACCCGAAAAATCGATGACGGCAGCGGCTGCGGATTGCGCTGAGGTGACAAAGGCCAGCAGCGCGGCGGCTCCTAATGTAATTCTCATTTGCTCGGCTCCCTTCCTGTGGGCGGGCGCTGGGCGACCCGCGACGGTGGGATTTGGCCGTAGCGGGCGCGTTAGCCCATGAAGGAAAGCTGGAAGATTCCTGAATTCGTGTAAGTGTCTGACTGTGCGAGCAGAACGCTCCGGCGCTAAGCCTTTTACTGGCGCAAATAGTCCGGCGTAACGCCCCGCTCGCGCCAGTAGGCGGAAAGGCCGAGCTGGTCACACAGTTCGGTAAATCCCGGTTCGCGGCGCAAGATGGCATTGACTGGAATCCACAGCATCATCGTCATGCGGTGGTGCTGATCCGTCACCGATGGCTGAAGCGGGGTGTGCGCCTGCCTCACCAGCACACCACCCTGCTGCAGCAGGAAGCCGCGCGCCACCTCCAGCGACTGCCGTCCTGCGCCCAGCGCGCTGAGCACCATGATCGCGGAAATCGCGGGGCCCGGACCGCGCGCGGCTGCGGCCATGTTCGCGGCGATCGCGCGCTCTGCTAGCGGCGAGTTCGGTTGGGCCAGCGCGGCAAGCGAGAGACCGAGCAGTTCGGCAACCGGAGGAGGCATGTCCGGCCGCGCCGTGGCATTGGCCAACATTCGCTGCGCGCGTTCAGGTCGCCCGGTGAAGGCGAAAGTCCATAGCCGCGCGAACCACACTGCGGGATGCTCAGGCCATTGCTGCAGCGCGCGGTCCGCGGTGGCATCCGCATCTGCGAGCCGCCCGACGCTCCACAAGGTGTATACGCGGCGGAATTGCAGGTTCGGCGACAATGGCTGGCGCGCATTGAGCCATTCCAGCTTTTCCAGACAGGCGCGCACCTGTCCCGTCGACATCAAAAGGGTCCCAAGGCCCGCCACGGCGAACTCGTTGTCGGGCGCATCTGCAAGGATGGCACGCAGCCGCCGCTCGGCTTCGCCCCATCGACCAAAGCTCGGTTCCAGCAAAGCGAGCGCCGTGAGAGCGTCGGGTTGACGCGGCTCGATTGCGAGCGCGCGGCGCGCCGTGGCCTCCGCTTCCAAGCGTGTTGGCGCGACCCGATCGGGCGGCCCATATTCGGCAGCGGATCTCAGGGAAAGCGCAAGCAGTCCGAGCGCCCCGGCATTGTCGGGATCGAGCCGCAGCGCTTGGCGGAATGCGTCGACGCCCTGCGCGCGAGGATCGGGGAGGCCTTGGCGCAAAGCAATCAGGCCCTGTTCGATAAGTGCTCGGACTTCGCGGTCCTTGCTTGCCCGAGGCCACTGCCACAGCGCGGCTCCGCTCAGAACGCTCGCACCCGCTATCGTCAGAACCCAGCGTCTCCTGAGCGGCGTTGCGGAAGGCGTCGTGCCGCGATGATTGGCTTCGGCGTCGGCAGAGGCGTCATGATCAGGAATGGCGAGGCGATAGCCGATCTTGGGGATCGTCAGCAGTTCGACGTCACCGGCTCCGGTAGAGCGCAAAGCCCGCCTGATCTCGGATATTGCGCCGTTGAGCGAGTCCTCCGCCACGAAGCGAAGCGACCAAGCTCGATCCGTCAGCTCGTCGCGAGTTACTACCTCGCCGTTCGCATCGGACAGTGCCATGAAGACCAGCATGACCTGGGGACGCAGCACGGCTGAGCCCGATGGTCCTGAAAGCGTCCGCGTTGCAGGGTGCACGTCGAGCGTTCCCAGTCGCAGCGGCGCGCGCTGAGCAAGATCGCCGACTGTGAGTTGCCCGACCTCCCTGCCGTGCACGCGCCATGCCCCCTTCGCGGCGCTTTATACGGGTCAAGTAGCAGAAATTCCAGCCTCAGCGTGCGCCGCAGACTTATCAGGCGAGCTTCACGAAGCTGTCGAGCACGCGTTTGACGCCCGACTGCTCGAAAGCGATCTCGAGCTTGTTGCCCTCCTGGTCGGTGACTTCGCCGTAGCCGAATTTGTCGTGAAACACGCGTGCGCCGATCGCGATGTCGTTGCGCGGCTTGGCGGCGAAGCTGGCGGCGCTGCGGCCGGGTTCGGCGAGGCGTTTGGGAGTAGGGTCGTAACCGGTGGTGAGCGCGCGCTGCCAACCAGGGCCGCGGGTCATGGTCCGTGCCGGTTGCGCGCGCGCGACATGAGCGAAGGGGTCTTCTGTTTCCGTCCAGTTCGCGCGCCAGAGTGACGCGCCGCCGGTCATGGTGGTTTCGCGAACGACGGCCTCGTCGGGCAGCTCATCGACGAAGCGGCTCGGGATCGAGCTCGTCCATTGGCCGAAGATGCGGCGATTGGCAGCGTGGAGGATCGTGCAGCGTCGCCGCGCGCGCGTGATCGCGACATAGCCGAGGCGGCGCTCTTCCTCGAGGCTGGCGAGCCCGCCCTCGTCCAGCGCGCGCTGGCTCGGGAAGACGCCTTCCTCCCAGCCGGGCAGGAAGACATGGTCGAACTCCAGCCCCTTCGCCGCGTGCATGGTCATGATGGTGACCTTCTCGCCATCGCCAGCGGCATCATTGTCCATGACCAGGCTGACATGCTCGAGGAAATCGGTGAGCGTGTCGTATTCTTCCATCGCCCGGGCAAGCTCGACAAGGTTGTCGGCGCGGCCTGCGCTCTCGGCGCTGCGGTCCTTGGCGAGCATGTCATCGTAGCCGCTCTCGTTGAGCACTAACCGCAGGAGATTCGCAGGCGTTTCGACTTCGGCCGCTTGGCGCCAACGCGCGATTTGGCCGAGGAGCCCTATCAACATATTGCGCGTGCGGGCGGGCAGTTCGTCGCTGTCCGCAAGGTCCAGGCTGGCGGCCGCGAGCGGCATTCCGGTGCGGCGGGCGTGGCGGCGCATCGCCTCCAGCGCCTTCGCGCCGAGCCCGCGCTTGGGCTGGTTATGGATGCGTTCGAAGGCGAGGTCATCCGCTGGCTGTTCGATCACCCGCAGATAAGCGAGCGCGTCGCGGATTTCGGCCCGCTCGTAGAAGCGGAAGCCGCCGACGATGCGGTAGTTGAGGCCAATCTGGATGAAGCGATCTTCGAACTCGCGGGTCTGATATTGCGCGCGCACCAGGATCGCGACCTGGTCGAGTGGTGCGCCTTCGCGCTCCAGCCGCTCGATGTCCTCGCCGACGCGGCGCGCTTCCTCGGGTGCGTCCCACACCCCGATCACGCGCAGCCTTTCGCCTTGCGGCAATTCGGTCCACAGCGTCTTGCCGAGCCGCTCGTTGTTGGCAGCGATCAGCCCGGATGCGGCGGCGAGGATCTGCGGCGTGGAGCGATAGTTCTGCTCCAGCTTGATCACCGCCGCGCCGGGAAAATCCTTCTCGAACTTGAGGATATTGGCGACTTCTGCGCCGCGCCAGGAGTAGATCGACTGGTCGTCGTCCCCGACCACGCAGATGTTCTTGCGCTCCTGCGCCAGCAACCGCAGCCAAAGATACTGGACCTGGTTGGTGTCCTGATACTCATCGACGAGGATGTATTTGAAGCGCTGCTGATAGTGCTCCAGCACGTCGCGATGGGTGCGCAGGATGTTCAGCATGTGCAGCAGCAGATCGCCGAAGTCGCAAGCGTTGAGGGCCTTCAGCCGGTCCTGATAGAGGCGGTAGAACTGCTGGCCGCGACCATTGGCGTAGGCCTCGTTCTCGACCGCGTCCAAATCCTCAGGATTGAGGCCACGGTTCTTCCACCGATCGATCAGTCCGGCGAGTTGGCGCGCGGGCCAGCGCTTCTCGTCGAGATCGTTCTCGGTGATAAGCTGCTTCAGCAGCCGAAGCTGATCGTCGGTATCGATGATAGTATAGTTCTGCTTCAGCCCCACCAGTTCGGCATGGCGGCGCAGCATTTTTGCGCCGATTGAATGGAAGGTGCCGAGCCACGGCATGCCCTCAACCGCTTCGCCGATATGGCGCGCCACGCGTTCCCGCATTTCGCGGGCGGCTTTGTTCGTGAAGGTGACGCAGAGGATTTCGCTAGGCCAGGCGCGGTGGGTTGCGATGAGATGGGCCAGTCGTGCGGTGAGCGCCGCCGTCTTGCCCGTACCGGCGCCGGCAAGCATCAGAACCGGCCCTTCCGTCGTCAGGACGGCCTGCTGCTGCGGCGGGTTGAGGCGCGCGGCATAAGACGGGGAAGCGTCGTTCAAGGACGCAGGGGAAGAAGACTGGTCGGTCATCGCGCTGGAGCGCCGAACAGTTAGGGAACGCAGCAATCGGGCGCAAGCCTATCGAGGAACCTGCGCCTTCACTTGCGCGTAGAGCCATGCGTAACCCCCACCGCCACGGAGACATTCCATGAAACGAGCCCTATTAGCTGCCGCGGCCAGCCTGGCCTTGGTCACGCCTGCGGGTGCTGCGATCGCTCAGGACGCGGTTGTTGCTACCGACACTGCAGGTAACGTCTACGTTCTGACGCCTGAACAAAAGGTCGTCTACGATACATGGCCCGTCGATCGCCGGACGATGTATGATGCCTGGCCCAACGATTACAAAGTTTATTACTGGACGCTAACTCCCGATCAGCAAACCGGCTGGTGGGTGCTCAATGACGAGCAACGTGGGCGGGTCTTTGCCATGACCCCGGAGCAGCGTGCGTCCGCTTGGGCATCAATCGCTGCGCAGATGAGCGCTGCCGCCACGCCCGCAGGCACTGCGTCGATGACCACCACGACATCGACAACTACCAATGCGACCACCGGAGTTACCAGAACGGTCACGGCGGAGAGCGTAACCGCACCGAGTGGCGCGACGACGACCACCGCCGTGGCAGCGACAGCCGCGCCTGTGACAAGCGGTGACATGCGCTTCGTCAGCAATGCGGTGGTGCAGAACATCCCGATGGATCAAGCGACGGGGGACGTGCCTGTTTGCAAGGAAGGCCAGACCGACAATTGCATCAACGCCTGGGAAGCAGGACGTCGCGGAGCCAATGTGACGCGGCCGCTGCAAGAGTGGCCTGGCCGGCCTGCAAGCGAGAGCGCCGACCCCAAATAACGATCGTCCAGCACGCGCCGCATCTGCGGGCGCGACGCTTGGAGGGGGCGGAGCCGGCGCGCCGGTTCCGCCCTTTTTATGATGTTGGCAGCATGGTTAACGCTCTGGCGTGTTCCGGCAACGCTTGCCGCCAGACCGGGCGCGGGTTGCGGTCGCACTTCGGTCGGCGTCTTGAGCGCGACTTTTGAGACGCCGACAAGGTGGCCTCGCTTTGGTGGATGATTGCGGCGGCCATCCGGTCGCTCCAGCGTCCCGATGGAGGTCACCATGCGATATGTGAAGTCACTCTCTCTCGCCCTCATGGCGGTTGCTGCGGTCCCAGCCGCGGCGCAGGAGTACCCCGCAGAACCGGCTGAAGCCACGCAACCGCCAGCGCCGCCCACGTCCGCGGAGCGGCCGCCAGCCGCCGGGCTGACGCCGGAACAGCGAGCCACCTACGAAAGCTGGCCGGAGGGCGCGCGCACCTATTTCGATCGGTTGCCGCCAGAGCGCCAAGCGCTCTTTCTAAGCTTGCCCGACGCGGACAAGGCGAAGCTCCTGGCATTGCCCGCTGCCGAACAAGAAAGTGCTTGGGCGGCGCTCGAGAAGCAGCAGCCCAAAACGCCCGGCCGTTAGCCTGGGCGTCTCAGTCATCGGCAAGGCGAAGCAGGGTCAGCTTCGCCTTGCCGATCTTGCGCTCGGTCTCGACGGCCATCCCCTTGATCGCCACCTTCTCCTTGGCGGAAGTCTCGACCGACAGCCAGCTCTGCGGCCCGATCCACCCCAGCCGTAGCAGGCGGTCTATAGCGACCTGGCCTGCCCCGGTGTCGTAAGGCGGGTCGAGCAGGAGCAAATCGTAGGGTGCCGGAGCCGGGCCAAGTGACATCACCGAACTCGCTTGAACAGTCGTGCGCTCGCGAGCGCCGAGAGTCTCGATATTGGCGCGAATGGCTTTCAACGCCGCTGTATCCTGCTCAACGAACAGGCAATGCGCAGCGCCCCGCGACAGCGCCTCCAGACCCAGCGCTCCCGACCCTGCGAACAGGTCCACCACCCGTAGGCCCTCGAAACTGCCGAGCCTGCTCGTCAGCATGCTGAACAATGTCTCGCGCGTACGGTCGGCGGTCGGGCGGGTGGCATCGCCCTTGGGCGCGACCAGCTTGCGGCCGCGCCATTCGCCAGCGATAACCCTCATGCCCGCTTCAGCCCCTTGCGAAAGCGCTCGACCTCCACCTGCCGGATTTCCACCGCCTGGCCGCGCGGCAGATCGGCAAGCTGGAAGGGGCCATAGCCCGTTCGAAGCAACCGGCTGACCTGCAGGCCGAGATGTTCGAGCACACGCCGCACCTCGCGGTTCTTGCCCTCGGTCAGCGTCAGCACGATCCAACGGTTTCGGCCAGAGGAACGCTCGAGGTCGGCCTCGATCTTGCCGTAGCGGATGCCCTCGATGGTCACGCCCTCGACCAGCTCGTCCAGCATGGCCTGGCTCACATCGCCGAAAGCGCGGGCGCGATAGGTGCGCGGGATGCCGCTGGCGGGCAATTCCATCGCGCGCTTGAGCTCGCCATCATTGGTGAGCAGCAGCAGCCCCTCCGTATTGAAATCGAGGCGGCCGACCGGCATCAGCCGTGGTGCGCCGCGGGGCAGGGCGTTGCGCAGGGCGGTGTAGATCGTGGGCCGCCCGCGCGGGTCGCGCTCCGCGGTGATGAGGCCCGATGGCTTGTGAAAGGCAAACAGCCGCGCCGGCTCGGCCTGCGCCACCGGCTTGCCGTCCACGGTCACGCCCTTGAGGTTGGCGAGCTTGACCGCGGGCGTATCCAGCACCTTGCCATCCAGCGCGACGCGGCCCTCGGCAATCATCCGTTCGATCTCGCGGCGGCTTGCCACGCCTGCGCGTGCGAGCAGCTTGGCGATGCGATCGCCATCGGGATGTAGCTTGTCGGACATGCGTGGCGGCTAGGCGGTCAGTTGGCCGCGCGCAACTCCGCTTCGACGGTTTCGTGATAGGCGCGAATGCCGGCTTCCATCGTGCCCAGCGTGAGCTGCGGGACAGCGCCCGTCGCCAGGCCCTGCTGCCCGAGCTCGGCGGCGCGGAAGTCCTCGCTGGCGAAGACGCCGCCATCGAGCAGCGCCCAGCTCCGCTCCCAGTGATCGCGCGCCTTGTCGGTGGCGGGCTCCTCGGGGATGAGCATGAAATCTTCGACCAAAGTCAGATCATGCGCGCGCGGCATCATCGTCATGACGTTGATGTAATCGGGGCTGGGGATGATCAGTGCCCCGGGCACCAGTTGGTAGGCGAAGGTTACGACCCGGCGCAGCGCCGCCATGTCGGTTAGGTCGACGCTCGCCATTTCTTCCAGCCGCCCCACCGCCGCGCGGGCGAACGGGCCGATCATGTCGCCGGCGGTCACCCCGTCCTTGAAGAAGGGGCCGATGGTCTGCGCGTGCAGGCGCGTGACATGGTAGCTTTCGGAAAAGGCATCCATGATCAGCTTCCAGTTCGCCGCGACATCGTGGGTGCGGCGGCGGAACAGCACCCCTTCGTTCATGCCGAGCGCGGCGAA
>ERZ1066121.2886-NODE-2886-length-10261-cov-7.281305_pt1 | contig 10261 bp, 7 predicted proteins | sample MGYA00382768_ERZ1066121 | MGnify/ENA primary metagenome ERZ1066121 (study PRJEB33369, sample SAMEA5778351) | biofilm metagenome | biome: Industrial cooling water; feature: Water cooling tower basin; material: Biofilm | place: United Arab Emirates | collected... | reverse complement strand
TCGGTCAGCGTCTTGTTACCGGTTGCGCCGCCGGCCGTGGGCGTGAGCTGCCCCGAGAACGTCCCCGATACCCGGCGCGTGGCCGAGTTGATTTCGGTGATGTTGATGATAGTAGTCCCCGCCGACGACGTCCACGACGCACCGTTGAAGGTGTACTGAATCGAGCCATTCCGAATCGTACCCGCCGTCGAGGGGTTGGGAACCGTAATCCGCAGCCCTTTCACGTTGGTGGTGCTACCCGAGGTGGTGGTTGCACTCCCGTTGACGACCATTTCGCTGGTGGTCAGGCTGGCCGACGCGTTGACGGTCGTCGCCACCATATCGAGCCGGAAAGTGACCGCCCCGTTGTTGAGCGACGGCGTGGTGGTAGTATTGGATGGCGCCACCTCTTTTTCTTTCGTGCAGCCTGTTGCCAGCAAGGTCAGACCGAAAGCGATTGACAGAATACAGGTTTTCATACCATCAAATGTAGGCAGCGCGCAGCTCATCGGCGGCGTACACGCGGTCGTGGCGGCGTTTGCCGAGCCAGAGCGTGTAACGGGGCCGGTCGGCGGCGGTATCCCACAGAATCCCCGCGATGGTGCCGTGGCGCGGTGGCTGCCCGGCCTCGCCTACGGCCTCACGCACGGGGTCGCCGAAGCCGAAAGGCAACCGCCGCGCGCGCCCGGCCAGCTCCGAGAACAGCTCGGGCCGCACCTTGAACGTGGCGTCGTCGTAGCGCAGCAGCAGCCACTCGCCTTCGCGGTCGGGCGGGGCATTGCCGAGGCGCTCGAATACTTTGCCGAGTGGTTCGACATCCTCGAACTGCACCCGCGAGGCCGGATGAACGTAGCGGTAGCCGTAATCAGGAGTCCAGGGGTAAAGGCCGTAGAGTGGCATTCTGGTGAAAATGAGGAAGCGGAAGGCTGCGGTGCGAAATAACAGTAACCTTACGGCGCGTAAACAGGTTGGGCGGTTGCTTTGCGCGCTCGCCGCCCTTTTTCACCGGCTTCTGCCATTCCACCGCCCGTGGCACTCCCCAGTTCCTCCACCGCCGTGCATCACCTTATCGTTGGCGCGGGCGCGGCGGGGTTGTCGTTGGCCTACGCGCTCACGCGCCACCCGGCCACGGCGCAACAGTCCATTCTGCTGCTCGACCCCGACGACAAGCGCCTCGACGACCGCACGTGGTCGTACTGGGAGCGCACCGACCGCCCCGGCCTCTTCGCCGAGCTGCCAGGCTTGGCAAGTCACGAATGGCGCACCGCCGAAGTACGCACCTACGCCGAGCGCCAGGTACTGCCGCTGGCGCCGTTCGCCTACCGCACCATTCGCGGCCTGGCGTTTTACGAGGCGATGCGCGCGCACTTGGCCACCTGCCCGCACGTGCGCTGGGAGCGCGCGGCCGTCGAGACCATCGCCGACGGCCCCGACGGTGCCACCGCCCGCACCACCGACGGGCGCACCCACCGGGCTACGTGGCTCTACGACAGCCGCTTCGCCTATTCGGCGCTCCCGCGCGCTATCCGCTATCAGTATTTGGCGCAGCACTTCGTAGGCTGGGAAATCGAAACCGCGCACGACTGCTTCGACCCCACCATCGCCACGCTCTTCGATTTTCGGACGCCGCAGGCCGGCGCGATGCGGTTTCATTACCTGCTCCCCTACTCGCCGCGCCGGGCGTTGGTCGAATACACGTTGTTTTCGAAAGATCTCTTGCCCGCCCACGCCTACGAAGCTGAGCTACGGCGCTTCGTGCGCGAGGAGCTGCGCCTCCCGGAAAACGAGTATCGGCTGGTGGCCACCGAGCAGGGCGTCATTCCGATGACCGACCAGCCGTTGCCCGCCCGGCCGCCCGGCAGCCACCGGGTGGTGCGTATCGGCTCGGGCGGCGGCGCGTCCAAGCCGAGCACGGGCTTCACGTTTCGCCGCATTCAGCTTCGTACGGCCCGGATTGTCGAGTCGCTGGCGCGGACGGGGGCGCCGTGGGCCGTGCCATCCGCGCCGCGCCGCTTTCGGCTCTTCGACGCAATGCTCCTCGACGTGCTCAGCCACCACCCCAATCGCGCGGCTGCCATCTTCGCGCAGCTCTTCCGGCGCAATCCGACCGCGCGGCTGCTCGATTTTCTCAACGAAGACACCTCGTTTCTCGCCGATCTCGCCGTGATGAATTCCGTGCCGTGGCGGCACTGTGGCGGCAGGCGCGGCGCGGCTTTCCGGCCCTTCGCGGCCCCGCCTGAACCGGCTGAAAACACCTCTGATGACACCTTCCCCGCTAAATCCGGCGCCCGCGACGTCGACGCCACGTCAATTGGTTTTTCCGCTCCCCGCGCGCCGATGGGTGCTGGTGGCGATGCTTGTTCTCTTCGGCGGCGGCGTACTCGCGCACAGCCTGCCCGTGCTGCTGCCGCTGGCGCTGGCCATCACTACGCCGCTGTTGCTGCTCACCAATGCCGCCGTGCTGCTGGCCGTGCTCGACGACGAGTGCAGCCGGCGCCTGCGCTGGTGGTGCCTCGGCGCGTGGGCGCTCACGGTGGCCCTCGAGATGCTCGGCGTCGCCACGGGCCTGGTGTTTGGGCCGTACCAGTACGGTCCTACGCTCAACGGCCAGGTGGCCGGCGTCCCGCTGCTCATCGGCCTCAACTGGACCACCCTGCTGCTCGGCGCGCTGGCTCTCACCGAGCGCCTGGCGCCCTCGGCCGGGCCGTGGGGGCGCCCGCTGCTGGCCGCCGCCCTGCTGACGGGTTTCGACTGGGTGATGGAGCCGGTAGCCGTTCGGTTTGGGTATTGGCACTGGCAGACGTGGCCGCTCATTCCGGTTCGCAACTACGTGGCGTGGTACGGCATCGCGGCGGGGTTGGGACTGGCGTTGGCGGCCGCGCGGGTGCGGGTACGCACGGCGCTGGCCGTGGCCTATTTCGGCATTCAGTTGGGCTTTTTCGTGCTGCTGCGATTGCTGTCCACACCAACCCAGTGATAAGGGTATGTCATAGCGCCCGTATATTGCCGTCCGCTACCTCCAGCCGCCTCGGCGCGTGGGCCGGATTTTCTTTACCCCTCGCTGCTCGGGCGCCGGAGACTGATGCCAATCGCGCGATGGCGTCGGCTGTTACGACCCGCTGGATTTCCCCTGTTTTTCCTCATATGGCATTTGTTCGACTGCCGCGACACAACGCCCACTCGGTGTTTTTGGCCTTTCTGCTGACCATTGCCGCGCCGCTGGCTCGAGGCCAGGCGGTGCCCAACCCCGGTGAGAACATCCCGTATCTGGTCACCTTCGGCGCGCAGGGTGCCACCAACTGGGGCGACGACGACCACGTGCAGACGATGTTTTTTCTGGTGCCGAAGAAGACCGTCGGCGCCGTGTACATCCGCGTGTTCGACCCCGAATGCGGCGGTGCCCTCGACGAGCGCCGCGCCAACTGGAACACCACCACCGAATTTACGGTGTACGGCGGCACGGGCGCTCACTCGAACGCCGACTCGCGCGCCACGCAGCCCAAAGGCAGCTACAAAGCCGGTAATCTGCTGATGCAGGAGTCGTACACCGCCGACGCCGAAACCGACCAGAAATGGGCCACGTTCGGCCCCTTCGACCCGAAGCAGGGCGAGTGGGTGCCCGATTTCGACGGCTACGTGTTCAAGGTGGTGGTGGAAGGTACCGCCGGCGACGACGGCAACCTGTACTCGTTTTTCCTGAGCCAGCAGCTCGACGACAACGTGCCGATTGAAGGCGGCAACGGCTTCACGTACGAATACTCGTTCCGGCTGCCGTCGCAGCCGGGCGCGAGGGTTCACCTCTATCCGTTCATCGACAAAAACGTCGTCAGCATCAAGCAGTCGAACTTCGACGCCGACGCCGACGGCCGCCTGCTGCTCTACTCGGTGGCGCGCAACGGCCAACCCGGCCAGCTCTCCGGCGACGACGGCTGGACCGAGTCGCGCCACCTCATCGACCCGCGCGAGAAGGGGCTGTCGCTCGATATGACGTACATCAAGAAAGGGGCCTCGCCCAACGACGTCGTATTTTTCGTCACCGACCAATACGACAAAGCCCTGCCTTTCTTCGCCGTGCCGCTCGGCGGCAAGCCGAAGTACCAGTACAAGGTAGATATCCGATTCAAATAACCCCGGCGCCGACCGCCCCCCGCCCGGCGCGCCGACCGCGCGCGGATCGGGCTTGCGGGGCACCATCTGTCGCAACCCGCTCGTGTGAAGCGTCTCGTTTCTCTCTCACTCTTCTCTCTGCCACCGACCCCGCGCTATATCGCGGCGGTGCGCGGAATCTGTTTTTTGCTGGTATGGTGCGGTGCGGTACGGCTGCCGGCCGTAGCCCAGCAGTTTCGGTTAAGCTCGTTTGCGGCGCAGCCGGGCGCGCCGCAGGGGTTCGTCAATGCCACCCTGCAAGACCACCGCGGCCTGCTGTGGGTCGGCACCGGCGATGGTCTCTACCGCTACGACGGCACCGTTTTCACGCGCTTCACGACCAGCGAGGGATTGGCCGAAAACTACGTTTCGAGCCTGCTGGAAGATCAGAGCGGGCGCCTCTGGATCGGGCACAACCTCGGCGGTCTCTCGTGCCTGCCCGAAATAGGCGGCCCGTTCCGGCGCGTACCCCAGCCGGAAGAGTTCTCGACCCAGATCGTGACGATGGCGCAGGGCCGGGAAGGCGTGTGGGTGGCGTCGCAACGCAACGGCCTGCTGTTTCTGCCCGACCTCACCCCCGACCGCCCGCAGTACTTTCCGCTGCCGGCCGGCGAGACACGGCCCCTGCGCGCCCTCACCGAACTGGACGGCCGCCTGTTCGTGTCGTTCACCACGGGCGGCCTGAGCGAGCTGGCCATCGACGGGCCCGAACGCCCCTTGCGCCTCCACGGCGGGCAGTTGCTCTACAACGATGCCGCCACGACCATCCTGCCCGATACGGCCGGCCACCAGCTCCTCGTGACCACCCAATCGGGGGCGGCGTACGCCATCGGGGTTCGGCCGGGCAGTCTGGCCACGGAGCGTGCCCTGCTGGCTCCGGCCACCGTGCAGCGCCTCGGCGAAAGCGGCGGCATCGTGGGGGCGTACCTGAGCCGTAACCGAACGCTGTGGCTGGCCGGCTCCGCTGGGCTGGTGGTTAGCCTGGACCTGGCCAGTCGGCGGGCGCTGCAAAGCGCTTTTCCGCTGGCCCGGCAGCTCACGCCGTTCTCGCTCCGCACGGTGCTCGAAGACGCGGAAGGCGCCCTGTGGCTCGGTACAGCCGGCGACGGCCTGCGCTACTTCGTGGATCGCCACCTCACGCTCTTCGACGGCGAAGTCCTCGGCCCGGAGCCGTCGGTGCTGGCCATCGCGCGGCGGGCGGGCGAGCTGCTGGTGGGCACACGGCGGGGCTTGTTCACGGCCCTCTCCGACGGCCTCGGCTCGCTCACGATTCGGCCGGTGCAGGGGCTGCCGCGCGGCCTGAGCATCCGGCGGGTGCTGCACCACCCCATCAGCGGTACGTGGGTCGGGACGGAAGGGCGCGGCCTGTGGCACCGCTCCCCCACCGACAGCGCCTACCGCTACGTGGGGCTGCCGTCCAACCCGACGATTACGGCCCTCGCCGCCGAACCAACGACGGGCCGATTGTGGGTCGGCACGGCCACCGACGGCGCGTTCTGGCTCACGGCTTCCGGCGGCGTCGTGAACCACTTCACAACCGCCACCGGCCTGCTGCACAACAGCATTTACGACCTGTTGTACGACCGGCGCGGCAACGTGTGGTTCGGCACCCACGGCACCGGCCTAGCCCTGCGCGAGCCGGGCGGGCGCTTCCGGGTGGTGCAGCTCACGACCGGCGGCGTGGACGTCAACGCCATCGCCGAAACCTCCAACGGCGACGTGTGGGTGGCCACCAGCGGCGCCGGCCTGTTTTTGTACCACGACGGCGAGTTCCAGCACTTCGGCACGGCCAACGCGCCGGGGCTGGTGTCCGACTACGCCTACTCGCTGCTGCCGCTGCCGGAGGGCGAGCTGGCCATCGGCCACCAGACGGGCCTGTCGCTGTTCGTGCCGCGCAGCCGCGCCTTCCACCGCCTCGACCGCGCCGGAACCGATCTGCTGCGCCTCTTCAACGCCGGCACCGCCGTCACCGACGCCACCGGCCGCATCCGGTGGTTCGGTACGCTGCAAGGGCTGGTGCGGCTGGCGCAGCCCGCCGGCGACGCCGCCTACGTGCCGGCGGCCGTCATCACCGACATCCAGCTCCAGGACCAGCCCATCAAGCCGACCGCGCTGGCCTCCCTCCCGTACGGCACCTACAAGGTGGGCTTCGCGTACCGGGGCATCGCGTTGGCGGAGGCGCACCGCTTGCAGTACCGCTACCGGCTGCTCGGGTCGCTTTCGTCGGCGGAGTGGAGCCCCTCGACGACCTCCACCGAAACGATTTATCGCCGCCTCCAGGAAGGCGACTACTTGTTCGAGGTGCAGGCCCGCCTGGGTTCGACGGGGCGCTGGTCGCCGAGCGCGCAGGTGCGCTGGACCGTGGCTACCCCGTTCTGGAAAACCCCGTGGTTTGCCATCGCTGCGGTGGTGGCGCTGTTCGGCGCCGGGCGCGCGTGGTTGCGCTGGAAGTTGGCACGTCTGCAGCAGCGTAGCCAGGCGCTCGAACGCTTGGTAGCCGAGCGCACCCGCGAACTGCGCCTCGCCAAAGAGCACACCGAGCAGATCAACATCGAGCTGCTGCACGCCAAAGAGCAAGCCGACGCTTCGCGGCAGGCCAAAGCGCGCTTCCTGGCCAATATGAGCCACGAAATTCGGACGCCGATGAACGCGGTCGTCGGCCTCACGAACCTCCTCCATCAAACCGCCCCCACGCCCGAGCAGCTCGACTATATCGATGCCATCGGCGCGTCGGCGCAAAACCTGATGGTCATCATCAACGACATTCTGGATTCATCAAAAATCGAAGCCGGCAAGCTCACGCTCGAGCGGGCGCCGTTCAATCTGCCCCAGCTTCTGCGGCAGCTCCATCAACTGTTCCGCCCGCAAGCGGCTCAGAAAAATCTGGCGTTCAGCGTGGACGTAGCCCCCAAGGTGCCCGTTGGGGTGCTCGGCGACTCCGTTCGTCTCAATCAGATACTGATCAATCTGATCGGCAACGCGCTCAAATTCACCTCGCGCGGCAGCGTGAGTGTGCGGGTGACGGCCGCGCCGGCCGCCGCGCCCGACTCGGTGCGCGCCATCACGTTCGCCATTCAGGATACCGGCGTCGGCATTCCCGCCGATAAGCTCGAAACCATTTTTGAGGACTTTTCGCAAGCCAATACGTCCACTACCCGTCAGTTCGGCGGCACGGGTCTGGGGCTGAGCATCGCCCGCAATCTGGTGCATCTGCACGGCGGCACCCTCACCGTGGAGAGCCGCGAAGGCCAGGGCACGACCTTCTCCTTCACTCTGCCCTACCAGCCCGCCGACATCCCCGCCACCGCGCCGACGTCGCAGCCGCTCACGCCATTTGCCACGCCGTTGCGCGTGTTGGTCGTCGAAGACAACGAGCTGAATCAGCTCGTGGCCCGGCGCACCCTCGAGCGCTGGAATTGCCACGTGACAATGGCCGGAAACGGCCGGATCGGCGTCGATCTGGTGGCCGGGCGCCCCTTCGATGTTGTATTGATGGACGTGCAGAGCGTGGGGCGCTGCGCCAGTTGCCGGCGAAAGGCACCCTTCGATGTTGTATTGATGGACGTGCAGATGCCGGTGATGGACGGCTACGAAGCCACCCGCGCCATTCGGCGCCTGCCGGCCGGCCGCACCCTTCCCATTTTCGGCCTCACGGCCTCCGTACTCCCCGAAGACCGGCAAATGGCCATCGCCAGCGGAATGAACGACACGCTCAGCAAACCGTTCGACCCGGCCGAGCTGTACGCCCGGCTGTACGCTTCTCAGCCGGCCGCCGGCGAAGGAGCGCCGGCGCCGGCACCGCCAGACGACGAATTGCCGGACACAACGCCCGCCGCCCCCCCGCCGACGGCGGGCCACGCCGACGACCCCAACTGGGAGCGCATCGAGGAGTTCGCGCCCGGCCAGCCCGATTTCGTGCGGCAGGTGATCGACACCTTCTGCCAGGATCTGTCCGTCACGCTGCCGCAGCTCCCTTCGCTCGCGGCGCAGGCCGACCCGATGCCGCTTGCGCGGTTGGTGCACAAGATAAAAGGCCAGATTGCCTACCTCGGGCTTGAAGCATTATATACCGACCTTAGCGCGCTTGAAACCGAGCTTCGCTCCACGGCGCCTCCCGCGCCCGAGCACCGCATTCCGCGCGTGGCGGCCGTAGTCGAGCGCCTTGCCCAAGTACCCAGACGCCTACGCGACCACCCGCGCTACCCCGCCGCAGCGCCCGCTACCTCCTGACGCCCGCCGGTGGCCTCTGTCAACTTTTTCTGATACTCTCTGCCAGCAACCCGTTTCTTCCAATCGACCACATCGCGCCTATGACTGTTCCGCCCGTTTCCCTCCGCTGCCTGGTTGTCGATGACGATCCGCTCGCGGTACAGCTCGTCGAGAAGTGCATTCAGAACACGCCGTTTCTGGAACTGGTCGGCTCGTGCTCCAACGCCATCGACGCCGGCGAGCTTCTACGAAACAAGCAAATCGATCTGCTGCTGCTCGACGTGGAAATGCCGTTGATGAGCGGGCTGGAGTTGCTCCGCACCCTTCACGAGCGGCCGATGGTCATCCTTATCACCAGCAACCCCAACTACGCCGTCCAGGCGTTCGAGGAAGACGTGGTTGATTATCTGGTCAAGCCGATTACCTACGGGCGCTTTATGAAAGCCGTGCAGCGCGCCCGAGAGGTGTGGGAAATCAATCAGAACAGTGACGGCATCCACACGCCCCTCGGCGGCATCCCGGACGTCGATTTCACCTTCATTAAGGTCGAATCGCGGCTGGTCAAGATACCGTTTACCGAACTGCTGTACGTGGAAGCCCTCGGCGATTACGTCCACGTCGTGACCGACACGCGCAAGCACATCGTGTACACGACGATGAAGACCATTGCGTCGCGCTTTCCGGAGACCGTGTTTTTGCGGGTGCACCGCTCGTTCATCGTCAATGTCTCGCGCATTACGGTCATTGCCGACAACGCCATCCATATCGGCGACCGGGTAATCCCGATCGGCCAAACGTTTATGCGCGACGTGCTGCGTCGCATCAATCAACTGTAACTGCCTGCCGGCCTGTAAGCTTCCGTCCCCGCATATGACTGTTTCTGCCACTTCGCGCGCACACGCACCTTTCCGGGTGGCGCTGCTGCTTGCACTGCTTTCCGGCGGTGCCCCGGCGCTGGCCCAATCCGATGACCTCGACCGCGACTGCCCGCCCGCGCCGTCAGCCCCGCCGCCGCCGTCCATCACGTCGCCGTGCATCGTGCTCGATGCGTCGGCCTCGCGCGACTCGCTGGCCGACCCCGTCGTGTACCGCTGGAAAATGGGCGACGGGCAAACCCGCGAAGGAATCCAATTTGAGCATTGCTACGCGAAGCCCGGTCGCTACGTCATCGAGCTTGATGTCGTGGACGCCGCCACCGGCGAGGTGCGCGAGCACGAGCTGGAGCGGGTAGTGGATTTTGCCGCGCCCGCCGCTGCCGCCGCCGAGCCAATGCTCCGATTCAGCGCGCCCGCAACGGCCAAAGTGGGCGAATCCGTAACGTTCAGCATCGTATCCAGCGACTTACCTCCGTGCTTGCCCCCCACGGTCCGGTTTAACTGGAACTTCCGGGACGGCCTGTTGGGCCAGGGCAAGACGGTGACGCACACATTTCGCCGCGCGGGTACGTTCACGGTTCGGGCGGCCATCGACGGCTCCGGCCTCGCCGATTGCTTGACGCGGGTGTGCGTCACGCAGAAGATCGTAATTGAGCCCTAAGCAAAATTCAATTTTCGGGCTTTTTTGCCCGATCTCAGGCAAAAAATCCGTTCACTGCGTTTTTTCCACGACTCGCCGAGCAGAACGGCCGGTTCGGCTTTTTTGCCCCCGCAACATCAGAATTACATCTCACCTTTGTTCATCACTCTGCACTCCGAATCAGGCCCCGGCAACCGAGTAGCGACCCCGTAGAGCGGGTAATCGGCAGCTTTCGGTTGGGGCATTGGAAAGAGCGCCAGAGTTGGAAATGTGATGAGATGGGGAAAAAACCGTCGGCTTCCGGCGGTTTTTTCTGTTTTCATACTCCTCGTTCTTCGTCCCTCGGGCGATGTTGGGCGGTGAGCAGTTTGCCCCACCTCAGTGGCCGCACATAAGGGAGTCTGCACCACGG
>ERZ1066121.2885-NODE-2885-length-10262-cov-4.602332_pt1 | contig 10262 bp, 17 predicted proteins | sample MGYA00382768_ERZ1066121 | MGnify/ENA primary metagenome ERZ1066121 (study PRJEB33369, sample SAMEA5778351) | biofilm metagenome | biome: Industrial cooling water; feature: Water cooling tower basin; material: Biofilm | place: United Arab Emirates | collected... | reverse complement strand
CCTGAAAGCTGCCGACCGGCCGGTGCTCGAGGAGGGCGCAACGACCTGCTGCTACGCCAAATCCGAGAAGAGCTGGATCGCCGACCCGCAAGGCGTCGTCTGGGAGGCTTTCTTCACCAACGGCGAGGCGACCGTCTACGGCGATAATCCCGAACTGTCGGCTCTCTCCGCCAATGCCGCGGAGACTGCCTGCTGTGCGCCTGCGCTGTCCTCGAAGGTGGCGTGCTGCGGATGAGCCTCACCATCTATCACAATCCCGCCTGCGGCACTTCGCGCAACACGCTGGCGCTGATCCGAGCCACCGGCAGCGAGCTCCCTGCTGTCGCAGGAGCCCGATGAGAGCGCCATTTCGCGGGCTTTGCGAAAAACCTTCTATCTCTCACAGCTCGCGCCCGATCCATTCACACCAATATTCGCAACCGAGTGTGCTGAAGACAGCTTTGAGCGCCTGCTCGATGAAGGCGATCTGCAGGGTGCCGCGCGCGCCCTTTTTCCTCCTGGGCTCGAGATCGAAGTTGCGAAGCCCGATGGCAAATTCATCGCCATTGCACTGGCGTCTCAAATCGGGGGCACGGGCACCGGCATCTCCAGCCATCCCGCTGCTGCCCTGCTCGAAGCGTGGTTCGCTTGCGTCTCCTCTGGAGCTGCTCACCAAGCTGACGCGAGTGCGGCCCTCAATCGAGACCAGCATAAATCCCCAAGCGGATCGCATCGGTCGTCGACCCAGCATTAAGCTTGGCGAGCAGGGCAGCCCGCCGCTTCTCGAACTGGTGTATCTCGAAGCCAAGTTCTGCCGCACTTTCAGCTCTGCTCCAGCCGCCGACCATATGGGCCAGCATTGCAACTTCATCCTCAAGAAGCGTCGCAACCAGAGCCTGCGCTTGGCGCTTGTTGTCGTCAGCCCGCGCGGATGCGCCCGCGTCGCGGTCGAGCCCGGCGCCTAATGCGCGGGCACGATCTGTCGGGTCCTCAGTCATATCGCCCCCCTTTGCGGGGCCTCGGCTGTTCTTGCCTGAGCCTGCAGATGCTCCGCATCTCGCTGGGTATCGAAACAGATCACCAAACCTTTCATATCATCCTCCCCACCAGAGATGACCGTCACACGGCTGTCGCGGCGTACTGGTCCAACTCATCGAAATACTTCGCGATCGCATCTGCCGACCGATCGGACAGCGCAATGAAGGCCCGCCGCCGGTCGTCTGTGTCGGGCTCACGGACCAGTATCCCCATGGCGGTCATCTGGGTGATCCAGCGGAGCGCGGTGGTGGCAGGAACCGAAGCGGCGATGCACAGCGAGGTCACCGATACCCGGCGGTGCTCGGCTCGGGCCGCGGCCAGGTCGAGCAGAATGTCCCACGCCGGATCGGCGAACAGTTGACCCTCGAAGTAGCGCTGGCGCAGCCGGCGCTGGCGGATGATGCGGTGAATGAGACGCGGATCGGGCAACGGTGGTCTTGAAGAACGAAGCAGCTGCCGTGCCCCCATATTGCGGGCTGTCGGCTGGACCAGGTGCCGCGTCATCACTGCTTCGTGATCTGCGCCAAGCGGACAGGCGATGGCTTCGATCTGGCCGGACAACCGGCCGACCTCGTCAGCGAGTCGCCGCACCTGTTCTTCCAGACCGCTGGCAGGGGGGTGCTGGTTCACAGCTCGCCCGCGCGCGCCATGCTGTAGCATCCACGACCCCCCACGATCAGATGGTCTCGCAAGCTACAGTCCAACGCCCGTAACAGCGCCTGCAAACGATGAGTTGTCTGGCGATCGGTGGCGCTGGGCCGCGGGTCGCCGCTGGGGTGGTTGTGCGCCAGTACGAGGCCCCGCGCGCCCAGATCCAGGATTCTTGTGATCAGCGGCCGGAACGCCATCTCGACCTCCGCCGTCACGCCGATCGCAAGCCACTCAGCGCCGATAAAGGTGTCCGCACCATCCAAGAACACGCCCAGCAAGCGCTCGTCGTCGCTGCGGCCAAGCGTGCGGCGGAGAAACTCGAGGAAGTTAGGGTCGGCGGTATCCAGCCGACGCCCCTGCAGCACATTGAGAGCGCCATAGTCGGCGAGTTCACGCGCGGCCGCGATGGTGTTGGCCAGATCCTCGCGCGGTGCGAGCGTTGCTCCGAGAGATTCGCGTGATGCGGATAGCGCCCGTGCGGGGGAGCCGTATCTCGTGATCAGCTGATCGGCTACCTCAAGGGCAGCATCGCCTGCGAACGGGGCAAGTCGCTCCGCCAGCTGGGATATGTCCCGCCGGACCTTGAGCGCCGCATGTGCGCTGCGAGGCCTCCCGCCAGAAGGAGGATCGCCAGATAGAAGGTCGAGAGATTGAGGATCGCATAGGCGAGCGGAGCAATCACGTCCGTCGTTCGCTCGGCGATGTGCGTGAGAAGCGCTGTGAGCTGCACGCCAGCCATCCATAGCGGATACATCCTGTTTGCCTGGAGCGCGACAGCTCCCAGGGCAGCGAAGGTCAGAAAATCGATCAGGAGGTAGGCGAGCTCATCCGTGGCGAACCCACCCACGCTCCACGTGCCCGCGACTCCGACCGTGACGATCTCGTGCAGCCGGGCAGCAATGATCGCGGCGAGAAGGATGCAGGCGCACCATTTCTCGGGCGCCCCGCCCCGGGCCAGTGCCAGCAGAAAGAGCAAGGCGACGATCGCGGCTTGAAAATAGCCCCGATAGCTCCACAGCAGCTCGATCACGCTGGCACTGATCCAATCCTTCGACGTCGCCGATCAGGCGGCCCGAACGCCTGTAACAGGAACCCCCAGCTCCGGACAGTCACCATTGCCGTCGGGCATCGAGGTGATCTCCTCGTGGGCGCGGCGCAGGTCACGATGCACTCGAACGGTCTCGGTCGCGCTCTTGGTCAGCAATTGCTGGACGGCCGCAAGGCGAACCAGCGATTCCTGTCCGGCAGCGAAAGCCACTCCATCGACCTGCCGGCCGATTGCGATGGAATAAGTGAGTCCGGATACAGATGCGAGCGCCTGATTTAAATCCGCTTCGAGCTGCGACAGGTCGCGGGCGATCCGTACGGCGGCGATATTGCGATTCATGATAATCTTCCTGAATGCCGCGATTGCCCGAACAATCATCGGCGATCCCGTGCGAGCCGGTCAGGGAAACGCGCGAAGCATTTCGCTCAGCGCGATCATCGCGCTGAGTGTCACTACCACGGCGACCGGCAAGCCGATCGCAACCAGTAGGATGAATCCCATCCGCTTCGCCGTCGCCCCAGGACCGTCGAGGAGCCCGGGACCGACGCGCCTTAGCTCCTGTCCTTCCCAGGGAGCATTGAGCGAAAATACGCCAGCATCCTGAAAATGAAGAATGGCCGCGTCGGCCGTGGGCGCTTCGTGGCCCCGTCCCGACGATTCATGCAGCTGCTTTTTTGTCCATGTATTTTTTGTGGAGGGGGCATCAGAGGAGCGGGCGTTCCACAGCTCGGCCAGTTCAGTGAGGTTCTCGACGCCAAACCGATCCTTGAGCGCGCGTACATATTGATTGACCCGGCTTGGTGAGATGCCGAGGTCGAAGCCCATCTGTTTGATGGTGCGGCGCCGGGCAATCGCCTCGAGAACCTGACGCTGCCGTTCGGTCAGCTCACTGAAATCGACTCCGCCAGAAAGGGGTTGCTTCATTCCAGTCATGATTTGTCGCCTGGCTTGGCGAGTTCCTCGCTGCAGAGTGCCAACGCGTGGTCGAGATGGATTGCGACGAACGGCATGGCGAGCTGGTCGGCCCTGGCCAGAAGTTCCGCTATGCTCGTCTGGAAAATGACAATCTGCTGACGACGCGACTCTGGCGGCCGGGCTGGCTGGACGGCAAGATCCTGGGACTTGGCTGCGCTGGAGCGTGTTTCTGTCACAAAGCTTTCCCCCGCTGAGCGAGTCAGGCCTGGTGGCCTCAGTAAGCAGTTTTTGAGCCTGCGCTACCTCCTAGGCAGGTCGTTCGTTCCTGCAAAAGGCCCCTAGGATCAGAGGTTGGCCAAGGAAACATCGGTCAAGGAGCCGGGCTTCTTGTGGGCCGTTAGCGGACCAGCAACTTTCGGGGGAAGAAGCTTAGAAGCGGTCACTCGCTGCGCAGACCGCTGGACGCAGCCTCAGCGGGCCTTGGTTCCGGCCCCCCACTCCATCCATCCGACCCACTTTGGCATCTCCGGCAGGTAACATTCCCCCAAGGGCTCGATGTCGAACCCCGCGCTCGAAACCGCTTTCGAAACGGGCCTCGTCAAATGACAATTACCCATTAATCGCTTCCAGGCAGGCTCGATTACTCGCTGCCATCTCGCAGGACTTGAATCAGGTGTCTGGCCGTGTTCGAGGTAAAGAATGCGGCCGCCGGGTCGAAGGACGCGGCGCAGTTCCGCGAGCACTTGGTGCTGATCATCCACGGAGCACAATGTGAAGGTGCTCACCACCGTATCGAAACTCGCATCGGCAAAAGGAAGTGCCTCGCCCCGACCAGGTCGAATGTCAGCTTCCCAGCCTTTTTTGCTCGCGGCCACTCTAGCAGATTCGAGAAGATTCTCGCTAGGATCAACTCCGGCAAAGCTCACAATCTTCTGCGGATCATAGAACTGTTGATTTAGCCCACCGCCAACACCCAGCTCGAAGACCCTTCCCTCTGCCAAAGGTATCACCTGTGCCCGCAGGTTCATGATCTTTGGATCTCCACACGCGCATTTGATGAGCCGTGAGAGGACCACCTCTTCGTATAGCGACTTCAACCCCATTCCGACTAATCCTGTGGCTTGACGGGCTGGCCCCAACGGCGAGAGCCCCGGTCGACCTCGTGCATACGCAACCCGCGGAACTATTGGCCAGAGCGACATGGGAACCGCCGCCACGCCTGCTCTTTCGACCTCTGCGCGACGGCTCCTTTCGAAGCGTCCTTCACTACACTGCGCTGTTCAACGCAGCTCGACAGCAAGGAGAGCGCCTCTAGCCACTTGACATACCATTAGCACGTCCTAATTTAGCGTCATCTAATGGACAGGTGGAAATATGCAGTTTGAGGTTCAGGCAGCAGAAGCGGTGGGGTTGCTCAAGGCGCTCGCCAACCAGCCTCGCCTTTTGGTCTTATGCCATCTGGCGGAAGGACAGGAGTTGGCGGTCGGCGATTTGGCCGGCCGGGTAGGACTGAGCCAATCGGCTCTTTCCCAGCACCTTGCCAAGCTGCGGGAGCAGAACCTCGTGACCACCCGCAAGGACGCTCAGACTGTCTACTACAGCGTCTGCGACCCCAAGGCGGTGCAGGTGCTGACCCTTCTTCACGAGTTGTATTGTCCCGATCTCGGGCGAACTCTCACCGTTAATCAAGACAGGAGCTAAGACGTGCAGAACGATCTCACTCTCGGCCGCGCCATCGCCCAGGTCGAAGCAGCAATTTACGGCAGTCAGACTGTCCCGGTGGTCACGGCCTTCTTCGATGAGCCGACCTTCACCGCCACTTACGTCGTCAGCGATCCGGCAACGGGTAAAGCTGCGATCATCGATAGCGTTCTCGATTTCGACCAAGCGTCCGGCTGCACAAGCTTTGCGTCGGCCGACCAGGTGATCGATCACGTGCAGCGGGAGGGGCTGACGGTCGAGTGGTTGCTCGAAACTCACGCGCATGCTGACCATCTTTCCGCCGCGCCCTACCTTCAGGAAAAGCTCGGGGGCAAGCTGGCCATCGGTGCTGAAATCGTCACCGTTCAGGATGTCTTTGGAAAGATCTTCAACGAGGGCACCCGCTTCCAGCGCGACGGTTCACAGTTCGATGTTCTCTTGAACGATGGAGATACGCTGAAAATCGGCGACCTTGAGCTCATCGCACTCCACGTTCCGGGCCATACCCCTGCTGACATGGCCTATGTCCTGGGTGACGCCTTGTTTACTGGCGATACGATGTTCATGCCCGACTACGGTTCGGCTCGAGCGGACTTTCCCGGCGGTGACGCACGTGCGCTTTACCGGTCGGTACGGCGGCTGATGGAGTTGCCCGATGCGACCCGGGTGTTCCTGTGCCACGACTACAAGGCGCCCAACCGCGACCATTTCGTTTGGGAGACGACCATGCTCGCCGAGCGGACTGGTAACGTGCATTTGCACAAGGACGTGAGCGAAGACGAGTTCGTCGCCATGCGCACACAGCGTGACGCCACCTTGGACATGCCCAAGCTGATCCTGCCCGCGATCCAGGTAAACATGCGCGGAGGCCACTTGCCCGAGCCTGAAGACAACGGCGAGGTTTACCTCAAGATTCCGCTGAATGTGCTTCGTTAGGACCTAGGAGCCATGGAACCTCTTTCCCCCGCCGTGGCGATTGCCGGCGGTTTGATGATCGGCTTGGCCGCAGCGCTGCTGCTGCTCCTTAATGGCCGGATCGCCGGTGTGTCCGGGATGCTGGCGACCACCACGGGCATTGGCGCTGGTGGCGCACCCTGGAAGCAGGCGACTGCCTTCATCGTGGGCTTACCACTCGGGGCGGTACTTATCGCCACGTTCGTACGCCGCCCTGAATTGGATATCTCCGGGTCGCCGGTCGCACTCGTCGCTGCTGGTCTGCTGGTCGGATTCGGCACACGCCTCGGCAACGGGTGCACCAGTGGGCATGGCGTGTGCGGGTTGGCACGGCTTTCTCCACGTTCGATCATCGCCACGGCGACTTTCATGAGCGTGGCCGCGCTGACTGTGTTCGTCATGCGTCACCTGCTGGAGATTTGAGGATGCGCAGCGTTCTTACAGCGCTTTTCGTGGGCACCATATTCGGTTCAGGGCTGGTCTTGTCCGATATGGTCAATCCTGCTCGCGTGCAGGCTTTCCTTGACGTCGCCGGTCAGTGGGACCCCACCTTGGTCTTCGTGATGGGTGCTGCGCTCATCCCCTCGGCATTGGCTTACCTGCTCCGCCGCAGGCTTGTGCGTCCGGTGTTGGCGGAGCAGTTTTTCGTTCCGGGGAACGCTGCTCCCGACAAGCGGCTGCTGGCCGGCGCGGCCCTTTTTGGCACCGGTTGGGGCATCGCTGGCTTCTGCCCCGGACCTGCGCTGGCGGGGTTGGCGCTGGGCGCCTGGCAGGCGTGGTTGTTTGTGACCGCAATGCTCGTGGGCATGATTGCCCATCGTTTTTTGCTTCCGTCCGATGGCGATCGCACGGCGATGCAATGCGCAAACTAAGGAGAGTATCAATGACTGAGTACAAGCATCTTTCGCCCGATCTGGCGGTACGTCCGCAAGTGCAACTGAGCGAGATCGGCGAGCTAGCCGCACAGGGATTCAAAGGCATCATCAATGCCCGTCCTGATAACGAGGAACCGGGCCAACCGAAGTCCGCGGAGCTTGAGGCCGAAGCAAAGCGCCACGGGCTGGCTTACACCCACATCCCGGTTGTGCCCGGACAAGCCACTGCCGATGACGGGGCCCGTTTTGCTGAGGCTCTGCGCAACTGTGACGGCAAGGTTGTCAGCTTCTGCAAGTCCGGAGCGCGCGCTGCCGGTCTGTGGGATTTGGCCAACAGGCAAGGCTAACGCCCGTGTCTATGCTCGCTCGCTATCTGCCCGTCCTTACATGGGGGCGCAGCTACAATCGGCAAACCCTTGCAAATGACGGAATAGCGGCGGGCATCGTCACCATCATGCTCATCCCACAGAGCCTGGCCTACGCCATGCTCGCAGGGCTGCCGCCTGAGGTCGGGCTCTACGCGTCGATCCTACCGATCATCGCTTATGCGGTCTTCGGCACCAGCCGCACGCTCGCGGTGGGGCCGGTGGCGGTCATCTCACTAATGACTTTGGCGGCGGCTGGCACTGTTGCTCCGCCCGGCAGCGCCGAGTTTATTGCAGCAGCCTTGGTATTGGCGCTGCTGTCGGGATTGATGCTGGTGCTGATGGGGGCGCTCAAGCTCGGCTTCTTGGCCAATCTGCTCTCCCACCCGGTGGTTTCGGGTTTCATCACGGCTTCGGGCATCATCATCGCCACCAGCCAGCTGAAATCGATCCTCGGGATCGCGGCTTCGGGCGAGGCGATGCCGGAGCTCGCAGCCACGCTCTGGCAGAATGCCGGTGCCACCAACCTGCCGACTGTGACGATCGGCGTCGCCTCGCTCGCGTTCCTGTTCTGGGTACGCAATGGGCTGAAGCGGGCGCTGATGCGCCTGGGTATCGCGGCCCGTCCGGCCGACCTGACCGCCAAGGCCGGTCCGATCGCCGCTGTGGTTGCTTCCACCCTCGCGGTCGTGGCGTTCGATCTCGAAGAGCGGGGCGTGAAGGTGGTCGGCGAGATCCCGCAGAGCCTGCCGCCGTTCACGGTCCCATTATTCGATCCCAGCCTATGGCAACAGCTGCTGGTCCCGGCCCTTTTGCTGTCGGTGATCGGTTTCGTCGAGTCGGTCTCGGTGGCCCAGACGCTTGCCGCAAAGCGGCGGCAGCGGATCGACCCGAACCAGGAGCTGATCGGGCTGGGCGCAGCTAATATTGCCGCGTCGTTCTCGGGGGGCTACCCGGTGACAGGCGGGTTCGCCCGGAGCGTCGTCAATTTCGACGCGGGCGCCGAAACGCCGGCCGCCGGCGCGATGACGGCGGTAGGCATCGCTATCGCGGCGGTGTTCCTCACCCCGCTGCTGGCATCGCTCCCGATCGCAACTCTCGCCGCCACCATCATCGTGGCCGTGCTGAGCCTCGTCAATTTTGCGGCCATCCGGAACGTGTGGCGCTATTCCCGGGCCGATTTCGCCGCGATGGCGGTGACCATCTTGGTAACGCTTGGGTTCGGCGTGGAGCCGGGCGTGGTCGCGGGGGTCTTGCTCAGCCTCGCCCTTTTGCTTGGGCGTACGTCCCGGCCGCACGCCGCTATCGTGGGCCGGGTTCCGAACACGGAGCATTTTCGCAACGTCGAACGGCACGATGTCATCACCGACCCTCGGATTGTCACCATCCGCATCGATGAAAGCCTGACCTATCTCAACGCACGCTGGCTCGAGGAACACGTGCTCGAGGTGATTGCCGACCGCCCTCAGGTCCGCCACCTGATCCTGATGGGGTCGGCGATCAACGCCATCGACGCCTCGGCGCTCGAAAGCCTTGAGGCGATCAACCACCGTCTCGCCGATGCGGGGATCAAGCTGCATCTCTCCGAGGTGAAGGGCCCGGTCATGGACCGGCTCCACGCATCGCACTTGCTGGGAGACATGACGGGGCGGATATTCCTCTCCCAGGACGACGCCTTCGCTGCGCTGGTGTCCTCCGCCGACGAGGGCGTGGAACCCCGCGAGGACCTTTGGCTCGCGCGCGGTCTCATTTGAGCGACTGACAGGGGTCGGAACCATCGACACATTGCACATAGGCCCGCTTGCCGTGGCCGCCGACCGGATGCTCGCAGTCGCGGCGCTATGGGCGTTCGTCGCGGTGCTCTCTTATGGCAGCAAATGGGTCGACCGCGACCTGTCCCGGCCGGCATTCCTCACGGTGGCCATCGGCATCCTAGTCGCGCGGGCCGGCTTCGTGGGAGGCAACTGGCCCGCTTTCGCGGCCGAGCCGTGGACAGCGGCATATATCTGGCAAGGGGGCTTCTCGCCCCTGTTCGGCCTGGGCGCCGCGGCCGCCACACTGGTCGTCATGCTTTGCGGCAAGGCGCGCGCGCTCGCCATGAGCACACTTGTAGCTGTCAGCGCGGCCTGGTTTGTCGTGGAACGCCTGATTGAACCGCCGGCGCGGCCCTTGCCTGCCGGGTTGGCGGTCGAACGTCTTGATGAAAGACCTGTCGCCCTCGATTCGCTGCGAGGACGGCCGTTCGTGATCAATCTGTGGGCGACATGGTGCGGGCCATGTCGACGCGAGATGCCCATGCTCGTGGAGGTCGCCAGGTCCAATCCTAACGTGCCGGTGTTGCTCATCAACCAGGGGGAAGATGCGCAGCGGGTCTCGCGATACTTGGCCGGCGAAGGTCTGGATGCCGAGAACATTCTGCTGGATCCGCTCGGAGGAGTAGGCGCGGCGTTGCGCTCCTCGGCCTTGCCGACAACCGCGTTCGTCTCTGCAGATGGCATTGTCACTGATGTTCACATCGGGGAGATTTCTCGGGCAGCCCTGATCGCAGGGGTGCACGATCTTCGGCGGCCTGATTGAACTGACCGAGGAACTGCCGATCACACCAACCCAGTATGCCAACGTCGTGGCTGAACGAACGGCCGCTTACAGGATCAAACGGAAATCCAACGAACGACCGGAATGGGCGCGAAGCGGACGCCGCGCAGGCAAATTCGGTCAGAATAAGCCAATTACGAC
>ERZ1066121.2882-NODE-2882-length-10276-cov-5.916740_pt1 | contig 10276 bp, 6 predicted proteins | sample MGYA00382768_ERZ1066121 | MGnify/ENA primary metagenome ERZ1066121 (study PRJEB33369, sample SAMEA5778351) | biofilm metagenome | biome: Industrial cooling water; feature: Water cooling tower basin; material: Biofilm | place: United Arab Emirates | collected... | reverse complement strand
GTTCTCTTGCATGACTCGGATAATTTTTGGAATTCCAGTCGACCGCCCCTCCGTCAGGTCGAGCTCCTTCAAAAACTCGCCGATACGGCGATTTCGGTAGCGTCGGCTGACGGCCTTGCCCGCCCGCAAATCCTCCATGCGAATCGAACGATCGGGTCCGGGAAAGCTGAGCACCACGAGCTCTTCGGGTGTGATGCGCACCTCGACGGGTTCCCGTTCTTCGTAAGAGCGGTGGTAGACCGCATTGACGACTGCTTCCTCGACGGCCGCCCGCGGGAAGTTCCAGAAGCGCTCCGCCTCGGGTCGGTCAGGATGTTTGATCACCGTCTCTTTGAGGTGGTTACGCGAGATGAACTCGATCGCTTCGCGTGTAATCCGGTGCAGCGGACCCTGAAAAACTTTCTCTTCGAAGCGGTCCCCTCCAGGCCCTTCCGGAAACCACACCACGTCGATCTGAGTTGCTGGGAAGAAATGATGGGGTTGGCCGTGGAAGAAAAGCAGACCTATATTTTTAGGGAAGGGCGCCTCTCGAGGCCCGCTGACAATGTTCATTTGCCGCCCGAGCACTTCGATCGAGAGTTCGTTCGCACTAGTAGCGAGTTCGCTGCCTACCTCGGCGAGAAAGTCTTCCATCAGGCGCCGTGACAAGTCGTCGAGCGATGCGCTTTGATTGTATCGGTCATCGAAAGGCACCGTCGCAGCCAAGCTCAGAAGCTCGCGCTCATCCTCCCCTTGCGCACGTACCGTGCTCGAGTTCCTGCGGATGAAGTAGGCCCACTCGGTCGAAACCTTTGTGAGGCTTCTCTTTGCTTTGTAGGGGCGCGTCTCACCGCCCGGCGCCCAAACCACCATCACAGTGCGTCCCTTCACATCGTAAGGTGCAGCAAGCGCATGGTACTGTGGCCGGATTGCCTCGTTTCCGAGTCGCAGCAGCTCCTTCTGAATCGCATCCACCTGGTTCGGATCAATGCCTTTGGAAGGAAGCTTGGGACGGCCATGCTCTTCCTCGACGCCAAGGATCACATAGCCGCCGCCGAGGTTATGAAAATCGTTCGCGAAAGCGCAGAGGGTATGCAGCACGCGCTCCGGATTCCACCCTGCCTTGTACTCCACCCGTTCACTCTCGACAGTGCGCTTGTGCAGTAGGTCATCCAGATTGATGGGGAGCTTTAGGCGCATGCGCCACTGCTCCATGAGCGATTAGCGAACATCACCGTTCATGTTCCTTCGCGACGGCCTGTACGATTTTGGCCCTAGACGTTGCGCGTTTGACCAGATGTGCTGCCTCACCACTGTGCTCAAGCCAGTCAAAGAAAAGTTGCAGCATGTGGCGAGTAGATGCGTTATCGCGGCAGTTCTCAAGTAAGACTATCTGCGCTTTCTGAACATTATCCGCTACGTAAACACCGAACCCAGACTTCACTGTTAAGGCGTCCGGGAATCCGAGGAGTCCAACGGCTTGGGTTTCCGTAACTCTACGGTGGCACCCCACGATGTGAATCGGGCCTGCCGCTTTCTGCGCGGTAAGCAAGACCGCTGCCGTATGATCGCCTAAATGAGGCCGTCCCAGAAGTTCTCGCGCCGGTGCGACTTGCATCCCACCAGGCACTGCCGCAATGCGCACCAGCACCTTTCCTGTCTTTCGCGTCGAGAAGAAGACCTCACCTTCATGAACCGACACGCCAGAACGTTGCGCAAGTGCATCCGACAAAACCTCTTCAATCCTGTGTTTCCGCTGAGCGAAATTTAATCGCGACCACTCCAACGCCTCTCCGCGATCGTAGCGGTCCTTCTTTGACTGATTTCGTCCCCTCCTGGCCAGTTCGAGCAGCGCGTCCAGAACCGCTTCCTGCACACGTTCCTTGAGCTCTTTTCTCGATTTTACATCACCCCCTCGAAAGAGGTTTTGGTGCTCGATGAACTCACGAAATCGCTTTACTTGTGGTTTCTGCTTACTGCCCTTCGCTTTCGCTTTGGGAAGCTCGACGAGCCTTACTTTGGACCGACCGGTCTTGAGAGCGGTCTCAAGTTCTGCATGACAAATACCTATGTCCCCCTTGCACCAGCCCGGATGCTCATTGTAGAGGCTGACGAAGATCTCGGCCTCCTGTGCCTGGCGAAGACAATGCTCCCAGGCATTTTCATCGCCGGGGCCTGGAGCGGCCTCCTCATTGATCCATACCTCAAGGAGCTGTTTGCCCAAGAGCTTTTGACCTTCAAGCATGTCCTTGAGTTCGCGACGAAGGGCTGTAAGCGTCGGCTCTTCCCCTTCAAGCGGGACACGGTCGTTGCATCGACTTGAAAGCATGACGCGGATCTTTTTCATACTCTTTCTCCGCCTCTCCTAAGCGTTCGAGTAGAACGTCTGTATGCGCCTTGCCGGACTCAGGCGTTGCGCGAGCGTTCTAGCGAGACCTAATGCGCCCCAAACTTTCACCACTTCCTCTCGTTTGGACTACTAGCGTCGCCAGTAAGATCCCTGTTCCTTATCTAGAATTTTCCGTCACCGGAGGGAGGATGACATAAGTCTCCAACCTGTAGGAGCCCTGCTTTTCATAGGATCGAGACGGAGCCATGAAAGTTAGTGCCTGTGGCCGCAGCCGAAAGCTTTGATCCAATCATTCTGGAACCATGACTTGCCATACTCAAAAAATGCGCTTTCTCATGCCGCTCTTCCTGCTCTCGGCCTGCGGCGAGTCTTCGCCACGACTCGAAGCCGACGCCGCACTCCCCAGCGATGCCGCCATGCAAACTCTCTCCTGTTTGGGCCGCGAAGTCTCCGCCGCCCGTCCACACCTGGTCTACCTGACGCAATCGGCGGGTTACCGGCACGAGGTTTTGCCGCGCTCGGTCGAGGTCTTGAGCGCGGTCTCGGCTGGCGAAAACCTCGAGCTCACCCACAGCGAAGACATCCACGCCTTGCTCGCGCCCGGCGCGCTCGAGGGCTGCGCGGCGCTCGTCTTTTACACCTCGGGTGAGCTGCCCGTCGACGCCGAGGAGAAAAACCGGCTCCTCGACTTCGTGCGCCGAGGCGGAGGCTTCGCCGGGATCCACAGCGCCAGCGACACCCTCTACACCTGGCCGGAATACGGGCAGCTTCTCGGCGCACGCTTCAACGGCCATCCCTGGACGCAGCCGGTGCGCATCGAGCGGGTCGACGTCGATCATCCCGCGCAAGGCCTCGCCGAGGCCAGCCGCATATGGACGGACGAGATCTACCAGTTCCGTGACTTCATCGCGGAAGGGCGAACCCTCCTGCTGCGTCTCGACCCCTCCTCGGTCGACCTCGCTGCGCCTGGCGTGGTGCAGGAGAGCTGGAGCTTCCCCCTCGCCTGGGCGAGCGCCTACGGGCAGGGCAGGGTGTTTTACAGCGCGCTCGGGCACGGCGCGATTTGGGAAGACGAAGGCTTTCAGCAGCATCTGCGCCGCGCGCTGCGTTGGGTCGCCGGCCTCTAGCGCTAGCGGCTGCGGCTGGCCATGGACCCTCTCCCTGCACTAAGGTGAGGGTTCCATGTCTCCGAGCATCTTTTCGCGTCGCGCGTTTTTGTGGAGCGGTGGCGCCGCGGCTTGCGCCGGCGCTGGCGCTTGGCTTTTGCCCAGGGTGTTTGCCGCGCGTCCGGCGCGCGAGCCGCGTCCGGTGCATCTGGTCGCCGATTTGCAGGGCATCCTCGATCTTCCGCCGGGTTTTCGCTACGAGCTGCTCGAGCGCGCCGGCGAGACGATGAGCGATGGCTACCGCGTCCCCGGTCGTCCGGATGGGATGGCCTGTTTCGCCGGAGCCGCGGGCACCTGGGTGTTGATGCGCAACCACGAGCTCTCCCTCGGTGAGCTGCGTCACTCGCCCTTTTTAGGCTCGACGCAGGCCCTGCCGAAGGAGCTCTACGACTCCGAAGCGGTGGGCGGTGTGAGCCGGGTGGTGGTCGACGCCAAAAGCCTCAAGCGCGTCTCAAGCAATTTGGTGCTCTCCGGGACGGTGCGGAACTGCGCCGGCGGCATCAGCCCCTGGGGTTGGCTGAGTTGCGAAGAGTCGACGCTGCCCGGGCATGGTTATGTGTTTTTGTGCGGCAGCGAACATGCGCGTTTGGCGCCGCCGCAGCCGATTCGCAGCTACGGCCGCTTCAACCACGAAGCCGCGGTCGTCGACCCTCGCGATCACGTGGCTTATCTCACCGAAGACCGCCGCGAAGGCTGCTTTTACCGTTTCGTCCCCACGCAAAAGAGCCGCCCTTTCGAAGGCAAGCTCCAGGCGCTCAAACGTAAAGGCGTGGCGCGCTTCGACACGGCCAGCGCGATGCGCGTCGGCGAAGCCGTCGAGATCGAATGGGTGGACCTGCCCGAGAGCGACCCCCGTGAAGACGACCTGCGCCTGCAGGCCCAGGAGCGTGGGGCGGCCCTGGTACGCCGCGGCGAAGGCCTGTGGTGGAGCGAGGAGCGCGTGTATTTTTCGGCGACGGCGGGCGGCGCGCGAAAGAGCGGACAGATCTTCGCCATCGAAAGGCGGCAAGGGCAAGAAGCGCTCGTGCTCCTCGCCGAAGCTAGCGACCCGGAGCGCCTCGATCATCCGGACAACCTCAGCCTCTCGCCTTGGGGGCATCTCTTCATCGCCGAAGACGGTGACGCCGGAAATTTCATCCGCTATCTCGATGAACGAGGCGAGCTCTTTACCTTCGCGCGCAACGCCTTGAGCGGCAGTGAATTGGCCGGCTTGTGTTTTTCGCCCGATGGCCGCGCCCTTTTCGTCAATATCCAGGCGCAGGGGCTGACCTTGGCGATCACCGGACCCTTTGCCGGCCAAAAAGGTAGAGTTCCGGTGTAGACTGAGGGCATTCCCTCATGATGCCTCATACCCTTTGGATTCTAACGGCGGGCTGCGTATTGTGCTGCGCCTGCGGCGGGTCGAAGGAGACTCCCTCTCCGGCCCATCCGGCCTCGCCCCAGGCCAGCGCGAGGCCGACGTCGACGCCAGCTCAGACGGCCGCCAAGGAGGAGGCGAGCGGTCCCCGCGATACGCGACCGGCCCCCGCAGGTTCCGAAGCCGCGGTCTGGGAAAAGGGCAAGCAAGTCGCGTCGCTGGATGCCAAACGCGCCCTCGACGAGGGTTACCTCCTGGTCGACATCGGCGAAGCCTGGACGCCTTATCTTTTCAGCGAACGCGCGAGCGAAAGCGAAACGCGTATGCCCAACGCCTACCGGAAGACCTTCTTGGCCCTGGCGCGTGGTGCCTATCCCAAAGACCACCACGGCGATCGGGCGCGCAAAGACAAATACCTCGAGCTTTACGGCATCCCGCCGACCTTGCAGCTTTTGCGGCGACGCTTCCAAGCCGTGAAGCAGAAGGACTGCGGCCCCTCGATCGATTTGGCGCCGCTGGAGGCCTACGAAGGCTTTGCCGCATACCGCGGCATGCAAAAAGCCAAAGCCGAAAGCAAACGTTACCTCCTGCTGAAACGCGGCGTCGACGCCCTGCTCAAGCGGCAGAAGGTCAACACGCGTGAGGAGCTCGATCGCGGCCGCGTCGCCAAAAAAGACCTGGCCAAGCTGCAGCAGTTCGAAGAGCTGGCGCCCCGCGTCGAGGCCATCTCGGCGGCCCAGCGCCGCCTGATCTGCGAAGGCTATTTGCCCAAGAAGGGCTTCACCCCCGGCGGCCTCGATTGGGTGACGCACCAAGGCTTGGCCGAGTTCGAACGGCGTCACCGCATTTACGGTTGGGGCCATCTCAACAAAGATTCGCTGCGGCTGCTTCGCCTGCCGCCCCTCGAGCTCGAGCGCGAGGCCCTGCTGCGCGTGCTGAGCGAGCGCGCCTTGCTCGACGCCGGCGCCATCGAAGACGGCAGCACGATGTACCGCGCCAAAGGCCAAGTGCGCACCTACAAAGGCGCGGACGGCAATGACCATCCTATGGTCAACCTCGAAGCCGCTTTTCGCGAGGCGCTGACGCAGGCCTTGGGATTGACGGATCCCGAAGCCGCCCTGGCCTGGCTCGAAGGTTTGGGCGAGCTGCCCAAAGATCGCCCGCGTTACCTCGCCTTCCGCGGCCCGGCGCTGCCCGAATATTACAGCGCCAATATGGAGCTCTCGGTCGTCATCGATCGCGGTGACGTCTGGTACGAGTTCCCCTTCGACGAAAAGGGGCAGAAGCGCGCTCAGCCGATACGGGCGCGACCCAGCCTCACCCTCGTCACCACCTACCGCGGGCAGCGCATCCCCTTGGCGCGTTACGGCACCACCATCGGCGGCTGGCGCAGCGAACTCGTCAACGGCGCGGTCATGTGGAAGTACAAGAACTCGCCGATCGGCCCGCGCGTCTGGCATGAGATCGTCGCCGCGCCGGTATGGATCCCGCCGGATTCGACGCCCGACGAAGGTTTGCTGCAGCGCGTGCCCGGCAAGCGAGGCGCCGAGAAATGGGAGGTCGACTACCACGAGATCGGCCCGAGCTATGCCTCGGCCTACGGGCTCGCGGCGGCCTACCATCTGCGCTTCGACACCAAGGAAGACGGCAGCCTCGAGCTGCGCGGCGACGAGGGCATCCGCACCCACGGCTCGGTCGACTACATGAGCATCCGCCGCCGCAACTCGCACGGCTGCCACCGTCTGCATAACCACATCGCCATTCGCCTGATGTCCTTCGTGCTGGCGCACCGCACGCATCGCCGCATCGGACAGCAGCGCGTCAACTACGTACGCGACGTCGAGACCGAGGGCTTCCGCTACCACGTCGCCGTCAAGCAGGGCGGCTACCTCTTCGAGCTCGAAACGCCGCTGCCGGTCAACGTGCTCAAGGGCAACATCAAAGGCGATCGCAAGACGCCCATCCTCAACCCGCTGCCCAAGTTCGAACCCAGCGCCGGCGCCTTTGTGCATCCCGAAGGTGGCAAGGTCGCCGTCGACAAGATGGGACGCGTGCGCAGCGCGCCGCCCGAAGAGCCTGGAGGCGCCGAGAGCGAGGGAGCGGAAGAAGGGCCGCCTTGATAGGATTCGTCACTCGCCGCTCCTCGACGAGCCCTGAGCGCTGGCAATCGATTGAGGGACCGACTCGCTGGCTCTGGCTCGGGAGATGCGCAGGTTCGATTTGTGCCTCTTTCGGAGATGCCGAGAGGGCGGTTTGAAGCAGTAGAGATTGGATGGACCACAGAACCCTTCGGTCTTCGCTTCCCTAAACTATGCGAGTCGGCAGTGACAATTGTGAATGAGCCGCGTTTCTGATACGCTTTCGTCAGGCTTACGACAAAACCTTCCGTGAAAGCAGGAGAGGGAAACGGCGCAGTTTACTCCGCCTACGGTCGTGCCAAAGGTAAAGCGTAGCGGGCATGAGGAAAACTGACGTGCGGTGATTGTGCCCGCGGGTTTGCAGAAGGCTGCCAGAGCACGGATCGATTCAAATCGAGGAGTCTTGAGCTCGAAGGGATATTGAATGGCAAGGGCAAGGTTCGCGTACGCGGCGACAAAACGGCAAGCGCTTTTGCTCTTGGTCCTGGCCATGGGCTGCGGTACCTCGAAGAAGCCCGAAGACCCCGCGCTCTCGGGAGAAGAGAACGCCAACGACATGCAAGTACCCGCCTGCTTGCCGAGGCTTCCTCTCTCGTCGGGGTTTGCGCACAGCTGTGTTTTGTCTACGGCGGGCGCGCTGCGTTGCTGGGGAAATGGGAACGAGGGGCAGCTTGGCTATGGGAACACCGACACCATCGGTGACGATGACTTGCCATCGTCGGTAGGCGAGGTCGAGGTGGGAGGCGCGGTGACTCAGCTCGCGCTTGGAGCGGGCCATAATTGTGTCTTGCTCGCCGAGGGCAACGTGCGCTGCTGGGGGGCTGGGATCGGGCAATACGACACCGGCGCGCTTGGTTATGGGAACACGAATGCGATCGGAGACAACGAGACTCCTGCCAGTGCCGGTGACGTCGACGTGGGTGGACGGGTCGTGCAGGTCGCCGTGGGAACCTACGTGAGCTGTGCGCTGCTGGAGACGGGCAATGTTCGGTGCTGGGGTTGGGGAGGGGGCACCGTGGTCGCTGGTTTACTCGGCTATGGAAACAACCAAAACATCGGCGACGACGAAACGCCCGCCTCGGCGGGAGATGTCCAAATTGGCGGTCCGGTGGTCCAGCTTGCCGCTGGAGGCCGTCATATTTGTGCGCTCCTGCAAGATGGCAATGTCCGGTGCTGGGGTTCCGGCGATCAAGGCCAGTTGGGCTATGGCAATACCCAGACCATCGGCGACGACGAGGTCCCCGCGAGTGCTGGAAACGTCGATGTCGGCGGTCCGGTGAAGCAGGTGGTCGCGGGCGAGTATTACACCTGTGCTCTCCTGGTGAGCGGTGAGGTGCGCTGCTGGGGGCAAGGCGGCTACGGCGCTGCTACCCTGGGTTACGCCCTTGGCGCCGGTAGTCTCAACGCATACATCGGCGACGACGAGGTTCCCGCCAGTGCGGGCAGCGTCAACATCGGGGGAAACGTCGAGCAGATCAGCGCGGGCTCCGAGTTTACCTGCGCCTTGCTCGATACTGGAAATGTACGCTGCTGGGGCCTCAATAACCGTGGACAGCTCGGTTATGGGAACACCACAAACATCGGAGGTGATGAGGTCCCGGCGGCAGCCGGTGACCTCAGCCTCGGCATGAGCCTGAGGCTTTGCAGCCCGCTTTGAGGAAGTCCCCTTTGCGCCTGAATACGCCCTCACCCACGAACTTGAAAATCCGCCGTTTGGCAATGCGTCCAATGACCATGATTCGAGCAGCGGCTTCTCTCGTCTAGGGTCGTCCGCTTACGCAGCTCGGCGAATACGCAGGTCGGTGATCTCGATTAGGAGGGAAGCGCCTAGCGACCGGCTGCGGCGGAGACTGCCAGAGCACTCTCGAAATCATTCCTCCAGCCGAGGAAACGACCGTCACCGCACCATCTCTAGCTTTCTGCATAGAAAAGCACCTCTCGTTGAGGATGGTGACCATAGCTGCGCCCTTGCTCTGACATCGGCGCGAGGTCGCTCTGTCCTCCATCATCGATAGGTTGACGACAGGAGTGAGGTCGGTGCGGACCGGGAGCCTACATGGACGCCGTCCTTTGGTCCCTGGCAGCGTCTCCTCTCTCGTCAACGGGGAGCTTTTGCTTGCGTAACTCGGTGGCGCGGCGAACGCGCAGGTTGATGACTTCGACCAGGAGCGAAAAGGCCATCGCGAAGTAGATGTAGCGCTTGTCGATATGCTGATCGAAGGATTCGGCCACCAGCATCACGCCGATCATGAGCAAGAAGCTGAGCGCCAAAACCTTCATGCTGGGATGGCGTAAGATGAAGTCGCCGATCGCCTTGGCGAAGACGAGCATGATGAGCACGGCGATCACCACCGCGATGCTCATGATGAGCAAATCGCGCGTCATGCCGACGGCGGTAATCACGGAATCGAGGGAAAAGACGATGTCGAGCAGAACGATCTGCACGATGGCGCCTGCAAAGGAGCGGCTCTGCCGCGCGTTCGGGTAGCGCTCTTCTTCCTTGAGCTCCAACTCGCCAAAGATTTCGTGGGTAGCTTTGGCGAGCAGAAAAAGACCGCCGATGCCCAGGATGAGGTCGCGCCCCGAAAAAGCTTTGCCGAGAATCGAAAACCAAGGCGCGGTCAGCCCCACCAGCCAGCTCACCGTCGCAAGGAGGCCAAGCCGCATGAAAAGCGCCAAGCCGAGGCCCCATCTCCGGGCCTGCCCTTGCGCAGAAAGCGGCAGCTTCGAGACGACGATCGACAAAAAGACGATATTGTCGATGCCGAGGACGACCTCGAGGGCGGTGAGCGTCAGGAGCGCAACCCAGGCTTCCGGCTGCGCGAAGGGCAAAAGAACGTGCATCACGCGAGAAGTGTAGCAAGCGGCGAGGAGCGTGCCTCTTCAAAGTGGAAGCGAAGGGGGGCGCCCTTCGTAGCAAAGCGGGCGCCCCCGTCGAGTTCGACCCTCCGGGCTTTCGGATTCGGGCTTCAGTCCAAGCTGACGACTAGCAGAGGTAAACCGGAGAGCATCCACAGTGCTTCGTTGCTCATGAGAGGTCGACTCTCTGGAGCAGGGAGCGGTTCGAAGAGAGAGCAAGGCAAAGAAGCAACAGAAGTCCCATGTGCACTGACCTCGAGTAAATGGATGTGGTGGGGTTCGAAGAGCGCCGAGCTTTGAAGTGCTCCAAGCTCTGGAATAAGCCAGCTCTCCGCGGAAGACGTCGGGACCGGGGTCGCGGAAGCGCTGAGCGGCAAGGTGAGAGTGAGCAGGGCGAGGCTCAAGAAGCGGCCTGCGTTCGCCATGA
>ERZ1066121.2880-NODE-2880-length-10298-cov-11.884506_pt1 | contig 10298 bp, 5 predicted proteins | sample MGYA00382768_ERZ1066121 | MGnify/ENA primary metagenome ERZ1066121 (study PRJEB33369, sample SAMEA5778351) | biofilm metagenome | biome: Industrial cooling water; feature: Water cooling tower basin; material: Biofilm | place: United Arab Emirates | collected... | reverse complement strand
CTCGAGCGGGAAGCCCGGCGGGACGATGCCGCGCGCCACGCGGTCGACCGTGCGGATCACCTCGAACGCCATCGACCGCAGCAGCCCGAGCTCGCGCGAGTCCGGCTCGCCGCGCAGGAGCACCGACCGGACGACGCGCATCACGTGCTCCGGGTTGCGCGTCTTGAAGAAGTCCATCGTCTGCAGCGCCCGCTCGGCGTCGAAGAAGAACTGCTCGTATTGGGCGGCCGTGGCCGCCGGCGCGTGCCGGCGCCACCGGCCTGGCACCACCGTCGCGTCGCCGGCCGCCAGGTGCAGCTCGTAGAGCGCGACGAGCACCGCCTGGGCGACGTTGAGCGAGGCGTGCGCCGTGGTCGGGATGGTGACGGCCACGTGGGCCCGGTCGAGCGCCTCGGCGGGGAGTCCGTCGTCCTCGCGTCCGAAGAGGACGGCCACCGGCCCATCCGCGGCGCGCGCCAGCAGCTCGGTGGCCACCGAGCGCGGCGTCCCCTGCGTCCACTTGGCCGCGCGGCGCTTGCCGGTGAAGGCGGCGACGCGCACGCAGTCGGCCAGGGCGCCGTCGAGGGTGTCGTGGTGCTCGATGCGCGCCACGAGGTCGCGCGTGTCGTGGGCGATGACCTCGATGAAGTTCTCCTCGTACGCGACCGGGCGCACCAGCCGCAGCACGCCGACGCCCATGTTCTTCATCGCGCGGACGGTGCCGGCGATGTTGATGGGCTTCTGGGGCTCGTAGAGGACGACGCGGACCTGGTCGAGGATTGAGGACATCCAGCGTGCGCTAGCGTGAAGCGTCGGCCGAGACCGGCGCCGGGAGCGTCAGGGGCACCCCGCGCGTCGCGTCGTGCCGGTCGCCCTGAAGATACACGCGCTCCCCGCGGGCGCCGCTCAGCACGAGCTGCCCCTGCCGCCGCTCGCGCCCGGGGGGCATCTCGTTGACGAGCACGTCGAGGCGCAGCGTGCGCGCCGCCGGGTCGATCGCGCCAGGATCGACGAGCCAGCCGCTCGGTAGCGCCACCGCCAGCCGCCACCCCTCCGCCGTGCGCGCCCAGCTCGCGTCGGCGAGCGCCCCGAGGGCGGCCGCCGCGGGGGTGGTCGCGACCGCGCGCACCGAAGGCGCCTCGGGCTCGGGGACGAGGAGCCAGGCGAGCGGAGCCCCGCCCCCCGCGCCGCCGGGGGCCGCGAGGTGGAGCTGCACGCCGTCGGCGTTCACCTCGGGGCGCTCGTTGTCCAGCGGGTTCTCGGCGCCGCCGGGGACGTGGGTGAGCGGGCGATGCACGCGCACGTCGACCTCCACGTGCAGCGCGTCGGCCGCCGCGACGACGCGAACGCGGGCGGTGGGGCGCCCTGCCGCCTCCCACGTGGGCTCGCTGCGGCGGTAGTGTGCCGCGCCGAGCATCGCGTCGAGCAGCGCGCCGTCCGGCGCACCCTCCTCGTCGCCCGACGGCCGCGCCGCCGGCGCACCGTCGTCCGCCGACGGGCGCGCGCGGTCGACCAGGGCGAGTGCGGCGCGCGCCCGATCGGGGCTCGACGGGAGCGCCAGCCGGCGCACCCCGCCCGTCGCGCCGCTGCCGGTCGCGCCGACGGGGGCTCCCTGCACTCGCGCCACCGTCCACCCCTCCCCTGACCCGACGTGACGCTCGACGGCCCCGTCGGCACGCGTCACCTCGATCGGCCCGTCGGCGCCCCCGCGCCGCACCGCCCGGACCGTGTCCCGCAGGTCCCACACGACGTCGATCGTCCCCCCGGTGGCGCGCTGCCGGACGGCGTGGAAGCGGCGCGCCGCGCTCCCCGGCGGGCCGGGCGCGCGAGCCCGCCAGAGCGCCGCGCCCGACTCGGCGAGGATCCACAGCTGCGCCGTCCGCCCGTCGGGCGCGCGCACTGCCAGCCGCGCGCACGCCATGGGCGCGTCGAGCGCCTCGGCGTGCTCGACGAAGTCGAAGCCGTCCTCCAGCCCGCCGGCGCCGGTCACCTCCCACGGCAGCCACGCCCCGTCCGGAGCGACGAGCACGCCGTCGACGTGCAGCGGCAGGTCGAGCGTCACGGCCGCCGACGCCGCGTTCTCCGGCGCGCCCGCGTCGCGCCACCAGGCGACGCGGTCGACCAGGTAGCCGTCCATCTGCACGAGCGTGCGCACGGCGACGACGTCGGGGGCGATGCGCGCGGCGGCGGCGACGCCACCGGGCTCGCCGGGGGCGGGGGGCGCGCTCCAGCCGAGCAGGGCGCCGTCCCCACGCGGCTGCGACCGCCCGTCGACGAGCGGGGCCGCGTGGGCGAGGGTGCTGCGATACCAGTGCAGCGTGCGCTCGACGTACGAGCCGGTCCCCGGATCGTCGAGCCAGCGCGTGCGTCCGTCGGAGAGCAGGACGTTCAGTCGGTCCGGGTGCCCGTGCCCGCCACCGGCGCTCCCGTAGTCGAGCGCCGCGTACAGCCGTCCGCCGTCGCCGCGGAGCACCGCGAGCCCCTGCGCGGGGAGCAGCACCGCGTCGGGCGCCCACCCGGGCGCTTCGGGGAGCGTCGGGCGCGCGTGGAGGAGCGACTTCCACCCGAGGTCGGCGCGGCCGAGCCGGCGGGGGGGCTCGTTGCGCTCCGCCTCTCCGGTGGCGCGCCAACGGCCCGTGTCCCCGGCCGGCGCGTCGGCGGCGTAGAGCCCGGCGAGCGCGCCGGCGAGCCGCGCGTCGTCGTGGCGCGCCAGCCCCAGCTCGCACGACTCCGCCCACCGCCACTGCTGCAGCGAGATCGCGTACTGCGAGTCGCGCCGGGCCGGGAGCGTGTCGTCGGGGAGGGCGGTTAGGAAGGGAGCGAGGAAGCCGGCGTCGAACCGCTCGCGCAGCGTGCTCGGGAGCGCGTGCCCTGCCGCCTCGGCGAGCGTCACGCCGTACCACAGCCCGCGGTGGGCGAACTGGTGATAGTTCTCCCCCTCGTACCAGGTGCCGTCGGCCAGCACCCCGCCGGCGAGCGCCGCGACCACCCCGTGCGGGCCGTGCACCGCCTCCTCCTCGGCGCGCGCGTCGCCGAGCACTCGTGCGGCGGCGAGGAGCGCGGCGGCGTGCCAGACCTGGCGGTTGCTCCGCCCCTCCGGATGGTCGGCGACGAGGGCGCGGCTCGGCTCCACCAGCCGGTCGCGCACCCGCGCGCCGAGCGACGCCACCGCCGGACCGTCGCTCCGCTCGAGGGCGTCGAGCGCCACGCACAGGTGCAGCAGCCAGAGCGACTCCAGGTAGGTGCTGAAGAAGGGGCGGCTGGGCCCGAGCACGTTGTCGGCGTTCGGGTACGCGAGGTAGCAGTCCGCCCAGGCGTCGAGGGTTCCCGCGGCGAAGCGCGCCAGCGGCGGCGCCCCGATGAGGGCGTGGAGCGTCGCGGCGTACACTGCGCGCTCGGCGAGCCAGAGGTGGTGCCACGCCAGCCACCAGCGGTGGTGCGCCTCGTCGGCGTACGCGGCGCCGCAGCGGGGGCAGTGGTGGACGTGGGGCGAGAACGGGTCGAAGGCGAGCAGCGCCCCGTCGCGGCCGCACCGCCCGCCGGCGCGCGTCATCCGCGCCTTCGCCGCGTATGGGGTGGGCGCCGCCCGCCGCACCGGCTCCAGCTCGGCGGCGAGCGAGCGCGCCAGCGGCGCGAGCGCCCCAGCGGCGACCGCGCGGCGCGCGGCGAGCTCCCCGTCGGCGAGCAGGAGCATCGACGCTAGCGCGGCCGCGGTGGGACGTCGTCGCGCAGGTGCCACCCGGCGACCGTGGCGAGCTCGCCGCGCAGGTCCATCGTCACCCCGGACAGCCGCCGAGCGACCCCCTGCACCCCGCGGGCGTGGTACAGCCACGCCACCGGCGCCTCGGCCGTCAGCCGCGCGTCGACGGCCTGCCAGGCGTCGCGGCGCGCCGCCGGAGTTGGCGCGGCGGCGGCGCGGGCGAGCGCCGAGTCGAGGGCGGCGTGGTGGAACCCCGCGTAGTCGAGCGCCCCGCCGGCGCCGCGCGAGCCGAACATCGCCGCGAGGTGACCGAGCCCAGCGTCCCCCGGGATCCCGGCCACGAGCAGGTCGAAGCGCTTCGGCGTCCCGCGCGCCGCGGCGAGGAAGGCGCCCATCTCGCGCGTCGAGATCCCGACGCGCACGCCCAGGGCGGCGAGGTCCGCCTGGACCAGCTGCTCGACCGCGTTGTCCCCCGAGCCGACGGTGAGGAGCTCGACGGCGAACGGCCGTCCGCCGCGCGCCCGCTCCCCGTCGACTCCGCGCCGCCACCCGGCGGCGTCGAGCAGCGCGCCGGCGCCGGCGAGGTCGGGGCGCGGCGCGACGAGCCCGGCGGGCGCGAGCGGATTGTCCGGGGCGATGGCGCCGGCCGCCGGGGTGGCGTGGCCGGCGAGCGCCGCCTCGACGATCCGCCGCCGGTCGAGTGCCATCGCCACCGCGCGCCGCACCCGCATGTCGTCGAACGGCGGGCGCGTCGTGTTGAAGACGAGCGCCGTCGAGAAGGCCACCGGGTACGTCAGCAGCCGGAGCGCCGGGTCGCGGGCGACGAGCGCCGCCATCGTCGGGGCGATCCCGGCGACGTCGAGCGAGCCGCTCACGAGGCCGGCGAACTTGGTCGTCGGCTCGTCCACCACCGCGACGACCAGCCGCGCCAGCCGCGGCGGTCCCCCCATCGACAGCGGGAAGTCGGCGTTGCGGGCGAAGGTCCACCGGGCGCCGGCGCGCCGCTCGACGAAGCGGAATGGGCCGTTCCCCACCGGGGCGAGCTCGAAGGCGCTGCGGCGCAGCGCCTCGGGCGCGATCCCCGCTAGACGGTGCCGGGGGACGAGCGGCAGCTCGGCGAGCACCGCCGGGACGTCCGGCTGCGGGGCGCGGTAGCGGAGGACGAGCGTCGTGTCGTCGATGGCGCGCGCCGCCTCGAGCGACGCCAGCTCGACGGCGCGGGCGAAGCCGACGCGCGGGTCGCGCGCCAGGGTCAGCGTGAACGCCGCGTCGTGCGCGGTCGTCGCCCTCCCGTCGTGCCAGCGCAGCCGCGGCTCCAACCAGAGGGTGAGGGCGCGCCGATCGTCGCTCCAGCGCCAGCGGCGCGCGTAGTAGGGCTGCGGGACGAGCGTCGCGTCGGCGCGCAGCAGCGTCACGAGCAGCACGTGCCGCTGCACCTGCCGCGACAGCGGGTGCACGGTGACCAGCGGGTTGGGCGACTCGAGGTCGGCGCCCGAGGCCATGACCGCGGTGCCGGGCGGCCGCGGCGGCGCCCCGCAGGCGACGGCGACGACCCCGACGACGCCCATTGCCAAGCGGCGCGCGCCGGCCATCATCGTGGGATGCCCGGTGGCCTGCCCGCCCTCGCCCGCCGCGTCGTCGGCGCGCTCGCGCTCCTCTGGCTCGTCGTCACGCTCACCTTCGTCCTGGTGCGGCTGGCGCCGGGCGACGCGGCCGCGCTCCTGCTCCCCCCCACGGGCGATGCCGCCGACCTCGCGCGGCTGCGCGCGACGCTCGGCCTGGACGCGCCGATGCCGGCGCAATATGCGCGCTGGCTCGCGGCGACGCTGCGGGGGGACCTCGGCGCGAGCTTCGCCCAGGGTCGCCCGGTGCGCGCCCTCCTCGCCGAGGCGCTGCCGGCGACGCTGCTGCTCGGCGGGCTCTCGCTGGCGCTCAGCTTCGCCCTCGGGGTGCTGATCGGCGCCGTGCAGGCGATCGCGCACGCCCGCGGCGACCGGCGCGGCCGCCGCGCCGACGCGGCGATCACGACGCTGACGACGGTGCTGTACGCGGCGCCGAGCTTCTGGCTGGCGCTCGGGGCGATCGCGCTGTTCACCGCCGGGGCGGCGCGGTGGGGGCTCCCCGCCTGGCTCCGCCTCCCGGCGTTCGGCGTCGAGGACCCCGCGGGGGAGCTCCGCGGCTGGAGCGCCGTCGTCGACCGGGCGCGGCACCTGGTGCTGCCGGTGACGGTGCTCGCCGCGGTCGGCGCGGCCGGGATCGCCCGCTACGCGCGCGCCGCGCTGCTCGACGCCCTCGGCGGCGACTTCGTGCGCACGGCGCGGGCGAAGGGACTCGCCCCGCGGGCGGTGTACCTGCGCCACGCGCTCCGCGTCGCCCTCCCCCCGCTCGTGGTGCTGCTGGCGCTGGCGCTCCCCGGCGTCGTCGCCGGCTCGGTGTTCGTCGAGCACGTCTTCGCCTGGCCGGGGATGGGGCGGGCGATGGTGCAGGCGATCGCCGCGCGCGACTACCCGGTCGTGCTCGGCGCGACGGTGCTGTACGCGGCGCTCACGCTCGCCGCCAATCTCGCCGCCGACCTGGCGCTGCCGTGGCTCGATCCGCGCCGGCGTTGAGCGGGTGAGCGCCGCCACCCGAGCCGCCCGCTCCCGCGGCGGCGGGGTGCGCGGCCCGCTGCTCGCCCTCGCCCTCCTCGCCCTCGCTGCGGCCGTCGGCCCGCTCCTCGCCCCGGGGGACCCGGTGGCGATCGGCGACGTGCTCGCCGTGCGCCTCGTGCCGCCGCTCGGGCGCGCCCCCGACGGCACGCTCCACCTGCTCGGCACCGACCGCTTCGGGCGCGACCTGCTGGCGCGGACGCTCGTCGCCGCGCGGCTGTCGCTGCTCGTCGGCGTGCTCGGGTCGGCGCTCTCCGGCGCGATCGGCGCGGCGCTCGGGGCGTGGGCGGGGTGGCGCGGGGGCGCGACGGACGCGGCGCTCATGGCGCTCGCCGACGCGCTGCTCGCCGTGCCGCGCATCGTCCTGCTGCTGGTGGTCGCGGCGCTCTGGGGGCCGGGAGTCGGCACCACCGTCGCGGTGCTCGCGGCGACCGGCTGGATGGGGGTGGCACGGCTGGTCCGCGCCGAGGTGCTCGGGGTGCGCCGGCGCGACTTCGTCGACGCCGCGCGGGCGCTCGGCGCCGGGGAGGGACGGCTCCTCGTGCGCCACGTCCTCCCCAACGCCCTCGGTGCGGCGCTCGTCGCCACCTCGCTCGGCGTCGGCAACGCCATCCTCCTCGAGAGCGGACTCTCCTTTCTCGGGCTCGGGATCCAGCCGCCGGCGCCGAGCTGGGGGAACCTGATCGCCGGGGGGCGGGAGCTGATCGTCACGGCGCCGTGGGTGGCGCTCGTCCCCGGGCTCGCGCTCGTCGCCACGGTGCTGGCGTGCACGCGCCTGGGCGACGCGCTCCGGGACCGCCTGGCCGGCGTGGCGTCCCCGGCCGCCGAGCCATCAGGCGACGGCCGCTGACCGGCTGCTGACCTGCGCCGGACCGGCCCCGCACTCCTCCGGTCGGCGCCCCGGCGCTCAGCCGACGCCGGCCGGCGTGGGGCGCACGAGCACGGTGACGACCGCGTGCGGCGCCGCGGCGAAGAGGATCGCGGCGCCGCCCCACTCGTCGACGACGTGGAGCGGTTCGAGCGCCGTGCCGTCGAGGCGCGCGAGCGCCGCCGCGGCGACCGGCGCCCCGATGCGCCAGCGTCCGGCGACCGGCTCCGCGGTGACGTTCACGCAGCGGAGCACGACCTGCCCGTCGTCGCCCGGCGCGGCCGCCGAGAGGGCGAGTCCGGCTCCCTCGAGCGCCACGCCGCCGGTCGCACCGGGGTGCGCGAGCAGCGACCGCCATGTCTCGCCGCACAGCGGCAGGAGGACGTCGTCGGCGGTGCGCTCGACGAGGTCGCGCGTGGCGGGGGTGTCCGGGCCGTGGTACAGCAGGGCGAACGAGGCGGCGAACGCCCCCGGGCACTGCGCCTCGGGGGTCGCCGCCGGCCAGCCGGCGTGGCCGGGGCGCTCGGGGAGGTCGGGGCGGGAGAGCTCGCCGACGGCGCGCACGAGCGTCACGGCGAGCCGCCCGTCGGGGAGCGACTCGTACTCGGCCAACCCGTCGCCGTAGAGGGTGACGCCACGCTCGGCGGCGTAGAGCGTCACGTAGCGGTGCAGCGGCGCGGTGGGGGGCACCCGCTCCGCGAGCTCCGCCGGCGGGAGCGGCGGCGCCGCGTCGCGCGCCACGGGGCCGAACGCCGCGTCGGCGACCACCCGCGCGCCGGCGACCCCGGTGGCGAGCACCAGGCGCAGCCGGTGGTCGCGCGCGAGGTTCTCGCCGGCGACGTGCAGCCGCACGAACGCGGCGCCGGCGTCCACGGCGAGGCGCACGGTGAGCGGCAGCTCGACGTGCCCGCCGCCGCGGCGCGTCGGGCGCGAGAACGTGTCGCCGTCCTCGCGCGGGGCGAGCGCGGCGGGGACGCGCAGCCGCCAGCGCACCTCCAGCTCGCCGCGGAGCGGGCCGCGGTGCAGCGTGCGCGCCCCCCCGCACCAGGCGCTCGCGAGCGGCGCTCCGACCGGGGAGTGCGTGTACAGGTCGCCGGCGTCGCCGACGTCCTCCCAACCGATCACCCCGTCGACGTCGACGCCGAGCGGCGGCACGGCGATGCGCACCCGCCCGCGCCCGTCGGCGGCGACCTGCAGCAGGCCGTTGTCGAGCCGGTTGTCGGCGGCGAGCACCGGGTGCGGGGGGCGGACCGGAGCCCCGGCCGCCGTCGCCGGGTCGTCCGGCTCGGGCTCGCCGAGCGCGTGGGCGCGGAGGGCGAACCCCGGCACGGGCGGCAGCCAGACGAGGGCGCGGGTCGCCTCGACCAGGTCGTCGTCCGGGTAGTGGCGGGGCGACTCGACGCGGTCGTGGCGGAGCGACCGCTCCAGCGGCTGCACGAGCACCGCCCCGCCGTCCACGGCGAGCGGCCGCGCCGGCGCGTGCACCCCGCGCCATGCGCCGGCCGAGCCGGGCCCCACGCCGACGTCGCGGACGAAGCGCAGCAGCTCGACCTCCGCCACGCCCCCCCGCGCCCGGGCGGCGCGGTTGCGGACGACGAGCGCCGGGCGCCACTGCTCGCGGCGGCTGCGGGCGAGCACCGGATCGTGCCCGAGCAGCCGCGCGAGCGCGATCTCGCGCAGCCCCTCGCCCTGCGCCTCGACGTCGTCGAGCCGCGCGTCCATCGCCCGCGCCACCGCGTCGATCGAACAGCCGCAGAGCGTGTCGTGTGGGTGGCAGAGGAGGAGCGAGCGCCACGCGGCGTCCAGCAGCGCCCGCAGTCGCGGGGCGTCGCCGGCGTCGGGCACCCTGCCAGCCGCGCCGGCGCCGAGCGCCTCGGCGGCGAGCCACGGCTCCACGTCGCGCACGAGCAGCCGTTCGGCGGCGGCGTTGCGGCGCTTCTGCCCCGCGCGCGTGGCGAAGGTCCCCTGCAGCGACCAGGCGTGCCCGGTGGAGTCGCGCAGCTCCCCCTCGACCACGGGGAGCGCCGCCGCCCCCTCGGCGCGCGCGAGCAGCGCCCGCGCCGCCTCGGCGAGCGTCAGGACGCGGACGTGGTCGGGGGCGGCCGCGCGCCGGAGCGCCTCGATCGCCTCGGGCCACCGCTCCTGCCGCGCGTGGTGGTCGGCGCCGGCGAGGACGAGCGCCATCCCGAGCCGGGCGCGTCCGGCGAGCACCGGCCGCATCGCCGCCCACCGCTCGCGCGCCGAGGGGAGCGCCGGCGGCAGGCGCGAGCCGAACTCGTAGCCGTCGGGCGGCAGGTGGTGGAGCAGGACGCGGGCGCCGTCGCTCGCCTGCCACCACGCCGAGTCGCCGGCGGGCCAGCGCGCCCCCCCGTACCCCCGCCAGACGATGGCGACCGGCAGCGCGAAGCCGGCGGCGATGGTCGGGAGCGCCGCCGGGTGGCCGAAGGCGTCGGGGGAGTAGCACACCGGCGGCGGGGCGGCGCCGAGGGCGGCGACGGTGCGTCGGCCGAGGGCGAGGTTGCGCACGAGCGCCTCGCCGCCGGGGAGGAGCGTGTCGGCCAGCACGTACCACGGCCCCGCCTCGAGCGCGCCGGCGGCGAGCGCCTCGGCGAGCTCGGCGCGCCGCTCGGGGCGGACCGCCAGGTAGTCGTCGAGCACCACCGCCTGCCCGTCGAGCAGGAAGGGGGCGTCGGCACCCGCGGTCTCCGGGCCGGCGCCATGCCGGGCGTCGAGCAGCTCGTCGACGAGGGCGATCAGCCGCTGGCGGAAGCGCCCGGCCGGGTGGTACCACTCCCGGTCCCAGTGCGTGTGCGGGACGACGAGCACGTCGAGCGCCTCCGGCTGCTGCTCCGCCTCCGGCGGCGCGCCGGCGGCCGACCCGGCGGGGGGGTGGGACGGCGAGGCGCCGTCGCCCCTCATCGCTCGTGCCGCACCACGGAGTCGGGCGTCCGGTCGCCGGCCGCCGCGCCGGAGGGCACGGGGGGCTCGTGCGGCGGAGGCGCCTCGAACGGGGGCGGTGCCCCGCGCGCGGCCGCCCGCGCCGCCGGCGGCGCGGCGGCGTCGCCCAGCTCCTGGTGCGCCACCTGGCGCCCGAGCAGGATGC
>ERZ1066121.2878-NODE-2878-length-10306-cov-5.205541_pt1 | contig 10306 bp, 9 predicted proteins | sample MGYA00382768_ERZ1066121 | MGnify/ENA primary metagenome ERZ1066121 (study PRJEB33369, sample SAMEA5778351) | biofilm metagenome | biome: Industrial cooling water; feature: Water cooling tower basin; material: Biofilm | place: United Arab Emirates | collected... | reverse complement strand
CTCCTTATACTAAGCAGCCCCCGAAGCCTTGGCCTCGGGGGTTATTTAATGGAAAGCCCCCAGGATTCCGGCAGAATCCTGGGGGCTTGGCTTGGGAGGCTACGGCTTAGGTGCCCACGGTCCAGGAGTTGATGTAGAGCTCTTGCTCAGGCGTCAGGCTATCGACTTCGATACCCATAGCAACCAGCTTCAGGCGGGCAATTTCCTTATCTACCGCCTCGGGGATGGAGTGAAGGCCGGGCTCTAGGGAGCCTTTGTTCTTCACCAGGTATTCGCAGGCCAGGGCCTGGTTGGCAAAGCTCATATCCATCACGGCGCTGGGGTGACCTTCGGCGGCGGCCAGGTTGACCAGGCGGCCTTCGCCCAGCACAATCACCGACTTGCCGCTGCCCAGCATGTACTGCTGGGTAAAGTTGCGCACCTGCTTAACTTCGCTGGCCATTTCGCCCAGGGACTTGAGGTCGATTTCGATGTCGAAGTGTCCCGAGTTGCACACCATGGCACCGTCTTTCATGGCTTCAAAGTGCTCGCGGCGAATGACGTGCTTGTTGCCAGTCACGGTAACAAACAGATCGCCCTGGGGCGCGGCCTCGGCCATGGGCATGACGCGGAAGCCATCCATGACGGCCTCGATCGCCCGAATTGGGTCGATCTCGGTGACGATCACATTGGCTCCCATGCCCCGGGCCCGCATAGCGGTGCCCTTGCCGCACCAGCCGTAGCCTGCTACCACGATGGTTTTACCCGCCAGCAGCACGTTGGTGGCGCGAATGATGCCGTCGAGGGTGGACTGGCCGGTGCCGTAGCGGTTGTCGAAGAAGTGCTTGGTGTCGGCGTCGTTGACGTTCATGGCCGGGAAGCTGAGCACGCCGTCCTTGAACATGGCCCGCAGGCGGACGATACCAGTGGTGGTTTCTTCGGTGGTGCCGATGATATCGCTGAGCTGATCCTTGCGGGTCTGCACCAGGGTAGCGACTACATCGCTGCCGTCGTCGATGATGATGTTGGGGCGGTGGTCGAGGGCGGTTTCGACGTGGCGGTGGTAGGTGGCGTTGTCTTCACCCTTGAGGGCAAAGACGGGAATGCCGTAGTCCGCGACGAGGCTGGCCGCAACATCATCCTGGGTGGAGAGGGGGTTGCTGGCAATCAGCACCGCATCGGCACCGCCGTTTTTGAGGGCGATCGCCAGGTGAGCGGTCTCGGTGGTGACGTGGCAGCAGGCCGAAATTCGAATGCCGGCCAGGGGCTTTTCAGCGGCAAAGCGGTCCTGAATCTGGCGCAGCACAGGCATCTCGCGCCCGGCCCACTCAATTCGCTGCTTGCCCTGGGTGGCCAGGGAAATGTCTTTAACGTCGTACTTAAATTGGAGTGTTGTGGTCATAGCGAGGGTATCAACCGTAGTAAATCGTGTCTGTGCTATCCCAAGTCCAGCTCGGGGCCTGTGGTTTTCCCCAGGTAAAGCTTCACTTCTGGACTTGAATTTGGTCCAATTGCCAGCGTTCTTAGCTTAACGGAATTTTATGCAGGGTACTGCCCCGATATTTCATGCGGGGTACTGCCCCGATATTTCATGCGGGGTACTGTCCTGAGCGCACCTCTGTGCAGAATTGCTGGGCGGCGTCGATCGCCTGCTGCCGGAGATTAGCGTAGACCTTGGCAAAGGGCGGCTGCCAGGCCGAGAGCCCCAGCACATCTGCCGTCACCAATACCTGCCCGTCGCAGTGACTCCCTGCGCCAATGCCAATGGTGGGAATGCTTAGCGCCTTAGTAATGTCACGGGCCAGTTCAGCGGGAATGTGCTCTAGCACAATGGAAAATGCCCCCGCCTGCTCCAGCGCTTTGGCCTCGGTAAGAATACGATCGGCCTCGGTCTGGGTTTTGCCCTGCTTGCGAAAGCCGCCAAACTGGTTCACCGACTGCGGCGTCAGTCCTACGTGGCCCATCACCGGAATGCCCCACCGCACCAGGGAGCGCACCCGTCCTATCACGTCCTCGTGGCCGCCTTCGATCTTTACGGCCTGGGCTCCGGCTTTGAGCATGCCGCCAGCGGCGCGAATGGCGTCTTCTATGCTGGTCTGATAGCTCAGAAAGGGCAAATCGACTACCATCAGGGCGTTTTTGACCCCCCGCCGCACCGCCCTGGCGCAGATCAGCATGTCGTCGAGGGTTAGCGGCAGAGTCGTGTCGTAGCCCAGGGCCACCATCGCCAGCGAGTCGCCCACCAGCACAATGTCGGCCCCCGCCGCATCGACAATCTGCGCCGACATCACGTCCCAGGCGGTAAGCACAGCGATCGGCGGGGCCGATTGGCCCATCTGCTTCCACCGCAAAATTCGATCAACGCTAACGGCCATGGCTGCGCCTGGGGAAGGGGTATGGTTGCCAGAATAACAAACTACGATGTAGCAAACTACGATTCGGCTATCCCTCCAATCGGCGGCTCCACAAGTCGCTAGAATCAGTTAAAGCAGTATGAGTGGCTTATCACGATGATCCCAACCGTTATTGAGCAATCCGGGCGTGGCGAGCGCGCGTTTGACATTTATTCCCGGCTTTTGCGGGAGCGCATTATCTTTCTCGGCCAAGAAGTCACTGCCGACTCGGCCAACCTGATCGTGGCCCAAATGCTGTTTCTCGAAGCTGAAGACCCCGACAAAGACATCTATCTCTACATCAACTCCCCTGGCGGTTCGGTGAGCGCGGGTCTGGGCATCTATGACACCATGAACCACATTCGGCCCCAGGTGTGCACCATTTGTGTGGGGCTGGCGGCCAGCATGGGGGCCTTTTTGCTAACAGCGGGCGAAAAGGGCAAGCGCATGAGCCTGCCCAATTCCCGTATCATGATTCACCAGCCCCTCGGTGGAGCCCAGGGCCAGGCCACCGACATTGAAATTCAGGCTAAAGAAATTCTCTACCTGAAGAAGCAGCTCAACGAGGCGATCGCGAACAATACCGGCCAGCCCTACGACAAAATTGCTGAAGACACCGAGCGCGACTTCTTTATGAGCCCCCACGAAGCGGTGGAGTACGGCCTGATCGACCAGGTGATCGATCGCACCTCGGTGGGTTCTCGTCCGCTGACGGTGATGTAGCCAAAGCCGATCGCTGACACCGTTTAGATCTCCCTTGCCCCCAGTCCAAACTGGGGGCTTTTGTTTGGCCCAGCCAGCGCGATCGAGAAACGGGAGGCTAGGGGCCAGCGGAGGTGGGCTGGGTTTCGAGGTAGAGCAAAAATTCCAGCAGTTCGTCGTCGGTGAGGTCGTGGCGCGATCGCTTGCCGTAGGTTTTCTCTAAAAACTCACGCCCCTGGTTGACGCTCCAGCCCAGCCGCTGTAGTTCTACATCGGTCTGGGCGATGATGTCTGACAGGTCAACGGAGATGGCTGGCCCACTGCCCAAATCGATAAATTCGTCGAAATCATCAACACTACTGATTAACGGCTCGTCAGGCAGAGAATCTACGGGTTGAGAAGCCGGCTTGGGTAGGGGTGGGCTGGCCAGTCCCGCGGCAGGCAGGTCGGGGGCAGGGGCTTTGGGCCGATCGACTGGCTCTGAGGGGGTGAGCAGGCTGGGCACAGACTGGCCCTCGGAGGCTGGTACGCCAACTTGCGTCTTGGCGGCAGTCCCAATTCCAGCCGTGAGCAGGGCTGGCGGAGCGGCCGACGCACTGGCATCAAGACTGTCGGGCAGAAAGCTATCGGGCGGCAGTCTTTCCGGCTGGAGACTGTCGGGAGGAAGACTGGAGGATGGCATCAGGCTGTGAGGTAGAGCCGCTGACACACTCAGACGCTCCAGGGCGCGGGTGGTGGCGACATCCTCCGCTGTTTCTAGGGTGGTGTTGGCCCCCAAACCACTGGCCAGAGTAATGCCGTCTGCGCCAGCGCAAACCCGCACCACGTACAGCCCATCGTGGATGGTTAGTAGGTCGGAGGTCAGGCTGCCCTGGGGATACCGTTGTCGAAATTGGCTCAGCAGCGAACTTAGCACTCCAGGCGTCTCCCCTGCGGGTAGGTGGTAACCGTACTATTCTAAGGAAGTGGGGCACGTTAGACTAAAGCCATTACGCCGCTGACTGGGCCAGGTGCAGGCTGGAAAACGTTCTGGCATGGTTTGCACCTGCGGGGCTGCGCCTACGGCGCTGTGCCTGGGATCCGGTCGAGCGTTGTGCCTTTACCCTAGACCTTTACGTTTGCTGCCCTAGGTAGCTGACCTGAGCTAATGCTAGATCGCCTGCTAGATATTTCTACCAACTTTGGGGTCGATACCCTGCTGCTGCTGCCGGTGCTGATTGCGCTTGAAGCCGTGCTGTCGGCAGACAATGCGATCGCTCTGGCCGCGATCGCCCAGGGGCTAGAGGGCGAAACCATGCAGCGTCGGGCCTTAAATCTGGGTCTGGTGGTGGCCTTTGTGCTGCGCATGGGGCTGATTTTGACCGCTGGCTGGGTGCTGCAATTCTGGCAGTTTGAGGTGATGGGGGCGGCCTACCTGCTGTGGCTGGTGTTTAAGCACTTTACCGCCAAAACTCAAGACGACGGGGAGGCCCACAGCCACGAGCCGCGCTTTGCCAGTTTGTGGCAGGCGATTCCGGTGATTGCCTTTACAGATTTGGCGTTCTCGCTAGATAGCGTCACCACGGCCCTGGCGCTTTCCAAAGATGTGGTAGTGATTTTGCTGGGCGGCACCATCGGCATTATTACCCTGCGGTTTATGGCGGGGCTGTTTATTCGCTGGCTAGAAGAATTTGAGCACTTAGAAGACGCCGGATTTATCACCGTCGCGTTTGTCGGGGTACGGCTGCTGGTGCGGGTGATGGACCCCACCCTGGTGCCACCCGAGTGGGCCATGGTGCTGGTGATTGCCATCGTCTTTACCTGGGGGTTTTCCAAGCGGACGGCCTTGGCTACCGATGAAGCGTCTCATCTGAAGCAGGGCAAAGTGCCTACTATTGCCGAACTAGAGGCTCAGGGCAGCGCCCCAGTAGAGGCTTCCTCTATCCAAGAAGACCCTGCTCCGGCCTTTCCCCTCAAGGACTAGTAGACTGCCAAGCTAAGGATGACGGGTCAGTGGGGTATACGGTTCAAGGTTTCAGGTTCAAGGCGAGCCGTAGACCGTATACCTTGCACCCTGCACCCAGAACGACTTGCCTGTCATTCCCGCGCAGGCGGGAATCTACCCTGAAGTAGCTTATCCACGATGGATTCCCACGGAAGTGGGAATGACAGAATAAGACCACGCAGACGGACTTGATATCACTGATAAGAGCACCAGTCGCTCCAGCCGCCTGGGTACAGTTTGGCCATCGGTTGCCCAGCCAGGGTTTGGGCCAGCAGGTTGACGCAGGCGGTGACCCCGGAACCGCAGTAGACAATCACCTCATCGGCGCTACCCAGGGCGGCCCAGTGGTGGGCCAGAGCCTCAGGAGACTTAAGCTGACTGTTCTGGTCGGAGACATCCTGCCAGAAGTAGTTCACCGCGCCGGGAATGCTGCCCGCAATGGGGTCAATAGGTTCGACTTCACCCCGGTAGCGCTCGGGCGATCGCGAGTCAATCAGCACAGTCCCTCCGCCGCGACGGCGCACCGCTTCAATATCGACAATCCACTCTGGCCGGGGTGCAAGGGTAAAGTGACCCAACCGAGACGTAGGCAGTTTTGTTGTGGTTGGGTAATCGCCCCGCACCCAGCCCGACCAGCCGCCGTCGAGCACGGCTACATTGTCGTGGCCCAGGTAGCGCAGTAGCCACCAGAGGCGTGCGGCAAAGGCGAAGCGAGAGTCGTCGTAGGCAACTACCAGGGTGGGCGGGGTAGAGGTGACCCCGATCGCGGCAAGCTTTTGGCTAAAAGTCTCCAGGTCTGGCAGGGGATGGCGACCGCCGTGGGCCTCTATCGGGCTAGACAAATCCTGGTTGAGATCGAGGTAGTAGGCTCCAGGAATGTGGCCAGCGGCGTACTGCTGCTGGCCCTGCTGGGGGTCGGCCAGGGCAAAGCGGCAGTCGACCACCACCACCGTGGGGTCGTTGAGGTGCTGGGCCAGCCAGGCGGCGGTGACTACATTGCGAGGGTGGGCCATAGGAATAGAAAAGGGGACCAAAAAAGCCGTGCTAAACGTGCGGGGTAGCTATCTCTTTTTAGGGATAGTCTTGCCTCTAAAAGTAGGGTATAAGGTTGCTGAACTGGCAGAATCGCGGCGGCGCATCGGTGCTGGCTAGATTAATTTTGTTCATTTGTTCATATAGTTTTGTTCATTCAGTAACTCCTTTAATCGACAGACCCTGTTTATTGAGGCGCTGTGATGACTATGGAACCTCAATCTACCGATGACATGAAAGCCGCAACGGGCTGGGTGATAGTCCTCAGCGGTGGGTTAATTGCTTTGGGTGTGTTGGCTATTTTAATGCCCACGCTGGCCGCTGCCCTGTTTACCTCGGCGATCGGGTGGGTGGTGCTGGCCAGCGGCCTTGTACAGGTGATTCAGGCATTTCAGGCAAGGGCGGTAAAGGCTTTGTGGCTCAGTCTGGGGGTGGGCATTTTCTATGCGATCGCGGGGCTGTACATTCTGCTTAACCTGGGTAGGGCGACAGCAGTGCTCACTCTGGCCTTTGGCCTGCTGTTTATGGCCGAGGGAATTTTTACCATCGTCATGGCCTTTGCCTACCGGGCGGGCCGCAGTATGTCTTGGTTTGTGGCGATAAACGGCATCATTACGCTAATTTTAGGCATTCTAGTCATCAATCGCTGGCCCTTTAGTGCCCTCTGGCTAATTGGCTTTTACGTGGGGATTAGCCTACTGTTGAGTGGAGCTTCGCTGTTGGGGGCGGCCCTGGCCGTCCGCAAAGCAGGAGCCTAGCGCTACGTTCCCGGCGATTGCCCCATGTCTAATGTCTAAGCCCTATCTTCTCTTTGCTCAGCACGGCTGGGCCGACACCAACCAGGCCATGCTGACCCTGGCCGAGGCGCTGGCGGCGGGGGAGGGCCAAATTGTGGCTCCCTGCCTCAACTACGCGATGACCTGGCTGCGGATTGCCCCCCTGATTGATGAAGTCGATGCCCTGGCGACGGCAACGCTGGTGCGGCAGCCCGACCTGCCGGTGCGGGTCGTCGGCCACTCGATGGGGGGGCTGATCTGGCTGGAGGTGCTGAATCGGCATCCAGAATGGTGGCCCCGCATTGAGTTTTTGGCGCTGGTAGGGTCTCCGGTGGGGGGAGCAGACCTGGGCCGCATTCTCGACCCGCTCCAGGTGGGGGTGGGCATTGCCGCCGACCTGGGCCGCGATCGCCGTCCTCTAGCGGCCCGCATTGCCGCCGCCATTCCTACTTTGGCGATCGCCGGAGATATCGATGGCGGCAGCGATGGCACCATTCCGGTTGAGAGTACGCGCGTGCCCCATGGGCAGTTTGTCTGCCTGGGGGGCATTAGCCATGCAGCGCTGCGCTGTCACCCCCGCGTGATCGAGCAGATTCAGCAGTTTTGGGCGGGCAGCAGCCTGGGGATACCGATTTTGCCCCATCCCATTGTCGATCGGCTGCGCCAGATACCGGGCATGACCGACGCTCACCAGCGCGACTTTGCCCGCGCCACCGTCTGGCATACCTTCGCCGATGGCAGCAGCCTGCGGTTGTGGCGCAGCCCCTTTGGCATTCACCACGTGTTTTTGGCTTCGTCCCAGGGCGACTGCCTCTACTCGGGCTACGTAGGGTGGCTACACACGGGCGATCTGTGGCCAGGCCTGGAGGCGCTGAGAGCTGAGGCCCATCTACTGGAGCCCGAGGGGGTCTGAAGGGGGGCGATCGCTCGGGCGGCGGGTGGAGGTAAACGGACTTGAGATAGACAGCCCGTCGTCGCTGATTAGACCAGCCGTGATATCGACCCCGTCGCCTTGGTTTTGTTGGTACTGCGCGACAGCGGTGTTGACCCGCTCGGCGATCGCCCAGGCGGGCTTGGAGGGCGGCGACGACTGCTGCAAAATATTGAGCTGAAAACTGACCTGCTCAATCAGCAATTGTTCGTCAACAACGGCAAGCTGAACGTCGAGGTCAAAATCGACCTGGTTTTTGAGCACGGCGCTGAGAGCCGTGGCGATCAGGTCAGAGCCGATGTTTACAAGGCCGGGGGCGTACTTTGCCACGTAGGCAGTGACGGTTTCGCTAACCGCCTCGGCCATAGGTTTTTGCTTCAAGATGATGGCAAGGGGCTGGGCCAGCACGGCGGCGGCATCGACCACAGCGGCCAGCCCTGCCGGAACCACACCACGGATGGCGCTCTCGACGTCGAAGGTTTGCACCACCAGACTCACGAGGCCCACGGCCTCTGAGCGCGTGATTCTGCCATCGCTCACCAGCGGTATTACCGCCGTGGCCATACTGCTAAGGGTCTCTGGGGTGACTGTGGGCTGGTAGCGCTGCACGTAGGCGGTTAAGACGCCCTTGGCCTGGTCGCTCAGCTGCTGTAGCCAGCGGTGGGCGGCTTTGGCCAGAGCGCTGCTGGCGCGATCGACAATGGCATTTTTGAGGTCGTCGGGGCTGAGGCCATCGAGCACCTGCTTGGCAACGGCATCGACGAGGGGAACGGGCAGATCGGGTTGATAAAGCCGCAACAGGGTGCCCAGAAGGCCCTGCACCTGCTCTGGGGAGTCGGGCAGCCCGTAGAGCCTGCCGTAGGCACTGAGGCTACTAATCAGCGTTGCGGCGATCTCAGGGACAGGGGCAGCAGAGGTCAGATCCTCAGGTGGCATCGTTAACCTCCTTGGCGGGGGAAGGGAAACTTACATAGGCTTGCATCGGCACCCTTCCCAATCCTAGTCGCAGATGACCCCTGTAACCCTGACCCGGGCGGGTACTTTTACAACGCCTGTTTTGAACGGCCTTTTGTACCAGTGTTTGCGTCGCCGTTATAGCCACGGGGCGTGATCAGCCAGGGACCGTGGCGCTGGGTGCTCTGGTTGCCAATCAGCACCACCGTCAGCATGTCGATGGGGGCCTCTAGCAGGTCTGCCAGGGTGGTGCGATGAATGACTTCGTCGGCACGGTAGACCGACTTGACTACCGCCACAGGGGTGTCGGGCGATCGCTGGGCCATGAAAATACGGTGGGCGATCGCGATCTGCTCAGTGCGCGTCTTTGATTTAGGGTTGTATAGCGCCACCACAAAATCCGCCTGGGCGGCGGCCTCCAGCCGCTTTACAATCACCTCCCAGGGGGTGAGCAGGTCGCTGAGGCTGATGGCGCAAAAGTCGTGCATCAGCGGGGCCCCCACCCGCGCCGCCGCCGCCTGCAGGGCCGAAATGCCGGGAAGCACTTCTACCGAAGGGGTTGCGCCGTCCCAGCCGGTGTTTTGGAGCTGCTCCAGCACCAGCCCGGCCATGCCGTAGATGCCGCAGTCGCCCGATGAGACCACCGCCACGCTCAGCCCCCACCGGGCCAGGTCAATGGCGCGATCGGCCCGCTGGCGCTCCTGGGTAATGGGCCAGGGCTCAACAATCTGGCCAGGGCGGCAGAGGGGGCGAATTTGGTCGATGTAAAGGCCGTAGCCGATCACCACGTCGGCTTGGGAAATGGCCCCCTTAGCCGCAGGCGTAATCTGGTTCAAGTCGCCAGGCCCAGTGCCCACCAGTGCCAGGTGGCCGGGGCGGGGAATATACTCGCGCTCGGCCTGGGCGATCGCCACCGTGACTGCACCGGGCTGCCCCTCCACCCGCACTACCTGCTTGGCTACCCGCAGCATTCCGCCCGAGGCCAGGATGGCGGCAGCCTCGGCCACGCTGGGGGTCTGCACCGCCGCTTCCACAACCGTAGACGGGTTGGGCACCGCGATCGCCTTTAGTTCCTCAGCCGCAAAGCAGCGCAGGGGCCAATTGCGTTCGGCACAGAGGGCAACCAATCCCACTTCGTCGGCCTTGAGGTCGAGGCTGGCAATGCCTGCGATCGCCCCCAGAGCAAAATGCCCGGCCCGAAAAATTCGCTCGATCGCCGCCTCGATCACCGCCTGGGACGTACCCCGTTCGCAGCCGATGCCTACCCACAGCACGCGCGGGTGCCACTGGGCCTTGGGGAAACTACTGTCGGGATCAAAGCGCCGCTGGATGGGGCTAATCCACAGGCGGGCGGCGGGGTTACGAACCGATTCAAACACAAATGAATGGGTAGTTGGCAGGTGATCCTGCCAGAGGGTGGTGCCGCAGTCTTGCAAAACTTCGACGGGTTTACCGTGGGCCACCCCTGCACTCACCCCCGTCCAGTCACCGCTGCCCTGGCTCCAGCCAAAGGGCACCCCCAGCACATCCACCCCCGGCAGGCCGTGGTTCTGGG
>ERZ1066121.2877-NODE-2877-length-10313-cov-5.977091_pt1 | contig 10313 bp, 9 predicted proteins | sample MGYA00382768_ERZ1066121 | MGnify/ENA primary metagenome ERZ1066121 (study PRJEB33369, sample SAMEA5778351) | biofilm metagenome | biome: Industrial cooling water; feature: Water cooling tower basin; material: Biofilm | place: United Arab Emirates | collected... | reverse complement strand
AGCACGTGCAAGGCCGAGCCAGGGCCAGGTTGCGTCGCTGTGGCGCGGAATGTCTTGAACCCGGCGCCGAGTGCCGCCAAACTCGGTCCGCTGCACCACAACCGGAGGACGAACCCCCATGGCCTGGAAGAAGCCGCGCATCGTCGAGGCGTCGCTCGCCCTCGAGATCAACGCCTACGCCTGCGCCGAGATCGGCTAGGCAGAGGAAGGCCGGGTCTGGTTCCGGCCTTCCGACCATCGTCGACGCCCCGCGCCGGCCCCGGCCGGCAGCGGGGCGCCGCGTCTTCGGGGCGTGACCGATGTTGCGCGCGATCATCCTCGGCGCCGCGGCGGGAGGTGGGTTTCCGCAATGGAACTCGGCCGGGCCGGGCTGCCGGCGTGCACGCGCCGGCGACCCGGCGGCCAAGCCGCGCACCCAGGCCTCGGTGGCGGTCAGCGCAGATGGCGCGCGCTGGTTGGTGCTGAACGCCTCACCCGACATCGCCGCGCAGATCGCGGCGACACCCGCGCTGCACCCGGTGCCGGCGGCGGGGCGCGTCCGGCACTCGCCGATCGCCGGGGTGGCGGTCACGGGCGCGGAGGTCGACACCATCACCGGGCTGCTGACCCTGCGCGAGCGGCATCCCTTCGGCCTTTATGCAGGGGCGGCGGTGCTGCGCGTGCTGGCGGAGAATCCGATCTTCAACGTCCTCGATCCCGCGCTCGTGCCGCGGCGCGAATTGCCGCTGGAGCGGGCGGTGCCGGTGGCGGATGGGGCGGGCGCGCCGCTCGGGCTGACACTCGAAGCCTTCGCCGTGCCGGGCAAGGTGGCGCTGTACCAGGAAGGTGGCGCCGATCCAGGCCGTACCGATGACGGCGAGACGATCGGCCTCGGCGTCTCGGCCGGCGGCGAGGCCCTGGTCTTCATCCCCGGCTGCGCGGCCATGACGCCGGCACTGCGCGCGCGCCTCTCCGGTGCCGCCTGCGTGCTGTTCGACGGCACGCTGTTCCGCGACGACGAGATGATCCTGGCGGGCGCCGGCACGAAGACGGGCGCGCGCATGGGGCACATGAGCATCGCCGGGCCGCGGGGGACGCTCGCCGCCTTTGCCGACCTCCCGGTGCGGCGGCGCATCCTCATCCACATCAACAACACCAACCCGGTCCTGCTGGCGGACAGCGCCGAGCGCGCGATCGTGCGCGAGGCGGGCTGGGAGGTGGCGGAGGACGGGATGGAGATCCTTCTTGGCTGACCTGCTGCCGCCCGAGGAGCTGGAGCGTCGCCTGCGCGCGATCGGCGAGGAGCGCTACCACATCCACCACCCCTTCCATCACCTGCTGCATGGCGGCAGGCTGGATCGCGGCCAGGTGCAGGCCTGGGCGCTGAACCGATATTACTACCAGGCGTGCATCCCGGCGAAGGATGCCTCCCTGGTGGCGCGGCTGCCGACGCCGGCGCTGCGGCGGGAGTGGCGCCGGCGCCTGGTCGACCACGATGGCGACGGTGTGCACCCGGGCGGCGTCGAGCGCTGGCTGCGGCTGACCGATGGGCTGGGGCTGGACCGCGACGACGTCACCAGCCTGCGTGGCCTGCTGCCGGGCACGCGCTTCGCCGTGGATGCCTATGTGCGCTTCGTGCGGGAGAAATCCGTGCTGGAAGCGGTGGCGTCCTCGCTGACGGAGATGTTCTCGCCCGACATCATTTCGCAGCGTGTCTCCGGCATGCTGCGCAACTACGACTTCGTGACCGAGGAGACGCTCGCCTATTTCACGCCGCGGCTGACCCAGGCGCCGCAGGACGTGGCCTTCGCGCTGGACTTCGTGATGACGGTGCCGCGGACGCGGGAGGAGCAGGAGGCGGTGATGGATGCGCTGCGCTTCAAGTGCGACCTGCTCTGGGCACAGCTCGATGCGCTGCACCATGCCTATGTCTCGCCCGGGCTGCCCCCGCCGGGCGCCTTCCGCCCGTGATGGCGGAGGCTGCCGTGCCGCGCCTGGCCCGCGGCATGCGGCTGCGCCAGGACGCGGCACGCGACGGCCGCTGGGTGGTGCTGGGACCGGAGCGCATGTTCGTGCCCGACGAGATCGCGCTGGAGGTGCTGCGCCTGGTGGATGGCGCGCGCACCGTCGGCGTTATCGTCGATGAACTGGCCGCGCGCTTCGCGGCACCGAAGGCGGAGATCCTGGCGGATGTGACGGCGATGCTGGAGGACCTGGCGGGGAGGGGGGTTGTGGCATCGTGATCGATCCGCCCCTCGCGCTGCTGGCGGAGCTGACGCATCGCTGCCCGCTGCGCTGCCCCTACTGCTCCAACCCGGTGGACCTGACGCGCCCCGGCGCGGAGCTGGATGCCGCGACCTGGGCGCGCGTCTTCGCCGAGGCGGCCGCGCTGGGCTGCCTGCAGGTGCATCTCTCGGGCGGCGAGCCGACGGCACGGCGCGACATCCTGGACATCACGCGCAGCGCCAGCAGGGCGGGCCTCTACACCAACCTGATCACCGCGGGCGTGCTGCTGGACGCGGGGAAGGTCGCGGCGCTGGCCGGGGCGGGGCTCGACCACGTTCAGCTTTCCGTGCAGGACGCCGAGACGGCTTCCGCCGAGCGCATCGGCGGCTACGCGGGCGGTCATGCGAAGAAGCTGGAAGCGGCGCGCCTGGCGCGGGAGGCCGGGCTGGCGCTGACGCTGAACGCCGTGGTGCACCGGCAGAACCTGGACCGCCTGCCGGCGCTGATCGACCTGGCCGTGGCGCTCGGCGCCGGACGGCTGGAGGTCGCGCATGTGCAGTACTACGGCTGGGCCCTGGCCAACCGCGACGCGCTGCTGCCGACGCGGGCGCAGCTCGATGCCGCGACCGAGACCGTGGAGCGCGCGCGGGCCGCGCTGAAGGGCCGGCTGGTCATCGACTACGTGTTGCCGGACTACCACGCCGAGCGGCCGAAGGCCTGCATGGGCGGCTGGGGGCGGCGCTTCCTCGCGGTCTCGCCGGCGGGCCGCGTGCTGCCCTGCCACGCTGCGGAAAGCCTGCCCGGGTTCGACTTCCCGAACGTGCGGGAGGTCTCGCTGCGCGCCGCCTGGGAGGAGTCCGAAGCGTTCAACCGCTTCCGGGGCACCGCCTGGATGCCGCCGCCCTGCCGGGGCTGCGCGCGCGCCGAGATCGACTGGGGCGGCTGCCGCTGCCAGGCCTTCGCGCTGACCGGCGATGCCGCGGCGACGGACCCGGCCTGCGCACTCTCGCTCCGGCACCATCTGCTGGCGGATGCCGTGCGCGACGCGGCCGCGGCGGGCGCGGATTTCACCTACCGCGAGATGGGCCGCGTGCCCGGAGGTGTCGCATGACGGCGGAGGAGTTGCGGCGCTCGGCCCTGGCCGATGCGGCGCCGCCCGATGGGCTCAGCATGCCGCTGCGCGCCCTGTGGTGGGCGGCGAGGGGCGAGTGGGCCCGCGCGCACAAGGTCGTGCAGGAGGGCGAGGACGCCGATGCCGCCTGGGCGCATGCCTGGCTGCACCGGCAGGAGGGCGATCTCTCCAATGCCGACTACTGGTACCGCCGCGCCGGCCGGGCACGCTCGCCGGCAGCGCTGGAGGAGGAGTGGCTGGCCATCGCCGGCGCGCTGATCGCGCAGGGTTCGGGCGCGGGGCCCTGATCCCGCGCCGCTGGCCCCGGCGCGGGTGCGGCGGTAGTGTCGCGGCCCCTGCAACCCTGCCCCCTCTGCGATCGGACCGGCCATGGTGCTCTCGAATGCCGCGCTGCCCGGGCTGGATTTCGGCCTTGGCGAGGAGATCGACATGCTGCGGGAGACGGTGCGCGGCTTCGCCGCCGACCGCGTGGCGCCGATCGCCGCCGAGATCGACCGCACCGACGAGTTTCCCCGCCATCTCTGGCCCGAGATGGGCGCGCTCGGCCTGCATGGCATCACCGTGGAGGAGGAGCATGGCGGCGCCGCCATGGGCTACCTGGCGCATTGCGTCGCCATGGAGGAGGTGAGCCGCGCCTCCGCCTCGGTCGGGCTGTCCTATGGCGCGCATTCCAACCTCTGCGTCAACCAGATCCGCCGCAACGGCAGCGAGGAGCAGAAGCGGCGCTACCTGCCGAAGCTGATCTCCGGCGAGCATCTCGGCGCCCTGGCGATGAGCGAGCCGGGCGCGGGCAGCGACGTGGTCTCGATGAAGCTGCGCGCCGACCGGCGCGGCGACCGGTACGTGCTGAACGGCACCAAGATGTGGATCACCAACGCGCACTACGCCGAGACGCTGGTGGTCTATGCCAAGACCGAGCCGGAGGCCGGCCCGCGCGGCATCACCGCCTTCATCGTGGAGCGCGGCTTCAAGGGGTTCCGCCCGGCGCAGAAGCTCGACAAGCTCGGCATGCGCGGCAGCCCCACGTCCGAGCTGGTCTTCGAGGAGTGCGAGGTGCCGGCGGAGAACGTGCTGGGCCGGGTGAACGAGGGCGTGCGCGTGCTGATGTCCGGCCTCGACTACGAGCGCGCGGTGCTGGCGGCCGGCCCGCTCGGCATCATGCAGGCGGCGCTGGACGCGGTGATCCCCTACGTGCATGAGCGGCGCCAGTTCGGCCAGGCGATCGGCGAGTTCCAGCTCATCCAGGGCAAGCTGGCCGACATGTACACCACCGCGAATGCCTGCCGCGCCTATGTCTATTCGGTCGCCCGCGCCTGCGACCGCAGGCAGACCACGCGCAAGGATGCCGCCGGCGCCATCCTCTACGCGGCCGAGGCGGCGACGCGCCTGGCGCTGGACGCCATCCAGATCCTCGGCGGCAACGGCTACATCAACGACTACCCGACGGGCCGCCTGCTGCGCGACGCCAAGCTCTACGAGATCGGCGCCGGCACCAGCGAGATCCGGCGCATGCTGATCGGCCGCGAGCTGTTCCGGGAAACCGCATGAGCATCCTGAACTCCGCCATCGACACCCGCGGCGGCGAGTTCCGCCGGCGCGCGGCGCACATGCACGGCCTGCTCGCCCAGCTCGCCGAGCGCAGCGCCGAGGCGGCGCTGGGCGGCCCCGAAGCCTCGCGCCAGCGCCACCTCTCCCGAGGCAAGCTGCTGCCGCGCGAGCGGGTCGAGCGGCTGCTCGACCCCGGCGCACCGTTCCTCGAGCTCTCGCCGCTTGCGGCCAACGGCATGCATGGCGGGGAGGTCCCGGCCGCCGGGATCATCACCGGCATCGGCCGCGTGTCGGGCCGCGAATGCATCATCATCGCCAACGACGCCACGGTGAAGGGCGGCACCTACTACCCCGTCACGGTGAAGAAGCACCTCCGCGCCCAGGAGGTCGCGCGGGAGAACCGGCTGCCCTGCCTCTATCTGGTTGACAGCGGCGGCGCCAACCTGCCGAACCAGGACGAGATCTTCCCCGACCGCGAGCATTTCGGCCGCATCTTCTACAACCAGGCGACGCTGTCCTCCCTCGGCATCCCGCAACTGGCAGTGGTGATGGGAAGCTGCACCGCCGGCGGCGCCTATGTGCCGGCGATGTCGGACGAGACCGTGATCGTGAAGGAGCAGGGTACCATCTTCCTCGGCGGGCCGCCGCTGGTGAAGGCGGCGACGGGGGAGGTCGTCACGGCCGAGGATCTCGGCGGCGCCGACGTGCATACCCGCCTCTCCGGCGTGGCCGATCATTTCGCGCTCGATGACATGCACGCGCTCGGCATCGCGCGCCGCATCGTCGGGCGGCTGAACGGGGTCAAGCGGCCGGGCCTCGACATCCGCGACCCCGTCCCGCCGCGCTACGACCCGGCCGAGCTGCACGGCATCCTGCCCGAAGACGTGCGCCAGCCCATCGACGCGCGGGAGGTGATCGCGCGCATCGTCGATGACAGCGCGCTCGATGAGTTCAAGGCGCGCTACGGCACGACCCTGGTCTGCGGCTTCGCCCGCATCTGGGGCTATCCGGTCGGCATCCTGGCGAACAACGGCATCCTCTTCTCGGAATCCGCGCAGAAGGGCGCCCACTTCATCGAGCTCTGCTGCCAGCGCGGCATCCCGCTGCTGTTCCTGCAGAACATCGCCGGCTTCATGGTGGGGCGGAAATACGAGGCGGGCGGCATCGCCAAGGATGGCGCGAAGCTCGTCACCGCCGTCGCCACCGCCGCCGTGCCGAAATTCACCGTCCTCGTCGGCGGCAGCTTCGGCGCCGGGAACTACGGCATGTGCGGCCGCGCCTATGGCCCGCGCCTGCTCTTCACCTGGCCGAACAGCCGCATCTCCGTGATGGGCGGAGAGCAGGCGGCCAGCGTCCTCGCCACCATCCGCCGAGACAACCTGGAGGCGGCGGGCCGCGCCTGGTCGGCGGAGGAGGAGGAGGCCTTCAAGGCGCCGATCCGCTCCCAATACGAGGCGCAGGGCGATCCCTACTACGCCACGGCCCGGCTCTGGGACGATGGCATCATCGACCCGGCGCGGACGCGCGACGTGCTCGGCCTCGCCCTCTCCGCCAGCCTGAACGCGCCGATCGAGCCGACGACGTTCGGCGTGTTCCGGATGTAGGCGCCCGCGCGATGTTCCGCACCCTTCTCATCGCCAATCGCGGCGAGATCGCCTGCCGCGTCATCCGCACCGCGCGGCGGCTCGGCATCCGCAGCGTCGCCGTCTTCTCCGAGGCGGATGCGCAGGCGCTGCACGTGCGCCTGGCCGACGCCGCCTTTCCCGTCGGCGGTGCCCGGGCCGCCGAGAGCTACCTCCGCATCGACCGCATCCTCGATGCCGCGCGCACCGCCGGTGCCGAGGCGATCCACCCGGGCTACGGCTTCCTCTCGGAGAATGCCGAGTTCGCCGAGGCCTGCGCCGCCGCCGGCATCGCCTTCGTCGGCCCGCCCGCCGCGGCGATCCGCGCCATGGGCGGCAAGGCGGAGTCGAAGCGGCTGATGCAGGCCGCAGGCGTGCCCATCGTGCCCGGCTACCACGGCGAGGCGCAGGACGAGGCGGTGCTGGCCGACCAGGCCATGCGCATCGGCTTCCCGCTGCTGATCAAGGCCAGCGCCGGCGGCGGCGGCAAGGGCATGCGGCCCGTGCTGCGCGCGGAGGAATTCGCCGCCCAGCTCGCCGGCGCGCGGCGCGAGGCCCGCGCCGCCTTTGGCGACGACCGCGTGCTGCTGGAGCGCTACCTGACCAGGCCGCGCCACGTCGAGGTGCAGGTCTTCGCCGACAGCCATGGCAACACCATCCACCTGCACACGCGCGACTGCTCCGTGCAGCGCCGCCACCAGAAGGTGCTGGAGGAGGCACCGGCGCCCGACCTGCCGCCGGCGGTGCGCGCGCGCCTGCACGAGGCGGCGGTGAACGCCGCGCGCGCCGTGGGCTACGCGAATGCCGGCACGGTGGAGTTCATCGTTGAGGGCGAGGACGCCTTCTTCATGGAGATGAACACCCGATTGCAGGTGGAGCACCCGGTCACCGAGATGGTCACCGGCCTCGATCTGGTGGAGTGGCAGCTCCGCGTCGCCGCCGGCGAGAAGCTGCCGCTGACGGTCCCGCCGGCGCCGCGCGGCCATAGCGTGGAGGTCCGCCTCTATGCCGAGGATCCGGCGCAGGACTGGCGGCCCAGCACGGGGCCCCTGCGGCACTTCCACATGCCGCACGGCACCGAGGACCTCCGCATCGAGACCGGCGTGCGCCAGGGCGACGCCATCACGCCCTTCTACGACCCGATGATCGCCAAGCTGGTGGCCTGGGGGCCGGACCGGCGCGCCGCGCTGGCCCGCCTCGGCACGGCGCTGCACGAGAGCCGCGTCGCCGGCATCACCACCAACCTGGCCTTCCTGCGCCGCCTCGTCGGGCACCCCGCCATGCAGGCGGCGGAGCTGGACACCGGCTTTGCGACGCGCCACGCCGCGGATCTGATCCCGGCCCTGCGCCCCGCTCCGCCCGCCGCACTGGCGGCGGCGGCGCTTGAGGAGGTGATGGCGCCCATGCCGGCCGCCAGCGCGGGCGACCCGCACTCCCCCTGGGACCGGCGCGATGGCTGGCGGCTGCAGGGCACGGGCGCGCGGCTGGTGGTGGTGCAGGACGGCGATGTGCTGCACCGGATGCGCCTGACGCCCGAAAGGACGGGCTGGCGCACGGAACTGGGAGGCGCGCCGGCGCTGCTCGCCGGGCATCGGCTGCCCGATGGCGGGATGCAGGTGGCGATCGACGGCGTGGTGCAGCGCGTGGTGGCGCAGCGCGACGGCGGTGCGGTGCATGTCGTGCTCTCGGGCGGCGGCGAAGCCGGGGAGTGGACGCTGCGGCTGCTCGACCCCTACGCGCCGGTGGGCGGCGAGTCGGCGGCGGAAGGGCGCCTCGCCGCGCCGATCCCGGGCCGCGTGGTGCAGGTGCTGGTGCAGCCGGGCGATGCGGTCACGCGCGGGCAGGTGCTGGTGCTGCTGGAAGCGATGAAGACCGAGATCCGCATCGCCGCGCCGGCCGATGGCGTGGTGGCCGCGATCGGCTGCGCCGCGGGCGAGAGCGTGGAGGAAGGGGCGGAGCTGGTGACGCTGAGGGCGGGATAGGCACGAGTGGGAGGACCCCGTCCCGCGGGAGGGGCGGGCCGCAGACGGCTGGCCTTGGACCGAGGGTTATCGACCTGGCGTGGCGGGTTCCGCCGGGTCGCGGGAGCAGGCCTGTTGCGCACGATGTTCCGGGCCGGGGCCGGCCGGCAAGCATATCCGGGGCCATGGACAGGCCCTGGAATGCGTTCGCGGCAACCCTGTGCCCGGAGCGCCCTTGAATCAACGTCCCGCCCGCCAACAGATCACGTGAAGCTCGGAGAACCCCCATGCCGTCACCCTCACCCACCATGGGCCACATCGTGGACGGCTTTGCCGGCGCGGTCGGCAATACCCCGCTGATCCGGCTGCGCCGCGCCAGCGCCGCCACGGGCTGTGAGATCCTCGGCAAGGCGGAGTTCATGGCTCCCGGCGGGAGCGTGAAGGATCGCGCCGCCCTCGGCATGATCGAGGACGCCGAGCGGCGCGGCCTGCTCGTCCCCGGGGAGCCGGGCACGGTGGTGGAGGGCACGGCGGGCAATACGGGGATCGGCCTCACCCTGTTTGCCAATGCGCGGGGCTACAAGGCGATCATCGTGGTGCCGAACACGCAGAGCCGCGAGAAGATCGACTTCCTGCGCATGATCGGCGCCGATCTCCGCCTGATCCCCCCGGCGCCGCTGAAGGACCCGGGGCACTACGTGCACGTCTCCCGCCGCATCGCCGAGGAGCTGCAGGCCAAGGGGCAGCGCGCCTTCTGGGCCAACCAGTTCGGCAACCTGGCGAACGCCGCCTACCACGAGCAGACGACGGGTCCCGAGATCTGGGAGCAGACGGCGGGCCGGGTGGATGCCTTCACCTGCTCCTGCGGCACGGGGGGCACGCTTGCCGGCGTCGCGCGGGCGCTGAAGGCGCGGAACCCGGCGGTGCGCACCGTGCTCGCCGACCCGATGGGCAGCGGCCTGTTCTCCTGGATGAAGACCGGGGTGGTGAAGGCCGAGGGCAACTCCATCACCGAGGGCATCGGGCAGGGCTCCGCGGTGCCGGGCAACCTCGAGGCCGGGCGCGACGTGATCGACGACGCGCTGCAGGTGGCCGACCCGGAGGCACTGGAGCAGATCTACGACCTGCTGCTGCACGAGGGACTGTCGGTCGGCGGCTCGGCCGGCATCAACGTGGCGGCGGCGATCCGCGTGGCGCGCGACCTGGGGCCCGGGCATACGGTGGTGACCATCCTGTGCGACGGCGGCGCGCGCTACCAGAGCAAGCTGTTCAACCCGGAATTCCTGCGGGCGCGCGACCTGCCGGTGCCGTCCTGGTTGGCGTGACGCGGCGCCGGATACCTCATGGCACGGATGGCCCCTATATGCAGAATGCGATGGCTGGCCTGGCCGGCATGACCCTATCGCACGGGACGGTGTAGGAACGCGCGCATGGAGATCATCGAGCTCGCCCGCTCCATCCGCAGCCGAGACCCGGCGCGGCCGACCTGGATCGAGGCCATCACCTGCTATGCCGGGCTGCATGCGGTGCTGCTGCATCGCGTGGCCCACGCGCTCTACCGCATGAACCTGCGCACGCTGGCCCGCGCGATCTCGCATACCGGCCGCTTCGTCACCGGCATCGAGATCCATCCCGGGGCGAAGATCGGCCGGCGGCTGTTCATCGACCACGGCATGGGCGTGGTGATCGGCGAGACCGCGGAGGTCGGTGACGACGTGCTGATCTACCACGGCGTCACCCTTGGCGGGCTGACGCTGGACAGCACGGGCAAGGCCGGCAAGCGGCACCCGACCATCGGCAGCGGCGTCGCCATCGGCGCCGGCGCGCAGGTGCTGGGGCCGATCC
>ERZ1066121.2876-NODE-2876-length-10319-cov-5.927611_pt1 | contig 10319 bp, 7 predicted proteins | sample MGYA00382768_ERZ1066121 | MGnify/ENA primary metagenome ERZ1066121 (study PRJEB33369, sample SAMEA5778351) | biofilm metagenome | biome: Industrial cooling water; feature: Water cooling tower basin; material: Biofilm | place: United Arab Emirates | collected... | reverse complement strand
GCGGGGCGCGGCGCCGACATGGTGTACGACTGCGTCGGCACGCCGGCGCTGTTCAGCGCCGGCCTCGCCGCGCTGGGCCTGCGCGGCCGCATGGTCTGCATCGCCGGCGGGGCGGGCGAGGCAGTGCCGCTCGAGCTGATCCCCTTCTACAGGCGGGAGCTGCGGCTGGTCGGCATCGACAGCCTGAAGCGCGCGGCGGCCGATTGCGCGCCGCTGATGGAAGCGGCGCCTATCCCGCCCCGGTCGTCGCTCACCGCTTCGGCCTCGATGCGGCGCGCGAGGCCTATGCGCTGGTGGCCGGTGGCACCCGCGGCCGCGTCGTCCTCACGCCATGACCGGGGGGCGGCTGCCATGCCCGAAAGCCAGCCCCGTCCGCGACGACGCCGCGATGCGGCACCGTGGCAGGGCAGATCACCTGAAGCTGGCCCGCAAGTTCCCCCCGCCGAGTAAGGACCCCGCCTGATGCACCGTCGAACCCTGTTGGCCGGGCTGGGTGCCGGCGCCGCCCTGGCCGCCCCGTCGCGGACGCGGGCCCAGTCCGGCAGCGTGACCATCGTCGTGCCCTTCGCGCCTGGCGGGCCGACCGACGCCGTCGCGCGGCTGATAACCGAGCCGATGGGCCGTGCGCTCGGCCGGGCCGTCCTGGTCGAGAATGTCGGTGGCGGCGGCGGCACCATCGGCGCTGCGCGCGTGGCCCAGGCGCGGCCCGATGGCGGCACGCTGCTGCTGCACAACATCGGCATGGCGACGGCGGCAACGCTCTATCGCCGGCTGCCCTACGACCCGATCGGCGATTTCGAGCCGCTCGGCCTGGTCGCCGTCGCGCCGATGGTGTGGATGGCGCGCGCCGACCTTCCCGGCGTGACCGATTTCGCCTCCATGATCCGCTTCGTGCGGGAGAAGGGCCAGGGCGTGAATCTGGCGAATGCTGGTCTCGGCAGCGCCTCCCAGCTCTGCGGCACGCTGCTGCAGGCGAGCCTCGGGGTCGCGGTCACGACGGTGTCGTTCCGCGGCAGTGGACCGATCTACCCCGAGATCCTGGGTGGCCGGATCGATCTCTATTGTGACCAGACCTCCTCCGCCCTGCCGCAATTCGGGGGCGGGCGGATCCGGCCGCTGGCGGTGGCGACGGCCGCGCGCCTGGCGCAGCTGCCCGAGGTGCCGACGGCGGCCGAAGCGGGGCTGCCGGACTTCGAGGTGGCGATCTGGCACGGCGTCTATGCGCCGAAGGGCACGCCGGCACCGGTGGCGCAGCGGCTGAACGGGGCGTTGCGCGCGGCGATGCAGGACCCGGTACTGCTGGCGCGGCTGCACGAACTTGGCGTCGCGGCCGAGCCGCTGGAGCGTGTGACGCCGGAGGCGCACCGCGCGCACCTCGCCGCCGAGATCGCGCGCTGGCGGCCGGTGTTGCAGGCGGCGGGGCAGTTCGCCGATTGAGCGGCCTGGGCGCCGGCCCCCAGCCGCACGTCCCGTCCCGCGGGTCGGCGGGCCGTCGCATCGGCTGCGATCGGATCTGGCGCCGTCCGTTGCAGGGCCGGGGACATCCTGCGGGGCCCGCCCCGGGCCTTCCCGGGCACCGGTCGGGGCGTCGTGTCCGTGACCGGAACCGCCGGATCTTCTGATTTCCGTAAGCAAGGCCCGCTTCAATGGGCGCGGCGGGTCACATTCGCCGGAGCGGCGTGGCCGCACGAAACCCCTGGACTTCCGCTATGCTGCACTGCAACATGCCGCGAAATTCCAGGATCTGCTGCCCATGACCATGCTGACCCCGCCGCCCGGCCGCGAATGGATGACCCGGGGCGCCGAGACCATGAGCCGCGTGCTCGACCAGGCCCGGGTCATGGCCGACGTCACCGGACGCCATGCCACCTCGCTGCTGCCGCCGGTGACCGCGCCGCGCGCCGCGCCGGCGCCGAACCCGCTCGCCCTGGTGCGGGACGGCGCCGCCTATGCCGTGGATGCGGCGCAGCGCGCGCTGCTGTTCTGGGACACCATGCGCCAAGCCGGCAACACCTTCATCGAGCACGAGCAGGCCGGCTGCCCGCCAGTGCTGGTCTTCGACTGGACGATGGTGGTGGATGGCCGCACCCTGCCCCGCCCGGTGAATTACGCCCTGGTGCGGATCACCCCGCCGGAAGGGATGCCGCCGCCCGATCCGAAGCTGCGCCCCTTCGTCATCATCGACCCGCGCGCCGGCCACGGCGCCGGCATCGGCGGCTTCAAGTCGGACAGCCAGGTGGGCGTCGCCCTGCGGCGCGGGCATCCGGTCTATTTCGTCATCTTCTTCCGTGATCCGGAACCGGGCCAGACCGTGCTCGACATCACCGCGGCCGAGACCGCCTTCCTGCGGCGGGTGCACGAGGACCACGCGGCGGCACCGCGGCCGGTGGTGATCGGCAATTGCCAGGGCGGCTGGGCGGTGATGATGCTCGCCGCGGCCGAGCCCGAGCTCTGCGGCGCGCTGGTGCTGAACGGCGCGCCCCTGTCCTACTGGGCCGGCGAGCGCGGGCGGAACCCGATGCGCTACCTCGGCGGCCTCGCCGGCGGATCCTGGCCCTCCGCCATGCTCGCCGATCTCGGCAACGGCAAGTTCGACGGCGCCAACCTGGTGATGAACTTCGAGAGCCTGTCGCCGGGCAACACCTGGTTCCGCAAGTACTTCAACCTCTACCAGAACGCCGATACCGAGGCCGAGCGCTTCCTCGAGTTCGAGCGCTGGTGGGGCGGCTACTTCCTGATGAACCGCGACGAAATCCGCTGGATCGTCGAGAACCTGTTCATCGGCAACCGCTTCGCCTCCGGCGAGATCGGTGCCGGCGGCGGCGCCACCTTCAACATGCGCGCGGTGCGCTGCCCCGTCATCGTCTTCGCCTCGGCCGGCGACAACATCACGCCGCCGGGCCAGGCGCTGCGCTGGATCGCCGACGTCTACCGCGACGAGCAGGAGATCAAGACGCTCGGCCAGACCATCGTCTATCTCATGCATGACGACATCGGCCATCTCGGCATCTTCGTCTCCGGCGCGGTGGCGCAGAAGGAGCACAGCGCCATCGCCTCCACCATCGAGCTGATCGGCGCGGTCGCGCCCGGCCTCTACGAGATGATCCTGGAGCCGGAGACCGACCCCGCCAGCGGCAACGCCTGGCGCGTCGAGCTGAAGGAACGCACCATCGCCGACATCCGCGCCCGCAGCGGCGAGGCCACGAACGAGGCCTTCCCCGCGGTGGCGAAGCTCTCGGAAGTGAACCAGGGGATCTACGACGTGCTGGCCGCGCCGGTGATCCGCCAGCTCGCCACGGAGCGCAGCGCCGAGCTGCGCCGGCAGCTGCACCCGATGCGCCTGCGCCGCAGCCTGCTCAGCGACAGGAACCCGTTCATGGCGCCGGTCGCCGCCCTTGCCGGCATGGCGCGCCGGAACCGCGCGGCGGCCGCGCCGGACAACATGTTTCTTGCCTGGGAGCGCATGTGGGCCGATGGCGTCGAACGCGCCATCGATGGCTGGCGCGACGCGCGCGACGCCGCGACCGAGACGGCGTTCCACGCCATGTACGGCTGGCTCGCCGCGCTCGGCGTCGCCGGCGAGGCGGAGGAGGCGGCCGCTCGTGCGCAGGCGCCGGATACCGCCTCCGCTCCGGAGGTGCGTGCGGCGCTGGCCCGCATCGCCGAGGGCGGCTACGCCGCCGCCGTGATCCGCATGATGATCCTGCTGGCGCAGGCGCGCGGCGCGGTGCGGCGGTCGCGCCTCGCCCGCTCCAACGCGCTGCTGGAGGGCGAGAGCCCGTTCCGCGAGATGACGCCGGCGGCGCGCGCGGAGATGATCCGCGAGCAGACCGTGATCTGCACCGTCGCGGCGGCCGAGGCCCTGGCGACGCTGCCGAAGCTCGTGCCGGCGATCGCCGACCGGCGCCGCGCGCTGGCGGTGGTGGAAGGCGTCGCCGGACCGGAGGAGGAGCTGGGCGACGCGGCGAAGGCGATGTTGGAGTCCTTGCGCACGGCGCTCGGGCTGACCCCGCGGCCGGTCCGCTCGGTGCCGGTCGGCTTCGAGGCCGTGGCGGTGCCGCCGGGGCTGTAGCCGCTCAGCGGCCCTGGAAGACGGGCCTGCGCTTCTCGTTGAAGGCGCGGATTCCCTCCACCCGGTCGGCCGTGCCGATGAGCTGGTAATAGGCCTCGATCTCGAACAGCATGCCGGAGGCGCGGTCCATCTGCAGCCCCTGGGTGATCGCCTTCTTCGCCTGGCGCACCGAGAGCGGCGCGTTGCCGGCAATCGTGCGGGCGGTCTCCAGCATGGCCGGCAGCACCTCGCCCGGTGCGCAGAGCCGGTTCAGCATGCCCCAGGCGAGCGCGTCCTGCGCGGAGAAGGGCCGGCCGGTGAGGATCACTTCCTTCGCGCGGCGCTCGCCGATGGTGCGCGGCAGGTTCTGCGTGCCGCCGGCGCCGGGCATGATGCCGAGCGTGACCTCCGTCAGCGCGAAACGCGCGGTCTCGGACGCGTAGGCGAAGTCGCAGCAGAGGGCCAGCTCAAGGCCGCCGGCGAAGGCCGCGCCGTTGATCGCACCCAGCAGCGGCACCGGGCAGGCCAGCACGGCACGGGCCATGCGCTCGAACAGATGGTGCTGGCGCGCGAACTGCTCGTCGGTCATGCCGTCGCGCTCCTTCAGGTCGGCGCCGGCGCAGAAGGCGCGCTCGCCCGCCCCCGTCAGCACCGCGCAGCGATAGCCGGCGGGCTCGGCCTCCAGCGCCTGGAACACATCGACCAGCTCCCCGCCCATGCGCGTGGTGAAGGCGTTGGCGCGCTCCGGCCGGTTCAGCATGATCTGGAGGATCCGCGGCTCCGGCTCGGTCACCAGCAGGGTGTCGAAGGCGCGGTCGAGGGCGGCGAGCTGCATGGCGGGTCTCCGTGGGCCTGGGGCACGGATACTCCCTCCCCCGCCCGCGGGGGTTCAAGGCACTGCCTTGAACCGGGGTGGGGGTTTTGTCCGCCCCCCGTCGGTTCCCCTTGGCGTGGATCGTAACCTGGCTTACGATCCCCCCATCGAGGGAAGGAACCCCAGCCATGGCACGCCTGGACGCCGACATCGTCATCCGCGGCGGCACCGTGATGGACGGCACGGGCGGTGCGCCCGTTGATGCGGACGTGGCGATCGCCGGCGGGCGCATCGCCGCCATCGGCCCGGCACTCGACGCGCGCGGCACCGAGGAGATTGACGCGAAGGGCAAGCTGGTCACGCCCGGCTTCGTCGATATCCACACCCATTACGACGGCCAGGCGGTGTGGGATTCGCACCTCGCCCCCTCCGCGCTGCACGGCGTGACGACGGCGGTGATGGGCAATTGCGGCGTCGGCTTCGCCCCCGTCCGCCCCGGCACCGAGGCCACGCTCATCGAGCTGATGGAAGGCGTCGAGGACATCCCCGGCCCGGTGCTGGCGGAGGGCCTCGACTTCCGGTGGAACAGCTTCGCCGACTACCTGAACGTGCTGGACGCGAAGCCGCGCGACATCGACATCTGCGCCCTCGTCCCGCACGCCGCTGTCCGCGTCTTCGTGATGGGCGAGCGGGCGCTGGCGCTGGAGAACGCCAACCAGGCGGATATCGCGCAGATGCGCGACATCGTGGCGGAGGCGGTGCGCGCCGGTGCCTTCGGCTTCTCCACCAGCCGCACCATCAGCCACAAGACGCTGAAGGGCGACTTCACGCCCACGCTGCGCGCCCAGGAGGAGGAGCTGACCGGCATCGCGCAGGGCCTGCGCGCCGCCGGCATGGGCTTCATCGAGGCGGTTTCCGACTTCAACCAGCCCGATCCGGAAACCGAGTTCGCCCTGCTGCGCCGCGTCGCCGAGGCGGCCGGGCGGCCCATGGTCTTCACCCTGACCGCGCGCCACGACAGGACGGAGCACTGGCGGGTGCTGCTCGGCCTGTCCAACAAGGCCGCCGCCGAGGGGGTGAGCATCCGCCCGGTCTTCCCGCCGCGCGCGATCGGCATCCTGATGGGCCTGCTCGGCAGCCAGAACCCGTTCAGCGGCACGCCGAGCTACAAGGCGATCGCGGGGCTGCCGCTCGATGGGCGCGTCGCCGCCATGCGCGACCCGGCGGTGCGCGCGCGCATCCTCTCCGAGGACCGCTTCGAGGGCAGCAACTTCCCGCTGATCCGCCGCATGCTGTGGGAGAAGATGTTCCCCTTCGGCGACCCGCCCGACTACACGCCCGCGCGGGAGAGCAGCATCGCCGCCATCGCGGGGCGCGAGGGCCGCACGCCGGAAGCGGTCGCCTACGACATGCTGCTGGCCGACGAGGGCCGCAGCTTCATCTACTGCGCGCTGACCAACTACCAGAACTGGGACCTGGAGCCCTCGGCCGAGCTGCTGCGGCATCCGAACGCCATCGTCGGCCTGTCCGATGGCGGCGCGCATGTCGGCTTCATCTCGGACGCCAGCTTCCAGACCTTCCTGCTGACCTACTGGGGGCGTGACCGCAGGGAGGGCCGCGTGCCGGTGCAGGAGCTGATCCGGCGCCTGACGAGCGACACGGCGCGCGCGGCCGGGCTGGCCGACCGCGGGCTGCTGAAGGCGGGGATGAAGGCGGACGTGAACGTCATCGACTTCGACCGCCTGGCGCTGCACCGCCCGGGCATGGAGTACGACCTGCCGGCCGGCGGGCGGCGGCTGATGCAGCGCGTCACGGGCTATGCGGCGACCATGCAGGGCGGGCAGGTGACCTACCGGGACGGCGTGGCGACCGGGGCGCTGCCGGGACGGCTGGTGCGCTGCGCGGCGTGAGACGGCTCGGGGGGAGCGGGATGAACGCCCTTCCCCGGCGCGCAAGCCGGCAGGGGGCGTGGGGTTCGGGCGCCCCCCTGCCTTCTCACGTCCACAGGAAGCTCGGCGGCGAGACCTGGTCCGCGCTGCGATGCGCCCAGTCCAGCTCCGGCACCTTCAGCGCCGCGCGCTGCTGCGCCTCGTGCAGCTCGGCGGCAGCGGCGCGGTAGTCCAAGGTCAGCACCTCGCCATCCTCGACCACCTTGTGGCCATCGATGAAGACCGCCTTCACCGCGCGGTCGCCGGCGGCGTAGATCAGCGACCGCACCGGGTCGCGCGTCGGGCGCATCATCGGGTGGGTCACGTCCACCATGACGAAGTCGGCGCGGCAGCCCGGCGCCAGGCGGCCGATGTCGTCGCGTCCCAGCGCCCGGGCGCCGCCGATGGTCGCCGCCTCGAACAGTTCCGTCGTGGTCAGGCTGCGCGGATCCATCGCCTGGGTGCGCGCCAGGTAGGCCGCCAGGCGGATCTCATCCAGCATGTTGTGCGGGTAGGTGTCCGTGCCGACGCCCATGTGCACCCCGGCCCGCCTGTACTGGCCGAAGCTCTTCATGGTGATGCCGCGCCGGGCGAAGACGGTCGGGCAATGCGCGACGGTCGTGCCGGTCTCCGCCAGGATCGAGAGGTCGTCCTTCGTGTGCCACGGCGTCAGCGGATGGTGGTCGAGGAAGATGCCGTGGCCAATGATGGCGCGCCCGTCCAGCAGCCCCTGCTGGTGCAGCCACCCGATCGGCGTGACGCCGTGCCGCCGGGTGATCTCGTGGAACTCCGCCACCGCCTGCGCCGCGTGGATCTGCCAGGAGACGCCGCGCCGCCGCGCCTCGTCGCGGCTGTCGCGCAGCAGCTCCGGCGTGCAGGTGTCGATCTGCGCCGGCACCGCCATGCCGAAGAGGCGGCCGGAGGGGTGCTGCTCGGCGCGCTCGATGAGGGTGAAGGCCTCCTCCATCGCCTTCACGCCGGCCCGCTCGTCCCAGGCGTATTCCACGACGTGGCCGTTCCTGGTGTACCAGCGCGCGGAGCGGAACATCGGTGCGATGCAGACCCGCATGCCGCTCTCGGCCAGCAGATCGAGCCATCCCGGATGCGCCATGGAGAGGTCGGCCAGGGTGGTGACGCCGGAGAGCAGCAGTTCGCTGATCGCCACCCGCACGCAGGCATGCACCGCGCCCGGGTCGGGGCGGAAGATGGGCAGGTACTCGTAGAGCGAGGAGTTGTAGAGGCCTGGCGAGCCCACCTCGTCGGTGAAGCCCTTGTTCATCGGCTCCGACGAGGGGTGCGAGTGGATGTTCACCAGGCCGGGCATGACCATCATGCCGGCGCCGCTGATCTCCTCGTCGGCCGAGCCGGCGTAGCCGCGGCCGACATGCAGGATCCGGCCGTCCTCATGGGCAAGGTCGGCATCGGTGACATAGACGTGCTGCCTCGCGGCGGCGTCCCAGGCCAGGACGACATCGGCGTTGCGGATGACGGTGATGGGCATGCCTCTCAGCTCCGCCAGTCGGTCCGGTCGCCCTCGATCAGCCGCAGCGCGGAGTGCCAGCCGATGGCGCGGTTGCGCCGGTAGCGCTCGGCGAGGAACTGCCCCGCCACCCGCTCCCGCACCGCCACCGGCGGCAGCACCAGCGCCGCGCCGCCGGACTGCGCGGCCACCTGGGCGGAGCAGGCGCGCTCCAGGTAGTACAGGATGTCGTAGGCCTCCGCCGCGTCGCCGCCGCAGACCAGCAGGCCGTGGTTGCGCAGGATCATCGCGTTGTGGGTGCCGAGATCCGCTACCAGCCGCACCCGCTCCTCCTCGTCCAGCGCCACGCCCTCGTAGTCGTGGTAGGCGAGGTGGCCCCAGAAGCGCATGGCATGCTGGCTGATCGGCAGCAGCCCGTCGCGCTGCGCGGCGATGGCGACGCCGTCGCGCGTATGGGTGTGGGCGACGAAATGCGCGTCCTCCCGCGCCATGTGCACGGCGGAGTAGATGACGAACCCGGCGGCGTTCACCAGCGGCGCCGTGCCGTCCCAGTCCGCCGGCGGCGCCTCCACCGGGTTGCCCTGCCCGTCGATCTTCACGAGGTCCGAGGCCCGCATCTCGTGGTGCATCACGCCGTAGCGGTTCAGTAGGAAGTGGTGCTCCGGCCCCGGGACGCGCGCGCTGATGTGGGTGAAGATCCAGTCCGTCCAGCGGTGATGGGCGCACAACCGGTACAGCGCCGCGAGGTCGCAGCGGATGCGCCACTCCTCCTCCGACCAGCCCGGGCGCAGCGAGGCGGGCGATGCGGCGATGTTCATGGCGGGCGTCTCCATCGGGCTCAGGCGATGCTCTCCCCGCGCCAGCCCCGGCGTCAACACGGCCTGCGCAGCCGATTGGCGCGCCGGTGCACCGTGAGGCCCGATGCCTGGTTAGCGGCGTCCCGCACCGCCCCGTCCGCGGGCATGCCCCCTTGCGCCGGCGCGGCCCGGCCGCGAACCTGAACGTGCCCAAGCCCCCGGACCGGAGCCCGCGATGCCGCCGCCGCTCGACCCGCGACTCGCCCCCGGCTTCAAGGCCCGTCCCTGGTGGTGGGAGGAAGCGGAGCCGCCGGACCGCGACAACGTCATGCCCGACCGCGCCGCCGTCGCCATCGTCGGCGGCGGCTATGCCGGGTTGTCGGCGGCACTGACGCTGCGCCGGCTTGGCCACCAGGTCGTGGTCCTCGATGCGGAGCGGATCGGCTGGGGTGCTGCCTCGCGCAATGGCGGCATGGTTTCGGGCGTGCTGAAGGTCGCCGGCGTCGAGAAGGAGATCGTGCTGCCGCTGATCACCACGCTGCGCAGCGGCAACATGCTGGTCCTCGGACAGATTCAGATCGACATGACCGACTTCGGCATCACGCCGCCCACCGCGATGATGGGCATGCTGAAGACCGACCCGAAGGTCACGATCAAGTTCGAGACGACGCTCGCGAAGCCCACGACGTAGGGAAAGACGAAAGGGCGAAAAGGGCGAAAAGGGGAACGGCAGAATCGAAGGTAGAAGGAGCAAGGAGAGCAAAGGCTGAAGGGCACGAGCGACAACCGCCGCCTTGGGTGCTTCCTCCCTTTGCTTTCCTTCGCGACCTTTACCCTTCGATTCTGCCTTTTCGCCCTTTTTGCCCTTTTCGCCCTTTCTATTTTCCCCCCGGTAGCGCCAACGTGAACACCGTGCCGCCGTCGGGGGGGCAGTGCACGGTGAGGGCGCCGCCGTGCAGTTCGGCGGTGCGTTGCGCGATGGGCAGGCCGAGGCCGCCGCCGCGGGTCTTGGTGGTGAAGAACGGCTCGAAGATCTGCTCGCGAATCTCGGCCGGGATGCCCGGGCCGGTGTCACGCACCTCCAGGCGGACCATGCCGTCGCCGGCGGTGCCCAGCGTGACGGTGATGCGGCCCGTGCCCTGCAGCGCCTGCGCCGCATTCAGCACCAGGTTCAGCACCGTGGCCCGCGTGAGGTCGGCGTCGGCCTGGACGGCGAGCGCCGGGCCGGCGCTCACGAACTCCACGCCGT
>ERZ1066121.2874-NODE-2874-length-10326-cov-7.447668_pt1 | contig 10326 bp, 9 predicted proteins | sample MGYA00382768_ERZ1066121 | MGnify/ENA primary metagenome ERZ1066121 (study PRJEB33369, sample SAMEA5778351) | biofilm metagenome | biome: Industrial cooling water; feature: Water cooling tower basin; material: Biofilm | place: United Arab Emirates | collected... | reverse complement strand
CCATCGCCATCGCCGCTATCGTCATCTGGTGGCTCAAATGAGTCCGGACCCTAAATACTACCAGGTTAACTGCGAACCTGAAGAATTGGATACAGGCGCGTTAAGGACTGGACTTCCCCTGCAACCCGAGCATTGCTGTCCGCGATGCACGCAGTGTGCCCCAGCGTGACGCGCATCGGTGCTCTGGGTGGCGGGACCGGCACATGGCTGGTCCCGTAAAGGAAACCACTCATGACCAACGGCATCATAACAAACGTGTGACGTCCAGTCAGTGCAAGACTAAGGCAGCAGGCTCACCGCTCACCTGCAGGTATACGACAGCGATGGCGCACCGATGCGGGTGGGGATCACCGCAATCGCCGATTGAACGAAAATCCGAAACCGCACACGCACTTTTCGGCCGCAGAGACTTTGCCTCTTCCACGCCGAAAATGCCGAGTATTCTCGCAATATTTCAGTATTTTGAGATAGAAACTCCCCCATTTCACTGGCCTAACCTGCGGAAATCTCGGCAAATAAAAATCAAGCTAAGCTATTGATTTCAAAGCGGAAACTCGGTGGAGGCCCGAGCCGGAATCGAACCGGCGTATACGGATTTGCAGTCCGCTGCGTCACCACTCCGCCATCGGGCCGCCGAGGCTGGGGTCGGGGGTGCGCGGGGGCGACCTCTGACCGTGGCTGGTGGCGGCTAGTGCGGGGGAAAGGGGCTGTTGTCAAGCGATACCCATGGCCGCTTTGTCGAACCGATGCGCGGGGCCACTTGGCGCGGCGCGGCAGCGCGGCTATGCCACCGGCGAGGGAAGGGCCGTCGTCACGGCCATTCAAAGTGTATTACTATTGCAATACAGCTTGGGTTGATCTAAAAGGATCGTCAAGCCGTTGCCGTGCCAGGGAAGTATGAGATTATGGCCAGCCAGCCCCGTGAAGCCAGTTTCGCCGACATGCGCGCCGCGATGGTCGATTGCCAGTTGCGCACCAACGACGTGATCGACCCCGCGGTTGTCGCCGTCATGGGCAGCGTCGCGCGCGAGCGGTTCGTGCCCGCAGCGCTGGCGACGGTCGCCTATATCGACCGGGCCATCGGTTTGGCGGGCGACCGGCGGCTGAACCCGCCGCTGGTCACTGCGCGGCTGCTGGTGGCGGCAGAACTGCGCGCGGGACAGTCGGTGCTGCTGATCGGCGCGGCGACCGGATATGCCGCCGCGCTGCTCGCGGCGATGGGGGTGACGGTGACGGCGGTGGAAAGCAACGCCGAACTGGTCGCCCATGCGCGCAGGGCGCTGCACGGCGAGGCGGTCGAACTTGTTGAACTGGTCGAGGGGCCGCTGGCTGATGGCGTGCCTGGCCGTGCCCCCTTTGACCGGATCATCATCGACGGCGCCATCGAGATCGTGCCCGACGCCTTGGTCGCTCAGCTGGCCGAAGGCGGCGTGCTGGTCTGCGCGCTGCGCGAGGGCGCGGTGACGCGGCTGGCGCGCGGGGTGAAGGTTGCGGGCACCGTGACGGTACGGGCCTTTGCCGACATGGATGCTGGTGTCCTGCCGGGCTTTGCGCGGCCGCAGGGCTTCGCTTTCTGACGCGCTCACCCCATAACTCAAGAACAGATAGGTTGACGACCATGGCGCACGCATTCCTCCCCCGTTTGAACGGCCGCCTGACCGGCTGGCTGGCCGGCACCGCGCTGGCGCTGGCACTTGCGACGCCCGCGCTTGCCGAAACGCTGGAGGGGGCACTCGCAAAAGCCTATGCCAACAATCCGACGCTGACCGCGGCGCGCGCGGGGCAGCGGGCCAATGACGAAAATGTCCCGATCCAGCGCAGCGCGGGCCTGCCCAATGCGGGGACGCAGGGCAGCTATACCGAAAATCTGGTGATCCCCGGAAACAGCTTTACCGCACCCGATCGTCAGGTGAGCACCAGCGGCCGGTTGACCGTCCCCATTTATCAGGGCGGCGCGGTGCGCAGCGGCGTTGCCGCGGCCAAGGCCCGGGTCGCGGCGGGACAGGCCGATCTGCGCGCGACCGAGGCAAGCGTATTTTCGCAGGTCGTCGGCGCCTATATGGATGTCATCCGCGATCAGGCGATCGTCGCGCTCAACCGCAACAATGTCGAAGTGCTGGACACCAATTTGCGTGCGTCGCGCGACCGGTTCGAAATCGGCGACCTGACCCGCACCGACGTGGCCCAGTCGCAGGCACGGCTGGCGCTGGCACAGGGGCAGTTGCGCGGGGCAGAGGCGCGGCTGATCGCCAGCCGCGAAACCTATATCAGCCTGGTGGGCGAGGCTCCGGTCGATCTGGCCCCGCCGCCGCCGCTACCCGGCCTACCGACATCGACCGAGGATGCGGTGACGATCGCGCTGGCCGACAATCCGGATATCGAGGCGGCCGAGCGGCAGATTGCGGCCAGCCGGTCCGACATCGGTGTTGCCCGCGCCGAACGCCTGCCCACCGTATCGGCAACGCTGGACGGCAGCTATACCAACTTTCTGAATACGCTTAAGAGCGGCGTGCCTGGGCTGGCGGCACAACAAACCAACACGGGCGCGCAGGTGGCCGTCGGCGTTACCATTCCGCTGTTCCAGGGTGGCCGTCCGGCGGCGCGGGTGCGCCAGGCGCAGGCGCGCAGCAGCCAGGCAATCGAAAGCTATGTCGCGGTCGAACGCGGGGTGATCGCGCAGACGCGCGCCGCCTTTGCCAGCTGGCAGGCCAGCCGCGAGGTCATCGCCGCAACGCAGCAGGCCGTGGACGCCAACGCCCTGTCGCTGGAGGGGGTGCGCGCGGAAAACAGCGTCGGCACGCGTTCGATCCTCGACATATTGAATGCCGAGCAGGAATTGTTGAGCGCGCAGGTGCAGCTGGTGACGGCGGAGCGCGATGCCTATGTCGCCGCCTTCACCTTGCTTGCCGCGATGGGCAAGGCTGAGGCGCGCGATTTGGGGCTGGACGGCGGGACGCTTTATGACCCTGACGCCAATTACCAGCGGGTGCGCGGCAAGGTGTGGGATTGGGCCGACGATCCAGCCCCCAAGCAGGTCGCGCCCGATACAAGGGGCGTGCCCGCCGCCAGTGCCGCCGCGCCCGCCATCGCGCGTCCCGGTCCGGGACAATAAGGCTTGGCAAGCCGCGCGATCCGGCGATAGAAGACCGGGCCGGCTGCTTGGCCGGGAACGTCAGGGGATGGACTGTGGGCGATATGGCGCGCGAACATTCGATGGAAGATATTTTGTCCTCGATCCGCAAGGTTATCGCGCGCGAAGATGCGCCGACCAGCGAGGTTGCCGCTGAGCCCGACGTGCTGGAACTGCACGACGAATCGGACGAGGTCGATGGGCCAGTGGCATCGATAGCGGTGCCTGCGGAAGAGATTATAGCCCCCGCCGCCGCTTTTGCCGCTCGCCGCTCGCTCGATGCGCTCAGCGCTGCGGTCCAGTTCCCCGAAACCGACGGGGTGCCTGCGCCTGCCTTGCCGCAGGGCAGCCGCACTATCGACGATCTGGCAATGGAGGCGCTGCGCCCCATGCTGAAACAATGGCTTGATGCCAATCTGCCCGCGCTGGTCGATGCGATGGTCGCCAAGGAAATCGCGCGGATCGCCGGACGGCGCGGTTAGGGCATAACCCGTCGCGACATGGCAATCCGGTGCCATGCATGGATGCTGAAACAAGTTCAGCATGACGGTGGTTTGGCCAAATGTCGTCACGGTTCGGGTGCTGTTGAGATTCAGCTTGTTCGATAGCAGCCTGTGATCGGCTTGGTTCGTTATCATTCATTCTTATTTCCGCCCGCCCTGAGCTTGTCGAAGGGCCGTCCTTTTTTTGACCATGGCCGAGAAAGAACAGCCCTTCGACAAGCTCAGGGCAGGCGGGGACTTTTTGGACAGGTGGGAGTTTCGGTTTCACACCGCCAGCTCCCATGCCCCTTCCGCTCTATGCCGACACCCAGCGTTCCAACAGGTGGCGCGCGATGGCGAGGGAGGGCGGGGCCATGAAGGGGGCGTCGGGGTCGCCATCGAGTGCCGCCGCGACCTCGGTGCGCGTTACCCATTGGGCCGCTTCCAGCTCGGTGGTGTCGAGCGTCAGGGCCGGATCATCGACCCGCGCCAGGCATCCGATCATCAGCGAGGACGGGAAGGGCCAGGGCTGGCTGGCGATATATGTCACGCCGTGCGCGCGCACGCCCGCCTCTTCCCACAGTTCGCGCGCCACGGCTTCCTCAAGCGATTCGCCGGGTTCGATGAAGCCTGCGAGGGCGGAGAAGAAGCGCGGCGGAAAGCCGGGCTGGCGCGCGACCAGAGCGTGGCCGTCGCATTCGGCCAGCATGATGACGACCGGGTCGACGCGCGGGAAATGGTCCGCGCCGCAGCCGGAACATTTGCGGCCCCAGCCGCCGCGGAACTGCATGGTTGGCGCGCCGCATATGGCGCAATGACGATGGCGGGCGTGCCAGTCGACCAGGCTGCGCGCGGCGGCATAGAGCGCCGCTTCCTCCTGCGACAACAGCGGCAGCGCGCGCATGACGGTGCGCGAGCGCGCGTCGATGCGCTGGCCGGGCAGAGCTTCCGCGACGAAATGCGGAATGCCCGCATCGTCCACGCCCAATAGCATCAGCCGGTCCGAATCGGTCAGCGCCGCCGCTTCCCAGCGCAGGCCGCCCGCGTCGCCCGGTATGAAGTCGATGCCATCCATGGCCAGCGCGCGGGCGCGCAGGTCGCGGCGGGCCTCGGTCAGGCGGGCGGGATCGGTGCGAACCGCGTCGGCGCGGTCGAGCGTCCCGCCGGTAAAGCCCAGCGGTCTCACGCCCCGGAGAGATCCTGAAAGATGACTTCGGGCAGGCGGCGCTGAAAATCCAGGCTTTCGGGCGGCATATATTGGGCATAGCCCGCCGCGCGCAGGCCGCGCACCGGATCGACGAAGGCGATGGTTCCCGCCGCGCCGCCCCAGCCATAGATGCCCGGCCCACCGGGATTGCCGGGCAGCGACACGCGTCCGCCCGCGCCAAAACCCTGGCCCTCGACAAAGGTGCCCTTGGTATCGACGCCGTCGGCCAGCATGTTCGACATGGCTAGCATCGCCGTTTCCTCGCGCATCAACCGCGTGCCGCCGACCGCGCCCTTGCCCGCCAGCAGCATCAGGAAACGGTCATAATCATGCGCGCTGGTGACGAGCCCCGCGCCGCCAAAGGCAAATTCCGGCTTGTCGAGATAGATGGAACTGGCCGCCGGATCGATCGGGACCAGCGCACCGCCGAAGGGCGCATAGTTGGTGGTAAGACGGGCCACCTCGCTGCCCGGCACCTGAAAATAGCTGCTCGTCATGCCGAGGGGGTCGAACATCGCGGTTTTGAGGAAAGCGTCAAAGGACTGGCCCGACGCAACCTCGATCACCCTGCCCAGGAGGTCGAGCGATACCGAATAGCTCCATTTCGTGCCCGGTTCATAGACAAGCGGCAATTTGGCGAGCCGGTCGGCAAATTCCGCCAGTGTCGGTGCGGTCGGCTTTGTCTCGATCCCCGGCAGTGGCAGGCGCGTGACCTTTGCAGGAAGAATGCCATTGTCGACATAGGCATCCTTGATCGGCCCCTTTTGCATGATGGTGTAGCCAAGCCCGGCGGTGTGGGTCAGCAGGTGGCGGACCGTTATCGCCGTCCTGGCAGGGCGTACGTCGGTGAGCGAACCGTCGGGTGTCACCTGAACCTGCATATTGGCAAAGGCGGGGAGCAGGTCGGCGATCGGCTGATCCAGGCGCAGCTTGCCCTGATCGATCAGGAGCATGGCGGCGATCCCGGTGACCGGTTTCGTCATCGAATAGACGCGCCACAGGCTGTTGACGTCAACCCCGACCGGACCATCCAGCGCCAGCGATCCCGCCGCGATGACCTGCGGCGGGGCCATGCCCCGGCCGATGGTGGCAAGCGTACCGGCCAGCTGTTTGCGTTCGACAAAACCGCTGAGAAAGGCGCGGGTGGCGGGAAAGGCGGGGCCGGCATCGACCAGCGCGAGCGCGGGCCGCAGCGTTGCCGCCATGCCGCCAAAGACCGCCATGCCGCCGAGCATCGCCCGGCGTGAAACCATCATGTTCATCGATTGACCTTTCCCATCGCATCCACCGCCTTGCGATACAGCGTCGGCAACCCGGCGGCGTCAAGCTGATTCAGCGGCCACCATTGACCTTTTATACAATTACCAGATGCAGAGCGGCGCACAATGGCAAGTTGCAGGTCGAAATGGGTGAAGCTGTGCCGCACCGTGGCGACGGCTTCCTCGGCCATATCCGCCGCGTCCACCCCTGACCAGTCGTCGCCGGGCAGGGCGAGCATCCCGCCCAGCATCCCCCGCGGCGGGCGATGTTCCAGCAGCAACGCGCCGTCCGCCTCGATCCACCAGGCGGTGCCGTAGCGCTGGGGCTTGGCTTTTTTGGGTAGCTTGGTCGGCAGCGACGCCGCGATACCGCTGGCCCGGCCCCGGCAGTCGGCGGCGAGCGGACAGGCGGCACAGCGCGGGGTGCGGACGGTGCACATGCCCGCGCCCAAATCCATCAGCGCCTGAGCAAAATCGCCGGGCCGCTGCTGCGGCACACGGGGGGCGAGGGCGGCGCGGATGGCGGGCTTGGCGGCGGGCAGGGGGGCGGTAATCGCGGCGTGGCGGGCCATCACCCGTTCGATATTGGCATCGACCACAACCGCCGGGCGGGCAAAGGCAATCGCCGCGATCGCCGCCGCCGTATAGTCGCCAATGCCCGGAAGCTGGCGCAATGCGGCCTCGCTGTCCGGAAAATGCCCGCCATGGTCGGCCACCACGGCGCGCGCGCAGGCCAGCAGGTTGCGGGCGCGTGCGTAATAACCAAGGCCCGCCCACGCCGCCATCACCGCTGTATCGTCGGCTGCCGCAAGATCCGCGACGGTTGGCCAGCTGTCGGTGAAGCGCCGCCAATAGCCCGCGACGGCGGCGACGGTGGTCTGCTGAAGCATCACTTCGGCCAGCCAGATGCGATAGGGGTCGGGCACCGCGTCGCTGCCCGGCAGGATGCGCCAGGGCAGGACGCGTGCGTTGGCATCGTACCAGCGCAGCAACCGGGCGGCAAAATCATCGGGGCTATGGACGGTCACCCCCCGCCTATGGCATGGCGCTGGCGATGGCGAAAGCAGGCAACAGCGATGGCAGCAAAGGTCGGCGTCCCGCCGCGACCGAACGACCGCGCGGCGGGGCTGCGCGCGCGATCGCTGACCTGGTGCCCGCGATCGGCGGCGCGGCGTTTCGCAAATTCGGCTTTATTCAGGCGTCGCTGGTGATGCGCTGGCGTGAGATTGTCGGCGACCGGCTGGCCGATGTGACCGAACCAGCGATGATCCGCTTTCCCGTGGGCAGCAAGGTGGGTGGGACGCTTCACCTCACCATATCCGGGGCGCATGCGCCGATGTTGCAGCATGTGGAGCCCGACCTGATCGCCATGGTCAACCGCTTTTTCGGCTATGCCGCCATCGCCCGCGTGCGGATGACGCAGGGACAGGTTGCCGCCGCGCCGCGCCCGGTTCAGCCATCGGCCATGCTGCGTCCCGTACCGGCGGAACTTGGCGATTCGCTGCGCAGTGTGGCGGACCCCGAACTGCGCACCGTGCTGGAACGCATGGCTGCGGGGTTGGCGGACCGCCCCAATCTGCCGAAAATCAGTTGAGGACAGGATGACCGACATGCCCGCAACCCGCCGCGCGATCCTGACCGCCATCGCCGCTGCACCGCTGGTCGCCGTGCCGCGCGCATGGGCAGCGCCGCGCCTGTCGGCCAAGGTGACGGAAACCGGCATCGGTGCGTTCGTCGTTGGCGATCCGGATGCGAAGCTGCGGCTGGTGCAATATTTCAGCTTCACCTGCGGCGCGTGCGGCGTTTTCGCCGGGACGGCCGATGTCCCGCTCAAGACCGGATATATCGATCGGCGGCTGGTGGCGTTCGAGTATCGCAACCTGATCCGCGATCCGCTGGACATGACCGCGGCCCTGTTGGCGCGGGTGAGCGGGGCGGCAGGCTTTCCGGGGCATTACCGCGCAATCATGGCGGCGCAGCAGACGTGGCTGACCCGCGCGAGCAAGCTGCCCGAGGCGGTGCAGGCGAAATGGTACGAAGGCAGCGTTGCGGAGCGCGCCGCGCGCATGGCCCGCGACAGCGGCCTTGATGCCTTGATGCGCACACGCGGCGTAACGGCCGCCCAGATGACGGCGGCGCTGGCCAGCGAAGTGGCGCAGGCCGAACTGACCGCCATGACCAACATCGCGCGCGGGACCGACCGGATCGCCAGCACGCCGAGTTTCCTGTTGCAGGGCAAGTTGCTTGCCAATGTCCACAATTGGCCCGACGTCAAATCCCGGCTCGACCAGGCGTTGTCGGCGGCCTAAAGAACCCCCCACGATCATCGCAATTTTTGTAAGGACACCGCCATGGCCATCCGCCTTGCCCGTACCATCGCCATCGCTTCTTTCTCCGCCATCGCGCTTGCCGCTTGCGGCAGTGGCGGGGGCGCAGGGGACGGCGCGGCGGAGCAGCCCGTCGCCGCCAAGGTCGCGGCGCCCGCTGGCAAGAGCTGGTCCGAAGTCGCCGCACGCAGCGCCGACGGCGGGCTGGTCGTCGGCAATCCCGAAGCGCCGATCAAGGTCATCGAATTCGCCTCGCTGACCTGCGGCGCATGCGCGCAGTTCAGCGCGGATTCGGGCAGCGAGCTGAAAAAGGATTTCGTCGACACTGGCCGGGTATCGTTCGAGGTGCGCCATTTCCTGCGCAACCCCATCGACCTGCTCGCCGCATCGGTCGTGCAATGCGCGCCCACCGACCGCCAATATGCTCTGACCAGCAACCTCATGGCGTCGCAGCAGGACCTGTTCGCCGGGGCCGAAGCGGGCGGCGAGGCGGCGCAGGCGGCGATGAACAATCAGGCCGACCCGGCCCGCTTTGCCAAGGCCGCCGACGCGCTGGGCATCAGCACCATGTTCCAGTCGCGCGGGATGGCGGCGGATCAGGTCAAGGCGTGCCTGTCCAACACCGCCGAAGTCGAAAAACTGGTCGCCGACAACAACAAGTGGATCGAGCAATATGAGGTGAGCGGCACTCCGACCTTTGTCATCAATGGCGATGTGGTGGGCACGCTCAACTGGGCGGGCCTGCGCGACCGGTTGCGCACGATGGGCGCGCGATAAGCGGCTGTTGAGACTTAACTGGTCGCCACAAGTTCGTCATTTCTGCGAAGGCAGGAATGACGAACTGATGGTGACGCGTTGAATCCCTACAGACCCTAAAGAGCATAAGGCCAGTCCGAAGCCATTCGGCGGAACTGGCCTTTGCCCCGTTACATTCCGGTCAGCGCATCCCCGAGCGAACAGGCCGCCGGGCCAAGGATGACGATGAACAGCACCGGCAGGATGAACAGGATCAGCGGCACTGTCATGATTGCGGGCAGGCGTGCGGCCTTTTCCTCGGCGCGCATCATGCGTTCGTTGCGGAACTCCGCCGACAGCACGCGCAGCGCAGAGGCGAGCGGGGTGCCGTATTTCTCGGTCTGGATCATGGTTGTCACCACGCCCTTCACCGAATCGAGGTCGACACGATAGGCCAGGTTTTCGAACGCCATGCGCCGTTCGGTCAGGAAGCCAAGCTCGATCGAGGTCAGGGCAAACTCCTCGCCCAGTTCGGGATAGGCGCGGCCCAGTTCCTTTGCGACGCGGCTGAACGCGGCGTCCACGGTCAGGCCGGCCTCGGCACAGATAACCAGCAGGTCGAGCGCATCGGGCAGCCCCTTGCGGATCGCATCGGTGCGCTTCGTGCGCTTGTTCTGTACCCACAGGTCCGGTGCCTTGTAACCCAGCAGCAGCGCGCCCATCAGCGAGAAATTGCGCTTCACCGGCGTCCAGTCAGGGAAAATGTCGGTGAAATAGACTGCGATAGCGACGGCACCGCCCAGCACGATGGGAAGGATCAGTCGGCCAAAGATAACCGCGACGGCCAGATCCTTGGACCGAATGCCGGCCTGCGCCAGCTTTTGCTGTACTTCCTTGATCTGCGTATCCTGCAGCACCGACAGGGATGACAGCAGCTGACGGATCGAATCGGCATGGGCGCTTTTACGGACCAGCTTCGCACGCCGCTTGGCGGTCGAAGCGGTAATCCCCGCCTTAAGCTGTTCGCGCCGATCGTTCAGTGCCTTGACGCGCTTTGCCATCGGGTCGCGTACCGTCATCGCGCCATAGATGACGACCATGACTGCGGCGACCCCTACGGCCGACATGATGGTCGCCACCCAGATGACGTCGATGCCGAGCAGGGTGGGGCCGGCGGCTCCGGGTC
>ERZ1066121.2873-NODE-2873-length-10327-cov-4.567465_pt1 | contig 10327 bp, 8 predicted proteins | sample MGYA00382768_ERZ1066121 | MGnify/ENA primary metagenome ERZ1066121 (study PRJEB33369, sample SAMEA5778351) | biofilm metagenome | biome: Industrial cooling water; feature: Water cooling tower basin; material: Biofilm | place: United Arab Emirates | collected... | reverse complement strand
GTGCAGGCCGGGGAGCTGGGTAGCTTTCCGACCGATACGGTACCGGCGCTGGCGGCACAGCCCGAGTCGGGCGATCGCATCTTTGCTGCCAAAGAGCGCAGCCCCGACAAACCCCTGATTCTGATGGGGGCCAGCCTGGGCGATCTGCTGCCCTACGTTACAGGCAGTGAGGCTGAACTGACCCAGTGGAGCGCGATCGCCGCCCAGCACTGGCCCGGTGCCCTCACCCTGGTACTGCCCGCCTCCGGTCGCCTGCCCGCCGCTATGAACCCGCAAAATACCGGCACGGTGGGCCTGCGGGTACCCAACCACCCCCTGGCGCGGCACCTGCTGGCCCACACTGGCCCCCTGGCCACCACCAGCGCCAATCGCTCTGGCCAGCCACCCCTTGAAACGATGGCAGCGATCGCCGCCAGTTTTCCGCAGGTCTTTACCCTCACCGCCGCCGCCCAGGCCGAGATTTACCACGCGCTCGGCGGCAAGGTGCCCCCCGACGACCAGCCCCAGGGATCAGGGCTGCCCTCCACCGTAGCCCGCTGGCAGGGGGATGGTTGGGAGGTGCTGCGATCGGGCGCAGTAACGCTGCCAACAGTCAACCCCAGCCCCTAACTTTGAATTTTGCACTTTGCACTCTGAACTAACCGCCCCTCCTCCCCTCCCCCAGACCGATGGACTACCCCCAGGGCAAAGACTTCACCGACCTGGCCACCCTGCAACTGGCCTACGATCGCCTGCTCCACCAGGCCCAGCACCGCTCTGCCTTCTTAGGCACCGCCTCCCATGAGCTGCGATCGCCCATCAACCAAATCATCAGCCTGCACCAGCTCATTCTTGAAGACCTGTGCGAAAACCCCGCCGAAGAGCGCGAGTTTATCGCCCAGGCCAACCAGGCCATTCAAACGGTGCTCAAAAACCTCGACCTGCTGATTACGCTCTCTAAGCTCGACATTGGCACCCTGCAACCCCAGCTTCAGCCAACGCTGCTAGAGCCCTTGCTAACCCGAGTACAGCGCCTGGTTCAAATGCAGTGCGTCAATCGCCACTGCCGCTTCAGTCTTGGCCCCGTCGAGGCCAGCCTCAGCGTTCAAACCGATGCCGCCTGGCTAGAGCAGGTGCTGGTCATGCTGATAGAAGCCGCCCTGGCCCAGGGTAGCCCCCAAATTAGCCTCACTGTCGCCGACGATGCCGCCAGCGATGTCGTCATTCACCTGGGGGCCAACCCCGGCGAGGCTCAAACCCCTGCCCCCGCCGCCCTTTCGCCCGAGTTTCGCTACCAGCTGGCGGCTCGTCTAGCGCCCCATTTGAACGGCACTCTGGAGCAGCTTGGCCCTAGCGCCAACCCCACTAGTCATCTGGGTCTGCGGCTGCCCCGACCCGTCTAGGCGTTACAGTTTAGTTCGGTTTTGACCGCTGTGAAAACTACCGTTCTGCAACAACAAAGTCCGCGCCTTCAAAAGTGGAGCGCCTTTATTAAGTAGAAATACTTAATTAAATGCAAGGCTGTGTAGGTTGCAGTTGAGGAACGTAGCTTGCTTCCCGTAGGGCAACCCAACGCCCGCATGGGTTACGCTACCGCTAACCCGCCCTACATTTGAATTAGCCTAGCTACTTACCTTAAAGCTTAAAAGCTACCCCATTTGGAAAAGCCTTTAAAGAATCAGTTAACTCGACGATTAAATCGCTGAATTTAGCGTTCCATTTTCAAATCTTTCGATATAGTTTGGGCAACTCATTTCCGGAATCGGCTGCTGCTTCCCTGTAGCTAAAGGTGTCTCGGTGAATTTTTAGATATTAAACCGCAGCCTGCCAGACTGGATCCCTGAAACCAAGTCACAGCCAAACCTATGGACATTGTTATCGTTCTTATTGTAGTCCTCATTTTGTGGACCAATTCGACTCTGTTCCCACCAAAACCCAAGAAGCCAACTGTCGATGAAAAACTAGCTGAGGCCATCAAAGACTATCTCAAGGAAGGGTTTAAAGTCCGTAAGGATTGATAGATAAAAGTCTTTGAATCAGATGTTTGTAGATGTTTGCAGGTAGAATCCTGATAGGCGTTTATTGCAATTCTCCCATTATTCATGACCTCAGATCCTACTTCTTCCGCTCAGCTAGACCCCAATACAGCGACAACTAACGCCGAACCCACCCCCGCTTTTGGCTGGAATCGCTATGCTGAGCGCATCAACGGGCGGTTTGCCATGGTGGGCTTTGTGGCGCTGCTGCTGCTAGAGCTGGTTACGGGCCAGACCTTTTTTAGCTGGCTGGGGCTGCGCTGAGCGACGGCTCCTGCATAGTTCTCAGAATCGCTCTAGCCCCTTATCTGTGCGCCATTCTAGCGATTAGAAATGGTAGGCTTAGGAGTGGTTTTTGAAAGGTAGGGCCGTGGTTAACCCCAACGCAGAAATTAGCCGACTGCGGGAGCTCATGCCCGCCTCGGCCCGCATGAAAACCAAGCTCATGCTCAACGATCGCCAGTTAAGCGTGATCAAGGCCGAGTTTCCGCGCCCCTGGCAGCAGGCCCACGCGGTCTCTATCAACCTTGACCTCTGGCATCAGCTGGCGGTCAGCGATCGCGATCTGCTGTTTTTGCGCACCGTCTGCTGGGTCACCCTGGCCAACGTGCTCAAGCCCAACTGGTACCAGGCCTTGGCCGGGGCCGGGCTGGTTGGCGGCGTGGTCGAGCTGCTCCAGGCCGATGCCGTGGGGGTAGTGGCCGCTGCCGGAGTCACCGCCCTGGCGGGCTGGCAGATCTGGCGCGGGGTAACCGGCCCCCAAACCGACATTGCCGCCGACGACAAAGCTGTGCAGGTGGCCCAGCGGCGCGGCTACGACCAGGCCGAGGCCGCCGCCGCCCTGATTCGCGCCATTGAGGCGGTGCCCCCCCTGGAGGGCCGCCAGGTATTGACCGTCAACGAGCTAATTCGCTGCCAAAACCTGCGTATGCAGGCGGGGCGCTCAGAGTTTCCGGTGCCCGAGAGCTACTTGCGCTAGATGTCTACCGTGCCGTCGTCAACATCGCCGCCCGATCAGGCTAGCTGGCTGGGCGTCGCCCGCCTCAGCTATGCCGTCGAGTCGGGCCGGTGTATCCCCACCCAAACCTATACCCGCGCCCCCCTGCGAGTGCAGCGCCCCCTCTACCCCGAGGGTGAGGAGCTTTGCCACAGCGTGCTGGTGCACACCGCCGGGGGGCTGGTGGGGGGCGACAGTCTAGAGGTGCAGCTCGCGGCCGCGCCGCGAGCCCAGGTGCTCCTCACCACGGCTGCCGCCAGCAAAGTTTACGGCAGCAGCCCCGAGTTGTCGTCGAGCCAGACCGTCGAGATTAGCCTGGCCCCCGGCAGCTGCCTGGAATGGATGCCCCAGGACACCATCGTGTTTAACCAGGCCCACTACCGGCAGCAGCTGCGGGTAAACCTGGCCCCAGGCGCAGTCTGGGGCGGCTGGGAAATCACTCGCTTTGGCCGCAGCGCCCGGGGCGAAACCTTTGAGCGGGGCCAGTGGCGATCGCAGATCGAGGTTTGGCAAAACGATCGGCCCCTGTGGTGCGATCGCCAGCAGCTGGTGGGCGGCAGCGCTCCCCTGCACAGCCCCAACGGCCTGGCTGGGTACCCGGTGGTGGGCAGCTTTGCCCTGCTCGGCTATGGCTTCGAAACGTCCCACATTGAGGCTCTCCGGCAGCTGTGGCCCAGCGATCAAGCGGGCGACGCTGGCGTTACGCGCCTGCAAGCGGGCGTACTCTGCCGCTACCGAGGCCCCTCCAGCCAGGCGGCACGGCGCTGGTTTGTGGCCGTTTGGCAATATCTGCGCCCCTACTACCTGGGCCGATCGGGGGCGGCCTCGCGGCTCTGGCCCTGCTAGCGATACAGAGACCGACCTGCCGATACCAGCAGCCATTGCTCGCCCCAACTATTCCCCGAAGCTACTGGCAGGCCAAGTCGGGTCGCTCGACCAGCGACAGAACTTTAGCCGCTCCTTCCGGATGAAGAACGGCCCTTAGCGAAAAGGTAAATCATAGAAACTCCCTGAAGATGCTATGAAGACTCCTCAATTTTCTGGCTCTAAGCTGCCACCCTCCTCAGAGTACGCTCTGATTTTGGGGGCGGGCGCAACGGCGGCCATATCCATCGCGGCTCAGCAGGTGGCGGTCGCTACTCTGCCGGTCACAACCCTGGTGGCCCTGGGCCTGCTCAATCGGTACCGCCTGGATCAGCGCCTGCAAGACAGTGAGTCTGAGGGGTTTACCCTAGAAGAGTCCATGCCTCGCTCGGCCCCAGCTACCCCCCAGCGCGTCACCGCCCAACCCAGCCCCGACACCATTTCGCCCCGTCCCCAGACAGCCGCCTCAGCCCCTTCGGCCTGTTTTTCAGACCAGCGTCACTACGTTCACGAAACCCTGGCCAAAAAGCTGCAAGCCAAGGCCGACTTTGCGGCTATCCAGCAGGCCAGTCTGCAAAAAGTGGGAGCCTATCTCCAGCAAATTCGCCAGGAGCAAGCCCTGTCGCTAGACGACGTCTATCAGCAGACTTTCATTCAGCCCTACACCCTCAAAGCAATCGAGTCCGGCAATTTGAAGCAGCTGCCAGAGCCGTTTTACATCCGCGCCTTTATTCAAAAGTACGCCTCGGCCCTGGGCCTAGAAGGGGCAACCCTGGCCGCCGATTTCCCTACGCTGTAAGGTGTTGAGGGCGTGCCGTTAATTTTAGCCGTAGCTCTCCCATTAGCGCTGCCACGCCCGACCCAAATATAGCTGTAGCCAATTGAATTAGGACAGCTGACAGACGAGCGTTCAAACGTTTGAACGTTTTCAGGCTTAATTGATGTCCTAACCCAAGTGACTCTGGCTATAACAGGCTAGGTCAACGCACCGCCGCAGCTCGACCCGGCCCCAGCCGTACAGCCGTAGCAGAAGGGGCGCGTTTGCACCTCTGCAATCAGATCGAGCGAGTTGGCGGCCAGCAGGTCGGCTACAGTCAGGGGTTGGCCTGTGGCCGATGAACAGGGGATGGCTTCCATCTGGTTGAAGTCGCAGTCGTAGAGAATGCCTTCGTAGTCCACCGAGAGCTGGTTGCGGCACATCAGGTTGGGGACGGTGGCCGGGTTGTGGTGGTCAGCTAAAAAGCGCAGGTAGGGCCAGTAGAGGTCTTTGCCGTGCAGGTACTGCTTCACCCGGCCAATGGGCAGGTTGGTGATGGTGTAGAGGTGGTTGAAGACGATGCCAAAGTGCGATCGCAAATACTCTTCATAATCGGCCTGTAGCCCGGCTTGGCTGGGGGTGAGCGAAAACTCAGCGCTGCGGGGCACGGGCGGGTTGTACACCAGGTCCAGGCCCAGGGCCGGGTCGTGGCCGTAGCCCAGCTGGTTGAGTCGCTGCAAAGCCCGAACCGACTCGCTATAGACTCCGGCCCCCCGCTGCTTGTTGACGTTGTCTTCGAGGTAGCAGGGCAGCGAAGCCACCACCTGTACCTGATGGCGGGCAAAGTACTCGGGCAGATCCTCAAAGCCCGGCACAAAAAAGATGGTCAGATTCGATCGCACCATAACCGTTTTTCCCAACCCGCGGGCCGCCTCAACCAGGGGGCGAAAGCCGTAGTTCATTTCGGGGGCACCGCCGGTCAGATCGACGGTGGTAATTTGCGGGAACCGCCGCATCAGCTCAATTAGCTGGTCGGTCACGGTGGGGGAAAGCTCTTCGCTGCGGTGGGGGCCAGCCTCGACGTGGCAGTGAGTGCAGGCCAGGTTGCACTTGCGGCCCAGGTTGATTTGCAGCACGCTGATCGGCAGCTTAGTCAGGGGCTGGTCGAGCCGCTGGTCAAAGGGGGTAACGGTAGCGGCAGGAGACGGGGGAGACTGAACCATGAAATCTATATCTGAAAAACAGCATTAGGCTAAACGATTACCCGGTCGGTTTGGGCCAGCGTACCGGCGATCGAAGGCAGCTTTTGTAATTAGAACCCAAAGGGCTGAAAATAGCCTGAGAACAGTGTTTACTGCGCTTTTGTAGCCATCGCCAGGAACGCTAGAACATTTCAGAATTTCTGAAGCGATGGCTATGCGCCAGTTCGCCGCCCGAGTTTCGTCGATGGCGGTCACCGATGTCCTAAGCGAACTGGCCACCGTTATACATTCTGCCAGGCTAAATTTTGTCAGGCCACAACTCGGGGACACAGATATTAAATAACCCTATTGGTTAGTCGGCCCCACTGCTGCCCTGGTTCGACAGCGGCTCTCCATCGACCCTGACCTGGTCGCGGCCCTGGTTTTTAGCGTTGTAGAGGGCAACGTCGGCCCGCTTTACCAGGTCGGCAGGGCTACCGCCCTGGGCGGGCAGGGCGCTGGCCACCCCAAAACTCATCGTGACAATTTTGGCTACCGCCGACCCCTCGTGGGCAATTCGATGACTGCGAACCAGCAGGCGAATTTCTTCGGCTACGGTTTCGGCTCCGGCCAGATCGGTGTTGGGCAGCACCAGCACAAATTCTTCACCGCCGTAGCGAGCGACCAGGTCACCGGGGCGTTTGGCGGCTCGGCTGAGCGTGCGGGCCACCAGCCGCAGGCAGTTGTCGCCCGCCTGGTGGCCGTAGCGATCGTTAAAGCCCTTAAAACTGTCGATATCGGCCATGATCAATGACAGTGGGCCATTTTCACGGCTCATGCGCCGCCATTCTCTATCGAGGTATTGCTCAAAGCGACGGCGATTGGCAACCTGGGTGAGGCCATCGAGGTAGGCCATGCGCTTGAGCCGCTGGTTGGCCAGGGTAAGCTCGCGGTGCATCTTAGCCTGCTGAATGGCGATGCCCACCTGGGTGGCCAGGTTTTGCAGCAGCCGCACATCAGATGTGCGCCAGGCCCGCGGCGATCGGCACTGGTGGGCAATCAGCAGCCCCCACAGGGTCTGATCCTCTAGCAGGGGCACCACGATTTCGGCCTGAATTTGAAAGTACTCTAGAAACGCCAGCTGGTTGGGAGACAAATTTTGAGTGTAGATATTCTCAACGGCTAAGCCACGCCCGGCCTGGTAATGCGCTAAGAACGTTTTGCCCACCGACCAGGGATCGCGCAGTGCCCAGCCGAGCATGGGCGGGTAGGCCCCAGTCTGTGATTCTTGAATCACCTCGCCGCTCATATCGGCCCCGCACTGGATCACAATGACGCGATCGGCTTCAATAAAGGTCTGCACCGAGGCAACGGTCTGGGCCAAAATGCTGTCTAAATCGAGCAGATGCCGAATGCGCTGGGCAATTTCGGTGACCAGTCGTTCCCGCTGCGATTGGAGCTTAATTTCGTCCTCGGCTCGCTTTTGCTCAGAGATATCGAGGGTGACTCCAGCCAATCGAGGGGCGTGTTCGCCGTCATCAAACACCTGCCCCCGAGTCGACAGCCAGCGGATCTGGCGATCGCGGTGCTGCACTCGAAACTCGACCCCGTAGCGCTGTTTGAGCTGAATGGCCTGCTGCAAAGCCTGGTGTACAGCAGCCTGGTCATCTTCGTGCAGGTAGGTAAAGAGAGTGTCGTAGCTACCGTCAAACTCGCCTGGCTCTAGCCCCAACAGACGCTCTTGCTCATCGGAAATGACAATGGTTCCCTGGGCCAGATCCCAGTCCCAGGTTCCCATTTGAGCGCCTTGAAGCGCCAGGGCCAGCCGCTCCTGCTGCTGCTGAAATAGGGCGACGGAGTAATGGCAGGCGGTGAGCTCAGCCCGGCTGGAGGATACCATCTCAGCATCGTTGGGCAGGGTGCAGAAGCCGTTGGGGGTCAGCAACCCCAGCCAGTGGTGAGCCTGATCGACCACCGCCAGGTAGGGCTGCTCGGGGTGGAGGCGGCTAAAGCCCTGGGGCCAGGACAGGGATGTATTCAGGGGGCGCAGCCAGTCGATTGGGGTCATCCAGCGGGTGACGGGGGTTTGGCCAAAGTTAATCTGATGGGCCGCGGCCCGGGCGGCATTGTCATAGCTAAATACCCCCAACAAAGCGCCTTGACCATAGACCAGGGCATAGGTTTTGGCCGCCTGACCCATCCTCGCGACGACCTGGCCTAAACAGTCCTCTGCGTCCACGCTGAGGGGCGCAGGATCAATGGTTGCCGTCAGGGCAGTGGCGTTGATCAGGTCGTTTTCAAGCACAGATTCGGGAACCGGGATAGGTAAGTAGATTGTGAAGATAGGAGAGATTGCAAGCGATCCGGCGGGTCAGTGGGATAGACACTAAGGGGCAAGTCTAGGATGGCGAAGTGACGACATTCGGCGTCAGCGGATACCCCTGGTGTAGTGCACATCACTTTAATCCCTAGAATGCCCGCCGTCTGCCGCAGGTGAGCCATTATTGAGGAGGGCTTAACAACTGATCTGGGGAAGGGGTTGAGTATCTTCACCGAATTTGGGGCTCAAATTATACTGGTCTGCGCCACAGAATAAATCAGTTAGACCACAGAAATGGGTTTGGGCTTTGGGCCGACGAGGGTAAAGTTCTCTGGGCTGAATTCTCTATACTGAAAGGATGCACCTGCCTAGATGAGCGTAGTCTTCTGTCTGAGTTGTCGTTGATTCACCAAGAAACCCTGAACCTGCTGGAATGGCCTCGGCTGTGCCAGCATCTGTCAACGTTTGCTGCTACCAAAAGGGGTACGCTGGCTGCCCAGGCGCTGATCGCCCCAGACAGTCAGGCGGCCAGTGCCGCGCTGCTGGCCCAAACCCAGGAAGCATCGTGGCTGGAGGACAACAATAACGGCCTCAACTTTGGCGGCATTCGCGACGTGGGGGCCGCGGTGGAACGGGCCTATCGCCAGGGGTTGCTGAGCGGTGAGGAGCTGCTGGCGATCGCCACCACCCTCAATGGGGCCCGCCAGCTGCGTCGCACCATCGACAGCCAGCCGCCAGAAGATCTGCCGGTGCTGCAAGCCCTGGTGGCCGATCTGAGCACCCACCCCGACCTGGAGCAACAAATTTATCACTGCATCGACGATCGCGGCGACGTGACTGACCGGGCCAGCCCCAAGCTGGGGGGTTTTCGCGATCGCATCAAGGCCACCCGCCAGGACATTCAGCAGCGATTGCAGCGCATTTTGCAGCGCCAGGCCGGGGCCATGCAGGAGCCGTTGATTACCCAGCGGGGCGATCGCTTTGTGCTGCCCGTCAAAGCGCCCCAAAAAGATGCTGTGCCCGGCATTGTGCACGACGCTTCAGCCAGCGGGGCCACCCTCTACATCGAGCCCCAGGCGGTGGTCGAGTTGGGCAACCGCCTGCGCCAGCTGCACCGTCAGGAAAAAACCGAGGAAGAGATTATTTTGCGCCAGCTCAGCGATGCGGTGGCGGCGGTCTACCACGACCTGACCCACCTGCTGGCGATCGTCACCGAGCTGGATTTGGCCCACGCCCGCGCCCGCTACTCACTGTGGCTGGGGGCTAACCCGCCCCGCTTTACCGAGCCCCACGAGCAGACCACCCTGCGCCAGCTGCGCCACCCCCTGCTGGTATGGCAGCAGCGCCACGAGCAAGGCCCCGAGGTGGTGCCCATCAACCTGCTAGTTCGCCCTGACCTGCGGGTGGTCGCCATCACTGGCCCCAATACCGGCGGCAAAACCGTTACCCTCAAAACCCTGGGCCTGGCTGCCCTGATGGCCCGGGTCGGGCTGTACATTCCCGCCCGCGAGCCAGTAGAACTGCCCTGGTTTGGGCAGGTATTGGCCGATATTGGCGATGAGCAGTCGATCGAGCAAAGTTTGTCGACGTTCTCAGGTCATATTCGTCGCATTGGGCGGATTTTGGCAGCGCTTGGGAGTGGGGAAGGTGAGGGAGATGAGGAAGGCGCGGCTTTGTCCGCTGCTACTGTAGCGTCGTCTGCTTCGCCACGCGATCAGGGATCGTCCTCCTCATCCCCTCATCCCCTCATCCCCTCACCCCCTCATCCCCCCATCCCCCTGCCGACCCCCACCAACGCCCTCGTGCTGCTCGACGAAGTGGGCGCTGGCACCGACCCCAGCGAAGGTACAGCGCTGGCGATCGCGCTGCTCAAGCACCTGGCCAACCGAGCCCAGCTGACCATGGCGACCACCCACTACGGCGAACTGAAGGCGCTGAAGTACCAGGATGCGCGGTTTGAGAATGCGTCGGTGGAGTTTGACGAAACCACGCTGTCGCCGACCTACCGGCTGTTGTGGGGCATTCCGGGCCGCTCGAACGCGCTGGCGATCGCGCGGCGGTTGGGGCTCGATACCACCGTCGTTGACGAGGCCACCGCGCTGATGGCGACTGGAGCCCAAGAAGACGTCAACCAGGTGATTGCGGGGCTGGAGGCCCAGCGCCGCGACCAGGAGGCGCGATCGCAGGCGGCGG
>ERZ1066121.2871-NODE-2871-length-10333-cov-6.096809_pt1 | contig 10333 bp, 8 predicted proteins | sample MGYA00382768_ERZ1066121 | MGnify/ENA primary metagenome ERZ1066121 (study PRJEB33369, sample SAMEA5778351) | biofilm metagenome | biome: Industrial cooling water; feature: Water cooling tower basin; material: Biofilm | place: United Arab Emirates | collected... | reverse complement strand
ATGGCGCAGGCCGTCGCCAGCCCGGCCGCGAACCCGGCGGGCTGCACGCCCAGGGCCGGCGCCAGCAGCGAGAACAGGTGCGCGATCAGTCCGATCTGGGCGAACAGGCCGAGCGACGTGCCCCCGGCCAACGTCAGGAAGCGCCGGTCCCGCCAGGGCGAGCCCGCCAGCGGCGCCGCATCCCCGCCCGGCCGGGCTGGCGCCGGCGCGCCCAGCGCGTCGCCATCCGGCGCAAGCCCCATCGCGACGGGGGTGCGCGTGAAGTACCGCCCCGCCAGCCACCATAGGACAGGCGCCATGACCCCGCCCACCAGCGCCGCCGCGCCGGCGAAGCCCCACCATGCGATCAGCACGACCCAGAGCGGCGAGAGCACCACGCCACCGAGGGCGCCGCCGTTGTAGGCGGTGGAGAGCGCCGCTGGCCGCCGGCGCACGAACCAGGGAGCGACCATGGCATTGATCGCCGCCGCGCTGATGCCGGCCCAGCCGAGGCCGGTCAGCAGCGCCGCCGCGAAGAGCTGCCAGGGCTGCTCCGCCAGCGCCCAGCCGAGGACGCCGAGCGGTGCCGTGATCCCCGCCGCCCGGGTGCCCGCCACCAGGCCGAAGCGTTGATGAAGGGTCGCAAGGTTCGCAACCACCATCGCCCCGAAGAGGAAATGCAGCGTGACCGCGGCCGAGACCAGCGTCACCGACCAGCCGCGCGCCTCATGCACCGCATGCAGGAAGACCGGCGGGCCGTAGAAGCCGACGCCCCAGCCGAAGACGGCCACGGTGAAGGCCGCCCAGGTGACGTGCCAGCCGAAGAACCGCGGTGACCGGCCAGGGGGGGGCGCCGTTCATGCCCGCGGGCCCTGATGACGTGCGTCGCGATGCCGGCGTGCGGGCGAAGCGCGGGGTGCGCGGGAACGCATTGCAGGGTCCTGGCGGTGGGTCGGCCCCCACCCTCGGCCTTTCCGCGGCCCGATGTTGCGCGCGGGGCCGAAGCATCGCGGCCCACGCCCCGCCTCACGTCACCAGCACGATCCGCGCGTCGTTCACGTTGGTCAGCGTCGGTCCGGTCACCAGCGCGTCGCCCAGCGCCTCGAACAGGGACAGGCTGTCATGCCCGGCCAGCAGCGCCCGCGGGTCCATGCCCGCTGCGCGCGCCCGTGTCAGGGTATCGGGCGCCGCCACCGCCCCGGCCGCCGGCGAGGCGCCGTCGATCCCGTCCGTGTCGGCCATCAGCGCCCAGATGCCGGAGTGCCCCTCCAGCGCCAGGGTGAGACCCAGCAGGCATTCCGTGCTGCGCCCGCCGCGGCCGCCGTGCCCGCCCGCCTCCGGCAGCGTGACCGTGGTCTCGCCGCCGGACAGGATCACGCAAGGGGCGGGCAGGGGATGGCCATGCGCCGCGGCGCTGCGGGCGATGCCGGCCAGCGCCTTGCCGAGTTCGCGCGCCTCGCCCTCCAGCGCATCGCCGAGGATGAGGGGGGTGAGGCCGAGCGCCGGCGCCGCCCGCGCCATGGCTTCCAGCGCCAGCAGCGGCGTGGCGATCATGCGCAGCTCCGCCCCCGCCAGGCGCGGGTCGCCGGGCTTCGGCGTCTCCTCGGCCGCCGCGTCCAGGTGCCGCGTCACCGCCTCCGGCAGCGCCATGCCGTGATGCGCGACCAGCGCGCGCGCCTCGGCGAAGGTTGTGGGGTCGGCGACAGTGGGGCCGGAGGCGATCACCGCCGGGTCGTCCCCCGGCACGTCGGAGATGGCCAGCGTGACCACCCGCGCCGGATGGGCCGCCGCCGCCAGCCGCCCGCCGGAGAAGGCACTCAGGTGCTTGCGGATGCAGTTCATCTCGCCGATCGGCGCCCCGGAGCGCAGCAGCTCCCGGTTCACCGCGATCAGGTCGTCCAGCGACAGCCCCGGCGCCGGCAGGGTGGAAAGCGCCGAGCCGCCGCCGGAGACGAGGAACAGCACCAGGTCCTGCGGCGTGAGGCCGCGCACCGCGTCGAGCATCGCCCCTGCGGCGGTGGCACCATTCGCATCCGGCACCGGATGGCTGGCGAAGCGCAGCGCAATGCGGCGGTTCGCCGGCGGGTCGGGCAGGTCGGCGCCATAGGTCGTGACCACCAGCCCGGAGAGCGGCACGTCGGGCCAGGCAGCCTCCACCGCCGCCGCCATCTTCGCCGCCGCCTTGCCGCAGCCCACCACGACGACGCGGCCCGACGTGGGGGGCGGCGGCAGGTGCGGGGCGAGGCAGGTCAGCGGGTCGGCGGCGTCCAGCGCCGCCTCGAACAGCCGGCGCAGTGCCGCGCGGGCGCGCTCATCCGTCCAGGCCACCGATGCCTCCCCGCCACTGCCCCGCCGTGGGATGTAGCGCGCGGCTCACCGGAGACGCCACGGCGCCGTTGCGCCTGCTCCCGGCGGTGCCCAGATCCGCCCCGACACCAGGAGGGACCCGCCATGCCCGCACCCCAGGCCGAAGCCGACCTCACCAGCGGCGCTGCCGCCGCGCTCGAGGCCGCCACGCGCGAGCGCATCGAGGCTGCCGCCTTCCGCAAGCTCATCGCCCACCTGCGCGACGGCACCGATGCGCAGAACATCGACCTGATGAACCTCGCCGGCTTCTGCCGCAACTGCCTCTCCCGCTGGTGGCAGGAGGCCGCCGCCGAGGCGGGCCATGCCGTCGGGACGCCGGAGGCGCGCGAGGTGATCTACGGCATGCCCTACAAGGACTGGCAGGCGAAGCACCAGACCGAGGCGAGCCCGGAACAGAAGGCCGCCTTCGCCGCCCGGAACCCGGGCCATTGAGCCGCGCGGCCGCTGCCTCTAACACCCCCGCTCCAACGGAAGCGGGTGGGGGATGAGCGAGACCGTGGCGACCAGACCCGCGAAGAAGGACGAAGGGGCCGATGTCGGCGGCATCGCCGCCGACCGGCTGCGCTCCATCATCGAGCGCATCGAGCGGCTGGAGGAGGAGCGCAAGGCCCTCGCCTCCGACATCAAGGACATCTACGCCGAGGCGAAGTCCGCCGGCTTCGACGTGAAGGTGGTCCGCCAGATCATCTCGATCCGCAAGAAGGAGCCCGCCGAGGTGGAGGAGCAGGAGACGCTGCTCGATCTCTACCGGCGCGCGCTGGGGATGTAGGCGGCGATGAGCGGCTTCGCCGACCCGGCCGCCATCCAGGGCTGGCACGCCCACCTCTACTGCGACCCCGCCGAGGGCAGCCAGACGCGCACGGCCGGCGCGCGGCTGCGCGAGGCCATCGCGGCGGCGTTCCCCGATGCCGTGCTCGGCCGCTGGCACGCCGCCCCGGTGGGGCCGCATCCTGCGCCGATGTTCCAGGTGGCCTTCGCCCCCGCGCTCTGGCCGCATCTGGTGCCCTGGCTGGCGCTGAACCGCGCCGGGCTCACCGTGCTGGTGCATCCGGAGACGGGGCGGCAGAAGGCCGATCACCTGCACCATTCGATCTGGATGGGCGCCGTGCTGCCGCTGGATGCGAGCGTGCTGCCGGATTGAGCCTCCGCCCCAGGGCGGCGGCCAAGCGGCGGCCAGGCGGCGGCCAGGGAGAGATGCATGGACCGTCCCCGATCGGCGGCGCGGCCGCCTGGCGTGGCGAGGAGATCAGGGCCCGCGGCTGGCGGCTGCGCCGCCTGACCGGGGCCGAGATCGGCTGCCGGAGCCGGCCCCCACCCCGGCCCTCGCTGGCGCGGGAGGGTGGGGGCGCGAAGCCCACCCCCTACAGCAACCCAAGGCCGCGCCAGGCAGGCAGCCGCTCGGCCAGCGCCACCGTGACCGCGGCCTCCGTCCAGGCGAGGGTTTCGGCATTGGTCTCCGCCACCAGCATGCCGCGGGCGATCGCCGCGGCATCGGGTTCGGCGCGGCCCTCGGCCGCCGCCTCGTGCAGCGCCAGCAGGGTGGCGAGTTCCACCGGCTTCATCGCCAGGCCCGCGCCGAGCATCGGCACCGCCGCGGCCAGCTCGCCGCCGGCGGCTATGGCATCCGCGCCGAGCTGCTGCAGCAGCACCCGGTTGTAGCGCTGGGCACGGTCGCGCATCGCCGGCGTGGGCGCATCGCGCCAGACCGGCGCCGCGATGTGGCTGCCGACCAGCATGGTCAGCAGCTCCCCTGCCGTCGTCCGCGCCAGGGCGGGCAGCGCCAGCAGCTCGCCGATGCCGTGGGGCCGCTGCGCCAGCGCCTCGAGGGCGGCGTTGATGACCGGCACCGGCAATTCGGCCGCGCCATTCGGCGTGTCGAGCCGCACGCGCCGGTCCTCCGGCAGCCGCCGCAGCGCCAGCGTCGTGCCGAGCACCGCGGCCGCCACCTCGGCCGGGCGGCGGCCGCGCACGAAGACGTCCTGGCGCAAGGTGGGGCAGGTGAAGAGGTCGCGCTGGAATTCGGGGTGCAGCCCGGCCGGCACGCTGGCCACGGCCTCGCGCTGGGCCGGGTTCAGCAGCAGCTCGGGGAAGTGGAAGGCGAGGAAGGCCGGCCCGACGAAATCCAGCTTGGCCTCGGCCAGGGCGCCGGCAACGTCCTGCGGGAAGGCCGGGCGCCAGTGCTCGGGCAGGAATTCGTGCATGGCATAGCGGATGAAGGCCTCGCGCGCATTCGGCGGCACGTCGATCAGGCGCCGCATGAAGAAGCTGCGCTCCAGCGAGGCCGCCCCTGCGAGGTGCAGGCCGCGGGCGATGTCGAGCGCCTGCGCCATGCGCCGGTCGCGCGGGCCGCCGAGGCTGTCCACCAGGTCGCGGAGCAGGCGGCGCAGCGCCAGGTCGCCGGCCCAGCCGGGCAGCGCGTTGTAGGTGACCAGCACCAGCCCGCCCGGCTTCAGGCGGCTGCGGATCACCCGCAGGATGCCCTCGCGCACCGCGTCCGACACCCAGGTCCAGAGGCCATGCAGGGTGACCACGTCGAGTTCGGGCAGCAGCCGCGCCGCCGCCGCCTCGTCGAGGGCTGCGATGTCGGCCTCGTGGAAATGGGCGTTGTCGAGCCCCGCCTCGGCGGCGATCCCGCGCGCCTCGGCGACATGGGCGGGCATGTAGTCGATGCCGATCGCCGTCCAGCCCGGGTTGGCGGCGGCCAGGCTCAGCACGCCCATGCCACGGCCGCAGCCGAGATCGAGCAGCGTCAGCCCCTCGCGCGGCAGGTCGCACCGCACGCCGGCCAGCGCGCAGGCCATCGCCATCTCGGCCGGCGCCTGCGCGCTGATGTAGGTGGGCAGGTAGGGTAGTTCCGCCGAATAGCCGCCCGCCCATGTCGCCTGCATCGGCCACACCATTCCTTGAGGAGCGGCGGATGCTGGCGGCTGGCCGGCGGCAAGTCCAGCCGGCGCACCGGGCGTTCTCGCAGGCCGGCGTCCGCGTTAGGCTCTCGCCAACCGGGCGCGCCGCAGCCCGGGAGGAGGCGCGAGCATGACCACCACGGGACCGACCCGCCGCACCGTACTCGGCGGCCTTGCCGCGCTGCCGGTGGTGGCCCGGGCGCAGGAGGCGCCCTTCCCGAACCGCCCGCTGCGGCTGATCTACCCCTTCGCCACCGGCGCCGGCGACGTCGTCGCCCGCGCCATCGCCGAGCGCCTGCGGGAGACGCTGGGCCAGACCATGGTCGTGGACAACCGCCCTGGTGCCAACACCATGATCGGCGCCGAGGCCGCGGCGCGCGCGCCGAAGGACGGCTACACGCTGGGCTGGGTTGCCACCTCGACGCTGGCGCTGAACCCGCACTTCTATCCGAACATCCCCTACCGGCTGGAGGATTTCGCGCCGCTCTGCCTGGTCTATCGCGCGCCGCTGGCGCTTGCGGTGACCGCCGGGCTGCCGATCCGCACGCTGGCGGAGGCGGTGGCGCACATGAAGGCCAACCCGGGCCTCGGCTTCGGCACCGTGGGCAACGGCTCCTCGCCGCACCTCATGATGGAGCTGTTCGGGGCCGGCGCCGGCGTCACGGCGGTGAACGTCGCCTATCGCGGCGAGCAGCCGATCCTGTCGGACCTGTTCACCGGCCGCATTCCGTTCTTCGCCGGCTCCGTCGCCACCGTGCTGCCGCATGCCGACGGCGGCCGGCTGCGCATCCTGGCGGTCTCCGCGCCGGAGCGCATCGCGCCGCTGCCCGCGGTGCCGAGCTTCCGCGAGGCCGGCCATCCGGACGCGACGTATGAATACTGGCACGGCATCGTCGCGCCCGCCGGGACGCCGGAGCCGGTCCTCGTGCGCCTGTCGGACGCCATCGCCGAGGCGGTGCGCAGCGACTTCGTGCAGGCCCGCGCCTCGCCGGACTGGATGCTGGACCCGCGGCAGCGCGAGGCCTTCACCGCGCTGATCCGCGCCGATGCGGAACGCCTGGGGCGGGTGATCCGGGAGCGCGGGATCAGCGTGTAGCGCGCCCGCCGGGGCGCCGAGGCGTGGCCAAGCCGTAACCGGCGCCCGCCCTGGCGCGAAGGATGGAGGAACCCCATTCTCGGTACCATGCTCGCGCACGAAGCCGGCATCCGCCTCGGCGTCTTCCTGGCCGTCCTGCTGGCGCTGATCGCGCTGGAGCGGGTGCGGCCCTGGCGCGCCGTGCGGCCGCTGGGGATGCGGCGCTGGCCGCACAACCTGGGCCTCGCGGTGCTCGGCTCCGTGCTGGTGCGCGCGGTGGTGCCGGCGGCGGCGGTGGGCGCCGCGCTCTGGGCGGAGGGCAGGGGCATCGGACTGTTTCCCGCGCTCGGCGCACCGGGCTGGGTGGCGATCCCGCTCGCCATCCTGCTGCTCGATCTGCTGATCTACTGGCAGCACCGGATCACCCATATGGTCCCCGTGCTGTGGCGGCTGCACCGCGTGCACCACGCCGACTCGGAGCTCGACGCGACCACGGGCCTGCGCTTCCATCCGGTGGAGATCCTGCTCTCCATGGGCCTCAAGATGGCGGCGGTGGTGGCGCTGGGCGCGCCGGCGGTGGCCGTGCTGGCCTTCGAGGTGATCCTGAACGCCACGGCGATGTTCAACCACGCCGCCATCCGCCTGCCGCCGCGCATCGAGCCCCTGGTGCGCGCCGTGCTGGTGACGCCCGAGATGCACCGCACCCACCACAGCGAAATCCGGGCCGAGACGGACAGCTGCTATGGCTTCTGCCTGTCCTGGTGGGACCGGATCTTCGGCAGCTACGTCGCCGCCCCGGCGGCGGGGGAGGCGGTGGTGATCGGCGTCGCGGGCTGGCGCGACGCGGCGCAGCAACGGCTGGACCGGCTGCTGGTGCAGCCGCTGCGGGGCAACGCGCGCGAGCCGCCGCCTCAGCGGTACAGCGCCCGCACCTCCTCCCCGTAGTGCTCCAGCACCGCCCGCCGCTTCACCTTCATGGTCGGCGTCAGCAGCCCGTTCTCCACCGAGAAGGGCTGCTCCACCACGCCCCAGCACCGGATGCGCTCGATCGAGGAGAGCCGTGCATTCACCCGCGCCACCGCGGCGGCCAGCTTCGGCGCCTCGCCCTCGACCGGGACCAGCAGGGCGACGATGCCGGCCTGGCCCTCGCCGGCGGCGACGGCCTGGACCACCTCGGGCTCGGCCATCAGCAGCCCCTCGATCTTGGCCGGGCTGACCATGTCGCCGCCGAGGGTCTTGATGAAGTCGCGCTTGCGGTCGGTGATGATGATGCGCCCGTCCTCGATGCGCCCGACATCGCCGGTGTGCAGCCAGACCGCGCCGCCCGCGGGATCATCGTCGGGCACGCGCAGCGCCTCCGCGGTGGCCTCGGCGTTGTTCCAGTAGCCGTCCATCACCAGCGCGCCGCGGATGAGCAATTCGCCATCCGTGGCGATGCGCGCCTCGACGCCCGGCAGCGGCTCGCCCACCGTGTGGCGGCGGTTGTTCCAGGGCAGGTTCACGCTGATCACCGGCCCCGCCTCGCTCTGCCCGTAGCCCTGGATCAGGGGCACGCCGAGCGCGAGGAAGAAGCCCGAGAGGTCGGGGTCCAGCCGCGCGCCGCCCGAGACCAGCGCCACGAGCTTGCCGCCGAAGCGCGCCCGCACCTTCTGCCGCACCAGCCGGTCCAGCACCGCGTCCTGCACCCGCTCCAGCAGCCCGAGCGGCGGGCCATCGAGCCTGCGCAGCCCGAGCGCCAGCGCGCGCTCGAACAATGCGCGCCTGAGGCCGCCATCCTTCTCCACCTGCGCCTGGATGCGCGCGCGCAGCACCTCGAATAGCCGCGGCACGGCGGTGACGATGGCGGGGGTGAATTCCCCGAACTCGGCCGAGAGCCGCTCGGCGCCGCGGGAATAGACCACCTCCATGCCCAGCGAGGGCAGCAGAAAGCAGCCCACCGTGTGCTCGTAGCTGTGCGACAGCGGCAGGAAGGAGAGATAGCGCGTGCCGTCGAGGTCGAGCTTCGAGAGCAGCGCCTGGGCCAGCCCGTCGCGGTTCGCCAGCATGGCGCGGTGCGGCAGCATCACGCCCTTCGGGCTGCCCCCGGTGCCGGAGGTGTAGATCAGGCAGGCCAGGCGGCCCTCCGGGATCTCCTCCACCTCGGCCAGCAGCAGCGGCAGGTCGCCGGGGGCGGCTTCCAGGTCCGACCAGGCGACGAGGCGGGTGCCGGGCTGCACCACCGCCGGCGCGCCGTCCATGACCACGAGCAGGTCGAGGCCATGCGCCCGGACCGCGCCCTCCATCACCCGCGCCGCCAGCGCGGGCGTGGAGGCGATGGCCGCACGGGCGCCTGAGTCACGCAGGATGTGGGCGTGGTCCGCCGGCGTGTTGGTGGTGTAGGTCGGTACCGTGACGGCGCCGATCGCCATCAGGGCGCAGTCGGCGATGTTCCATTCGGGCCGGCTCTCGCTCACCAGCAGCACGCGGTCGCCGGGCGCGACACCCATGGCACGCAGCCCGGAAGCGGCATTGGCGACGCGCAGCGCGAATTCGCCCCATGCGAGGCTGCGCCAGGCGCCGTCGCGCCAGAAGCGCAGCATCGTGCTCCGCGGCCGTCGGCGCGCGATGTCGAGCAGCATCGCCGGCAGGCTGGGCCATGGCGTGCCGGCGGCGATGCGGGGTGCCGCCGTGGTCATCGCCGGGGTCGCCGGGCCTTGGATCCGGCAGGTTGGCGCCGGTGCGCCCATGGTGTCACGCAAGCTCCGCGATCGGCGCGCGCCGTGACACGAGGCCCATGATCCTCGCGCGGTATGCCGCAATGCCGATATCCCGCGCGCGGTATGCCGCACGACTGCGCCATGTCCGGTCCCGCCCTCCCCATTCGCCGCAGGGGCCGCCGGTTGCGGCTTGGCCCCGTCCCGCAATCGCATATATGCAGTGCGTGAGCCGATCCATACCCATCCCGCACCCGACATGGTCCCCCGCCGGCGACGCCGCGCCTGGAACCTTCCCCTCAGCCCCGCGCGCGCCGCTCGATCACGGCGCGCCGCCGGACGGGTCCGCCCTGCCGTCCTGGGATCTCTCCGACCTGTACCGGACGCCGGACGATCCGGCGCTGGCGGCCGATCTCGATCGCGCCGAGGCGGAGGCGAAGGCGTTCGCCGAGCGGTACGGCGGCCAGCTCGGCGGCCTGTCCGGCGACGCGCTCGCCGCCGCCATTGCCGAGTATGAGCGCATCGAGGAGGCGCTGGGCCGGGCGATGAGCTACGCCCAGCTCATCTTCGCCGGCGACGCGCAGGACGCCGCGAATGGCCGGTTCTACCAGACCGTGCAGGAGCGGGTGACGGCGATCTCCTCGCACCTCGTGTTCTTCGCGCTGGAGCTGAACCGGCTGGACGACAAGGCGCTGGACGCGAAGCTCGCGGCCAGCCCCGCGCTGGCGCGCTGGCGGCCCTGGCTGCGGGACCTGCGCGTCTTCCGCCCGCACCAGCTCTCCGACGAGCTGGAGAAGCTGCTGCACGAGAAGGAGGTGACCGGGCGCGCCGCCTGGAACCGGCTGTTCGACGAGACCATCGCGGGGATGACGGTGCCGGTCTCCGGCGAGGATCTCACCGTCTCGGCCGCGCTGAACAAGCTTTCGGACCGCGACCGCGCGGCGCGGGCGGCGGCGGCGAAGGGCATCTCCGAGGCCTTCGGGTCTCGCATCCGGCTGTTCTCGCTGATCACCAACGTACTGGCAAAGGACAAGGAGATCCTGGACGGCTGGCGCCGCTACCCGCGCCCGACCTCCTCGCGCAACCGTGCCAACATGGTCGAGGACGAGGTGGTGGACGCGCTGGTGACGGCGGTGCGGGAGAGCTACCCGCGCCTGTCGCACCGCTACTACGCCATGAAGGCGCGGTGGCTGGGACTCGAAAAGCTGCAGCACTGGGACCGCAACGCGCCGCTGCCGGAGGAGGATGACAGGCCCATCGCCTGGCCGGAGGCGGTGACGCGCGTGCTGGAGAGCTACGGCGCCTTCAGCCCGACC
>ERZ1066121.2870-NODE-2870-length-10333-cov-6.531134_pt1 | contig 10333 bp, 7 predicted proteins | sample MGYA00382768_ERZ1066121 | MGnify/ENA primary metagenome ERZ1066121 (study PRJEB33369, sample SAMEA5778351) | biofilm metagenome | biome: Industrial cooling water; feature: Water cooling tower basin; material: Biofilm | place: United Arab Emirates | collected... | reverse complement strand
GTTTCAGGTTCAGCCCGGCTTGATCACCGGCCGCTTGCAACCGCTCAACCTCAATGTTCAGGAGGTGAGCGGCTGGGATTTCGAGGCCAGTTATTCGCGGCCGGTGGGCACCGGGAACATCCGGTTTCGCGGCTTGGTGACGCACCTGACCGAAGCTTTCCAGCAGGTCCCGGGCGGCGTGCCGCTCATCCTTCTCGGCCAGCCCCAGACGCCCGAATGGAGCGGCCTCGGCTCGATCGACTACGATCAGGACCGGTTCGGCCTGAATGCCTCAGTCCGTTACATCGGGCGCGCGATTAACGATCCCAACCGCCCGCTCGACGATCTCGAGCGTCAGCGGATACCGGCGGTAGCCTATGTCAATCTTTCGGGCCGCTTCCGCTTCGGACCCGGGGGCGAGCCGCCCTATGAGCTCTATGCGGTGGTCAACAACCTGTTCAACGAGCAGCCGCCGAGTTCCACGCGCCGGCCGTCGAGCTACAACGAGCCGGTCAACCTGACCTATGACACCATCGGAAGGTACTTCACCCTTGGCGTGAAGGCGGCGTTCTGATGCGGGCTGGATGGGCGGCGCTGCTACTGGCGGCGGCGACGCCCGCCTTCGGCCAGATCGTCGTGGCCGAACCCACGCTGGAGCGGGACCGCTTCGACTGGGTGATGGAGGGCAACAAGGCGTCCCTTGTCGTGCTCGCCGAGGAAGGCGTGGTGCCGCGCGAAACGGCGATCGAGCTCGCCAAGGCGTTGAAGACGGTGGAAGCGCGTGCGGCCGAACCCGGCAAAGAGCGCGACAGTAACTACCTTGCGATCGAAGCCGATCTAGTCCGTCTGATGGGTCCCGAAGCCAGCCGGCTGCACACCGGCCGCTCGCGGCAGGACCTGGGACAGGTTGGTCGGCGCGGCGAGTGGCGCGAAGCGTTCCTGGCGCAATACGAAGACTTCATCGAGGCGCGCGCGGCGCTCCTCGCGGTCGCGCGAACGCACCCCGATGCCCCCTTGCCGTTCTACACGCACGCTGTGCAGGCGCAGCCGACTACGCTGGGCCACTACCTGGGTGGCTATTTGGCTGCGTTCGATCGCCAGTCCGACCGCTATCGGGAGGTCTGGCCGCGCATCAACATGTCACCCCTAGGAGGCGGCGTGGGCGGCACCTCGAGTTTCCCCCTCAACCGCGATCGCCATGCGGAACTGCTGGGCTTCTCCACCGTGATCGACAACAGCTTCGATGCGGTCCAGGTCGCGCTTCAGGACAGCGGCAGCGATATCGCCTTCTCGGCGGCGACGGGATCGTTGCTCGTGTCCATGCTGACCGCCGATTTGCTCACACAGTATGGAAATCCCTATCCGTGGTTCCAGCTGGTCGAAGGTGATCAATCGGGCAGTTCCTCCATCATGCCGCAGAAGCGCAATCCGAGCGCGATCGAGGAACTGCACGAAGCCGCGGGCCTCACCACCGGTCTGGCCACCAGCTGGTCCGTGATAGCCCAGAGCATTCCGTCGGGCACCGACAGCTACAAGAAGACCCCGCTCCCGATCAATTCCCTCGCGGCGAGCGGCGAGATGTGGGGACGCATGACCAAAATGCTGGGTGCGCTGCGCTTCTTCCCTGACCGAGCGATGGAGCGGCTGAACGATGACTATTCGGTGGTCACCGAGCTTGCCAATCTGCTGCAGCGTGAAGGAAATGTCCCCTTCCGGGTCGGCCATCATTTCGCTTCCGAGATGGTGAACTATGGCCGCGCCAATCGCCTGCGCGCACCGGATCTGCCTTACTCGGTTGCGCAGAAGACCTTCAGCGAAGCCACCCGCCATTTCGGCCTTCCCGAAACCAAGTTCCCGCTCAGCTCGGCCCGCTTCAAAAAAGCGCTTAGCCCCACCAACATGGTCCGCTCGGCGCGGCCGCGCGGCGGTCCCCAGCTATCGGAGGTGGCGCGCATGCTGGCGCAGGCGGAAGCGCGTATCGCTGCCGATCGTCAGTGGCTCGCCAGCGTGCGGACACGGCTCGAAGCTGCCGACAAGCTTCGCGCCGCGGCTTTCGACAATCTCGCGAGCGGCGGCTGACCAGAGTGGGAGGGCAGCCCGCAGCGCCGTTTGCGCAACTACTGACACCCGTGGGAGACAGCCTGCCGCTGTCATTCGCCGTGGGCATTACTCCCATCGCGGTCGTGCTCGTCCTGCTCGGCGTGCTGCGCCGCGCCGCATGGCAGGCTTCCCTCGCGGGCCTCGCCACTGCGTTCGTTCTCGCTGTAGTCGTATGGCAGTTTCCGATCCGGCTGGCGGTCGAAAGCATAGCGGCCGGCGCCGCTTTCGCGCTGTGGCCGGTGCTGTGGATCGTTCTTAACGCTCTCCTGCTTTACAATATCACGGTTGCGACCGGGCGTTTCGGCGCCTTCCGGGACTGGATGCTGCTTGCGCTGCCCGACGATCGCCGCGTGGCGATGGTCGTGATCGGGTTCTGTTTCGGTGCCTTGCTGGAAGGGATATCCGGCTTCGGGACGCCGGTCGCGATCACCGCGGCGTTGCTGATCGCGTTGGGGTTCCCACCCTTGCAGGCTCTGGTGGTCGTGCTGCTTTTCAACACGGCGCCCGTCGCCTTCGGCGCCCTGGGCGCGCCGGTCACCACGCTGGGGGCGGTGACCCAGCTGCCGGCGGAAACGCTTGGCGCCATGATCGGGCGGCAACTGCCATTCATCGCTCTGGTGCTTCCTTTTTACGTTATCGCGGTGTTCGGGGGATGGCGCTCGGTTCGCGCTTTGTGGCCGTTCCTTCTGGTGGCCGGGGGTAGCTTCGCCGCCGCGCAGTTCGTCACTTCCAACTTCCTCCGCTACGAGCTCACCGATGTCTTGTCGGCGATGGGTTCGCTCGCGGTCACGCTTCTGTTCCTGCGGGTCTGGCGCCCCGCGCCCGATCCCGCTTTCCAGCTTGCGGCCGATGTCAGGCAGGCCGTGGCGCCCACGGCACGGACCTGGTTCGGCTGGTCACCATGGATCGCGGTCACCGTCGTGGTCATCGCCTGGACCAGCCTGGGTCTCAATCTGCTCGGCGAAGCCAAGCATTTCTGGCCCACGCTGCATGAAGGGGTGATCATAACACTCTACGATCAGCCCTATGCCGCGAGCTGGAATTTCCAGCCGCTCGCGATTGGCACGGCGATCCTTCTCACCGCCATTCTCTTGGCTGCGGTGAGCCGGATGTCTCCTGCTGATTTTGCCGGCACATTGCTCGTCACCTGGCGGCAAATGCGGCTCACGATCCTCACCGTCGTCAGCATCATCGCGCTCGCCTATCTGATGAACTACTCAGGCATAACCTACACGCTGGGTCTGGGCGTCTCATCCAGCAAGCTGTGGTTCCTGATCCTCTCCCCTTTCCTGGGTTGGCTGGCGGTGTTTCTCACCGGGTCCGACACTGCCGGCAACGCGCTGTTCGGAAACCTGCAATCCGTCGCCGCACGGCAGCTTGAGCTCAACCCGGTTCTGTTCGCCGCTGCCAATTCCTCGGGCGGGGTGATGGGCAAAATCATCTCCCCGCAGAACATCGCCACCGGGGCAGCCGTCACTTCGATGCAAGGCCGCGAAGGCGAAGTACTGGCGAAGACGTTCAAGCACAGCATCTTTCTGACCATCCTCTTGGGGCTGATAGTGCTCGCCCAGCAGTTCCTCTTTCCGTGGATGATCCCGCAATGATCGGCTTTGACCGCCGCTCGTTCATTGAGATGTTCTCGAGCACCGCGGCGTCTCTGTCGCCCGCGGTGCGGGGGTCCGATGGGCTGCTTCGCTTCGCGGCGGACGACGGGCCGACAGTCGATTTCTCCAGAACCATAAAGACGCCCGTCATCCTCGAGCGGCTGGAGCTCTTCGCGCTTTCCCCCGAGGACATCTTCGTGCGGGCCGTCTCGCGTCAGGGCGCCCAGGGGGTGGTGAAAGCCAATGCCCGACTAGCCCCCTTGACAAGCATGTTCAGGGACCTCGTGGCCCCTGCCCTGATCGGCCAGGACGCACGCGAGATGGAAGAGCGCATCACCGCGCTCGCCATCCGCGAATATAAATATCTGAGCCTGCCGTTCTGGACCGCCGTGGGCCATGCCGAGATGGCGCTGTGGGACATGATGGGGAAGGAAGCGGGGTTACGCGCCGTAGACATGATGGGCGGAGTCGCACGCGACCGTATCCCCATCTATCTCTCCAGCCTCGATCGCGAAACGACCCCCGAGGAAGAGGTCGAATGGCTGAGCGAGGCGGTCGCGCGTACGGGGGGGCGGGCGATGAAGTTAAAGATCGGCGGGCGCATGAGCCGCAACGCCGATGCCTCTCCCGGGCGCCAGGAACGTCTCGTAGCCTTGGTGCGCAGGCATTTTGGCGACGGCATGACCATCCATGTCGACGCGAACGGCTCGTTTGATCAGCCGACCGCGGTCGAGATCGCGCATATGCTCGAAGCCAATGGCGTGGGTTTTTTCGAAGAGCCATGCCCCTGGACCGATTTCGAGATGACGGCCGCCGTTACCGCCGCGGTGGACCGCGCCGGAATGCGCCTACGCGTGGCGGGTGGTGAGCAGGACAGCTCACCGGAGACCTGGCGTTGGTACCTGGGGACTCGCGGCCTCCACATCCTGCAACCGGATCTGTTCTACAACGGCGGCTTGCTCCGCGCCCTGAAGGTCGCGTGGATGGCTGCCGCGGCGGGGGTGCCGATCACCCCCCACTGGCCGCGCAACGGAGTGGAGTCGGCAGAGCTCCTCCATTTCGCCGCGCATGTGCCGAACCTTTATTCCCAGATCGAGTATCGCGCGCGACCCCCGGCTCATCAGTCCCGGGCAAGCCCCGCGATCGCGCCCATCGATGGCGCCCTCAGCCTCCCTTCGGGCCCAGGCTTCGGGGTGACCTTCGATCCTTCCATCTTCGAAAAGGCCAAGCGTCTTGTCGTCTGAAACACTCACATCCACCAGCGCGCTCGAGCAGGGAGAAGACCTCGTCAAGCCCGGGATGCTGCCGCGCGCGGCGACTTTGCTGGGGCCGATTGTGTTTGCGTCGCTTGTCTTCAGCGGTCCCCCCGATGGCATGACCGCCTCGGGATGGGCAGTTCTCGCATTGCTGGCATGGATGGCGGTCTGGTGGATCGGCGAAGCGGTCCCGATCGCGGTGACAGCCTTGCTGCCGCTGATCGTGTTGCCCATGATGGGCGCTGCGGACCCCGGAGCCGCCGCCGCACCTTATGCCGACCAGATCATTTTCCTCTTCATCGGGGGATTTATTCTGGCGGCCGGTGTCGAGCGTGCCGGCCTCCACCGCCGGCTGGCGCTGAGCATGCTGACGCATGCGGGGAGCCGCACGGTCACATTACTGGCAGGGTTCATGTTCGTGACAGCCGCTCTTTCGATGTGGATCTCGAACATCGCCGCCACGCTGATGCTCATGCCGATCGCAATGGGGGTGGCACGGACGCTCGGAACGGGCGGCCGGACCGATCCGATAGTAGGAGGTGCACTGGCGCTCGGGGTTGCCTATTCGGCATCGATCGGTGGCATCGGCACACCCGTGGGCACGCCTACGAACTTGGTGGCGGTGGGATATCTCGCCCGCCAAGGCCTTTCCATACCTTTCACGTCGTGGATGGCGGCTGCGGTTCCGCTGATGCTCGTATTGCTGGTGGTGACGTGGGCGGTCCTCGCCTGGCCCCTGCGCCGTGCCGCTCGGGTGCCGGGAATTCAAGACCGGCTGGCGTCGGAAAAGGCCGCCTTGGGGCCAATCAGCATCGCGGAACGACGCGTGGTGGTCGTCTTCGGCATAGTGGGTTTGGCATGGATGCTGAGGCCATTGCTGACGGGGCTTCCCGGACTATCGGGTCTGAACGACACGACGATTGCGATTGCCGGAGCCGTCGCCCTGTTTCTCATCCCGAGCGGCACGGGAGACCGGCTGATGGATTGGCCGACAGCCGAACGCATTCCGTGGGGCATCGCACTCTTGTTCGGGGGTGGTCTGTCCCTCGCGGCGGCGATGGACGCCAATGGCGTTACAACCTGGTTGGGCAGCTCCCTCGACTGGATGGGACAATTGGCGCCGGTGGTCATCGTAACGGCAATCGTCTGCATCGTGATCGCCGCTACCGAGTTTGCCTCCAACACCGCGACGCTTACCGCATTCCTGCCGGTCGTGGGTGCGGTCGCCGTGGCAAGCGGCGTGGAGCCTTTGCTTTTGCTTTTCCCCGCAACAATAGCGGCGAGCCTGGGTTTCATGATGCCCATCGGAACCCCGCCCAACGCCGTGGCCTATTCCACCGGTCTGATACCCCTCCGACGCATGTTGCGGATCGGGATAATCCTGAACGTGCTTTCGGCAGGGGCGGTCGTCGCGATGAGCCAGTGGCTGGCTCCCATGTTCATCGGATGAACTAGCCGCATGGTTACCACTATAAAGAGTAGCCGGTTTGCTGCGGGCTGTAGGCTCTTGGCCTAACGCCAACCGTCGGGAATGATTCTTTTATAATGTCCGGTTTTCTAGCTGAGGGACTGATAGCTGCTTGTCCGCTACCGGCCCCAGTTTCCGCCGTTCGATCGGACTCTCCACAGCATTGGGAACGGCCGGTGTAGCTGTATCCAACCTGCTGATGATCGGCCCTCCGGGCGCTGGCAAGTCGCTGCTGGCGAGCTGCCTGCCCGGCCTGTTGCCCGAGCTGACCCCGGCGGAGGCGCTCGAGGTCAGCATGGTGCAATCGGTCGCGGGCACGCTGGAAGAAGGCCGCATCAGTCGCGCCCGCCCCTTCCGGGCGCCGCATCACAGCGCGAGCATGGCGGCGCTAACCGGCGGAGGTGTCAAAAGCCTCGGAAAACGGGATTCCGCGCCACATAGAGCGAGATTCTCATTTCGTGTGACCGGCGCCAAGCTCAATAAGTTTCGTAAAGCAATAACTTACCGAGCTTGCGCGCTCCGACCGACATTTTTTTGCCAACCAAGCATACCGCGAATTTTCGGATAGCCACAGTGGATGAGCGGGAAAGGAGAAATCTGCACAATTACTGGGTTGGCTGCCTGGTTCTGCCAGTGCTCGTTTATGCGATCGTGCGGCTACTAATTCACCTAGCAAGCTAGCCGCAGGTCGCGACCGAGCGAGGCGATCAACAGACTGACCTCCATCAAACCTCAGCTACAGCGAATTCGGGCGAGCCTGCCCAGGTAAGCTCCCAAGTCGCTCCTTGTCGGATGTTCTGGACAAGTGTCGTGCGGAAAGCCGCCAGGCAGCTTCCACCGGCCCGGCGTGACGACGGATAGACAACACCACCGAGATCGGCGCCCCGCAGTTCCCGCGCCAGTTTCTGCCCCGCTGCATGGCCACTTTCCTCAACGGGATCGAGGTAGTCCGCTCCGTCCTGGTCTCGCAGATCCACGAAAGGTCCCAGAAACCCTGCGATCAATTCGCGGTACCGCGTGACGTTCTCGTAGCGGCCGACGTTGTCCAGTTCGCGGGTCAGATGGTGACCGACTTCCGCCACCGCGGTCTCCTTCGGCGCATCGCCGAACGCCGCGTACCATGCACCGCGATTGCCGTCGTTGAAGCGGCTGCCTTGAGGACGCGTGTAACAGAATGCCGCGTTCACATAGGTCCAGCCATAACCGTAAGCGGATGTCAGCAATTCGTCCTGCCGCACATCGGATGGCAGCGGCATATCCTCGTTTTGCCTGAGTGAAGTTTTTCGCTCGATCTCCTCCAGAAAGGCGAGCGCGGCGTCCGTGTCCGCCAGCGGAGCCATCGCAGGCTCTTCGATATAGGCTGTGCTGATCAGCCGGATCGTCGCCGGTTCGACGATCTCGACAAGCGGTAATCCCCGCGGAACTGTGTTTTCGACAAGCTGCACGACCGCCTCACAGGCCGCCGCGCAGCGCGTCGATATGCTGGCGGACCGCCGCCATCGCAGGAATACCGCCGGCGATCATCATATCGACCGGCCGCCTGCCATTATAGGGCGCGCCTTTGTTGGCCAGCGTCGGCCACTCGGTGGTAAGCGGTCCGTTGAACAAGAGCCGCAACCCCTTGAAGATGCCGATGATGAGGCTTGCGCGCGTAACCTTGTCGCGATCGAGGCGACCCTTGAACGCATCCTGCTTCATCCGGTCCCAAGTTGCTTGGGGAACATCGAACAGCGCCGCACCTTCCTGACCGGACAGATCCCAGTGCTGGGCGGCACGAACCACAGCTTTCACGATTACCGAGACCTGCTCGCGATCGGCGATCGGGGCGACCTGTGGACGCTCTAATTCCTGGACGCTTGTCATGTTTCACCTCTTATGATAGAGATATTTATATCATATGAAGTCCGATTGCAAGCGCGGTCGGACGCGCAAGCGAGGCAGGCCACCGTGTCGAAGAACATTCTGATATTTTCCGATGGCACCGGTCAATATGGCGGGCTGAAACCCGACCAGCGCCTGTCGAACATTTACAAGCTCTACAGCGCGGCGCGCCCTTCCATCGACAATTGCATCGACCCTGCCGACCAGATCGCATTCTACGATCCCGGCCTCGGCACAGGAGAAGACGGGGGCGGATGGGGTCAGCGCCTTTCGCGCATATTCGGGTTGGCCTTCGGGACCGGCATCAGCGACAATATCGCCGACTGTTACGAGGCGATCCTCAGGCATTACGAGCCGGGCGACCGTATCTATCTCTTCGGGTTCAGTCGCGGCGCCTACACCGCGCGGTGCGTGGCGAACGTGCTGAACCTGTGCGGGGTCCCGCAAACGCGCGAAGGTGGCCCTATCCCGCGCGGCGGGAAAGCGCTGCGCAGGATCGCCCAAGAAGCCGTGTTCGACGTCTATGAGCACGGCGCCGGAAAGCCACGCGCGGACTACGAGGAAGAGCGCGAGGAGAAGGCGCGCCGGTTTCGGGCGAAATACAATTGCTGCGGCCAAGGTCTCGATGGCGAGGAGCAGGGCAATGTCGCGCCGTACTTCATCGGCGTTTTCGATACAGTAGCCTCGCTCGGGACGGCGCGAGCTCGAGCCTTCATCTTCATCAGCTTCTTTCTCTCGCTCGGAGCCGCTTTGCTCGCATGGTTTTGGTTGGAATCTGTCTGGATTGCAGCGCTTCTGGCGATTCCCGCACTGTGGTTGCTTTACAAGGGCATCCGCATGGCAAAACGGCAATGGAAGACCATTACCGACTGGCCAAAGCCTGGCCAGAAGCGATCGCACAGCGCCAAGTGGAGCATGAAGCACGCCGACAGGTTCCTCGACACGAACGTGCGATTTGCCCGCCATGCATGCTCGATCGATGAAGACCGCAAGCATTTCCCCATCGCAGGCTGGGGCTATTCCTCCGACGTACAGCGGATGGATCACCTCGATCCGCCCTGGCTTCGCCAGGTTTGGTTTGCGGGCAACCACTCGGACATCGGAGGCAGCCATCCGGAAGACGAGTCGCGCCTATCCGATATTGCTTTACACTGGATGGTGGAACAACTCGACGAGACCGAGCATCCGATAGAACTGAACCGGGCGCGCCTCAATCTGTGGCCCGATGCGCTCGGGATCCAGCATGATGAGCGCCGAGCGCTGCTCGATGCCCCCTGGCAGGCGCTGATACCCAGGAAGTGGCGGAAAACATGGCCGCAGGAGGCCAGGTCCATCAATCCGCGAGCGGACTTGCATCCGAGCGTTTTCGAGCGCGCCCGCGCAACTTCGGTCAGGAACTACGACCGGCACGAGCCCTACCGGCCAGGCGCGCTCGAAAAGCATGAGACACTCTTGGTAACCGGGACGACGACAGAGCCTCCGCCGCAACCCACCCGCACCGCTAGGCCGGACGCGGAGGGTGACCAGAGTGATCCGTAACAGATCACGCCGTTCTCCACAGACCGGCATGCAACCGAGAACCCGGCCAACCCCATAGAATTAGCCTCTCAATTTCGAAAGCCCCGTTGCCCACGATGCCTTCCTCGACCATCATCAAGATACCATCGGACGAGAAGGCCTTCGAGGAAAACTGCGTGCCGCTGTTCTGCGGCGTCCTGAATGACCCGAACGTCAAGCTCGTCGGCACGCGGGGCAAAGCCCAATCGGGGATCGATCTGACCGGCAGGCGCGACCGCGATCCGACGCAGCTGGTCGGTATCCAGTGCAAGCTCATCACGCGTGGCGGAAAGCTTACCGAGGAGATCGTCCGCGCTGACTTCGACAAAGCCCTGCAGATCACTCCGGCGCTGACCGAATTCATCGTCGCCACCACCGCAAACGACGATCTCGAATACGACCGCATTGCGAACACGCTGTCGCAGGAACAGGCGGCGCTCGGACGCCGGATCGACGTCCAGGTCTGGGGATGGGACACGCTCCAACCG
>ERZ1066121.2866-NODE-2866-length-10342-cov-20.800331_pt1 | contig 10342 bp, 7 predicted proteins | sample MGYA00382768_ERZ1066121 | MGnify/ENA primary metagenome ERZ1066121 (study PRJEB33369, sample SAMEA5778351) | biofilm metagenome | biome: Industrial cooling water; feature: Water cooling tower basin; material: Biofilm | place: United Arab Emirates | collected... | reverse complement strand
AGCTGCCAGACTGCTCCACCCCGCAGCAGAGACCCGGAATTATGCAGATCGGAGCCCGCTCTTGCAAGCCCTGTCTTGCATCTCCGCTCTTGCATGCCTGACCTTGAGTGCCTGACCTTGCAAGAACTGTCGACCTCGCGAACCGGGCGCGAGGTCGATGTGGTGTTCAGTGGAACCGCATCCGGCAGCCAGACTCAGGCGAACGCGCGCTGGCACCAGGCCATGATCGGGTTCCAGGCCAGGCCCAGCACCAGCAGCGACAGCGCATTGACCGCGAACACCGCACGCAGCGGCAGGTCGTCGCGCGGCAGCATCGGCTCGCCCTCGGGCTCATCGAAATACATCGCGCGGATGACCCGCAGGTAGTAGAACGCGCCGATCACCGCGAACACGATGCCCACGAACACCAGCCACTGCATGCCGCCTTCCCAGCCGGCGCGCAGCACGGCGAGCTTGGCCCAGAAGCCGAGGAACGGCGGCACACCGGCCAGCGAGGCCATCACACACAGCACCAGACCGGCCATCCACGGGCTGCGCGCGTTGAGACCCTTGTAGTCGTCGATGCGGTCCGCCTCGAAGCCGCGCCGCGACAGCACGACGATCGCACCGAAGGCCGCGGCCGACATGATCGAGTAGGCGATGGCATAGAACATCGCCGCCGCATAGCCCTCGCTGCCACCGCCGGCCAGCCCCATGAACAGGAAGCCGACATGCGAAATGGTGGAATACGCCAGCATGCGCTTGAGATTGCTCTGCGCGAGGGCGATCAGGTTGCCGACCACCAGCGACACCGCGGCGATGCCGCCCACCAGGGTGCGCCATTCGGTATCGAGCGGGCCGATGCCGGCTTCGAGCAGGCGATAGGCCATCGCGAACGCGGCCAACTTGGGCGCGGCGCCGATGAACAGCGTGATCGGCGTCGGCGCGCCGTGATAGACGTCCGGCAGCCACATGTGGAACGGCGCGGCGCCGAACTTGAAGGCGATGCCGGCCACCATGAACGCCATGCCGGTCAGCATGAGCGGGGTGGACACGGTCGAGGCATTGATCGCGTCGAAATTCAGCGAACCGGTGGCGCCGTAGACCAGCGACATGCCGTAGAGCAGCAGGCCGGAGGCCAGCGAGCCGAGCACGAAGTATTTCATCGAGGCTTCGGAGGCCACCGGGCTGTCGCGGTCCAGCGCGACCAGCGCGTACGAACACAGCGCCAGCATCTCCAGACCCAGATAGACCATCACCAGATTGCCGGCGGAGATCATCAGCATCATGCCGACCACCGAGAACAACATCAGCACCGCGATCTCGCCCTTGTACAGGCCGCGCTCCTGCAGAAAGCCATAGCTGTAGATCATCGCCATCGCGCTGACCACGCAGACCACCAGCTTGAGCGTGTCGGCCATCGCATCGCGCACGAACATCTCGCCCAATACCACGCCCTGCCCGCCATAGCCGACGGCGAACATGGTGGCGGCGGCGATCAGTGCGACCACCGCGAGATCGTGGACCAGGCCGCGACGGCGCTCGTCGATGAACAGGTCGAGCATCAGCAGCGCGAAGGCGGCGCCGACCAGAGTCAGTTCCGGCACCAGCGGCATCACGTCTGCGGCGGAAAAAGCGTAATCGTTCATGGTGATCTCAAACTCAGAGCTTGCTGGCCGCAAGCTGGCTGGCGAGCTGCGCGATGGCCGGCTCCATCAGGTCGGTGAGCGGCTTGGGATACACGCCGAGCGCGATCACGCCGACGGCGAAGGCGCCGAGCACGAACCACTCACGCTTGTCGATGTCCTTGAGCTCGGCCACATGGGCGTTGCCGACCTCGCCGAACACGATCCGCTTGACCAGCCACAGGGTGTAGGCGGCACCGACGATCAGCGTGGTGGCGGCGGCGAAGGCGATGAGTGGGTTGGCGCGGAAGCTGGCCAGCACCACCATGAACTCGCCGACGAAGCCGGAGGTGCCCGGCAGGCCGGAGTTGGCCATGCCGAACAGCACGAAGAACGCCGCGAACCAGGGCATCGTGTTCGCCACACCGCCGTAGTCGCGGATCATGCGCGTGTGCATGCGGTCGTAGAGGATGCCCACGCACGAGAACATCGCGCCGGAGACGAAGCCGTGCGAGACCATCTGCACCATCGCGCCCTGCAGGCCGAGACGCGCGGCCTCCTGGCTGCCGGCATCGCGGACCAGACCGAGCGCGATGAAGATGCCGAGGGTGACGAAGCCCATGTGCGAGATCGACGAGTAGGCGATGAGCTTCTTCATGTCCTCCTGCACCAGCGCGACCAGGCCGACGTAAACCACGGCGATCAGGCTGAGCGCGATGACTACCCAGGCGAATTCGTGGCTGGCGTCGGGCACGATCGGCAGGTTGAAGCGCAGGAAGCCGTAGCCGCCGATCTTCAGCATGATCGCGGCCAGAATCACCGAGCCGCCGGTCGGCGCCTCGACGTGCGCGTCCGGCAGCCAGGTGTGCACCGGGAACATCGGCACCTTGACCGCGAACGCCACCAGGAAGGCGAAGAACAGCCACATCTGCTCCTCGGCGGTGAGCGGCAGCGCGTACAGATCGGGCAGCTGCCAGCTGCCGGCCTGCAGGTACAGGTAGATCAGGCCGACCAGCATGAACACCGAACCGAGGAAGGTGTACAGGAAGAATTTCACCGACGCGTACACGCGCCGCGGGCCGCCCCAGACGCCGATGATGATGAACATCGGGATCAGCATGCCTTCGAAGAAGACATAGAACAGGATGGCGTCGACCGCGGCGAACACGCCGACCATCAGCCCTTCCAGCGCCAGGAACGCGGCGAGGTACTGGCTGACCCGCTTGTCGATCGAGGTCCAGGCGCCGACCAGCACCAGCACCGTGGTGAAGGTGGTGAGCGCGATCAGCGCCACCGAAATGCCGTCCGCACCGAGGTGGTACTGGATGTCGTAGGCGGGAATCCACTCGCGGCGCTCGACAAACTGCAGCCCGGAGGTGAAGTAGTCGAACCCGGTGAGCAGCGGCAGGCTGAGCGCGAACGCGGCGACCGCCACGGCGAGCGCGAACCAGCGCGCTGCGTTCGGACGGCTGTTGCCGAGCATGAGCGTGAGGGCGGCGCCGACGATCGGCAGCCAGATCAGCAGACTGAGGAGAGGCCAGGATTGCATCGCGTAGGGGTATCCGTCAGTGAGTCCGGTCGAGGCTCAGCGCCAATAGAGAACGAGCACGGCCAGCAGTGCGATCAGGCCGAGAATCATCGCGAAGGCATAGTCGTAGAGGTGGCCGGACTGGGTGCGGCGCAGCAGCTTGGCAGCCAGATCGACCACCTTGGCGCTGCCGTTGACGAACAGGCCGTCGATGACCTTTTCGTCGTGCTTGCGCGACACCTTGCCGAGCAGCAGGCCGCCACCGGCGAAACCGCCGATCCACAGATCGTCCATGCCGTACTTGCGCTCCAGAATCCGGCCGATCAGGCGCATCGGTGCCAGCGCGCCGACCTTGGCCGGCAGTTCCGGCTTCCACCAATACATGATGGTCGCGAGCGCGAAGCCGCCGAAGGCCAGCCAGAATGCCGGAGCCATGAATCCATGCAGCGCAAAGGCAGCGGCGCCGTGCCACAGCTCGGCCTTGAGCGCGAGCAGCGGGTCGGATTCGGGTGCCAGATCGATGGCGCCGGCGAAGAAGGGCGCGACTGCGTGGTGGCCGCTCATGTCGGTGCCGAACAGCATCGGGCCGACGGTGAGATAACCGATCACGATCGAGGGGATCGCGAGCAGGATCAGCGGCAGGGTGACCACCCACGGAGATTCGTGCGGCTCGACCGGGCCGTGGTGGTCGTGGTCGTCGTGGGCGTGGTCGTCATGGGCATGGTCGTCGTGCGCATGGTCGTCGTGCGCGTGCCGGAAACGCTCCTCGCCGAAGTAGGTCAGGTACAGCAGGCGGAAGCTGTAGAACGAGGTCACGAACGCGCCCAGCAGCACCGCCCAGTAGGCGTAGGTGGCGACCCAGCCGCCAGCGTGCGTGGCGTGCTTGGCGGCTTCAATGATCGTGTCCTTCGAATAGAAACCGCTGAGGAACGGCGTGCCGACCAGCGCCAGCGTGCCGATGACGCTGGTCCAGAAGGTGATGGGCATGTACTTGCGCAGCCCGCCCATCTTGCGCATGTCCTGCTCGTGGTGCATGCCGATGATGACCGAGCCCGCGGCCAGGAACAGCAGCGCCTTGAAGAAGGCGTGGGTCATCAGATGGAACACCGCCGCCGAGTACGCGGACACGCCGAGCGCCACGGTCATGTAGCCGAGCTGGGACAGCGTGGAGTACGCGACCACGCGCTTGATGTCGTTCTGCACGATGCCGATCAGGCCGGTGAAGAACGCGGTGGTGGCGCCGATGAACAGCACGAACTGCAGCGCGGTCTCCGACAGCTCGAACAGCGGCGACATGCGCGCCACCATGAAGATGCCGGCGGTGACCATCGTGGCGGCGTGGATCAGCGCGGAGATCGGGGTCGGGCCTTCCATCGAGTCCGGCAGCCACACGTGCAGCGGCACCTGCGCCGACTTGCCCATCGCGCCGATGAACAGACAGATGCAGATCACCGTGGCGACCGACCAGGCATGGCCTTCGAAGACCTCGATGGTGGCGCCGGCCAGCGTCTCATTGGCTGCGGCGAACACCGTGGCGTAGTCGAGCGAGCCGAAATACATCAGCACGCCTGCGATGCCGAGCAGGAAGCCGAAGTCGCCGACGCGGTTGACCAGGAAGGCCTTGAGGTTGGCGAAGATGGCGGTCGGCCGCTTGTACCAGAAGCCGATCAGCAGGTACGACACCAGGCCCACCGCTTCCCAGCCGAAGAACAGCTGCAGGAAGTTGTTGCTCATCACCAGCATCAGCATCGAGAAGGTGAACAGGCTGATGTAACTGAAGAAGCGCTGGTAGCCCGGGTCCTCGGCCATGTAGCCGATGGTGTAGATGTGAACCAGCAGCGAGACGAAGGTGACCACCACCATCATCATCGCGGTGAGCTTGTCGACCATGAAGCCGACGTGGGCGTCGTAGCCGGCGACTTCGAAGAAGGTGTAGATGTTCTGATTGAACGCAGGCGCGCCCTGGACGAGCTGCCACAGGACATAGCAGGACAGCGCGCAGCTGACCGCGACACCGAGGATGGTGACGGTATGCGCGCCCACGCGGCCGATCCGGCGCCCGAACAGTCCGGCGAGCATCGCACCGAGGAGCGGGGCGATCACCACGAGCAGCAGATGGGTTTTGGAAATGTCCATGAATCGTCCGAGTGGGTGGCGCGAGTGCTGGAAACGCGGTAGCGGGATGTGGCGGTGGTGCGATGGCAGTCCGTCGCTTCGCGCGAATCGCGGCGTTGGCGATGGATCTCCCCTGCCCGGCCGTGAGGCCGGACATGTGCAGCAGCCATACGGTGCCGACAGGCATCGATGCGGCTGCGGGTACAACGACCCTGCCATCCATGGCGGTACTACGTGGATCTCCGGAGAGACCCGGCCCGGCCATCCTTGGCCGGGCGTTCGCAGCCGCATGCGATGCCGGTAGGCATCGCGCGCAGCCGCGCTACTGCAACTGCCATGCCATCCATGGCGGTACAACACAGGCCTCAGGAGAGACCCGGCCCGGCCATCCTTGGCCGGGCGTTCGCGCCCGCGGGCGATGCCGATAGGGCATCGCCCAAACGCGGGCGCTCACCCCTTCAACGTGTCGAGTTCGGCGACGTTGATGGTGCGGCGGTTGCGGAACAAGGTCACGAGAATGGCCAGACCGATCGCCGCCTCGGCGGCTGCGACGGTCAGGATGAAGAACACGAAGATCTGCCCGGCCTCATCGCCGAGGTGGCGCGAGAATGCGATGAAGTTGATGTTGACCGCGAGCAGCATCAGCTCGATCGACATCAGCAGGATGATGACGTTCTTGCGGTTGAGGATGATGCCGGCCACGCTGATGCAGAACAGCACCGCGCCCAGCGCCAGGTAATGCCCGAGGGCGAGCGAACCCATCATGCCTGCGTCTCCTCGCCGGAGGCCGGCGCGTCTTCGGCGCGGGTCTCGGCATCCATCTTGACCATGCGGATGCGGTCGGCGGCGCGCACGCGCGCCTGCTCGCCCGGGTTCTGCGTCTTCACGCCCTCGCGCTTGCGCAGGGTGAGCATGACCGCCGCGATCACCGCCACAGTCAGGATGACCGCGGCCACTTCGAACGGCAGCAGATATTCGGTGAACATCCGCATGGCCAGCCACTTGGTGTTGGACAGGCCGGCGGCTGCGGCCGGATCTTCGCCGAAGCCGGACGAAAGCCCGTCCTTCACGCCGATCAAGGTGACGATCTCGATCAGCATCACCACCGCCACCACGATGCCGAGCGGCAGATAGCGCACGAAGCCCTCGCGCATGCGCGCGGTGTCGATGTCGAGCATCATCACCACGAACAGGAACAACACCATCACCGCGCCGACGTAGACCAGAATCAGGGCCACGCCGAGGAACTCGGCGCCGGCCAGTATCCAGGTGCAGGCGACGGTGAAGAAGGTGAGCACCAGGCACAGCGCCGCATGCACCGGGTTGCGCACGGTGATCACCGCGCCGGCGGCGATGACCGCGACGGTGGCGAACACCATAAAAGCGATAGTCGTCAGGTCCACGTCAGTCCTCGCGCTCAGCGGTAGGCGGCATCGGCCGCGCGACGCTCGGCGATCTCGGCTTCAAGCCGATCGCCGATCGCCAGCAGCTGCGGCTTGGTGACCACATTCTCGCCGCGCTTCTCGAAGTGATATTCGTGGATGTGGGTTTCCACGATCGAATCCACCGGGCACGACTCCTCGCAGAAGCCGCAGTAGATGCACTTGAACAGGTCGATGTCGTAGCGCGTGGTGCGGCGGGTGCCGTCCTCGCGCTGCTCGGAATCGATGGTGATGGCCAGCGCCGGGCACACCGCCTCACAGAGCTTGCAGGCGATGCAGCGCTCTTCGCCGTTGGGATAGCGGCGCAGCGCGTGCAGGCCGCGGAAACGCGGCGACTGCGGGGTCTTTTCCATCGGGTACATCAGCGTGTACTTCGGACGGAACAGGTACTTGAAGGTGAGCGCCATGCCCTGGAACAGCTCCAGCAGCAGCAGGCTCTTGAGGTAGGAGGCGACCTTGGAAGGGAATGAACGCGACATCACTGACCTGCCTCGAAGACTTTGTAGAACACCAGCAGCGACGTGACCGCGATCCAGCCGATGGTCAGCGGGATGAACACCTTCCAGCCCAGACGCATGATCTGGTCGTAGCGGTAGCGCGGGAACGAGGCGCGGAACCAGATGAAGAGGCTGGCGAACAGGAACACCTTGGCGAACAGCCAGGGCCAGCCGCCCTTCCACACCCAGTCGACCCACGGCGAGACGTCGGCCGTGATCCAGCCCTGCAGCGGGCTGAGCCAGCCGCCGAGGAAGAAGATCGAGGTGAGGAAGCTCACCAGGATCATGTTGGCGTACTCGGCCAGGAAGAACAGCGAGAACTGCGCGCCCGAGTACTCGACCATGTGACCGGCGACGATTTCCGACTCGCCCTCCACCACGTCGAACGGCGCGCGGTTGGTCTCGGCCACACCGGAGATGAAATACACGCCGAACAGCGGCAGCAGCGGCAGCCAGAACCATTCGAACAAGCCGGCGTTGCCCGACTGCGCCATCACGATATCGGTGAGGTTGAGGCTGCCGGCCGCCATCAACACGCCGACCAGGGCGAAGCCCATCGCGATCTCGTAGGACACCACCTGCGCGGCCGCGCGCATCGCACCGAGCAGCGCGTACTTGGAGTTGGACGCCCAGCCGGCGAGGATGATGCCGTACACGCCCAGCGAGGTCATCGCCAGCAGGTACAGCAGGCCGGCATTCGCATTCGACAGCACCAGTCGCGCGTCGAACGGCACCACCGCCCAAGCCGCGAACGCCGGCACCAGCGCGATCATCGGTGCGAGGATGAACAGCGATTTCTGCGCGCTGGAGGGCTGGATCACTTCCTTGAACAGCAGCTTGAAGACGTCGGCGAAGGCCTGCAGCAGGCCCCAGCCCACGTACATCGGCCCGTGGCGCACGTGCATCCAGCCGATCAGCTTGCGTTCCCAGACCACATAGAAGGCGACCGTGACGGTGACCGGCACGGCGATGCAGAGGATCTTCAGCACGATCCACGCGACCACGCCGATCTCGCCATAGGCCAGCAGCCAGTCGCGCAGGGAATCGAACAGCATCTCCATCACTTCACCCCCGTCACGCGCACGCGGCCGGCGCCGAGCGCGGCGGTCGCGCCGTAACCGGACTCCACCCACACCGCGCCGCGGGCGACGCGTGCGTCCACCGCGACCTGCAGGGTGGCCGTGCCGACGCCGTTGTCGAACTTCGCCATGGCGCCGTCTTCGATGCCGGCGGCGGCAGCGTCCTCGGGATGCAGCGAGGCGCGCGGGCCGGCGTTGAGCGGGTGCGACTGCAGCGCGGCGGCGCGGCGGGTCACGCCGTCGACGCGATAGATGGCCTGCGAGACCGCCAGCTCCAGTCCTTCGCCGGTCATCGCCGGTGCGGAAGACGCCTTCACCGTGACCTCGCGGGCAGCGATGCCGGCGCGCAGGCCGGGCATGTCGATGAAGTCGAAGCCGGCAGCGCCAAGACGCTCACCCAGCGCACGCAGCACGCGCCAGCCCGGGCGCGCCTCGCCCGGCAGCTTGGCACCAGCGACGGCGCGCTGGTCGCGGCCATCGAGATTGGTCAGCGTGGCGTCGATCTCGGGCAGCAGGCCGATCGGCAGGATCACATCGGCGGTGCGGCGCGTGGACAGGCAGGCGAAGTGGCTGAACGCCACCACATTGGCGGCACCCAGCGTCTTCATCGCTGTCGCCTGATCGGCGAAGTCCAGACCCGGCTCGATGCCGTAGATGAGGTAGGCCGCACGCGGTTCGGCGAGCATCGCCTGCGCGTCGCGCGCGCTCGGCAGCACGCCCATGCGCGCGAGGCCCACCGCATTGGCGCCCTGCGGGATGCGGCAGAGCGCGCCGTTGCACGCCGCAGCGAACGCCGTCGCGGCCTTGCGGATGGCGGCGGCATGCGGCGAGGCTTCGGCCACTGCGCCCACGATCACTGCGACGCGCTTGGCATCGCCGAGCGCGACATCAGCAAGCGTCGCGGCCAGCATCGACGGCGCGACGATGGCCTTCGACGCGGCGTTGAACGTGAAATCGAAGTCGACCGGGTTGACCACATGCACCCTGGTGCCGCGCTTGGCGGCCTGGTGCACGCGCTGGTGCAGCAGCGGGACTTCGTGGCGCAGGTTGGAGCCGACGATGACGATGGCATCGGCCGATTCGAATTCGGCGACCGGCATCGCAAAGGCCTGTGCGACCGCGCCGTCGGACAGATCGCGCTGGGCGATGCGGTGGTCCAGATTGCCGGTGCCCAGGGCATCGGCCAGACGGGCCAGCAGCGCGCCTTCTTCATTCGATACGGACGGATGCACCAGCATGCCGAGCGCATCGCCGCGGTGCGCTGTGAGCATCGCGGAGACGAGATTCAGCGCCTCCTCCCACGAAGCTTCGCGGAAGCACTCGATGCCCTCGCCTTCGGCGATGCGGATCACCGGCTTGGACGCGCGGTCGTCGGCATACAGGCCCTGGTGCGAATAGCGGTCGCGGTCCGACAGCCAGCACTCGTTGACCGACTCGTTGTCGCGCGGCACGGTGCGCATGGCTTCGCCGCGGCGCAGATGCACGAACAGGTTGCTGCCAAGCGCATCGTGATAGCCCAGCGATTCGCGCGCGATCAGCTCCCAGGGACGTGCGCGGAAGCGGAACACCTTGTTGGTCAGCGCGCCCACCGGGCACACGTCGATGACGTTGCCGGACAGTTCGGTGGTCAGCGGCTTGCCGTCGTAGGTGCCGATCTGCAGGTTCTCGCCGCGCTGCATGCCGCCCAATTCGTAGGTGCCGGCGATGTCCGCAGTGAAGCGCACGCAGCGCGTGCACTGGATGCAGCGGGTCATCTCGGTGGCGACCAGCGGCCCCATGTCCTCGTCGGCCACCACGCGCTTGCGCTCGTTGAAGCGGCTGACCGAGCGGCCGTAGCCCATCGACACGTCCTGCAGCTCGCACTCGCCGCCCTGGTCGCAGATCGGGCAGTCCAGCGGGTGGTTGACCAGCAGGAATTCCATCACGTTGCGCTGGGCCTTGAGCGCCTTCTCGTTGCGCGTGAAGACCTTCATGCCATCGGCCACGGGCGTGGCGCAGGCCGGCTGCGGCTTGGGGAACGGGCGTCCGCCCATCTCCGCGTCCACCAGGCACATGCGGCAGTTGGCGGCGATCGGCA
>ERZ1066121.2863-NODE-2863-length-10352-cov-8.089735_pt1 | contig 10352 bp, 8 predicted proteins | sample MGYA00382768_ERZ1066121 | MGnify/ENA primary metagenome ERZ1066121 (study PRJEB33369, sample SAMEA5778351) | biofilm metagenome | biome: Industrial cooling water; feature: Water cooling tower basin; material: Biofilm | place: United Arab Emirates | collected... | reverse complement strand
ATCTTGGGCACGTGGTCGGTGACGCGCGGGGTGAGATCGGGCGCAGCGCAGCCGATGGCGGCCATATCCTCGGCATAGGCATCGGCAAAGCGCGTGGTGATCGCGGTAATCGGCACCCCGCTCTCGGCAGCGCGTGCGTTGATCTTGTCGTCGATGTCGGTGATGTTTCGGGCATAGGTCACCCGGCCAAAGCGCCGCCGCAGCAGCCGCACCAGCACATCGAAAACCACCGCTGGCCTAGCGTTACCGAGGTGCGCATAGTCATAAACCGTCGGCCCGCAAACATAGATCGTCACATGCGCCGGGTCAGCTGGACGGAACTGCTGCCGCTCACCGCCGAGCGTATTGTAGAACATTAGATCGCGCATCGATCGCTCTTAGCCCTTGATGTCTGTCCCACTGCCTGTCGATCAGAAGTGGGAACAAACCGACGAGCAACGCTTTCCCCTTACGTTATTTTATATCATAACGTCGAGCCGATTTTTCCTTTTCGCAGAAAGCTACGTCAATGAATGCTCCCGAAATGATCTCCCCCATACGTCGCCGCACGCGGGAGGAGGCGGAAGACGCTGTCCGCTGCTTGATCGAATGGGCGGGCGATGATCCCGACCGCGAAGGCCTGATCGGCACGCCTGACCGCGTGGTTCGCTCTTACGAGGAATTCTTCGGTGGCTATGGCGAAGATCCCAAGCTGATGCTGGAGACCACCTTCGAGGAGACCAACCATTACGACGAGATCGTGATGCTGCGCGACATCCGGCTCGAATCCCATTGCGAACATCACATGGTGCCGATCATCGGCAAGGCGCATATTGCCTATCTGCCTGCCGGGCGCGTGGTCGGCATCTCCAAGCTGGCGCGGGTGGTGGAGGCCTATGCCAAGCGGCTCCAGATCCAGGAGACGCTGACTGGCCAGATTGCCGATGCGATCAACGACGCGCTCCAGCCGCGCGGGGTTGCGGTGGTGATCCAGGCCGCGCATCAATGTATGACCACGCGCGGGATCAAGAAGCCCGGCGTGCAGATGACCACCAGCTGGATGCTGGGCGAGTTCCGCGACAACCCGGTGACCCGCGCCGAATTCCTGCAACTGCTCGCCATGCCGTCCTGATCCGATGCGCGCCCTCCTTCACGCAGCCGGTTTCAGCGCCAGCACTCTGGTTTTTGCAGTTGCCGTTCCGTTGCAGGCACGCACTGTGCCTGCCGACGCTTCGGCCACAGCGGCTGTTGCCGAGGCACCACCGCGCGAAGGCGAAGACGGCGAGATCGTGGTTTCGGCCACCATCGCGCGTGACCGGCTTGACGTCGCATCGCCGGTCTCGATCCTCGACGATACCGAGCTGCTGCGCGCCGCGCGCCCACAGATCGGCGACACCATCGCCCGCGTTCCGGGCGTTTCGGCCGCGACCTTCGGTCCCAATGCCTCGCGCCCGGTGCTGCGCGGACTGACGGGTGAGCGGGTGCGGGTGTTGACCGACGGGATCGGGGCATTCGACGTTTCGAACACCTCGGCCGATCACGCTGTCGCCATTGACCCGCTTACTGCTGAACGGATCGAAGTGGTGCGTGGCCCTGCGGCGCTGCGGTTCGGCCCATCCGCGGTTGGCGGGGTCGTCAATGTGCTCGACAGCCGCATCCCGACGCGCATTCCCGATAATGCGGTGGCTGCCGATATCGTCGCGGGCGTCGCCTCGGCTGCGCGTGAGCGCAATGTTGCAGCAGGCGTCACTGCCCGGCTGACTCCGGAACTGGCGCTGCGGGTGGGCGGCAATCTCCTCGAGACCGGCGACCTGCGCACCGGCGGCTTCGTCCTCGGCCCGCGCCTGCGCCAGCAAGCGACGCAGAGCAGCGATCCCGATGTGCGCGCTTTGGCAAGCTTGCGTGGCCGCATTCCCAACAGCGATGCCAGTCAGACAATCGGCACTGTTGGCCTGTCCTATATCTCTGGCGAAGATACGCTCGGTGTTGCGGTGAGCCGCCTTGAGACGACCTATGCCGTGCCGCCGCGCTTCGATGTGGTGAACGGCGTGCCGCCCGAGGAAGTGTTCCTCGATGCGCACCAGACCCGCTACGATCTGCGCGGCAGCATCGGTGTTGGAGGCGGGGTGATCGACCGGATTGCCCTGCGCGCAGGCTATGCCGATTACGCCCATGTCGAAGGCGGCGCAGATCCCGGCGACGTTGGCACCCGCTTCGCCAACAAGGGGCTCGAACTGCGGCTCGAAGCAACGCAGACCAAGCGCGGCAGCTGGGGCGGTGCGATCGGCGGGCAATATGTAAGGCGCGATTTCGAGGCGGTGGGCGAAGAGGCCTTCGTGCCGCCGAACCTGACCGAAGATATCGGGCTGTTCACCGTGCAGGAAATCGAGGCCGGCCCGCTGCGCTTTGAGGCCGGGGTGAGGTTCGATCATCGCCGCATCACCTCGCCGACGCGCGGCTTCGACCGTTCGTTCAGCAAGGTGTCGGGCTCGCTCGGCGCGGTGTGGCGCGTGGCGGAAGAATGGCGCGTGGTCGGCAATGTCTCGACTACAGCGCGCCCGCCCGCCGCCGAGGAATTGCTCGCCAACGGGCCGCATGTAGGGACGCAGGCTTTCGAGGTCGGCGACCCGACGCTCGGGATCGAACGCGGCAATGGCGGCGAGATCGGGCTGCGCGGGCGTGGCGAAGGGTGGCGGCTGGAGCTGTCGGCCTATGCCACCCGCTTCAACAATTTCATCTACCAGATCGAGACCGGCAACATCGTCGAAGACCTGCCCGAGTTCCGGTTCGTGAGCAATCCGGCGCGGTTGTGGGGGTTCGAACTCGATGCCGGAATGGACCTCGCCACCATTGGCGGGGTCGAGATCAGCAGCGCGCTGGTTGCCGATGTGGTGCGGGTCAACATCCGCAACCAGGGCCCCGCGCCGCGCATTCCCCCGGCGCGCATTCTTGGCGAGCTGGCTGCGCGCGGCACCACCTTAACCGGCCGGGCCGAGGTCGAGCATGTCTTCGCGCAGAACCGCATCTCCGCGCTCGAAACCCCGACGGACAGCTTCACGCTGGTCAACCTGAGCCTCGATTGGCAGCCCTTTGCGGAGCGTTTTCCGGGCTTGAACCTGTCGCTGCAGGCAAACAACCTGTTCGATGTCGAAGCGCGCCGCCATGCCAGCTTGCTCAAGGACTTCGCGCCGATGCCGGGCAGAGATCTGCGCCTTTCGCTGCGCTGGAGGCTGTAAGGCTGGTGCTGGGCGAAGTGCTGTTCAACCTAGCGCCATGACGACAGCTCGATAGCCGCGCCCATCTCGGGCACACACGGCGCCAACCGATAGACTGGGCAAACGAGGGACAACATTTATGCGCCACATCATTCTTGCCGCCGTCAGCAGCATAGCGCTAGCTTCCCCGACAATGACCGCTCTTGCACAAACCACCGTTGCTGCGCCTGCGGCTGCCAACCCGCTGCTGGGCGATTGGATCACCGATCCGCAGGGCGTGCCTCCCTATGGCATGATCAAGGCGGCAGACTATCAGCCCGCGCTCGATATCGCGCTGGCTGAAGCGCGCCGGGAACTCAGCGCGATCACCCGCGTGCGCAGCGCCCCGACCTTTACCAACACGATCGAGGCGCTGGAGCGGGCAGGCCTGCGCTATCAGGCGATCTCCGCAGCCTTCTTCAACGTTGCGGGCGCGGACGCGACGCCGGAGATCCAGTCGGCCGAAGAACCGATTTCGGCGATGCTGACCGATTTCAGCAACGCCATGATGCTCGATCCGGCGCTTTTTGCACGGGTAGATGCGGTCTATCGCCAGCGTGCGAGCCTTGGCCTCAGCCCGGAGCAGACGAGGCTGCTTGAAGAAACTCACCGCCGGTTCGTGCGGGCGGGCGCTGCGCTCGCTCCTGAACAGCGCGCCCGGGTGGCTGAAATCAATGCCGATATGTCCAAGCTGGGCGTTGCCTTCGGGCAGAAGCTGCTGGCCGACCAAAAGGCGAGCAGCGTGATCCTGACCGAGGCCGAGATGGCGGGCATTCCCGCGGGGGCGAAGGCCGCAGCGGCCAAGGCCGCTGCGGATGCTGGCCATCCGGGCTACCTCATCACCGCCACGCGCTCGGCGGTCGAGGCTTTCCTGACCACAGCCACCAATCGGGCTGCGCGCGAAAAGGTGTTCACAGCCTTTAACAATCGCGGTGCCAATACGAATGACAACAACACTGCGGCGATCATTCGCCGGATGCTGGAACTCAGGATTGAGCGGGCCAAGCTGATGGGCGCTGCGACCCACGCCGACTTCGTGCTCGAAGACAGCATGGCCAAGACGCCTGAGGCAGCGATGGACCTGCTGATGCAGATCTACACCCCCGCGCTTGCGCGAGCGAAGGAGGAAGAGGCTGCGCTCCGATCCCTCGCTGCGGTCGATGGGGTCACCGACATCGAAGCGTGGGATTGGCGCTTCTACGCCGAGAAGGAGCGCGCCCGCCGGTACAACCTCGATGAGTCCGAGCTGAAGCAATATTTCCCGCTCGACGGGATGGTGGCCGCGCTGATGGAGACCACCGGTCGGCTTTACGGGATAAAGTTCGTCGAGCGCCCCGATCTGCCGGTCTACGCCCCCGGCGTGAAGGCTTGGGAAATCCGCGAGGCGGACGGCACCGTGGTCGGCCTGTTCTTCGCCGACTGGTTCGCACGCCCCACCAAGCGTCCCGGCGCATGGATGAATAGCTTGCGCGATCAGAGCGAGCTGCTTGGTTACAAGGCCGTGGTGGTGAACAACTGCAACTTCACTCCGCCCGCGCCGGGCGAGCGGGCCGAGATCAGCCTTGATGATGCGACCACGCTGTTTCACGAGTTTGGCCATGCACTGCACGGGCTGTTCAGTCAGGTGCGCTATCCCAGCCTGTCGGGCACCTCGGTGTCGCGCGATTTCGTGGAGCTGCCCTCGCAGATCCATGAACATTGGATCAGCGAACCTTCGATACTGCGTGCTCAAGCGAAGAATGCCGCAGGCGAACCGATCCCCGAACCGATGCTGGCCGCGCTGCTGGAATCGCGCACCTTCAATCAGGGCTTCCTGACGGTGCAGCAGATTTCTTCCGCTATCCTCGACATGGAACTGCACCGGATGACGGCCGTGCCCGAAGGCTTCGACGCGGTCGCGTGGGAGAAGCAGCGCCTTGCCGCGCTAGGCGTGCCGGAGGCGGTGGGGATGCGCCACCGCCTTGCTCATTTCAGCCATATCTTCGATGGCGGCTATTCGGCGGGATACTATGCCTATAGCTGGGCCGAGGCGATGGACGCGGACGGGTTCGAGGCCTTCAAAAAAAGCGGGAATTTGTTCGATCCGGCATTGGCGGCAAAGCTGCGGCAAGAAGTGCTGGCGCGCGGGAACACCCGTGATCCGGCCGAAAGCTATATCGCCTTCCGGGGCCGCCTGCCCAATGCCGATGCGCTGCTCAAGAACCGCGGGCTGAAGTGATGTGCCGAAGGAAGCAATGAGCCAATGACCTACCTCCGATCCGTGCTACTGACCTGTGCAGCGCTCGCAGCGGCGATGGCTCCCCTGTCTGTGGTACCCGCCGTGCGAGCACAGACTGCTGCCCCGGCCCCGGCCGCCTTCACGCTCGCCCCGCTGCCCTATACGCCCGAAGCGCTCGAACCGGTGATCGATGCCGAGACAATGCGCATCCACCACGGCAAGCACCATCAGGCCTATGTCGATAACCTCAACAAGGCGGTGGCCGCCAATCCGACGCTCGCGGGGATGACGTTGGATCAGCTGGTCGCACGGGCAGTCATGCTGCCGGCAGCGGTGCGCAACAATGCCGGCGGGCACTGGAACCACACCTTCTTCTGGCAGAGCATGGCGCCGGTGGGCAATGTAGGCGCGATCTCGCCCGCGCTTGCCGCCGCCATCGACGCGCAGTTCGGCTCGATGGACAAGTTCAAGGCCGCCTTCAAGGCAGCAAGCACGGCCCGCTTCGGATCGGGCTGGGTGTGGCTGATTGTGGGCGCGGACGGCAAGCTGGCGATCACCTCGACCCCCAATCAGGACAACCCGCTGATGGACGCCGCCGAGGTCAAAGGCACGCCGGTGCTGGGCAATGACGTTTGGGAGCACGCCTACTACCTCAAGTGGCAGAACCGCCGCGGCGACTACCTCGACGGGTGGTGGCAGATAGTCGACTGGGCCAAGGTGTCCGAGCGTTTTGCAGCCGCGATCAAAACGGGCTGAGTGGGGGGAACACCTGTCGGAATGGCCGATACCGCCATCGGACGAGGGCGGGGCACAGCTTTCGCAAGCCCCCGCCTGCGCTCCGTTCGTTCCCGCCATAGCAGCTCCGAGAGAGGCGTTCTCGCGCGGATATCATAGTCCTACCACTCAGTCGAAGCGTTGCGAGCGGATCACTTCGACATTGCTGACCAGCAGGATAAGATGATGCGTGGCGAGCAGCGGGCTGAGCAGAGCGGTCAGCCGCTCGGCCCCTTCCGCGCTCGTCACCGCCATGAACATCACCTTGGCGGTCGCCCCGGAGATCTGGTCGTCGCGCCAGCGCCCCGAATGGCCCATACCGCCCAGCGTCGGCAGCAGCGTGTAGTGTTCGATCCCGGCGCTCGCCGCGATGCGCTCGATCGCGGGGATCAGCGGTTCGTCCGCCAGCACTTCGATGCGGCGGCGGATGATGGTCTCGGTCATGGCTGGAGCATCCCGTGCAAGGTGCTGGCAACCCACGCATAATAGGGGATGCCGAGCGTCAGGTTGAAGGGGAAGGTGACGGCAAGGCTCATGCCGAGATAGAGTCCCGGATTGGCCTCGGGCAAGGCAAGGCGCATCACCGCTGGCACCGCGATATAGCTCGCGCTGCCAGCGAGAATGCCGAGCGCCGCCGCCGATCCGGCATCGAGCCCGGCAGCGACGCCAAGGCTGGCGCCAAGGGTGCCGTTGGCAAGCGGCAGAGCGATGGCGAGTGCGCCGGTGCGCCAGCTCAGCGCGCGCCGATCCATCAGCCGCCGTGCCGCGACCAGCCCCATGTCGAGCAGGAACAGGCACAGCATCCCCTTGAACAGCGTGTCGAACACCGGAGCGATCGGGGCAAAGCCCTTCTCCCCTGCGATCACGCCGATGATGAAGCTGCCGACCAGCAGCACCACCGATCCGTTGAAGAAGGTCTCGTGCCACAGCCCCCCGCGCGCGGCGAACGCGTCGCCCTCAGCCTCACCGCGTTTGGCGAGCAGCAGCCCGGTCAGCACCGCCGGGGTCTCCATCAGCGCCAGCACTGCGACCATGAAGCCCGCCGGCGCCATGCCGATCGCGCGCAGCACTTCGGAACCGGCAGCAAAGGTGACGACGCTGACCGAGCCGTAATGCGCCGCGACCGCAGCGGCATTGGTGCGGTCAAGCCGGCCCAGCTTCTGCAAGGCCCAGAAGGCCGGCAGCGGCAGCAGGAAGCTGAGCGCCAGCCCGCAGGCGCCTGCGATCAGCATGGCGCTGGTGAGGCCGCTATGCGCCACCTCACCCCCGCCCCGCAGGCCGATCGACATCATCAGATAGAGCGCGATGGTCTTGGCGACCGCCTCGGGCACGGCAAGGTCGGACCGGGCGAAGGCCGCCAGCGCGCCGAGCAGGAAGAACAGCACGACCGGCTGGAACAGGGCGTCAATGGCCATGGCGCCGCCCCCCGACAGAGGAAGATAAGATCATGGACTTGCCCCCATGGTTGATTGGCCGCGCGGCTCAGTTCGGGTTGAACGGCACCGACGAATGGTGAACGACGATCTTGAGGTCACCCTGTTCCCCGCGCACATAGGCGAAGCTGTATTCGACCTTCGTATCCGCGCCGCCATCGGCCGGGGTGAACCAGTAGTTGCCCATGGCGACGGCCATGTTGCAGCTGTTGTTGACGATCCCGTAGTTCTTCCAGCGCACCTTGGTCCACGGCTTGATCGCGAAGCCTTTGTCCTCGGGGAAGGAGGGGTTGCCGCCGACGAAATAGGACAGGGCCGAATCGAACGAGGTGCGGAACTGGTCCACAGAGGCGAGCGTCGGCTTGAACAGCACCAGGCTGAGGTCATAGCCGTAGAAGCGGTTGATGTGCGCGGCGGCCGCGGCGGTGTAGTCTCCGCCTTCGCGATAGACCTTGCCGATGGCGATGATGCCTTCGCCCCAGGCCTTCTGCGCCTCGACCACTTCGCGTTCGGTGATGCAGGGCTGCGCGGGCGCGGCGGTGACAGGCGGGGCTGACTTGGCGGGCTTGGCCAGCGAGGGGCTCGCCAAGGCGATCATTGGCAGAGCCAGCGCGGCGATCAGCGGGCGGGTGCGGGCAAGAGAGGTCATCATGCTCATCCTTTGTATCAGGGTGCCAGGACATGCCCCGGCGCGCAGGCGTGCATGCTGACGGGCGAGGGCCCGTTAGGCGGCGCGGTGTGCGGTAACCGGGGGCAGGCGAACAGGCTGGGTTGGAACGATGCCCGGATGCGACCCCGAGCGGCTTTGCCTATAGACGGGGATGATTTCGTTGGAGAAACGCAAAAAACTGCAGCGATTAATCAATGATGTTGCTTAATTGCCTTGACCTGCGCGGCTCTCCGCACCACCTTGCCGACCATGCTCCCGCTCGATGTGCCGCTGCTTGAGACCTTTCTCGATCTGGCCGAGACCGGCAGCTTCACCCGCACCGCCGCCCGCGTCCATCGCAGCCAGTCCGCCATTTCGGCGCAGGTGCGGCGGCTTGAGACGATGCTCGGCGCGACCCTGTTCGAGCGCACCACGCGGCAGGTGGTGCTGACCCCTGCGGGCGAGCGACTGGTCCCCCATGCGCAGGCGGTGGTCGATGCCGCCGCGGCGCTGGCGGCGCGCTTTCGGGAGGAGGAGGATGTCGCTGGCGACGTGCGCCTCGGCTGCCCGGAGGACATCGCCAGTGCCGACTTGCCCGCGATCCTCGCCGATTTCGCTGCTGCACAGCCGCGCGTGCGGCTCCATGTGCGCTGCGACCTGACGTTGCATCTGACCCAGCAGTTCGACGAGGGGGCCTTCGATCTCATTCTGATCAAGCAGGACCCCGCACGGATCATGGCAGGCGCGCGGATGCTGCGGCACGAGGCGCTCTGCTGGGCCGGCCCGCCCCGGTCGCGGGGCTTCCCGCAAGGCCAGACCGTGCCGCTGGTGCTGGCGCCCGCTCCTTGCGTCTATCGTGCAAGGGCGCTCGAGGCGCTGGCGCAGGCCGGGCACATCCCCGATGTCGTCTATGCCTCGCCCAGCGAGACCGGGCAGATTGCGGCGGTGCGCGCAGGGCTGGGGTGGAGCGTCTTGCCGCAGCGCCGTCTGCCGCCCGATCTGGCGGTGGCGGACGCGAGTTGGCCGGCCGTGCCCGAGGCCGCGATCTGCCTGCTCACGGCGGCTCGGATGACCGGCGCGGTCGAGGCCTTTGCACGCCATGTCGAGGCCCGTCTGTCGATCATGCCCGAAGAACGCGGAACGGCCTGAAATTCCGGCTGATCAGGGCTTGGTTCGCCGCACAATAATGTTATGGTATAACATCGTCTCCGCAAGATTGTCTCAGCCCCGATCATCACCGCTTCCCGCCCTGGCCAGCCGCGCCGGTCATCGCCCGAAAGGCTCCCGCATGAGCGCCCTCTTCGCAAACCATTCACAAATTCCCGTCACTTTGCTCACCGGCTTTCTCGGCGCGGGCAAGACCACCATCCTCAACCACCTCGTGCGCGATCCGGCGCTGGCCAAGACGCTGGTGATCATCAACGAATTCGGCGCGGTCGGGATCGATCATGATCTCATGAGCGTGAGCCAAGAGGATGTGGTGGTCGAAATGTCGAGCGGGTGCCTGTGCTGCACCATCAGGGGCGATCTGGTGCGCACGTTGCGCGATGCGCCGTGGCGCTTTGCCCGGGGCGGGGTGTGCTGGTTTGACCGGGTGGTGATCGAGACCACGGGCCTCGCTGATCCCGCGCCGATCCTCCACACGCTTATGACTGACGAGCGGCTGGTGACGCTCTATCGCATCGATGGGGTGGTGACAGCGGTCGATGCCGTCAACGGAATGGCGACGCTCGATACCCAGGAGGAATCGCGCAAGCAGGCAGCCGTGGCCGACCGGCTGCTGCTGACCAAGACCGATCTCGCCAGCGCCGAGGAGATCGCGGCGATTGAGGCCCGGCTGCACGCGCTCAATCCGGGCGCGCCGATCATTCCGACGCTCGGCGGCGTTGTCGATCCTGCACAGTTGCTCGATGTCGGGCTGTGGAACCCAGAGACCAAGTCATACGACCTGCAGCGCTGGCTCAACGCCGAGGCCTATGCGCAAGGTCACGATCACCATGATCACCATGATCACCATGATCACCATGATCACCATGATCACCATG
>ERZ1066121.2861-NODE-2861-length-10359-cov-8.291828_pt1 | contig 10359 bp, 8 predicted proteins | sample MGYA00382768_ERZ1066121 | MGnify/ENA primary metagenome ERZ1066121 (study PRJEB33369, sample SAMEA5778351) | biofilm metagenome | biome: Industrial cooling water; feature: Water cooling tower basin; material: Biofilm | place: United Arab Emirates | collected... | reverse complement strand
ACGGTGAAGGGCGACGTGCACGACATCGGCAAGAACATCGTCGGCGTGGTGCTGGGCTGCAACAACTTCGACGTGATCGACCTTGGCGTGATGGTGCCGGCGCAGACGATCCTGGACCGCGCGAGGGAAGAGAACGTCGACCTGATCGGGCTTTCCGGCCTGATCACGCCGTCGCTGGAGGAGATGAGCCACGTCGCCAAGGAGATGAAGCGGCAGGGCTTCACCGTGCCGCTGATGATCGGCGGCGCGACCACCAGCCGCGCCCACACCGCGCTGAAGATCGACCCGCACTACGCCGAGCCGGTGGTGTGGGTGAAGCGACTTCATCGACTGGACGCCGTTCTTCCAGACCTGGGAACTTGCGGGGCGCTTCCCGCAGATCCTCGACGATGCCGTCGTCGGCGCGCAGGCCCGCGAGCTTTGGCGCGATGCGCAAGCCATGCTCGACAAAGTCATCTCGGAGAAGTGGCTGACCGCCAAGGCCGTGGCCGGGCTGTGGCCCGCCGCGCAGGAGGGCGACGACATCGCCGTTTTCGACCCGGCACGGCCGGCGCAGCGCCTCGCCACCCTGCACACGCTGCGCCAGCAGGCCGACAAGCCGGACACCCGCCCGAACCTCGCGCTGGCCGACTTCGTCGCCCCGGCGGGACACCGCGACTGGGTCGGGGCGTTCGCCGTCAACGCAGGCATCGGCATCGAGCCGCACGTGGCGCGCTTCGAGGCCGCCCATGACGACTACAACGCCATCCTGTTGAAGGCCTTGGCCGACCGTTTCGCCGAGGCCTGCGCGGAATGGCTGCACCGCGAGGTGCGCACGCGCCTGTGGGGCTACGCCGCCGACGAGGCCTTCGACAACGAGGCGTTCATCCGCGAGGACTACCGCGGCATCCGTCCGGCCCCGGGCTACCCGGCCTGCCCCGAACACAGCGAGAAGCGGACGCTCTTCGACCTGCTGCAGGCGGAAGAGCGCATCGGCCTCTCGCTGACGGAGAACTTCGCCATGTACCCGGCCTCGGCCGTGAGCGGCCTGTACTTCAGCCACCCGGACAGCCAGTACTTCGTGGTCGGCCGGCTCTCGCGCGAGCAGGTGGCCGACTACGCGAAGCGAAAGGGCGTGCCCTTGGAGCAGGCCGAGCGCTGGCTGGCCCCGAACCTCGACTACGACCCGGACTGAGTCCGGGTCGCGGCCGGTTCACTGCAAGCGGAAGCTGGCCGCCGCATCGGCCAGCTGGTTGCTCTGCTCCTCGAGCGAGCGCGCCGAGGCGCTCGCCTCCTCGACCAGGGCGGCGTTCTGCTGGGTGGCCGTATCGAGCTGGCTGACCGTCTGGTTGACCGTGCCAATGCCGACGGCCTGCTCTTCGCTGGCGGCACTGATCTCGGCGACGAGATGGCCCATCTTCTCGACTTCGCCGACGAGGCTGCGGATCGATTCACCGGCCTGCGACACCTTGTCGGAGCCGCCGCGCACCGCCTCCGCCGAATGCGTGATCAGCGACTTGATCTCCTTCGCCGACGCGGCGCTGCGCTGGGCCAAGGCCCGCACTTCGGACGCGACGACGGCGAAGCCCCGGCCCTGTTCGCCGGCCCGGGCGGCCTCCACCGCGGCATTGAGGGCGAGGATGTTGGTCTGGAAGGCGATGCCGTCGATGACGGTGATGATGTCCTCGATCTTGCGCGAGGCCTCCGCCACCTGCCCCATGGCCTCCACGGCCTCCTCGGCCACCCGCCCACCGTCCTGGGCGATGCGGCCCACGCTCTCGGACAGCCTGCGGGCGGTCCTCGCGTTCTCGGCGTTCTGCTGCACGGTGGCGGTGAGTTCCTCCATCGACGACGCCGTCTCCTCCAGGTTGGCCGCCTGCTGTTCCGTGCGCGCCTGGAGGTCGCTGTTGCCCGCCGCCAGTTCGGACGAGACCGTGCGGAACACGCCCACCGCCTGCTGGATGCGACCGACGATGTCGGCGAGTTCCTCGACCGTGCGGTTGGCGTCGTCCGCCATCCGGCCGAAGGCGCCGGCGTAACGCTGCTCCATGCGCACCGTCAGGTCGCCATGGGCCAGACCCGCCATGAAGCCCTGCAGGTGGGCCGTGATGTCCTCGAAGATCGCCAGCACCTGGTTGATGCCCTCGCCCAGCTGGCGGACATAGCCCTCCTTGCTGGCCACGTCGATGCGGTGGCCGAGCTCGCCGCGGGCCGCGGCCTCGACCACGTCCTGAACCTCGCGCTCGATGGCGATCTCCAGCGTGCGGTCCTTCCATTCCACGACGTAGCCGATCAGCGTCCCGGCGTGGCCGAAGGCCGGCGTCACCACGAGGTCGAAGATCAGGCCGGCCATCTGCACGCGCCCGTGGTGCGCGGACTTCATGCTCGCGAGCATCGCGCGCTGCTTAGCCGGGTCCTTGTGGAAGCGATCGATGGACGAACCGACGATGCCGTCGGCCTTGAAGCCCGGGATGACCGAAGCGATGCGCGCCTCGTGCTTGCGGAAGGTCTCGAGCACGGCACGATTGGCGAAAACCACGTTGAACCGGCGGTCGGCGACCATGATGTTGGTGGCGGCCATGTCCAAGGCCTGGTTGACCCGGGCCGACGCCGCCGCCTCGCGGCGCAACCGCTGCGTGCTGAACTCCAACCGCACCTGCAGGGATTTCAGCCCCAGCAGCACGGCGCCGACCTCGTCGGCCCGGGAGATATCGACCGCACCATCGTGCTTCTCGGCCGCGATTTCGTGGAACAGGGCCTTGGCCCGTGCCAGCCGACCGACGACGTCACGTGAGAGCCACCACGCCGAGTACGTGGCGAACGCCGCGGCGCCGCCCAGCAGCGCGATGAGCGTGCCGCGCTCCGTGCCGTTCGCCTGCAGCCAGAGCAGCGCACCGGCCGTGCCGATGCCGAACAACGCCAACAGGAACAGCCGGAACGTCAGCGAGAGGCGCCACAAGGGATTGAAGGCACGGGCGAGGCTCGGCGGATGCACGACGCCGTTCTCGATCTCGAAACGCGTGAGCCGGCCCTCGCGGATCTCGCGATAGAGCCGCTCGGCCTCCGCCACCTGGGCCCGGCTGGGCTTGCGGCGGACCGACACGTAGCCTTCCAACTGCCCCTTCGCATCGTAGATCGGGGCGACGTTCGCTTCGACCCAGTAGTGGTCGCCGTTCTTGCAGCGGTTCTTGACCATCCCGACCCACGGGCGGCCTTTCTTCAGCGTGGCCCACATGTCGGCGAAGGCCGCGGCCGGCATGTCCGGGTGCCGGATCATCCGGTGGGGCTGGCCGATCAGTTCGGCCTCGGTGTAGCCACTGATCTCGATGAAGTAGCCGTTGGCGTAGGTGATCCGCCCCTGCGGGTCGGTGGAGGAGACGATGGTCTCGCCATCGCGGAACTCGACTTCGACGCCGGTCACCGGTCGCTTCAACAAGGCCTCGCGATCGAGGGGAACGGCGGAACGGCTCTCGGTTTCCGGTCGCATGACGTACTCCGCGCAAAGGGGAACAACGGATCGGGCATCGCACTCGAACCCGGATCATGCAACCTGCACTTGCGCTGGATCAAACGCAGCGCAGCACGACGCGGATCCGGGCACCGCGTCGCAATCGGTGAGACGGCCGGGCGCGACAACAGCGGCCCCCGATCCCGGTCGCGCCCATGAATGCCGTCGTCCGTCCCGACCCCTCGCCCGCCCTGCCCGCACCACCGATGGCCGCCCGCCCCCCGCGGACGGAGGGGGCCCAATGGGTGCAACGACTGGGTCGGAAGTACGCCGACCGCATCACGGCCCTGAGGCGGCTGCCGGCCCGCGAGGGCGACTATGTCGACCTCCCCCCGGACCTCCCGCCGGGGCTCGCGGACGCCCTGCGGGCCCGCAGCGTCACCCGCCTGTACCGCCACCAGGCCGAGGCTTGGCGCGCGGCGCAGGACGGCGAAAATCTGCTGCTCGCCACCCCGACCGCCTCCGGCAAATCCCTGTGCTACCTGTTGCCCGCCCTGGCCGCGGCGCGCCATGGCGGCAAAGCGTTGTTCCTGTTCCCGACCAAGGCGCTGGCCCAGGACCAGGTGGCCGAGCTGATCGAACTGTCCACGGCCGGCCACCTCGGGGTCCGTGCCGCCACCTTCGACGGCGACACGTCCGGCGACGCGCGGCAGGCCATCCGCGCCAGCGGCGACGTGGTGGTGACCAACCCCGACATGCTCCACCAGGGCATCCTGCCGCACCACACAAAGTGGGCTGCCCTGTTCGAGAACCTGCGCTACGTGGTGATCGACGAGATCCACGGCTACCGCGGCGTCTTCGGCAGCCACGTCGCCAACGTGATCCGGCGCCTCAAGCGGCTCTGCGCGTTCTACGGCAGTGACCCGCAGTTCATCCTCTGCTCGGCGACCATCGGCAATGCCGTCGAGCACGCCGAAGCCCTGATCGAAGCACCGGTGCACGCCATCACCGAGAGCGGCGCGCCCTCCGGCGAAAAGTTCCTGCTGCTGTGGAATCCGCCGGTGGTGAACCCCGACCTCGGCCTGCGCGCCTCGGCGCGCTCGCAGTCGGTGCGCATCGCCCGCGTTGCCATCAAAGCCGCCCTCAAGACGCTGGTCTTCTGCGGCTCGCGCACGCAGGTCGAGGTGATCACCAAGTACCTCAAGGAGGTCTTCGACCGCGAACCGCGCGGCCCCGCGAGGATCCGCGCGTATCGCGGCGGCTACCTGCCGAACGAGCGCCGCGAGACGGAGGTGGCCATGCGCGCGGGGAAGGTCGACGGCATCGTCAGCACCTCGGCGCTGGAGCTCGGTGTCGACATCGGTGCGCTCGACGTCGTGGTATTGAATGGCTGGCCCGGCTCGGTCGCCGCGACCTGGCAACGCTTCGGGCGCGCCGGACGGCGACAGCAGGCCTCCGTGGGCGTTCTGGTCGCCAGCAGCGAGGCCATCGACCAGTACGTGGTGCAGCACCCGGAGTACTTCTTCGGCGCCAACCCGGAGCAGGCGCGGATCCACGCCGACCAGCCACTGGTACTGCTGGACCACGTGCGCTGCGCCGCCTTCGAGCTGCCCTTCAGCGCTGGGGAGCGCTTCGGGCCGGTCGAAGTCGACGGCTTCCTCGACTTGCTGGCCGATGACGCGGTCGTGCACCGCGAGGGCGAACGCTGGGAGTGGATCGCCGACAGCTATCCGGCGAACGCCGTCAACCTGCGCGCCGTGGCGGACGGCAACTTCGTCGTCGTGGATCGCACGGACGGCCGCCAGACCATCATCGCCGAGGTCGATTACACCGCCGCGGCGCTCACCCTGTACGAAGGCGCCATCCACATGGTGCAGTCGGTGCCCTACCAGGTGGAGCGCTTGGACTGGCCAGGGCGCAAGGCCTACGTGCGGCGCACGTTCGTCGACTATTACACCGACGCCATCGACCACACCAAGCTCAAGGTGCTGGAGCGCTTCGACGCCTCGCCGCTCGGCGCCGGCCAATGCGAAACCGGCGAGGTGCACGTGGTGCGACGCGTGTCCGGCTACAAGAAGATCCGCTTCCACACGCACGAGAACATCGGCTACGGCCCGGTGCAGTTGCCGGACCAGGAACTGCAGACCACCGCCACGTGGTGGCAGCTGCCGCCGGCCGTGCTCGAGGCCGCGTGGCCGACACGCGAGCAGGCTCTCGCTGCCTTCCATGGGGCCGGCAACGCCCTGCACTGCGTGGCGCAGCTGGCCGTCATGGCCGAGGGACGCGACCTGCAGAAGTGCGTCGACGACGCGCATCCCGACGGCCGCTTCCATCCGGCGCTGTACCTCTACGACGCCTACCCCGGTGGCATCGGGCTGTCGCAGCCGCTGTATGAGCGTCGATCCGAACTGGTGAAGCGCGCCCGCGGCCTGGTGGCGGCCTGTCCGTGCACGCGCGGTTGCCCCGCATGCGTGGGGCCGGTGGCGGCCCCGGTCAAGGACGAGGCCGAGACGCCGAAGCGCGCCGCCCAACGTCTGCTCACCCTGTTCGAGGCCGCATGAGCGCGGCCCTCGACTGGCTTCGGCAGCAGCGGCGAACCGCCCCGACGCCGCCGCCCGCGGCCCTGCCGTCGGTGGCGCCCGCCCCCGGCAGCGACGACATCGCCGACGTGATCGAGCGCCTGCGCCGACTGCGGGAGCGCGGCCCGCGCCGGACGGCGGCGTCCGCCAGCTCGCCCACCATCGACCGCCACCTTCCGGGCGAGGAAATCGCCCCGGGCCTGTGGCAAACCACCGAGCGCCGCGCGTCGCTGGTCGCGCCGCCGATGATCGACCTGTCCGCGCTGGCGAGGCCGGCGCGGGGGCGTCGGCCGCCCACGGGAACCGCGACGTTCGACGCGCCGATCGCCCGCGAACGGCTGTGCTTCTTCGACACCGAGACCACCGGCCTCGCCGGTGGCACGGGCACGCGGGCCTTCATGATCGGCCTGGCGCGTTTCGGCCGCGAGGGCCTGTCGATCACCCAGTTCACCACCGCCACGATGGCAGCGGAGGCCGCGATGCTTCGTGCGGCGCTGGCCGATCTCGACGAGGGCGCCGTGCTCGTCAGCTACAACGGGCGCAGCTACGACCGTCCCCTGCTCAGCACCCGGCACACGCTGGCGCGACTGCCCGACCCGTGGCGCGACCGGCCGCACCTCGACCTGCTGCATCCCACGCGGCGGCGATGGCGCGCGATGTTGCCGGATTGCCGGCTCGCCACGGTGGAGCGGCACCTGCTTGGGATCGTGCGCGATCACGACCTTCCGGGCAGCGAGGCCCCGGCCGCTTGGCGGAGCTTCCTGCGCGGCGGAAACGCCGCCCTGCTGCGGCGCGTGGGCGAACACAATGCGCAGGACCTCGCGAGCCTCGCCGCCCTGCTGCTGCATCACCTCGGGGACGCCGACGCCCCTCGCGGCTAAGCTGGCGGCCCATGGACGCCATCGCCCCCCACGTCATCCGTCTCGACGATCTCGGCAACGCCGACTTCCTCTCCCGCTACGCCGCCCCGGGCCGCATCGGCCTGTGCGGCGGCTCCGACGCCGTCACGATGGCGATCCGGCGCGCGCAGGGCTTCGTCACCGAGGATGGGCACCGCAGCCCCTGGTCGCACGCCTTCCTGTTCACCGGCGAACGCGCCGATGGCCACCATTGGGTCATCGAGTCCGACCTCGACCTGCGCTCGCGCCACCTCCGCCTCGGCGCGCAGGAGAATCGCCTCGAGCGCTACTTCGATGACGAGGCCTTCCCCAACCTCGCGGTGCTGGATTTCGGCCTCGATGCCGACCAGACGCGGCGCGTGCTCTGCCAGGCCCTGGACCTCGTCGCCGGCGCCTCGCACTACTCGCTGAAGGAAATCCTCGGCACGCTGTTCGCGCTGCCGTCGGCCTCGCTGCGCAAACGCCGCAACCTGCTCGCCTCGGAAGGCGCGCTGTACTGCTCGGCGATGGTCCAGCATTGCTTCGAGGCGATCGACCTGCGCTTCCGGCCGCACATCGACGGCAAGAACCTGACGCCCCACGACATCGCCCGCGCGGAAGTGCCCCACACGGCGTGGCAACGGCTGCGCGAACCGCAGCCCGGGCGGAAGACGCGCCTGCGTCGTTACCGCGAAGCCGGGAAGACGCTGCTCACGGCGATTTCGGCCTGAGCGGGGCCGCGGCTCAGGCCGCCGCGACGGCCACGGCCGTGCCCACCGCCAGCAGCGCCCATCGCACGGCTTCCGCCGCACGGGCCCAGCGTTGGCCTTCCATCAGGGCGCCCAGCACGACCAAGCTCGCCACCAGGGCGCACGCATACGCGACGGACTGCCCCACTGGCATCGTTCCCGCGCTCATCAGGAAATGCACGGCCGGGAGCAGGAGCAGCGCGAAGTTCACCGTGACGTACGCGGTCGTGCCACGCGAGGCCGGCGGGTCGTACTCGGGGCGCCCGATGTCGAACGCGGGCCTCGGATCGAGGCGCTGAAGGTCGTCAGGACGCCAGCCCGGCTTGCCGAACCAGAGGCGCAGGCGATCACGCCAGCGCGCCGTGCGCCAGGTGTCGCGCCACAGCGCCGCGTACACCTCGAGGTTGGCCCACACGGGATTGAAGCTGCGCAGCGGGGCGCGCGTGCCGTAGACGACCGGATCCGCGTCGTCCTCCTCGACGAAAGTGCCGAACAGGCGGTCCCAGAGGATGAACAGGCCGCCGTAGTTCTTGTCGAGGTAGCGCTCGTTCACCGCATGGTGCGCGCGGTGGTTCGACGGCGACGCGAACACGCGGTCGAACCAGCCCAGCTTCGGCACCAGTTCGGTATGGATCCAGAACTGGTACAGCAGGTCGATGACCGCCACCACGGCGAACACCTCGAGCGGGAAACCGAGCACGGCCATCGGCAGATAGAAGAGCCAGCCGAGCAGCGCCCCGCTGCTGGTCTGCCGCAATGCGGTGGTGAGGTTGTAGCGCTCGCTCTGGTGGTGCACCACGTGTGCGGCCCACAGCAGGTTCACCTCATGGCCGGCGCGGTGCAGCCAGTAGTAGCAGAAGTCGTAGAGCACCAACCCGGCCACCCACACCCACGGGCTGGTGGCGGAGAGCTCGAACAGCGCCACGTGCTGCACGGCCACGGCGTAGAGGCCGATGGTGAGCGCCTTGGTGAACACGCCGGCCAGCTGCGACATCACGCCCAGCGACAGGCTCGCGATGGCGTCATTGACCCGGTACACCGGCCGCCCCCTGGCGCGGGCGGCGACGAGTTCGACGCCGATCAGGACGAAGAAGGCCGGGATGGCCCAGAGCATGATGGCCTCAGCCACGACGTCCCTCCGGCGCGATCGAACGGGCGATGCACCACTGCGCCGCCCAGTAGGTCGAAAGCACCCACAGCGGCGCCAGCGGCAACGGTGAAGCGAAGCGGTCCCACGCGAGGAGGCCGTCGCTGAGCACGAACAGCGCACCACCGATCGCCAAGCGGGGCCCCGCCGTCGCCCGGGCACCGAAGGCGAACGACGCCATGCCGGTCAGCACGACCCCGTAGCCGATCACGGGGCCCTGCATCGGTGCGGGGACGTGGGGCAGCAGCAGCGCCAGCACGCCGGCCGCGAGCAGCCCATAGCCGAGCCACGCGATCACGACGGACCGCAGGCGGGCCTGGCGGAAGAACGCGGCGATGTAGGCGAGATGGGCCAGAAGGAAGGCGCCGAGGCCCGCCACGAAGTCGGACGTCGGAAGCATCAGCAGCACATCGCCGACGAGCGAGAGCAGCAGGCCGGCGACGACGCCGGCGCGCAGGCCGAGCGGATCGACCGACCGCCACGCCAGCGCAACGAGCAGCACGGTCGTGAGGGGCTTGGCCACGTAGTGCAGGCCGATCCCGGCCGGCGCCGACAACGCCCCGGCGATGGCCAGCACCGCTGATGCCACGATCCAGCCCGCCCATCGACGAACCCGCGCCACCCGGTTCACCACACGAGGTCGTCGGGCACCTGGTACTGCGGATCGGCGTACTCGTCGCTTCCGGGCGGCGCGTTCGGATCCACCTCCAGGGCCACCGCATCGGGGAAGATCGCCTTCGCCTCGGCCAGCACGGCCGCCGTCACCAGCAGGTAGCGCCCGTTGCTCTGCACCACGCCCAGCTCGCCGGCATTGAGGGCCTTCAGCTGGTCCGGATTGACGTGGACGCGCTTGATCTTCCCGCCGTACGGGAAGTGCCGCGCGTGCTCGGCGGCGGCGTCGTTGAGCGCCTTGCCCACGAGGAAGGCATCCAGCTTCGCCTTCGCCTCGCGGCGGACACGCGCGGCCTCCTGCTTGGCCTGCTCGGCGGCCATGCGCTCGCGCTTCTCGGTTTCGGCGCGCAGCGCATAGGCCTTGGCGAGGTCGATCTCCTCCTGCGTGCGGGGCTTGCCGCCGCCGCGCGTCTCGGCGCGCGGACCGCGGGGGCCACGACCGTCGCGCGAAGCGCCCGGCTTGCCGCCAGCGGGCTTGCCGCCAGCGGGCTTGCCGCCAGCGGGCTTGCCGCCGTGCGTGCGATCCCCGCCGGCCGGACGCGAGCCCGGCTTGGCGTCGGGTTTGCGCTCGGTACGCTCGGGCTTGGGCGCCGGCTTGAAGCCGAGGCCCAGCAACTGGTCTTTCAGGCTGTCGCTCATGGGGATCAGTAATGCGGCGGCGGCGGCTCGCTGGCCGGGTCGGCCATCAGCGCACGGCGGAGTTGCTTGAGGTCGTCGAGCACGCGGGTCAGCAGCTCGCGGTTCTTCTGGCCTTCGATGCGCGCGTCCGCCAGGGCTTCGGAAAGCTCCTGCATGGCGTGCTCCTGGAAGGCCAGGCGGGTTTCGAGCTCGGTGAGCCGGCGCTCGGCGGTGGTGTCGCGGTCAGGGCTGGGCATTCGGCTTCGGGGCGAGGAGGCTGCGCCCCCGG
>ERZ1066121.2860-NODE-2860-length-10362-cov-7.210051_pt1 | contig 10362 bp, 8 predicted proteins | sample MGYA00382768_ERZ1066121 | MGnify/ENA primary metagenome ERZ1066121 (study PRJEB33369, sample SAMEA5778351) | biofilm metagenome | biome: Industrial cooling water; feature: Water cooling tower basin; material: Biofilm | place: United Arab Emirates | collected... | reverse complement strand
ACGAAATCGTGAAAGGCTATGAGATCAGCCGCGGCAATTACGTTCTGCTGGAAGACGACGAGATCGAGGCGGTCAAGATCGAAAGCAAGCGCACGCTGGAACTGGTGCAATTCGTCGATTCGGATGCGATCGACCCGCTCTATTTCGAAAAACCTTATTACGTCGCGCCGCAGGACGATCTGGCTGAAGAAGCCTTCATCGTGCTGCGCGAAGCCATGCGAAAGGCCAAAAAGATCGGGCTTGGTCAGATGTCGGTGCGCGGCAGCGAGAAGCTCGTCGCCATCAAGCCGTGCGGCAAAGGGCTGCTGATGGAGACGCTGCGCTATGCCGATGAAGTTCGCAAAGGGCAGGCCTTTTTCTCCGAGATCGGCGACACCAAGCCGGAGCCGGAACTGCTCGATCTGGCGACCACTCTCATCGAAAAACGCACCGCGCCTTTCGATGCGTCCGAATTCCGCAACCGCTACATCGATGCCTTGCGCGGCCTGATCGACAAGAAAGCCAAGTCCAAGACGGGCAAGAAAATTCTTGAGGATGTGGGCGAGCCATCGGCCAAGGGCTCGAATGTCATCGACCTGATGGCTGCTCTCAAAAAGTCGGTAGGTGATACTGCGCCAGCACCCCGAAAGCCGGCAGCGAAAAAGGAACCGGCCAAGAAAGCGGCAGCGGCGGCAAAGACGCCGCCGGCAAAGCGGAAGCGTGCCTGATGGCGCATGTCCCTGTGATTGTCCGGCTTATATGTAAGGCTGCCGCATGAGCGCTGCGGGCAAAGGCGCGACCAGTAGAGCCAAAGCCGCCGATCCGCTGGCGCTCTACAACGCCAAGCGGGACTTTACCAAGACGGCTGAACCTGCGGGCAAGCGCGCGAGCAGTTCTACTGGCGATCGCTTCATCGTCCAGAAGCATGATGCCACGCGGCTGCACTGGGACTTGCGCTTGGAGGCGGACGGGGTCCTCAAGAGCTGGGCGGTGACCAAGGGCCCCAGCCTCGATCCCTCGATCAAACGGCTCGCGGTGCGGACCGAAGACCATCCCATGTCCTACGCCGAGTTCGAGGGTACCATACCCAAGGGCGAATACGGCGGCGGCACGGTGATGCTGTGGGACCGCGGCACCTGGGCACCGGTCGCGGGCAAGAGCTGGAAGGACATCGACAAGGGCCACCTCCACTTCACCGTCCAGGGTGAGCGGATGAAGGGCGAATGGATCCTCATTCGCCTCAAGCCCCGCCCCGGCGAAAAGCGCGAGAACTGGCTGCTGCGCAAGGTGGAGGATGAATTCTCCCAACCTGGCGATGTGCTGGTGGAGCGAGCGCTGACCAGCGTGCTGACGGGCCGCTCCATGGCCGAGATCGCGGCGGACAAGGCCGGTGCCTTTTCGCTCGCCGGCAAGGAAGACGATGCCTTCCTCGAGCAAATGCAGAAGGCGTCCGTCCACAACGCCAAAAAAGCACGCGCCAAGCCCGCGCGTGATGTCCCGCTCCCCAAGTTCCGGGCGCCGCAGCTTGCGACACTCGTCGACAGCGTCCCGACTGGCAACCGCTGGATGCACGAGATCAAGTTCGACGGTTATCGCGCACTGCTTGCGGCCAAGGGCAGCGAGGTTCGGGTTTATACTCGCAACGGCAAGGACTGGAGCGACAAGTTCGCCCCACTCGTCCGCACCATCGCCGCACTCGATCTGCCGAGTTGCCTGATCGATGGCGAGATCGTCGCGACCGACCAGGCTGGCAATCCCGATTTCTCTACGCTGCAGAACGTCTTGAAGCGTGGTCACGGTTCGCAGGGCAAGGACGACGACCTGCACTTTCACGCCTTCGACCTGCTGGAATTGGCGGGCGAGGACCTGACCGGACTGCCCAATATCGAGCGTAAGGAACGGCTCGAGGCGCTGCTCGCCCAGGCCCAGCCGCCGATCCATCTTGCCGACCATGTGATCGGCGCCGGCGAAGCGCTGTATCAAGCAATGTGCGAGGCGGGGCAGGAAGGGATCATTTCCAAGACGATCGACGGCACCTATTCAGGCCGACGGGGCAAAAGCTGGGTAAAGGTCAAATGCACCCGGCGGCAGGAATTCGTTATCATCGGCTGGAAGAAGTCGACCGCGAAGAGCCGGCCCTTCTCCAGCCTGCTGCTGGCGCAGTACGAAGGCAAGAAGCTGGTCTATAAGGGCAATGTCGGCACTGGCTTTGGCGCGGAGACGCTTGCCGGGCTAGCCGCCAAGCTGAAGAAGCTCGAAACCGACACCCCCCCGGCCGAGGTCGATCGCGTCAGCGCGCGCGGGGTGACTTGGGTCAAACCCCAACTGGTCGCGGAAATCGCCTTCGCCGAGTTCACCGCCGACGGCAATGTCCGCCACGGCAGCTTCCTAGGCTTGCGCGGCGACAAGCCCGCTAGCGAGGTGAAGCCCGAGGTCGCTGAGACTGCGCCCGACGAGGAACTCGCAGTTACGATCAGCAATCGCGAGCGGGTTATCTTCCCCGAAGGCGGCCAGACCAAGGGGCAGCTCGCGGATTACTACGCGACCGTGGCGCCGCTGATGCTGCCTTGGGCCGCGCACCGCCCGATCAGCCTGGTGCGCTGCCCACAGGGGCGCGGGAAGAAGTGCTTCTTCCAGAAGCACGACAGCGGATCGTTCGGACCTCATGTCCATCATGTTCCGATCCGCGAGAAGGACGGCGGCAACGAGGACTACCTCTACGTCGAGGATGCCGAAGGCCTGCTGCAATGCGTGCAGATGGGCACGATCGAATTCCACGGCTGGGGCGCCCGAACCGGCGATGTCGAGGCTCCCGATCGCATGGTCTTCGACCTCGATCCCGATGAAGGTCTGGATTTCGAGGATGTGAAGTCCGCGGCCGTTCATATCCGCGACCGGCTTTCGGACCTGGGGCTGACCAGCTTCGCCATGCTTTCAGGCGGCAAGGGCGTTCACGTGGTGGTCCCGCTTGACACCGGGCACAGCTGGGAGGTGCACAAGGACTTCTCCCGCCGCTTCAGCGAAGCACTCAGTCTCGCGGAGCCTGACCGCTTCATCGCCACGATGAGCAAGGCCAAGCGCAAGGGGAAGATTTTCATCGACTGGCTGCGCAATCAGCGCGGCAGCACCGCCGTTCTTCCCTACTCGGCCCGCGCGCGGGAGAATGCCCCCGTGGCGGTGCCGATCGCATGGGGCGAACTGGCTGGGATGAAGGACGCCCATCCCTTCAACATCGAGGATGGCAAGCGGCTCCTCGATCGCGCCCGTTCGAAAGCCCTGACCGGGTGGGGCTTCGCCCAGCAGAGCCTGCCGGCAATTTGAGACCGCTTGGACAGTTCGCCGCGAATGTCTATGCGGCGAAAAGAATGACCGACCCGAACGCCGAAGCAGTGCGCTATCCATTCACCGGGAGATTTCTCCTCGGCCGCTTGCGCGAACTGATGAGCGACGAGGAAAAAGCCTTGTTAGAAGGCATCATCGAGCGGACCGAGTGGATCGACAAACCGTCCCGACTGATTGCGCGCGGTGAGAAGACCGACCATTCGACCATGTTGATCGATGGTTTCATGCTGCGCACACTCGATGACACGGGCCGGCGCCATGCGGTCAGCTTTCATGTGCCCGGCGACTTCGTCGACCTCCATGCATTTGCGCTCAAGCGCCTGGACCACAACATCGACACCGTCGGCCGGGTGAAGGTGGGCTATGTGTCGCACGCAGCTTTGGACGAGGTCATGCGCGAGCATCGGCACCTGGCTCGCTTGTTCTGGTTTTCTACCTTGCTCGACGCGGCCCTACACCGTGAGTGGATAACCAGCCTGGAACATCTCACCGCCCCGCGCCGGCTTGCGCATATCTTCGCCGAGACCTGGCGTCGGCTGGAAATGGTTGGGCTCGGCGATCGGGAAGGTTTCGACACGCCTTTAACCCAGATCGACCTCGCCGATATGTGTGGAACCACTCCGATTCATGCCAATCGCGCCGTCCGCGACCTCCGCGAACGCGGTATAGCCACCTTTGAAAGAGGTAGAGTGACGATAGCCGATCGACCTGCATTGGAAGCCTATGCAGACTTCGATCCGACCTATCTTTATGGGTCGGCCTCGCTCGACCTTAGGGATTTCTCAACGTGAGCTAACATAGCTAAGCTATTCATAAATATATACAACGAAATCCTAACATTTGTCAGTGGACCCGTCGGGAGGGGTTACATAAATCCCCGCCATGCATGGCACTGCACACACGTCCCCTGCTCCGCTCACCGGTGGCTTCGTTGGTGGGCGAGTTCGCGATCAGCTTCCTGACGAAGACCGTGGCGAGCTAGAATCGCTGCTGAGCGAAACCCGGGTAATTGGCGATCGGCAGACGCTCATTCTCCGCGGCGAGAAAGCTCATCGGGCTACGCTTCTTCTGGAAGGCTACCTGCTGCGCTCCATCGCACGGGACAACAAGCGCTTCATCGTTGGGGTTCACGTGCCCGGCGACTTTGTCGATCTTCATGGTCTCATATTGAAGAGGCTTGACCACGACATCCTGGCTGTCGGTCCGGCCCGGATCGCGCAAGTGTCGCACGAAGATTTGGATCGGGTCACGCGCGAGCGGCCCGCGATCGCTCGAGCGCTATGGTTCGCAACCCTGCTCGATGCAGCGATCCACCGTCAATGGATTCGCAATCTGGAAGCACTCGATGCGCCTCAGCGGATCGCTCATCTCTTCGCGGAGCTTCACCATCGACTCACCCAAATCGGTCACAATGTGAACCGCGCCCTGCGCACGCCATTCACGCAAAGCGACCTTGCCGATATGTGCGGCGTAAGTGCGATCCACGCCAATCGCGCGGTTGCCCGGCTCCGAGAGCTGGGCCTGGCGGAAATTCGCCGCGGCGATCTCTACACCTCCGACTGGAAGGCTCTGGAGGCGTACGCCGGCTTCGACCCGGCATATTTGTACGGCGATGAAATGTCCTACTAATGGACGGCTCCTGACGTGTTGACAGGCCGGGGGTAGCCGGCAGGCTAACCGGGCATCATGGTTAGCAAATGGTTAGAATCGGCTGCCGCTGCCTGCTCGGCCTGCTGTCGCTCGGCTCTGCGCCGCTTGTTGCCGGCACAACCAGCGGCGCGATGGCAGTGACCGTGACCGTCCAAGAGTCTTGTCGCATCAGCACGCGGCCCGTCACCTTCGGCGTGGTGCCTGCCGCGCCCCGGCACAACGCCGCGCAAGCGCCAGCCGTTATCGCCTGCTCGCCCGACACTCGCTATCTCGTCTTGTTCAGCGACGCGCGGAACGCGGTTCAAGGCGGGCGGCAGATTGCCCAAGGCAAGGACATATCCGGAAGTCAGATTGCCCACACCACCTATGTCCATTGGCAGCCCAGCAGTTCACTCTCCCGCACTTCTGGCGAGACGATCACCATTACTATCACATTCTGAGCAAGGCACGTGCCGCTGGATGCCCCGCGAGGATTCGAACCTCGATTGACGGAGTCAGAGTCCGTAGTCTTACCTTTAGACGACGGGGCATCGGCGCAGCGGTGCGCGCGGCGCGGCCCGATCACGGGCCATCGCGGCGAGGCGGCCACTTAGGCCCGCCGCCCTGCGTGGTCAAGCGTAGGCAATGCTCCCGAAGCGATTGCGCGCGGGCACTTGCCGGGTTCGCACATCGGCCGTAGCATCGCTCCCAAGTCCCCGCGGTGTTCGACGAATTCGCGGGAGGAAACGAAAGACGACAGGCCCTATGGCGGACACACTCCCGCCGGATTTCAACCGGTTGGCCGGCAGGCACGGCGCTCAGCCACGCGCTGGCACGTCCAGGGCCATAGCCGATTTCCGTTACAAGCCGCCAGCTCCACCGCTCAACGGCGCGGGGCGCCAGGCCCAGTCCGCAAGCGGCGATGCCTGGGTGCGGCGGCAGGCTTTCGCCGCGCTCGATCTGGGCACTAACAACTGCCGCCTGCTGATCGCGCGGCCCTCGGGCGAGCATTTCACCGTGATCGATGCCTTCAGCCGGGTTGTGCGCCTGGGCGAAGGGCTTGCCGCCAGCGGCCGCCTGTCTGACGCGGCAATGGATCGGGCGCTCGGCGCGCTGCATATCTGCGCCGACAAGCTGCGGCGCCGCAATGTGCATCTGGCCCGCTCGGTGGCGACCGAAGCCTGCCGCCGTGCCGAGAACGGGGCCGAATTCATCGCCCGTGTGCGCGAGGAAACCGGCATCGTGCTCGATATCATCTCCGCCCAGGAAGAAGCGCGGCTGGCCGTGCTGGGCTGCCACATCCTGCTCGAAGACGGCAAGGGCCCGGCGGTGGTGTTCGACATCGGCGGCGGGTCGACCGAACTGGTGCTGATCGAGCCGGGTGGCCCGGTCCCGCGTATCCTCGACTGGCTTTCCGTGCCCTGGGGCGTGGTCTCGCTTACCGACAGCGCCCCGCCACCCGATGGCACCCATGAGGGCCGCGTCAGACGCTACCGGATCATGCGCGAGCTCGTTTCGACCGCCTTCGCCCCCTTCGCCGAGCGCGTGGCGCCGGCAGCGCTTGGGGAGCCGCAGGTGCGCTTGCTGGGGACCAGCGGCACGGTCACCACCCTGGCAAGCGTGCATCTCGAGCTACCTCATTACGACCGGCAAGCAGTCGACGGGCTGATCGTCCCCTCGATTGCCATGCGCGAGCTGTGCACGCGGCTCGCGACCATGAGTGCCGACGAGCGCCGCGGTCTGCCCTGCATCGGCGACGACCGCGCAAGCCTGGTCGTCGCCGGTTGCGCGATTCTCGAATCCATCCTCGATATCTGGCCGGCCAAGACGCTGGGCGTGGCCGATCGCGGCATCCGCGAAGGCATATTGCGCAGCCTGATCGCCGCCGACGCGAAGGCTGAGGAAAGCCGCGCGCATCTGATGCGCCGGCGTGGCATATGACCGGGGCGGCCTGATGCCTGGCTTCTCGTCATGACAAGGGGGGCCAAGGACACCGGCAAGCGGGTGAAGACCGCGCGCGGCCGCACCGCCAGTTCGGTCCGCTGGCTCGAGCGGCAGTTGAACGACCCTTACGTCAAACAGGCGAAGGCCGATGGCTATCGCAGCCGCGCTGCCTACAAGCTGATCGAGCTGGATGAGAAGTTCGCGCTGCTCAGGGGCGTGCAGCGGGTGGTCGATCTCGGCATCGCGCCCGGCGGTTGGAGCCAGGTAGTACGGCGCAAGGTTCCAAATGCGTCAGTCGCGGGGATCGATCTGCTACCCGTCGAGCCGCTCGAAGGCGTCACGATCTTCCAGATGGATTTCATGGACGATGCCGCGCCCGAGGCGCTGGCCACGGCCCTCGACGGCCCGCCTGATCTCGTCATGAGCGACATGGCCGCCAATACGGTGGGACATAAACAGACCGACCACCTGCGAACGATGGGACTGGTCGAGGCGGGCGCCTGGTTCGCGATCGAGAACCTGGCGCCGGGCGGCACCTATCTCGCCAAGGTTCTCGCCGGCGGGACCGATACCGAGCTGCTCGCCCTGCTCAAGAAGCATTTTCGCACGGTGAAGCACGCCAAGCCCCCGGCGAGCCGCAAAGGCTCGTCCGAATGGTATGTGATCGCGCAGGGCTTCAAGGGGCGCGACGCCCTGGAGACTTAACCGGGGACCCGGCCCTGCTTGGTCGCCACTGGCTGATCGGCGCTGGCCGCTCCGGCGGCTTCGACTGCAGTCGCGGGCTCGCCCTCGACGGGTGCCGAGCTACCGGGTGCCGCAGTGCTGCCTGCCCCTGCAGCTTCCACCGGTTCCGCTCCCTCGGCCGGAGCGGCGGCAGGATCGGCCGCCTTCGGAGCCGGGAATTCCGGCCCACCGCCATTGGCCTTGAGATAAGCCATGATCGCGGCGCGATCTTCAGGCTTGGAGAGGCCGGCGAAGCTCATCTTCGTGCCATCGGCGAAGGCCTTGGGGCTCTTCAGCCAGGCATCCATGTTCTCGTAAGTCCAATTGCCACCCTTGCCCGAAAGCGCCGAGCTATAGGCAAAGCCCGGCGAGACGCCGGCGATGGCCTTGCCCATCGTGGCCCACAGGTTCGGGCCGATGCCATTGGCCCCGCCCTGATTGATCGTGTGGCAAGCAGTGCATTTGGCAAACAGCTTCTCGCCCGCCGCCGGGTCCGCCGCGGCGAGCACGGTGCCGAGGTCGTAACCCGCAGCGCCTTCGCCCTCTTCAGCTGCGCCCTCGATGAAATAGCCCATCTTTTCCTGCTGCTCGGGCCGATCGGCGTGGAAATAAAGCCCGCTTGCGATCGAGGAACCCAGCGCGATGATGCCGGCGAACAGAACCCATCCGGCAGCGGTGTTGAAGCGATCGTCCATGCGTGAAGTGGTCCGCGCGTTTGTGAGGAAGAAGTTGGGCGCCGCCTTACTGACGTGCTTGCCGGCGCGCAAGGGCACGCTTTTGCTGCTTGCCGCGATTGAACGCGGCCGATAGCAGCCGCGCCCGATGCGCAAATTCCCCGAGCCCGCCCTGGCCCTGGTCGATGCGATGCGGGCGGCTGCGCGGAGCGATCCGGCGCGGGCTATCGCCTTCGGCGGGGCGCCCGGCTCCAATTCGCACCAGGCCACGATGGCTTATGCGCCCGACGCCTTGCCGCTGCCTTGCTACGGATTCGAGGACGCGCTCGATGCCGTGCATGCGGGGGTTGCCGGCGCAGCGATGATCCCGATCGACAATTCGCAGGCCGGTCGCGTCTCCGACATTCACTTCCTGCTACCCGAAAGCGGGCTGTTCATCATCGCCGAGCACTTCATGCCCATCACCCATGCGCTGATGGGGCTGGGCCCGGGCCCGTTCGAAGGGGCCTGGAGCCATCCGCACGCGCTCGCCCAATCGCGCCATTTTCTCGCCGGGCGTGGGATCGCGGGTCTCAGCTATGCCGACACCGCCGGCGCAGCCGCGCTGGTGGCGGAGCGCGGCGACCCGGCCATGGCGGCGATCGCCCCGCCGCTCGCAGCCGAGCTATATGGCCTCCAGATCGTCGAACGCGAAGTCGAGGATGCGCATGACAACACCACCCGTTTCGTAGTGCTGGCAAAAGCCGCGCCGGATCCCGCCAGCCTGGCCGGCCAGCCGGCGATGACCACCTTCATGTTCCAGGTCCGCAACCTCCCCGCTGCGCTCTACAAGGCGCTCGGCTGCTTTGCGACCAATGGCGTCAACATGACCAAGCTGGAGAGCTACCAGCAAGGCGCCAGCTTTGCCGCCACGCGATTCTATTGCGACATCGAAGGCGCCCCGGGCGATCCGCGTGTGGACGCGGCGCTGGAGGAACTCGAGTTCCAGGTAAGCGACCTTCGGCTGCTGGGAAGCTACCGCCGAGCGCGGACGCGGGGCTGAGGTCGGCCCACCCCTAGCCCCTCCTGCAAGCGGGAGGGGAATCGACTGCGCCAATCGTCTCCCCTCCGCCTGGGGCAACCGGATGGCGCCGAACATCTCCCCTCCCGCTTGCGGGAGGGGCCGGGGGTGGGCCCATTCTGGCCTCGCTCAACCCTCCCAGCGAGATTTCCCCCCTCGGCAATTCCAACATCACGTCAGAAAAGGCTTTCCTACACGGCCCCGCCGCAGGCAGCCTCCGGCTGATGAGCACCGGGCCCCAATTTTACACGCCGTCCGGGCATAAGCGTAGGCTGCCAACAAAGGTGACGGGGCACCTGTCCGGAGAAGGCCCTTCAGCAGGCGGCGGACGGCAGGCAAAGGTCACAGAAATTCTCCCGGGATCTAGCGTCAACGGGCCTCGCGCTGGAGCCGGCGGATCACTCGTCCTTGTAGATCGCGACCTCGTTCACCCCGGCGCTGCTGGCCCGCCCGCGGTACATGCCGCTGGTGTTCATGCTGAACACCGCATCGCCATTCGCGCCGACCACGATTACGCCGCCATCGCCACCGAGCCGGGCGACATCGGCGATGGTCGCGTCGGCGGCCGCTTGCGCGCTTTCGCTCTTCATCGCCATGCGCGCGCAGATCGTGCGAGCGACGCCCACGCGGATGAAATATTCGCCCCATCCCGTTGCCGAAACCGCGCAGGTGCCGTTCTCGGCATAGGTGCCCGCGCCGATGATCGGCGCATCGCCGATCCGGCTCCAGCGCTTGCCGGTCATCCCGCCGGTCGAAGTGCCCGCGGCCAAATTGCCCCTCGCGTCGAGCGCGACCGCGCCCACCGTGCCGAACTTGATGTCGACATCGAGCGCGGAAATCTTTTCCGCCTTCACGCGGTCCAGTGCCCGCTTGCGCTCGGGCGTACCGAAATAGCTGTTAGGGACCAGCGCCAGCCCCTTCTCTTCGGCGAATTGCTCGGCGCCGCGTCCCGCCAACATGACATGCGGGCTGTCCTCCATCACCTTGCGCGCCAGCAGGATCGGGCTCTTC